>Ga0247611_10001161_pt1 | contig 48265 bp, 42 predicted proteins | sample 177DNAGHGhighgp2_FD_192422 | JGI IMG/M metagenome (GOLD analysis project Ga0247611, IMG submission 192422) | Sheep rumen microbial communities from Palmerston North, Manawatu-Wanganui, New Zealand - 1770 DNA GHGhigh gp2 | ecosystem: Host-associated > Mammals > Digestive system > Stomach > Rumen... | reverse complement strand
CACCCTACCGTCTTATATCAATAAGACCTAGGTCTTACGGCGATAAGGTCTAGACCTTATGGCGATAGGTTCTAGAACTTGTGGCAATAGGTTAAGTTAACCTTTGGTTTTAGATACTCTCACTCGACAAAACGCAAATATATTTGCTTTTGTTCTCACTTAATCGTATCTTTGCAAAAGAATGACGGACGAGAGAATGCATGAGCTGCCGAGGGAGGCTTTGAATGTGGAGGAGCCCAAGCAGATGACCTTCCCCTTTTGCTACGAGCCGCACCAGTTGGTGAGGCTGGCTGCAAGGGAGGTTATGGCAGAGGTGGCACGACATGCTGAGTGGCAGAGCGAGATAGAGAAAGGGAAGATGCTGGGAGTGCTGGTGGTGGAGGGCGGACGGTTCCTCGCTGCCTTCTCCGGAACCCTGTGCGGAAGGAGCACTCTACCCTACTTCGTACCCCCTGTGTTCGACCTCCACGGAACGTATTTCGAGGAGGAGGAACGTCGCATTTCGGCAATGCCAATGGGCGAGGAGCGCATAGCAAGGAGTCAGGCTCTGCAGCAATGGCTCTTCGAGCAGTTTTCGTTCCTGAACGCTCGCGGCGAGGAGTGCCCCCTACTCGACATTTTCAATCCCAAGGTGCCGCCTTCGGGTGCTGGCGAATGTTGTGCCCCAAAACTGCTGCAATATGCCTACAAGCACGGACTTCGTCCTCTGTGTATGGGTGAGTTCTGGATGGGCCGTTCGCCACGCGGCGAGGTGCGCGAAGAGGGGCATTTCTACCCTTCGTGCCAACACAAATGCAAGCCCATACTAACATGGATGATGCAGGGACTGGATGTGGAGCCGAATCCGCTGATGAAGGACTACGACAGAGTGATAAAACAGTTGCGCATAGTGCACAAAGACAGGTATTTTGTGGTGGTGGACAAGCCTTCGGGAATGCTTTCTGTACCAGGAAAGGACAATCTGCCAAGTCTTCTGGACATCATGCGCGAACGTTATCCAGAGGCCGAAGGACCGATGATTGTGCACCGTTTGGATATGGATACGAGCGGACTGATGGTTGTCGCGCTGACCGACGAGGCCTATCACACGCTGCAGCGCCAGTTTGTGGAGCACACGATAAGAAAACGCTACACCGCCCTGCTGGAACGCCCTATGACAGTAGGCGAAAAGGGAACTATCGACTTGCTGATTTGTCCCAACCCCTACGACCGTCCGCGCCAGATTGTGAACGAGGAATACGGACGACGCTCTATCACGCACTACGAAGTGGTTGGTAACGAGGACGGACACGCCCGAATCCATCTCTGGCCAGACACTGGACGCACCCACCAGCTACGCCTACATATGGCTGCGAAAGAAGGTCTGGGAAACCCCATAGTGGGCGACCGTCTTTACGGAAATGCCGGAGAGCGGTTGATGCTTTTTGCCGATGTGCTCGAATTTCAGCATCCCGTTTCTGGGGATTTTTTAGAGTTTAGAGTTTAGAGTTTAGAGTTTAGAGCACATGTAGAAATCCAGAGTGCCGCCGGCTATGATATCGCGGTAATCGATGTACGACTTCGTGTATTTCTTGCCATTCAGACGAACCTCCTTGACATAAACAGCCTCATCGCTGTTGCCGTGAGTACGGATGGTGAAAATCTTGCCTTCACCAACATTCAGCACAGCCTCCTCAACGATAGAACTACCCAACTGATAGCGTCCGCCGCAGGGCTCCACCTGATAGAGCCCCAGTGCAGAGAGAATGTACCAAGCCGACATCTGACCTACATCCTCGTTGCCACAAAGTCCTGCAGGCTGGTCGGTATAGAGTTCGCGCATAACCTGACGCACACGCTGCTGAGTCTTCCAAGGCTGTCCTGCATAATTATATAGGTATAGGATGTGGTGACTGGGTTCGTTGCCGTGAGCATACTGACCAATGAGACCTGTGATATCGGGATTGGCATTCTCGCCCAAGTCGCCATCGGCCTCGAAAAGCGCATCGAGACGATTGATGAAAGCCTGTTGCGAGGGGAAGCAAGCTATCAGTCCCTTCACATCGTGAGGCACCAGCCAAGTGTATTGCCAGGGGTTGCCCTCTGTGTAGTCGCGTGTCTGATGACAGGGATTGAAATCAGGCTCGTCGCGGAACCTTCCTTCTGTAGATAAGGCTCGCATACAAAGCTTCTCCTTGTCGAACATACGCTTGTAGCCCATGCTGCGATTGTGGAAATAGATGCTGTCCTGCTTCTCGCCTACCAGTCCTGCCACCTGCGCTGCACTCCAGTCGGCAAGGTAGTATTCGAGGCTCTTTGCCACAGCCTCACCATCGCCAGTGTCCCAAGTTACCCATCCATACTGTTTCATGCGGTTGAGCGAACGGTTGTCCTTCATCAGGCTCTCCTTCATGGCTCGGAAAGCATGTTTGTAGTCGATACCCTCAACACCCTTCAGCACCATATCTGCAAGCACAGGAACAGCAGGACAACCCACCATACAATATGTCTCGTTGGACATCAGGTGCCACACCGGCAGTTCGCCTTGTTCATCGAATATGCGCAGCATTGTCTTAGCATAGTCGGAAAGCTTGTCGCGCAGGATAATCGTTGCCAACGGATGTGCTGCGCGATATGTATCCCAGAGGCTCCACGTGGTGTAGTTCTGGAAATCGGCAGCATGGTGGATGCGTCCGTCGCAACCCATATAATCACCCGTGACATCGTTCCACACCACAGGGGCATATAGGAAGTGATACAAGGCTGTGTAGAAAATGCGGCGCTCGCGTTCGGTTCGGAATGTGGCACTTATGCGACCGAGCTCTGCATCCCATTTGTCGCGAGCCTGCTTGCATGTTGCTTCAAAGTCCCAACCGGGCAGTTCCACAGCCATATTCATGCGTGCTGCAGCCTCGTTGGTGGGCGACAAAGCCACCTTTGTCATCACACTCTCACCAGGAGCCACCTCGAACGTAGCCTCAGCATAGGGAGAAGCGATAGAGGCAGAAAGGAAATTGTGAATGGGATGTGAGAAACTGATGAGAAAATACACCTGCTGACGATTAGCCCAACCATGACTTATGCGATAGCCGGCAAGGGTGTAATCGTCGAGTTGATAGATGCGCGATTCAGTCATTCTATCACCAACAGCATTAGCCAAGTCGATGACAATGCGAGCATTATTTGAACCTCGAGGAAAGGTATAACGATAAAATGCAACACGTTTAGTGGCTGTCATTTCTGCTCTGACATTATCGCGGTTAAGAGTAACAGCATAATAGCCCGGTTTTACAATCTCACGCTCATGGCTGAAAGTAGTTGCAAGTCCCTCGCGACTGAGTTCCAAATCGTGCAAAGTAGGCATCAGGGAAATGTCGCCAAGGTCGCTACATCCAGTACCGCTAAGGTGCATCTGTCCGAAACCAACAATCTGCCTTCCATCGTAGTGATAGCCCGAGCACCAGTCCCACCCTGTTTCAAGTTGTGTAGGACCAGCATTCACCATTCCGTGAGGGACATTTGCACCAACGAAAACATGACCGTGGTCGCCCGAACCTATCATTGGGTCAACATAGTCGGTCAGGCGCTGAGCAAACGAGTAAAAAATGAAAGAATGTAAAAATGAAAGAATGAAGAAAAAGAGTATGCGTTTCATCGTTTTGTAGTTAAATTCACGGCAAATATACAACTTTTAATTTTTAATTTTTAATTTTTGATTTAATTATTGTATCTTTGCCACACGTAATAATAAAAATATGAAAGCAAGAGCCACTTACATCGCATTTGATGCCGATGCCGTATCAGACAAAGTGAACAGCAACTGGCATACATTCCAGCAGTTGGATGAATGGCAAAAGCGCCATCCCGACCGTTTCAATTTCGTGAATATGCACGAGATTAAGTTCTCTGCCGAGCACGAGGATTTGCTGGAGACAACTACGAAGACGCGTTTCCTGAAACTGATGGCAGAAGCCGACAATCTGCTGGTGGTGGCCAGCCCTGTTTTAAATACAGAAAGTCATATTCTCAACTGGCAGATATCGCGCTGTGTCAACCGTTTCCACCTGCCCGTAGTCATTGCCTATGCAGGATTGGAGGAACTCGACGAGAACAGCGTGGAGAAATTCTGGGAGTGGTTGCCAAACAAACCGCGTAAGTACATAGGATTGGATAGCGCACGTATGGCTCATATTCCCCTGACGCGCGACAAGTTGGAGCGTGCTTTGGGTACGTTCAGCGTCAGCGAACAGTTCTACCCGTGGAATTCGACTACCATATTCTAGTTGAGAGTTTAGAGTTGAGAGTTGAGAGTTTAGAGTATGAAGATATTTGAGTTTTTAGATAAATCGCCAGTTAACTTTCTGGCTGTAAACACCATAAAAGAAGTGCTTGAAGCCGCTGGGTTCAAGCATTTCGACACTACAAAGCCCCTTTCAGAAGTAAAGGCAGGCGACCAGTTTTTCGTAACCAAGAACGATTCATCGCTCTATGCGTTCCGCATTGGTAGCAAACCAATGGCAGAGAGCGGTTTCCATATCATTTGTGCACATTGCGACTCTCCTACTTTCCGCATTAAGCCACAGGGCGAAATGAAATGCGAGGGAGGACTGATGAAACTGAACACAGAAGTTTATGGAGGTCCTATTATGAGCACTTGGATGGACCGTCCCCTGTCGCTTGCCGGACGTGTTATGCTGCGCGGAAAAGATGCTCTGCACCCTGAGACACGTTTGCTGCACATTAAGCGTCCGTTGCTGGTAATCCCCAATCTTGCCATACATTTCAACCGTCAGGTCAACGATGGTGTGAAACTGAGCAAACAGAAGGATATGCTGCCCATTATAGGCATCATAAACGAGCAGCTTGAAGGCGGTGTGCTGCTGAATCTCATAAGCAAAGAACTGAATGTGGAGAAGCAGGATATTCTGGATTTCGACCTCTACCTCTATGATGCCACACCAGCCTGTGCCGTAGGTTTCAACGGAGAGTTCATCAGCAGCGGAAGGCTCGACGACCTCTCGATGGTGCACGCAGGACTGAAATCTCTTCTTGCAGCCAACAAGTCTCCGGAGGTGACTCAGGTGTTGGCAATCTTCGACAACGAGGAGACAGGAAGTCAGACAAAGCAAGGTGCAGGCAGTCCTTTCCTCTCGACAATGCTTCAGCGTATAGTACTGGCACAGGGAGGAACAATGGACGATTGGTTCCGCGCCGTAGAACAGGCCTTTATGATAAGTGCCGACAATGCCCACGCTTGGCATCCCAACTACTCTGAGAAATACGACCCGACGAACCACCCACAGATGGGTGGCGGACCGGTAATAAAGATAAACGCAGCACAGAAATATGCCACCGATGCCAGTTCGGCAGCCGTGTTTGCAGAGATATGTCGCGAAGCAGGCGTTCCTTGCCAGTATTTCGTAAACCACAGCGACGTAGCTGGCGGAAGCACATTGGGCAACATACTTGCCGCAAGTCTGCCCCTACGCGGAGTGGATATGGGCAACCCCATTTGGGCTATGCACTCATGCAGAGAGACCGGCACTCTTGCCGACCACGACTTCTGCATCCGTGCATTTACCAAATTCTATGATGAAAATTGAAGATTGAAAATTGAATTTTAAATTATATAAAATCCGTGTATTACATAAAGAAGACTTTTGAAATATCGGCCAGCCACAAACTGACGCTTGACTACGAAAGCAAGTGCCAGCAGTTGCATGGTCACAACTGGATTATTACCGTACATTGCAAGGCTCGAGAATTGGACAAGAACGGTATGGTGGTGGACTTCACACACCTGAAGCGATTGTTCCGCGACCGTCTGGACCATACCAACCTCAACGAGATATTGCCTTTCAATCCAACAGCCGAGAACATCGCCCGATGGGTATGCGACCAAGTGCCGCAGGCATATCGTGTGGATGTGATTGAGAGCATGAACAACCAAGCCTCATACGAGAAAGATGAGGATTAACGAAATCTTCTGTTCTATTCAGGGAGAGGGATACTACACAGGTACGCCCTCTGTTTTTATCCGCACCAGCGGCTGCAATCTGCGCTGTCCTTTCTGCGATACAAAGCACGAAGAGGAATGGGAGATGTCGGTTGAGGAAATTGTGGTGGCAGCCTCATCCTATGCGCCTCGTCACGCTGTAATCACAGGCGGAGAACCTTCATTGCAAAAGGACCTCCCAACTTTGGTTGACGCTCTGCACGAAGTAGGTTTCCATGTTCAGATAGAGACTAACGGCACACGACACCTTCCTTCCACTATCGACTGGATTACCTGTTCGCCAAAAGTTCTCAAAGAGACCGTAATTCTTGAGCCGCACGAAGTGAAGGTAGTCTTTGAAGGGCAGGATATGAAGCCATACGAACAGATGTTTCACCCACAAGTGTGGAGTCTTCAGCCCTGCGACACAGGAAATAAGGAGAAAAACGACAAACTGCTAAATGAAGCCGTTGACTTCATAATCTCGCACCCAATGTGGCGACTCAGCTTGCAGACTCACAAGCTGATAGGTGTGCGCTGATTTTGTTATATCACAGATTATTCGTATCTTTGCACGCGTTTTAATGTAAAAAGTATGATTAGAATAGCCGTTCAATCGAAAGGACGTCTTTACGAAGACACCATAAGCCTGCTCTCTGAAGCAGGTATAAAGATACCCAGCAGCAAGCGTACGCTGTTGGTGGAGAGTACAAATTTCCCCATCGAAGTGCTGTATCTGCGCGACGACGATATTCCACAGAGCGTAGCATCGGGCGTTGCCGATCTTGGAATTGTGGGACAGAACGAGTTTGAGGAACGTCAGGAAAAGGCAGACATCATCCGTCCGCTCGGCTTCAGCAAGTGCCGTCTGTCGCTAGCTATTCCCAAGGCTATAGATTATCCCGGTCTCACTTGGTTTGAGGGCAAGAAGATTGCCACCAGCTATCCTGGCATCCTGCGCCGCTTTATGCAGCAGCACGGCATCAATGCCGAAATACATGTCATCACGGGTAGTGTTGAGATAAGTCCGGGCATCGGTCTGGCCGACGCCATATTCGACATCGTGTCCAGCGGCAGCACGCTGGTGAGCAACAACCTGCGCGAGGTGGAAGTGGTGATGAAGAGCGAGGCTTTGCTCATAGGCACTCCGAATCTCAGCGAAGAGAAACGTGCCATACTCGATGAGCTGTTGTTCCGCATAGAAGCAGTCAAGAATGCAGAGGACAAGAAGTACGTACTGATGAACGTGCCCACAGAGAGTCTCGATGCCATCATCAAGGTATTGCCAGGCATGAAGAGCCCAACGGTGATGCCCCTTGCAACACCAGGATGGAACAGTGTGCACACAGTTATTGACGAGAAGAGCTTTTGGCAAATCATCAGTAAGTTGAAGGAACTGGGAGCAGAAGGCATTCTCGTGATTCCTGTCGAGAAAATGATATTATAGCCTACCCCATCCCTCCCTGAAGGAGGGTGAACAACTTATAATATGAATATTTACAGATATCCTAACAAGGAGGAATGGGCAGAACTGTTGCAACGTCCGACAAAGGATGCGCAGCAACTCAACGACACTGTTGCCAAGGTGTTGGCAGAAGTGCGCCAGCAGGGTGATGAAGCCGTTAAGAAGTTTGAGGAACAGTTCGACCACGTTAGCCTTCAGTCCTTAGCAGTCACAGCAGAGGAGATGCAAGAGGCAGAGACTTTGGTCAGCGACGAACTGAAGCAGGCTCTGGAACTGGCACACCGCAACATACACACCTTCCACGCAGCACAGCGTTTCGAGGGTAAGAGATGCCAGGTAACAACAGGCGTCACATGTTGGCAGAAGAGCATTCCCATAGAGCGCGTAGGCCTATACATTCCTGGTGGCACTGCCCCTCTGTTCAGCACAGTACTGATGTTGGCAACTCCTGCCAAGATTGCCGGTTGCAGCGAGATTGTGCTCTGCACTCCCCCCAACCGCGAAGGGAAAGTAAATCCTGCCATACTGGTGGCAGCACGCATAGCCGGTGTCAGTCGAATATTCAAGATTGGCGGTGTGCAAGCAATCGGCGCTATGGCATACGGTACAGAATCGGTGCCCAAGGTTTACAAGATATTCGGTCCGGGCAATCAGTATGTTATGTGTGCCAAGCAGCAGGTGTCTCTGCACGATGTTGCCATTGATATGCCTGCAGGTCCCAGCGAGGTAGGAGTTCTTGCCGACAAAACGGCTAATCCTGCTTTCGTAGCTGCCGACCTCCTGTCACAGGCAGAACATGGTGTGGACAGTCAGGTACTGCTCGTAACCACTTGTGAGGAACTAATCTCAAAGGTGGAAGCCGAAGTGGAACGCCAACTGGCACAGTTGCCTCGTCAGGAGATTGCATCCGAAGCCCTGAAGCACAGCAAGATTATACTTGTCGGGAACGACGAAGAGATGATGCGTCTGACCAACATGTATGCCCCAGAGCATCTTATCATAGAGACTGAGAATTACATGGAACTGGCAGACAAGGTTGTGAATGCAGGAAGCGTATTCCTCGGACATCTCACACCGGAAAGTGCAGGAGACTATGCCAGCGGAACGAACCACACGCTGCCCACCAACGGATATGCTGTGGCATACAACGGAGTGAATCTAGACAGTTATCAGCGTAAGGTGACTTTCCAAGAGTTGACTCGCGAAGGAATCAAGACCATAGGACATGCTGTGGAACTGATGGCTGAAAACGAACAACTGAATGCGCATCGTAACGCGATGACACTGAGATTGAGGGATTAAGGATTATGAGAGACTTAGAGAAACTGGTACGACTAAATATACAGCGGCTTACTCCATACAGCTGTGCACGCGATGAGTTCAAAGGTCGCGAGGCACACGTTTTCATCGATGCCAACGAGAATCCATACAACACCAACTTCAATCGCTATCCCGATCCTCTGCAGGAGGAACTGAAAGCCGAGTTGGCAAAGGTGAAGGATGTACCTGCCGAATATATGTTTCTTGGCAATGGTAGCGACGAAGCAATAGACCTTGTATATCGCATATTCTGCGAACCAAAAGAGGACAACGTTGTAGCTATAGCACCAACATACGGTATGTATAAGGTGTGTGCCGACATCAACGATGTGGAGTATCGTAAGGTATTACTCAACGAGAACTTCCAACTTGATGCTGACAAACTGTTGGCTGCATGCGATGCTCACACCAAGGTAATATGGATGTGTTCGCCCAACAATCCTACTGGCAACTGTCTTGAACGTGAACAAATTGTGAAGGTGCTAAAGGGTTTCGACGGCATTGTGGTTCTCGATGAAGCATATAGCGATTTTGCTCAGGAGAGGCCTTTCCGCTACGAGCTGCCACAATACCCCAACCTCATAGTGCTGAACACTATGAGCAAGGCTTGGGCAAGTGCTGCTATACGTCTGGGAATGGCTTTTGCATCACCAGAAATAATCGCTTTGTTCAACAAGGTGAAATATCCCTACAATGTAAACCAACTCACTCAGAAACAGGCTGTGGAGATGTTGCACTCTGTACAGAAGTTCCAGCAATGGCTCAGCATTATCATAACGGAGCGTGCACATTTGGTTCCAGCTGTGGCTGAACTTCCTATTTGCCAGAAGATGTATCCCACCGATGCTAATTTCTTTTTAGTAAAAGTAACGGATGCCGACAGCATATATCACTATCTCGTAGAACGTGGTATCATAGTGCGCAACCGTAATCGCGTGGAACTCTGTGGAAACTGTCTGAGAATAACTATCGGCACACCACAGGAAAACTGTGAACTGCTGAGTGCCCTAAGACAATATCGCCCATGAAAAAGATACTATTTATAGACAGAGACGGGACGATACTGAAGGAGCCCGAAGACGAGCAGATAGACTCGTTCGAGAAGTTTCGTTTTGTACCTGGCGCCATATCGGCTCTCAGTTTCTTGCGTAAGCACACCGAGTACCTGTTCGTGATGGTTTCGAACCAAGACGGATTAGGAACATCGTCGTATCCCGAAGCCGACTTCTGGCCAACTCATAATCTCATGCTGGAAACGCTTCACAGCGAAGGCGTAGAGTTCGATGCACAACATATCGACCGTTCGTTCCCTGAAGACAACCGTCCTACGCGCAAGCCAGGTACTGCTATGCTGACTCCATATCTCGATGGTTCGTTCGACATTGCCAACAGCTATGTCATCGGCGACCGTGAGACTGACGCCCAACTTGCAAAGAATCTCGGTTGCAAAGCCCTTATCCTGTCCCCCACTATGGACTGGGAGAAGATTTGTGAAACGGTGTATGCAGGTGAACGCACAGCAGAGGTGAAGCGCACGACTAAGGAGACGGACATACTCGTAAGTGTGAATCTCGACGGAGACGGTAAGGCCGACATCAATACCGGCTTAGGATTCTTTGACCATATGCTTGAGCAGATAGCCAAGCACGGCAATATCGATTTGACCGTTCACTGCAAAGGCGACCTACACGTCGATGAGCACCACACCATCGAGGATACAGCTCTGGCTTTGGGTGAATGTCTGGCTAAAGCACTTGGCGATAAACGTGGCATAGAGCGCTACGGATATTGTTTGCCGATGGACGACTGTCTGTGTCAGGTAGCTCTCGATTTCGGAGGTCGTCCCTGGCTCGTTTGGAATGCTGAGTTCCATCGCGAGCGAATTGGAGAAATGCCTACCGAAATGTTCCTGCACTTCTTCAAGAGCCTAAGCGATGCTGCACGTATGAACCTGAACATAAAGGCAGAGGGCGACAACGAGCACCACAAGATAGAAGGAATATTCAAAGCCCTTGCACGTGCCCTAAAGATGGCCGTCCGTCGCGACATACATCACATGCAATTACCATCCAGCAAAGGTGTGCTATGATACAGCACTATCCCTCACAGTTATTGGAACGGGCCGTCGAGGAGTTTGCAAAACTGCCCGGCGTAGGTTCAAAGACCGCCATGCGGCTGGTCCTTCACCTGTTGCGTCAAGACGTAAAGAGTGTGGAGTCCTTCGGACAGAGTATCATCCGTCTGCGTCAGGAGGTAAAGTTCTGCAAAGTCTGTCACAACATATCCGACACAGACACTTGTGATATATGTGCTAACTCTCGACGCGACCATTCGATAATCTGCGTAGTGGAGAATATTCAGGACGTGATGGCAATAGAAGCCACACAGCAGTATCGCGGTACTTACCATGTGCTTGGGGGAGTAATCTCACCGATGGACGGCATAGGACCAAGCGACTTGCAGATACAAAGTCTCGTAGAGCGTGTCAACGCAGGAGATATCTCAGAGGTCATACTTGCCCTAAGTCCCACAATGGAGGGCGACACCACAAACTTCTACATCTATCGGAAACTTTCCGACAGCGGAATAAAGCTGAGCGTTATTGCTCGTGGTGTGGCACAAAACGATGAACTGCAATATACTGACGAAGTAACGCTCGGACGTTCTATCGTCAACCGTACACCATTCAACATAAGTCTATGAACGAACATACATACATTTATCTGTTTATACTCTGCCTCATTACTCTCGTGGCAATTCCTGTTGCGCTCACGAAGAAGTTACTGAGTAAGAGCATTCGTGCCCTCATTGTGCTATGTCCCATAATCTACGGCGGCATATACTTCCTGATAACGAAGGACAATAGCGCAGTATATATCATGCTTATGGCAGTGATGACTCTGCTGGCTGTAGTCTTTCACCCAGGACAGGAGAAGGAGAAGGAAAAGGAGGTTGAGGAGTGAAGGATTTATCGGTCATAATAGTCAACTATAATGTAAGGTACTACGTCGAGCAGTGCCTACACTCTGTTTTTGCAGCACAGGGGGACTATGATATGGAGGTGTTCGTCGTTGACAATGCCTCTACGGATGATAGCGTAGCATATCTATCCGAGCGTTTCCCCAACGTTCACATTATTGCCAATACGGATAATCGCGGCTTCTCGCGTGCCAACAATCAGGCGATTCGTGAAGCTAAGGGACGCTATATCCTGTTGCTCAACCCAGATACAATAGTTACGGAAACGACTTTCAAAGATTGTATTACATTCCTCGAACAGCATCCTGAAGTGGGAGCCACTGGCGTAGCGATGTATGGTACCGACGGGCGCTTTGCATGGGAATCACGAAGAGGAATCCCAACACCTTGGACTTCGTTATGCAAGATGATAGGCCTTGCTGCCCTGTTCCCCCACAGCCGTCGATTCGGACGCTACCACATGCGCTACCTGAATCGTGAGGAGTATAATTACATAGAGATTATGAGCGGTGCCTTCATGATGATTCGCCGCGAGGTATTGGACAAGGTGGGACTTCTCGATGAGACGTTCTTCATGTACGGCGAGGACATAGACCTCTCATATCGCATTCTCCAAGCCGGTTGGCGTAATGCTTATCTGCCCACGCCCATCATCCACTATAAAGGTGAGAGCACACAGAAGTCTTCGTACCGCTATGTCCAGCGTTTCTACGAGGCAATGCTCATTTTCTTCGACAAGCATCTCCGTCAGCGCTACCGCTTCATGGTCTTCATCATACGTTCTGCTGTGTATATGCGAGCAGCCATCGGTATGGGAATACGATTCTTTAAGCACATGCTGCCGCGCAAACATTACACAACGGTTATCGGCGGCAAAGTACTTTGCCTCTCCGAAGGTGCTACACTTGAAAAGATGCGTGAGTTGTGTAAGAGAAATGGATTCGAACCGGTTGACAAAGCCGGAACTGACGTCAACATTTGGCTCTTCGACTCTCAGCGATACACTTATGGCGATATGCTCAGTAATACCATTGCCGCATACGGTCGTGGTGAAAACATTATGATGGCAACCTACAATCCCAAGACTGCCATAATGATAATGACTAATGGAATATTCAAATAATATTGCATTAAGAGCACTGGAGCCGGAAGACCTCGAACTCGTTCACACGATAGAGAACGACTCTTCGCTGTGGGCATGGGGAGCTCTCAGTCAACCCATCTCTCACTATACCGTGCGCCAATATCTCGCTCAACAGCACTCTGACATTTATCAAGACGGGCAGTTGCGACTCGTAATCACGTGTGATGGCAAACCGGTTGGCATTATTGACCTCGCTGATTTCTCACCTCATCACCTACGTGCCGAAGTGGGCATCGTGCTCTTGCCTTCGTTTCATCGTAAAGGTATTGCAACCGAAGCTCTGCATCAGATAGCGCTCTATGCAACAGAGCATCTCCATCTTGCAACGCTCTATGCTTACGTAGCCGAGAACAACACAGCAGCACAGGCTCTTTTCCGCCGTGCGGGCTACACTACCGCTGCCAACCTTCCCAATTGGATTGAAGGTCGTCACTCTGCAACCCTTTTCCTCCTCCACTTATAACGCAAGGCGCCATGCATTAGTAGTGCATGGCGTCAAGCATTAGTAATGTATCGCCCCAAACATTTGTAATGTTCAGCGTCGAACATTAGTAATGTTTGATTGGGAACGTTACTGAGCTGAGAAACTTGTGACACTGTTGGAACCTGTAGCCGACGAGCCAAGGTAGAGCCCGTGCCAAGCAGTTGTGGCATCGGTGGGTGCAGAAGTTCCGTACTTGACATAGTAAGTAGAACCTTTCACCATACCTGTAGCCGTGAACATCGCAAGCGAGCTGGAGCAACTGGCCTCGAAGCTGTAAGTCACAAGGTTTTTACCGCTGGCATCAGACAAAGTATAGTAGCGGCCAGAGGTGTAGCTGATGCTACTGGTAACGAACTTGTAACCCTGCTGAGCGTTGGAGATGGAACTACTGCTGCTTCCGCCACCTTGTGCTCCACCTGCAGAAATGCCGATGCCAGTGCCAGTTATCTGAATGTAGGAGTTGTTGTCGCAGTCGAAGCCTTCCTCTGGTGAACCCTTGGTGGTATATGTAAAGACCGCACCGTTGCCAATGGTGATGGCACCTGTCTGACCGGCATTGGAATCTATAGCATCATTGCCATATCCATAGCAAACCGTTACGCCGCCGTTGAAGTATATCTTACCGCTGGAATTGATACAGTCGTCGTAGCACTTGAAGTAGTGCTTGCCGCCCTCGACATATATAGCTGTCTTCGACTCCAGTCCTTCGGCACCATCGGTAGAGGTGTATATTTCGCTGGTACCGCCATAGATATAGATGGTCCCCTGCACCTTAATGCCCTTAGCCGACGAACCACCGCTGCTTTGCTGACCCGGAGGGGCAAAACCGCTCTGCTGCGAACTACCACCAAGCGAGCTACCTGTAGTTGTGACCGTGAGTGTAGGACCATTGCCGTCACTTGTACCTTGGGTGTATGTGCCCGAACTCTTGATGCCTTTGCCGCCCGTTCCGCTCATAGTGATAGTGATAGTGCCGGCATTCAGCTTGATGCTGCTATCGGCCTTCAGACCCTTTGATGTGTAGTTGTCGTTGCTGCCTTGCACTCCTGCGCCACTACCGGTAATCTTAAGCGTACCTCCATTAGTAGTGATATTAGTGGCAGAGATGCCTCGCGAGGCAGAGCCCGTAGGAGTGATTGTGAGCGAACCATCGTTTTGGATGAAGTCCTTTGTCTTGACGCCAGAGCTGTATGAAGCATCGCTGTTAATGACTTGCATAGCTCCAGAAGGCTTCAGTGTAATAGTTCCGCCATTGACGGTGACCGTTGCCTTCGACTTAATGCTCTTACTCATAGCGCCGCTATTGCCAATGGTAATGGTTCCTGCCGAGATGGTGACGTTGCCGTCAGCCTTAATGCCCGCAGCATTGTAGGCCGTACCATTATCCTCGCTCACATCGCTGGTGCCGCCGTAGGTATTAGTGACATTCGACAACGAATATGTGCGCGTGGTGCCACTTGTTGAGTAGCTGTTGCTTATACTATAATATATATCTGAGCCAGACGATGGAGCTGTGAAAGTACCTGATTTAATGGTATATGTCTGATTGCGACTAGTATAGTTGTCGCTCTTGAAATAATATGAATCGCTGCTTGCACTCTGGAAGTCGTAATAGTAGAATGTCAGCGTGGAATATCCACTCGATTTGTTGACTGTGCTTGTAAGCTGCTGAACAAGAGTGCCGTCGCTCTTGTAGAGATATACAGACTTCCAAGCATTGTTGCCTCCACCAGGACCACCGCCACCGCTCGTTGGGATTGAAACATAAACCTTGTAGGAAGCAGCAGGTTCTTCGCTACTGCCGCTGCTCGAAGTCTCTGCAGTACCTCCAGTACCGTTGGCTGTAATATTCACAACTGTGGTGGCACTCGATTCATCAATCGTCACAGAACCATCAGCAGAGAATCCCTTTCCGCCTTGTGCTGTATTGTTAATGGTAACTTTTCCGCCTGTGATATTGATGTTTCCAGTACTCTTTATGGAAGTGGGATAGCTGATATCTTCACCCTCTACAACGATGTTGCCTGTCTGGACAACGGATACTGTACCTCCAGAAATAACCACATCACCACCTGCCTTAATGCCCTTACCACCATCGACCGAAGCCGTGATGTTGACGGTTCCATCCACAATGTAGATGTTGCCAGAGTCTTCGTCTTCGTGATCAGTAGTAGCACCTGTTGAAGTCGCACCGTCAATGTCGCACTGAATGGCATCATCGGCAGTTTCCTTAATTGTCAACGAGCCACTTTCCATAAGGAAATACTCGTCGCACGAAATACCGTCCTTAGCTGCCTCAAGAATATTTATGGTGCACTTGCGCATCTGCATGTACTCGGCACTCTTGATAGCATGAGCATACTTAGCATAAACGTTCAGTACTCCCTGTCCCTTCAGCTCCAAGTGTCCCTTGCAGTAGAGTGCAGCCTTTTGTGCGAGAGAAGAAGAGGGAGTGGCACAATCGGCCAGTGTGTTCTCCGTGTCCTTCTTGACACTGAGTTCTATGCGCTTGCCATCCATAATGCATACTGCTGCACCCGAATATACCGGATTGGCATTGGTTAGTGTCAGACCGTTCAATTCTACTGTAGCTTTGTAAGAACCAGTCATATAGAACTCGCCGTCGGTACTGGCTCCAGAAAGCACATATGTAATCTCATCACCATCAACATCGGCTGTGTTTGTCTGCTCAATGCCGACATGTGCCCCGCTGACTTTTGCATTAACATACTTCGCCACGTTGCCAGCAATGGTGACTGTTGCCGATTCGCCATTATATGCCACAGACACAGTATTGTCAGCAACAGCACTATCATCAATATACATCTGTTCGATTTCGCTTAGGCTGAATGTCTTGTCGAGAATGGTAAGCGAAGAACCATCGCTATATGTCATATCGCCAGCTTTGGAAGCAGGAATGGCATATACCACACTACCCTGCTTCACATTCAGGGTTTGTGCTCCAGCTACTATCGACAGCATAAGAGCAAAAAGTGTAAACAGGCGTCTCATTTCACAACGATTTTACGGGCCTTGCCCTGATATTTTACAACATAGATACCCTTCGTAAGCGATTTGGCAGCTATGGCACGGCCACTCATGTCGAATATTTCCTTTACACTCTCACCCTCCTCATTAGAAATCTCAATGGATTCAATCTTAGTGGATTCGGAAGTAAAGTACATCTTACTCAGTTCCGTCAAAGTGAAACGCTGCGTCCCTGCAGCATTGGTGGCAACAAGCTGTCCGTCCTCGACGGTCAGCGTCAAAGATTCCACAGACACCGTCTTCACCGACCCGTCTGTGCCCATGAATGCCAGATACGGATAATCCTCGGCTTTAGACTGAAGGCTACCCATAACCAACATCATTAAAAGCAATAATTTAGATGCTTTCATAAATATAATAATAATGTAGAAAAAATATCCACTATCCAATTCGTGCCGCAAAATTACCCTTATAATATATATATAGGTATAACAAAAGTGTGTGAAAATTTGACAAAACTTCCGATACTATTTGCTTTTAACCTTATTTTAACTAATTTTGCCATACAAAAGTGCAGATATTATGGGACAAAAGGAAAACAAATGGGGATATCAGCATCCATTGGAAAAACACAATCGTCTTATAAAGGAACGAGGTGTGGTTGTGTTCCGTGATGTAACCAGCGTACCCATCTATGGAGTACCATACATATCACCCCATGCAGTCATAGGAATAAACCACCAAGGAATGCTACGTGCCGAATACGACCTGAAGCCCATAGAGTTCCATCCTCGTGAGATATCAGTCATCTATCCCGACCATATTCTCAAGACCCACGAAACTTCTGATGACTACAACGCAACACTTGTTGCCGTATCTCGCGAATTCCTGATGAAACTGCAGCACAGGAGTATATACAAATATCAGTTGGAATACATGAAGGAACCAGCCTTCCAGCTAAATGACAAGCAATACGAAGCCGTATGTCACCTCATTGGTATGCTGGAAGCTATCTGCGATATGGAAAGCCCCGCCAACGAAGGAATGCTATTGGATACACTTGACATACTTTCACAGATGCTTGATGTATATCGATTCAGCAATAAGCCCATGCTTAAAGAAAGGCCACGTTGCGAGCAACTGTTTTATCGTTTTTATAACGACCTCGTAGAGTTTCACAAACAATCCCACGAGGTAAAGTTCTATGCACAGCGTCTGAATTTATCCGCCAAATATTTCGCATCGATTATAAAACAAGAAACCGGAGTTAGCGTCACAGAATGGATAAGTAATTTCATTGTTATGCAAGCCCAGTCGTTACTGCAGCAAAGGAACTATAGTATACAGCAAATTAGCGATAGGCTCGGATTTCCAGAACAGTCGGCATTCAGTCGTCATTTCAAACAAAGAACAGGACTTACGCCCAGTGATTATCGCAAGAAAATGTAATCGATATGGCAATCATACTAAAAAGTAAACGCAAAAATTTGTGATATACGAATTAATGCGTAACTTTGTTGAGTACAAACATAAAATTAATTACAACAGTATCATGCAAACACGCTCCATAGTCATCATTCCTACGTACAACGAAAAGGAAAACATCGAAAACATTATCCGTGCTGTAACTGCACTGGAAGAAGGATTCAACGTACTTGTTATCGACGATGGTTCGCCTGATGGTACAGCCGACATTGTGAAGGGACTAATGGCTGACGAGTTCAAGGACCGTCTGTTTATTGTTGAACGTAGCGGCAAACTGGGGCTTGGCACAGCATACATACGTGGATTCCAATGGGCTATTGAAAACAAGTATGACTTCGTGTTCGAGATGGATGCCGACTTCAGCCATGCACCCAGCGACCTTCCGCGACTGCTTGCTGCTTGCAAGGACGAGGGTTACGACGTATCCATAGGTAGCCGATACATCACTGGCGTGAACGTAGTGAACTGGCCTATGGGACGAGTACTGATGTCGTATTTCGCCTCGAAGTATGTACGCATGGTGACAGGTTTAGACATACACGACACCACAGCTGGCTTTGTATGCTACCGTCGCGAGGTGCTTGAAACACTGGAACTTGACAAGATTCGCTTCAAGGGCTATGCATTCCAGATAGAGATGAAGTTCACAGCGGCTAAATGTGGATTCAAGATAAAGGAAGTGCCTGTAATATTCGTCAACCGCGAACTGGGCACAAGCAAAATGTCTGGTGGTATTTTCTCCGAGGCACTATTTGGTGTTATGCGCCTACGCTGGGACGGATGGTTTAGGAAATATCCGAAGAAAGTTGAAGATTGAGATTTGAAAGTGAAGAAGCTAATTCATAATGCGAAGATAGTCAATGAGGGACGGCAGTTCAAAGGTGCCGTCCTTATTGAAGATGACCGTATTGCTGCCATCTATGAGGGTGACAGCCCTTCCTTTTCCATTGACCCATCATCATTCACCAGTATTGATGCCGATGGTGCGCTTCTTTTACCAGGAATAATAGATACTCACGTACATTTCCGTGAACCCGGAATGACCCATAAGGCAGACATCGAAAGCGAAAGTCGTGCTGCACTGGCTGGCGGAGTAACCTCTGTTTTGGATATGCCCAATGTCAATCCCCCAACCACAACACTTGAACGTTGGCAGGAGCGGATGGCTTTAGGTGCAGCCAAGAGTCGCATTAATTATTCTTATTATATAGGTGTCACCAACGAATTATCATTTTCCAACTATCCACCTTCAATTCCGATAAAACTGTTTATGGGTAGTTCTACAGGCAACGTGCTTGTTGACAAGCGCGAAGCCTTGATACGAATATTCCAATATGCTGCAGAACACGATGTGCCCGTTGTGGCTCACTGCGAAGACACGCCTCGCATCAACGAAAGAATGGCAGAAGCCAAACAACGTTGGGGCGACGACCCTGCCGTAGAGCACCACTCCTGGATTCGCGACGAAGAGGCATGCTACCGTTCATCATCTCTTGCTGCACAAATGGCAAGGGAAACGGGAGCAAGACTTCACATTGCACACATCACCACAGCACGTGAACTGGAACTTCTGGGAGGGAACGTAACAGGCGAGGTATGTGTACCACATCTGTTGTTCACGAATGACGACTATACTACTTTGGGTACTCGAATAAAATGCAATCCCGCTATAAAGACCCGTAAAGACAGAGAGGCATTACGTAAGGCTTTGGCCGATGGCACACTCCTGACAATAGGTACAGACCATGCTCCCCACCTGCTTTCAGAAAAACAAGGTGGCTGTCAGAGTGCAGTTTCAGGTATACCTATGATACAGTTCTCATTAGTTTCAATGCTGGGACTGGTGGATGAAGGCGTTCTTTCCATTGAGCGAATGGTTGATGCCATGTGTCACCAACCAGCAATGTTGTTCGGAATACAAGAAAGAGGCTTCATCCGAAAAGGTTATAAAGCCGATTTAGTTCTTGTGCAACCAAAGAATTGGACATTAGGAATTAAAGACATACTTAGTAAGTGCGGCTGGAGTCCGTTGGAAGGAAACAATTTCCATTGGCAGGTAAAACAGACGTATGTCAACGGAAAACTTGCATTTGATAATGGGGAAATATATGACACCGTTCGCGGTGAAGCACTAATAATGAAATAAATTAAATCATAACTACTGATATGATAATACTTTATAGAATATACCAATTGTTTATTGCAGCTCCGCTACTAATTATCATCACAGTACTGATAGCACTAATAACCATTATAGGTTCAACTATCGGCTCAGCGCATTTCTGGGGCTATTGGCCAGGCAGAATATGGTCACGCTGGTTTATGCGCATACTATTGTTGCCAGTACACGTGGAGGGACGTGAAAATATCGACAATAAAACAAGCTATGTATTTGTGGCTAACCACCAAGGAGCCTTCGACATATTCATGATTTACGGCTATCTCGGACGAAACTTCAAATGGATGATGAAAAGTGCTCTTAGAAAAACACCTCTTATTGGCAAGGCTTGTGAGGCTGCAGGACACATATTTGTTGACAAGCATGGTCCAAAGGCAATACAACACACTCACGATCAGGCACGTGCAGTATTACAAGGAGGCACATCATTGGTGGTTTTCCCAGAGGGCGAACGCACATTAACTGGCAAAATGGGACCTTTCTTTAGGGGAGCATACCAATTGGCAGACGAACTTCAAATGTCAGTCGTACCTATTACTCTTGATGGTCCCTACGTAGTTCTTGCACGCAGTCGCGGTCCCATAAACTTCGTTTTCTGGCATCGTCTTCGTATGACCATACACAAACCAATTCCTCCTATTGGCAAGGGTGCTGAGAACATAAAAAATGCTATGGACCTTTCAAGAGAGGCCATAGCATCTGCACTTCCTAATGAATGAAACGGGACTATTTACTATCTGCAGAATTAAGATTCAACTGAACAGAAGGATCGCGACGGATGGGCTTAAGCCGCGACATTAGTCGCATGTCAGGATTGAGACGAAAAGCCATAGGGGAGATGCCCAGCATCCGTTTAAAGAAACGACCAAAATAAGATTGGTCAGGGAAATTAAGTTCATTGCCGACTTCCTGTATTGACAGTTCGCTCTTGGCAAGAAGATACATCGATTCAACGGCCAATTTACGATCAATTATTTCTTTAGGAGTGAGCCCCAAAGAACGCTTAACTACTTGCGTTAAGTACTTAGGGCTAACACACACTTTTCCAGCATAGTATCGCACCTGATGTTGTGTCTTAAAGCCATAACGCAACTCAGTCATAAAACGCGTGATAACATTGCGCGTGATAACAGTCACTGACTCTATCTGTTCTGGTGGTATGTACTTCTTTGTTTTCTCATAAAATGTCTGTACAAAAACCGTGAAGAGCGCAGTTGCAATATTAGCAGCATGAGAACCGCTAACATTCTTGCAGTTGTAATCGAAAAGTGTACAAAAAGCACTCGCTGCACGAGTTGTTTCTACATCCATATCCCACACTGGATGCTGTATCAATAGTGCAATAAATGAAGGTGGAATATTATAGGTAACATTACCCTGCAATTCCAACATAGAACAAATGCAGCACGCCCTAAAGTCTGAAGAGACACTCCTGATATGACTCTTGACATGGGGATGAAGAAGCAGGAACTTTCTCTCATTGACTTCAAATGGTTTGTCGTTGAGAATAAATTGAGCTTTTCCGGAAAGAGTGAACACCAAAATGAAACGTCCACCGGACACCGGTTCTAAAATTGCATTACTACTGTCGATATACCGACAGAAATATAACTCCTTTTCGAGGTTTTTCCATTCTTTTTCCATATGCGAAAAGGTTTGTTACCGCAAAATTATATAAAGTTTGTTAATTAGCAAAAGGTTCGGCCTTTTTTGAACAAAGATTATTCCCTTTTTGAATATAAAGTGCTTTCTCATATGCAATTAAATTCGTACCTTTGCACCCGATTTTGATAATAATTATAGTTAAACGATATGAGAACAAACGCAAAAATTGTGATGGCAGTAGCACTGATTATGATGACAGTGCTCGCATCGTGCGGTGGCAAGAAGCAACAGCAAGAAGCAGCCGTAGTGGAGTTTAAGACCATTAAGGTTACGAAACAAGACGTGACACTTGAGTCGAAATATAGTGCTACGATTCGCGGTCGTCAGGACATTGAAGTTTACCCACAGGTTAGCGGAACCCTTCAACGCCTTTGTGTGACCGAAGGTCAGAGCGTGTCGAATGGTCAGACATTGTTCATTATTGACCAAGTACCTTACCAAGCAGCTTTGAACACTGCCGAAGCTGCATTGAAAGCAGCACAAGCACAGGAAGCCACAGCTCAGCTTACATACGAAAGTAAAAAACAATTGTTTGACAAGCAAGTTATTAGCGAATATGACCTGCAGACAGCACAGAATGCGCTTATGAGTGCCAAAGCACAGGTAGCTCAGGCACAGGCCCAGGTTGTAAATGCACGTAACTCGCTTTCCTACACAGTAGTTAAGAGTCCTGCAAATGGTGTTGTTGGTACACTGCCCTACCGTCAAGGTGCATTAGTAGGTCCATCAATACCTAAAGCCTTAACTACGGTAAGTGACAATAACCAGATGTATGTATATTTCAGCATGGGCGAAGCAGAGTTCTTAGCGATGTCACGCAAGGCCGGCAGTGCAGAAAAGGCTGTAAACCAAATGCCAAGTGTTAGACTGCAGTTGGTAGATGGTTCAATATATGAAATTGCAGGCCGTGTGGAGACTGCCAGTGGCGTAGTAGATCCAACAACTGGTAGTGTTCAGCTACGTGCAGTTTTCGCCAATCCCAACCACATGTTACATTCCGGTTCTACAGGCAACATCATAGTACCCATAGAACACAAGGGAGTGCTGGTGGTTCCTGCTTCTGGCGTAGTTCAGTTACAGGACAAGCATAAGGTATATGTTGTTGACAAAGATGGTGTGGCACATAGCCAAATCGTTACTGTTATGCAGAAGAACACTGGCAAGGAGTTCATCGTAACTGAAGGTCTGGAAGAAGGCGTAGAAGTTATTGCTGAAGGCGCAAGCATGGTGAAAGACGATCAAAAAGTGAAGAAATAATATGAAGGGCAATATATTCATCAAACGACCGGTGATGGCATTGTCCATCGCCATCGTCATACTGTTCTTGGGTGCTCTGTCGTACTTTGGACTGCCAATAGAGCAGTTTCCAGACATTGCCCCTCCAACAGTTGTGGTAAATGCCACCTACCCTGGTGCCAGCGCCGAGACTGTTACTAAGGCTGTCATTCAGCCTCTGGAAGAAAGCATCAATGGTGTTGAAAGCATGATTTATATGACCAGTACCGCTACAAACTCCGGTACTGGTACGATAACTGTATATTTCAAGCAGGGAACAAATCCTGATATGGCAGCCGTGAACGTGCAGAACCGTGTATCAATGGCACAAGGTTTGTTGCCTCAGGAAGTTACCAAGATTGGTGTGACAACATACAAGCGTCAGACCTCTTTCTTACAGATTAACGCACTGGTAACGGACAATCCCAATTATGATGCAAACTTCATGTCGAACTACATGAACATCAACATCACCCCTCAACTGAAGCGAATTCAAGGTGTGGGTGAAGTGTTCGTGTTAGGTTCCACTTATTCGCTGCGCGTATGGATGAAGCCAGAGGTTATGGCTCAGCATGGACTTATCCCTAGCGACATCACGAACTGTCTGGCCGAACAAAACTTGGAGGCAGCCGTAGGTACGTTAGGTGAAAAGCCGACCGAGGGTGGACGCGGTAAGGCCGTAGACAATGTATATCAGTACACAATGCGCTATACCGGTCGCTTGAAGACCGTTGAAGAGTTCCAGAACATTGTCATACAAGCAAAGGGTGACGGAAGTATCTTGCGTCTGAAAGATGTAGCTGACATAGAACTGGGTCAGGCCGATTACGGTTTCTCTGGTCAAGTGGACGGCAAGCACGCCGTACAGTTCATGGCCTTCCAGTTGGCTGGTGCCAATGCAAAGGAAACCAACGACCGTTTCTCGGCAAAGCTTAAGGAACTGGAAAAAGACCTGCCCAAGGGTATGTACTTTGTGAACCTTATGTCCTCCAACGACTTCCTTCTGGCCTCCATTGCCAACGTTGAGGAAACATTGTTCATAGCCTTGTTGTTGGTGCTGGTTGTAGTTTATTTCTTCCTGCAGGATTTCAAGGCAACACTTATTCCATCTATATCCATCATCATTTCTTTGATTGGAACATTTGCAGCATTGCAGGTTGCAGGCTTCACATTAAACCTGTTAACCCTGTTTGCTTTAGTATTGGCAATCGGCACAGTTGTTGACGACGCCATTGTGGTGGTGGAAGCAGTACAGGCAAAGTTCGATGCAGGATACAAGAGTTCATACCAAGCCACAAAAGATGCACTTGGCGACGTGACTATGGCTGTTATCTCATGTACCTTCGTATTTATGGCTGTGTTCATCCCAGTAACAATGATGGGTGGTACCAGCGGTATGTTCTATACCCAGTTTGGTGTAACTTTGGCTACAGCCGTGGGTATCTCTTGCGTATCAGCCCTTGTTGTCTGCCCCGCCCTATGTGCCATGATGATGCGTCCTCCCAAAGATGAACGTATCTCAAAGAATCCCATTGACAGTTTCTTCATTGGACTCAACAAACGCACTCGCTCTGCATATGAAGCTTCATTCGGTGCAATTATGGGTAAATATACCCGTTTCCTGCGTGGCGTGGTTAATCATCGTTGGGTTGCATCTATCAGTGTACTTGTTTCCTTCACATTGCTTTATCTGGCAATGACCAACCTGCCCAAGGGTCTTGTACCACAAGAAGACCAAGGTGTATTAATGGTGAACGTCACCTGTCCTCCAGGTTCAAACCTTGGACAGACAGAGAAAGTGCTTGATAAGATTCAGGCTATCGTGGAGAATGACGAGGACATTCGCGACTTCTCACGCGTATCGGGTTATGGTATGATGAGCGGACAAGGTGCTGCCAATGCTATGGTCATTCTGAAACTGAAGCACTGGAGTGAGCGTTCCGGCAACTGGATTCCCGGTTCCGGTATGATTCACAACTCCAGCATAAAGAAGTATATGCTCATGGGACAACTCTCAAGAGAAATCCCAGAAGCACAGATATTTGTATTCGAACCTGGTATGATTCCTGGTTACGGTATGGGTTCAAACGTTGACCTCCATCTCCAGGACAAGAGCGACGGCGACAAGGGTGAATTCCTGAACCTCACCAACCAGTTCCTTGCTGCTTTGAATCAGCGCGACGAGGTGCAGATGGCTATGACATCATATGCTCGCACATATCCACAATTTCAAGTTGAGGTGGACGCTGCACAATGTAAGATGGCTGGAATATCTCCCTCTACAGTACTGTCAACATTGGGTAGTTACTGTGGTGGTTCCTACGTATCAAACTTCAACCAGTTCGGTAAGGTTTATCGTGTAATGCTTCAAGCCGATCCAAAACTGCGTACCAGTGAGATGGACCTCTCTAACATGTACGTTCGCAGCGGAACACAGATGGCACCATTATCACAATTCATAAAATTGACACCGGTGCTTGGTCCTGAGAATGACACACGATTCAACCTCTTCTCAGAAATCTCCATCATGGCTTCGCCAGCTCAAGGCTATACCTCGACAGACGTGATGAAAGCAATTGAAGAGGTAAAGCAACAGACGCTGCCAGACTATATCAGTTATGAATATGGTAGTATATCGCGTGAGGAGCACGAACAGATGGGCTCTAACAAATCGGTGCTCATCTACGGTGTCTGCGTCATACTAATCTTCTTGATTTTAGCAAGTTTGTATGAGAGTTTTCTCGTTCCATTTGCCGTCATCCTATCTGTGCCTGCAGGTCTCATGGGTTCATTTGGCTTCGCATGGTTATGGAATCAGGTCTATGCTGTATTCCCACCCATCGGTAGAATCGAGAATAACATCTATCTGCAAACTGGTGTTATCATGCTCATCGGCTTGTTGGCAAAGACCGCCATCCTTATTACTGAGTTCGCATTGGAGCGCCGTCGCAAAGGTATGGGTATCGTAGAAGCCGCTTATGCTGCAGCCGAAGCTCGTCTGCGCCCAATTCTTATGACAGTGTTGACAGCCGTTCTAGGTATGGTACCACTATTATTGGCAACCGGTGCCGGAGCCAATGGTAACCGTACAATTGGCGTTGGTGTTGTAGGTGGTATGATAGTAGGTACACTGGCCATACTGTTTACCGTACCTGTGTTCTTCATATTCTTCGAATTTATGCAGGAAAAAATTAGACCGGCAATGAAAGAAGAAGCGGACCAGCAGTTCCTTAAGGAACGTGAACGCAGCCTACGTGAGAAAGAACTTAACGGAAAAGAAGAGTAAAAAGACAATTATGAAACACATATCATTTATAGTTTTTTCATCTTTGATATTACTCAGTTCGTGTGGATTATATAAGAACTACGAACGACCGGAAGATATTAAAGTTGACGGTATTTACGGTCGCGCACTTAGTGGCGATTCACTTGGACTTGGCGACCTAAGCTGGCGCGAAGTTTTCACAGACCCTTTGTTACAGGGAATCATTGAACGTGGACTTACACAAAACAGTAACATCCGACAGGCAGATCTTCGTATTCAGGAAACACAAAACAATCTGAAAGCCGCGAAACTGGCGTTCCTTCCAATGCTGACATTCGGTGCACAAGGGAGTGTCTCGGGTATGTGGGATCCTAAAGACAGAGGCGTACTGGGAGGAGGTTCTATAAAAACATACTCGCTTCCACTTTCTGCCCAATGGCAGATTGACTGCTTCGGTCAGTTGCGTAATGCTAAGAAAGGCAGCGAGGTTGCAGTAGAGAATATGCAATCTGTGCGACAGGCTGTACAAACGGCTGTTATCGCAAATATAGCTACACTCTACTACACTCTGTGTATGCTCGACGAACAGATACGAATAACAGAACAAACAAAGGCAAACTGGGAAAAGAATTTGGAAGTCACCAAGCTCTTGATGGAAGCCGGTCAGTCGAATAAGGCAGCCGTTGCAAGCACAGAAGCTAACTACTGGAGCGTTTGTGCAAGCATCATTGAATTAAAAGACCAAATAACAAAGACAGAGAACACACTGGCGAACCTTATTGGTGAGGTTCCCCATACCTTTGAACGCAACACCTTGTCCTCCTTCCAAAAGCCATCTCTCTGCGTAACAGGTGTACCCATCAGTATTCTGTCACGACGTCCGGATGTTCGTCAGGCAGAACTGGCATTAGCCAGTGCTTTCTATGGAAAGAATCAAGCTAAGGCTTCCTTCTTCCCCGCTCTTAACATTTCGGCTTCCGGTCAGTACACAAACTCCCTTGGCAATATGGTACTGAATCCTGGTGGCATAATTGCATCATTGGTTGGTAGTCTCGCTCAACCCATATTTGCTCAAGGAAAACTGCGTGCAGCATACAAGAACGCAAAAGCAGAAATGGAGATTGCCCAAATTGGGTTCCAGCAGAGTGTGCTTGATGCCGGATACGAAGTAGCCTCCTCAATGGCACGCGTCAAAGTATTCAGTGCTGAGCAGGAATACATCGACAAACAGGTTGTAAGCCTTACAGAAGCAGTGGAGGCCACTCAGGACTTGATGACCCACAGCAATCAAGTGAACTATCTCAATGTATTGACTGCACAGAGCGGACTCTTAGGCGCCCAAATCAGTCAGGCAACGAATCAATTCAATATTATCTCTGGCGTAATCGCTCTGTACCAAGCTTTAGGTGGCGGTACGAAATAACGCCCCTCATCTTACACATACAAAGCGCGGTTCTCATGTACGAGAATCGCGCTTTATTATATATTAAAATAAAGAATTGTAAAAAAATCCTAAGTATTGTGCCTTTATATAAAAAAAATGCATTATCTTTGTCACGAAAGTAACCTTAAAAAAACAAACTGTATGAAAAACTTCAACGCGAAAGCACTGTTTGTCATGCTTCTTTGCGCAGCCACGGGCAAAGCCTTTGCCTATGATTTGAAAGTCGGAGATTTCTATTACGATCTGGCAGGCACTGATGCCACGGTGACATGTCTCGATGCCAACAACAATGGCAATGCGTATGCCGGAAATTTGACAATTCCTGCCAATTTTACTAACGATGGAACTACATACAATGTCGTAGCTATCGGCAAAAGCGCTTTCATCAATTGTAAGAATCTTACATCTATTACTATCCCCAATAGTGTTACATCCATTGGCAGCAATGCTTTTGCATGGTGCACTGGACTGACATCAATAATCATTCCTGGCAACGTCACCACCATTGGTAAATACGCATTCTCAAAGTGTACCGGCTTGACAACGCTGACATTGTCAGAGGGTATTACCGACATCAAAGCGTGGGCTTTCAATGAGTGCTTAGGCTTAACCAACGTGACATTCCCGGCAACAATGCAGAATGTTGCAGAACACGCGTTCCATGCTTGTAACAACCTTACTTCAGTAAATTTCCCAAGCATTGAAGCTCTTTGCTCTATCAATTTCGGATGGTTAGGCAACCCGCTCTTCTTTGCCCACCACCTGCAAATCGCTGGAACAGAAGTAACGGACGTTGTCATTCCCACAACTATAACAAAGATTAACGACTATACTTTCCATGGTGGCACGAACCTCACCTCAATAACCCTACACGATGGCATCACTGAAATTGGTGACTGGTCTTTTGCAGAGTGCTACAATCTGACAAATCCCACATGTGTTATTCCTGACAATGTTACAGTAATCGGCGACAATGCCTTCTACAATACGAAGTTCCGTTTTGTAACTATCGGCAAGAAGGTTGAACAGATTGGCTTCGATGTATTCTCATTCGATCAGGTAATGGCTGATTCCCTTGGCGTTGCTAAGCCATCCATCGCATACTGGCTCACAACAACTCCTCCTGTTGGATTCACGAACCTCGACATTTCTGCCAACTATGTGCTGAGCAACGACTTGGCTACTGGTTCCATGAAGAATCTGAAGGGCATAGCCGTAAATCCTAACCTTGACAAGATATTCGAGGTTGATGGACTGAAATATGTAGCCAATGAAGCAGGTGACTCTTGCGACGTTATCGGTGGTGCTCCTCTCACAGGTTACAAACTGATTATTCCCGCTTCTGTCAACTATAATGGTACGACATTGGCAGTAAGAGATATTCTGAGCGTTGCCTTCAATGCTCTGACTAAAATCTATTATGTAGAACTGAACAACACAAAAGGCATTGGTGAGCAGGCATTCTTGAATTGCACCAATTTATTCCACATCTTCATTTCGCCAAATGTCAAGAACATCGGAGTCAAGGCATTTAGTGGATGTAAGAATGTGAGAATGCTTACCAGTACAGCTACGACTCCAGCAACTTGCGCAAATGCCAATTCCATTACAGAATTGGATACTAAGAAATGTAAACTTGTTGTACCCGTAGGAACTTCTGCAACTTACAAAAAAGCTACTGGATGGAAGGCTTTAACAGCTAGTGTAGAGGCTGATGTTACTAAGATATTTGAAAACGGATCTATACAATATATTTTAACTGAGGCAGGTGACTCATGTGATGTATTTGGTGCAGTTCCTTACGGATCTATTATTGATTGTGTCATTCCAGAAAACGCAGATTATCAAGGAACAAATATCCCTGTTCGCAACGTTACACCGTATGCATTCTTTGGACAAGAATTGCTAACTGCTATAGGATTGTACAACGACGGAGTTTTGTCTAACTCAACATTTGAGGGTTGCAGTGCTTTGACAGTTACATATCTTGGAAGTAACATTAAACGAATTGGCAGCAAGGCATTCAGCGGTTGCACGAAGATGCTTATACTTGCCTCCAACTCAGCGGTACCTCCAACTATTGAGAAGTCCGATGCTATGACTAACGTAGATAAGGCAAAGAAATGTAAGCTCATCGTTCCGGCAAATGCTATCGATACATACAAGGGAACAACGGTTTGGAAAGACTACGTAGCAACATTGTCGGTTGACGTTAATAAGTTATCCACCGACAGTACATGGATTTATGCAGTCAACAATGACAATACAGCAAGCATATTCGCTGCTCATAGCGCATCTGTTTACTTTGGCAATCGTAGTTTGTTAATGGCTGTTCCTAGTCTGACAATAACTTCTGCCAATATCCCAGCTACAGTTAATGACCCAGATTTTGGTGAATTACCTGTATCGTCTGTAATGCCATACGCATTCTTCGGATGCACGAAGCTTGCCAGTGCCACAATCAACGTACGCGACTCTGTAGAACACAATGCATTCCACAATGTTTCTGCATTAAAGACTCTTGTCCTTGGCAATGACATTGATGCCCTTGGAAACGAAGCATTCCTTGGTTGTAAGTTCGATAGTATCTACTCTGCTGCCCTTATTCCTCCCACATGCGGTGTTAACACATTCAAGGATGCCGACAAGACAAAGTGCAAACTGCAAGTTGCTGCTGGTGCTCTGGATAGCTACAAGGCTGCCGATACATGGAAGGACTTCGTAAAGATTGCTCAGGATGCTGAGGAAAATAGCGACATCAGGGGCGACATTGACGTTGACGCCATTGAAACTGCAAAGGCAGAAGGTCTTGATATCAAGGAAATATTTGATACTAACGGCCGTCGTCTGTCGCAGCCACGTCGCGGTATCAACCTGCTGAGAATGTCTGACGGAAGCATCCGCAAGGTTATCGTTAAATAACCACAGGATACAGATAAACATAAATTAGGCCGCTGTTCGATTTGAACGGCGGCCTAACTATTTATTCTCTACTCTACTTATCTTATGAGTGGCTGATAAGTTTCAAGAATTCCTCGCGAGTCTTTGCTTGATTAAATGCGCCTGTGAAGTCGCTGGTGGTAGTAATGGAACCTTGCTTCTCAACACCACGCATCTGCATGCACATATGCTGAGCCTCCACAACAACCATTACGCCAAGAGGCTTCAAGGCATGTTGTATGGCTTCACGAATCTGCAAAGTCATGCGCTCTTGCACTTGCAGACGATGACTGTATATATCAACGACTCGGGCAATCTTCGACAGACCGGTTATACAGCCGTTAGGGATATATGCTACGTGAGCCTTACCATAGAATGGCAAGAGATGATGCTCGCAGAGGCTATAGAAATTGATATCCTTTACGATAACCATCTGACTGTAGTCCTCATTGAACTTAGCAGAGTTCAACACCTCAACAGGGTCTTCGTCGTATCCACGAGTGAGGTCAGCCATAGCTTTAGCAACACGATGAGGAGTCTTCTGCAGCCCCTCACGCGTAGCATCCTCGCCTAGCAGACCGAGTATCTCGCGCATGCGAACTTCTATCTCTTCTTGCTTACTCATAGATGTGAGCATTAATTTTGCACTTTACCGTAATAGCTTCGGGGAAACGACCTGTACTACGCATACTACGTAACAATTCCAATGCCTCCTCACGTGTGCGGAAGTCACCAACATGGCAAATCCAACGTGGAGCAACGAAACGCGTATAGACAGAATGCCCTGGGAAAAGACTCCTGACCTGAGCCTCCATCTGATAGGCACGACGCTGTGCTTCTCGCGAATTGCCGCCGGCATACACTTGAACACGATAGCCCGTTGTGCGAACCTTGCGAGCATGCCCCAATTGCAACGAGTCGGTATGGAGTGCAACAGCAACGGAGTCGGAATGAGTTCGTGTGGTAGGAGTTGTGGCATTTGCGCGTGGAGCACGAAGTTTGCCAAGCAACAGGGCTACGATGTCGGCATCGTGATGAAGCCTCACCGTTCCCTGTCCTTCTGCATGCATCTGCAGACGCTCAACATACGTTTCCTGTGCGTATAAAGTTGAAAATTGAAAATTGAAAATTGAAAGCTGGGCTGTACATAGCAGAACCAGCATAAGCATTCGATTCTTCATAATCCTCTATTTTTCAATCTTAAATCTTCAATCTTCAATTTCCCAATTAATCCTTCCAAGCGTCGATGATACCCTTGAAGTCAGCGCACTTTAGAGCAGCGCCACCAATGAGACCACCGTCAACATCGGGCTTAGAGAAGATTTCCTTTGCGTTAGAAGGCTTGCAAGAACCACCATACAGGATGCTTACGTTCTCGGCAGCAGTCTCACCGAAGCGACCGGCGATGACACCACGAATGAACTCGTGCATATCCTGAGCCTGCTCAGCGGTAGCGGTCTTGCCAGTACCGATAGCCCAAACGGGTTCGTAAGCAAGGATGATGTTTGCGAACTGCTCGTCAGTCAGGTCGAACAGGCTGTCAGCCAACTGACCACCTACAACCTCATTCTGCTTGCCAGCCTCGCGCTCCTCCAGCACCTCACCGATGCAGAAGATAACCTTCAGACCGTTGGCAAGAGCCAAGTTCACCTTCTCCTTCAGGATTTCAGGAGTCTCACCATAGTAGGCACGACGCTCTGAATGACCGAGGATAACATACTGAGCACCAGTGCTCTTAACCTGAGCGGCACTAACCTCACCTGTGTATGCACCCTTTTCCTTGTCGGCGCAGTTCTCAGCACCCAGACCGATAACAGTGCCTTCAGTGATACCTGCAACGGTGGCGAGGTGGATGAAGGGAGTGCAAATAACTACATCACAATTGGGTTTATCGGCAGCAAGAGCGGCTTTCAACTCAGTAGCCAGTGCTACACCTTCCTGCAGGTTGAGGTTCATTTTCCAGTTGCCTGCAACAATCTTCTTTCTCATAGTCTTAAATGTTTTTGTGTTATTAATGTTGTATTGTCTTATGTATCTTATGACGTCTGTATAGTTTTTCTCCCACCCAGATGCGGTCGATGGTTGTCCACACGAGCATAGGAACAACGAACCACAGCAACAATCGATATACGGCTTTTGCACGACTGCTTTGCTGCATCTGTCCCAGTTGAGTTTCCTCAAGTGGCAGGGACGGCGATTCGATGTGCGGTATATCGTTGACCGACCATTTCTGGAAGACCACTCCATCGTGAAGCATCACGAGTCCAGGGTTCGAGCGCACAACAGTCTTCAGTGCTATACCATCAGCCTGAGCAAACTGATACTCTGCTCCTGTGAGGTCTCTCCATCGGTCTATGGCTTCTTCGTCGCTCGATGTCAGCGCGAGGAACGGGTATCCGTGCTGCTGGCAATAGTCGTAGATTGCATTAATCTCCTCTATTGAACCGTCGTCGGCAGCGTCGAGATGTGGTGATATAAGCAGGAACTTGTAACCTGGCTGCCCAAGCCACTCCATCGTAATATCTCCCTCTTCTGGCGAAACGATTGCGAAGTCAGCATATCTCATTTGCTCGGGATGTTCCCATTCGTCCATCATTGCCTTTGGCAGGTCTGTTCCCACGCGATACGGACGGAAGTCCATCACAGGCAGATACCTTATATTATATAATGCCAACGCGAGGGCAAACACTAAGGCGTACAAGCTAAGTACCCATTGGTTGCGTTCTGAGATGAATCGTGTGAGCCGACGGTAGTTAAGCATTGCCACCACAGCAGCCCCCAGTAGCACAAGGTTCTTTGCGAATGTCTGCCAGTTGCTGAGCAATACCGCATCGCCAAAGCATCCACAATCCATGTGGGCGTTAGTGACGGCGAGATACAGCGTCAATGGTGTCATCACAACCAACATGGCTATTGCCAAACGTGTTGTTGTGCGCCGACGAATGCCGAAGAATATATTGAATCCAATGTAGAACTCCAGCATCGCCAATGCGACAGCCATTGCAAGCGGAATCAGGTGTGGAGTGAGAGCTGGCAAGCCGAAGGCTACGGCATAGTCCTCTATCTTGTATTGCGTGCCTCGGGGGTCAATGAGTTTCACCACTCCCGAGAACACAAATGTAAGGGCGAGGACCAACCTGCAAAGGTTAGCGCCCAGCCATCTCAACTTCCGGCTCCTGCTCTGTTTCATCGCCAAAGGTCAACTTTATCAAGCCAAAGACCGCATAGTTCATCATGTCCATATAGTTTGCGTCGATGCCCTCTGACACCAACGTCGCTCCGCTGAGCGATTCTATCTGTTTCGTACGGAATATCTTCATCAGAATGAGGTCGGTGTAGCTGCTCACGCGCATACCTCGCCAAGCCTCGTCATAATCGTGGTTCTTGCGCAACATCAGTTCCAGCGTGCTTTCTGCCCAACGGTCGTAAGCCTCCAAGGCTTCTTCGTTCGACATATCGTCCACCACATCGGCAAATCCAAGCTCAAGTTGTATCAGTCCTATGATGGCATAGTTTACGATACCTATGAATTCGGGACGTATGCCCTCGCCGACAAGTGAGACGCCTTTTGTTTCAATACTGCGTATGCGATTTGCCTTGATGTAAATCTGATCAGTTATTGAAGAGGGCCGCATGATGCGCCATGCAGCCCCATAGTCGTGCAGTTTATTGGCAAACAGTGAGCGGCACTCGGCCATCACCTGCCTAAATTGCTGTTCGGTATTCATTTACGAGCACTTCAGGATTTGTCCGGGGCGCAGGGCCTTCGAACGCGAAATGTTGTTCAGACGGCACAGACGGTCAACGGTGATACCATGTCTGCTGGCAATCTTGCTGAGCGTATCGCCCTGACGTACCTTATAGATACGTGAGCGTGTGCTGCGATCCATCTTCTGCTGCTGGAACTGGCGCGACTCCTCAGCCTTTGCTTCCACAGTCTGCTCGCTCTGTGCAGGCAGATTGCTTACATCGTGCGCTGCCATCAGTTGTGAACGACCACCGCGACGATATACATAGTAGTCACCGCGAACGTCGCCTGCCTCAAAGCAGAACAGTGTCTCGGGGTTAATCTTCTCACCAAGCAGACGAGTCTCGAAATGGAGGTGAGGACCTGTCGAGCGACCTGTGCTACCACCAAGACCGATGGGCTGACCGGCACGCAGGATATCGCCCTCATGAACGAGGTGCTTCGACATGTGTCCATAGACTGTCTCCAAGCCGTTGGGGTGACGGATTACTACGTACTTACCATAACCATTGTGACCCTGGTCCTTCACGATGCGCACCTTGCCACTGAAGGCAGCACGGATAGTATCGCCGATATAGACCTTGATGTCAGTGCCATAATGCTGGCGACCGAACTGCTTGCGGTAGCCATAGTGAGAATTGAGAACACGGCTGTCGCAGGGCATGTGGAAGTCGCGCAGGTCAATATGGAACTCTGCTGGCGGCATCTGGTTGTATCCTACGAAAGCGTTCGAAAAGTCGGGATAGAGATCGCCTGCAGGATTTTCGAGTGACTCGTTTCTCTGCAGACGTTTAATTGCAACGGAATCAATAGCGCGCAGCTTAACTTCAATTGGAGCCTGACGGGCCAACTTGTCCTGCGCATGGGCCGGGGTAGCTACTAAGGCCACCACGGCCAGTGAAACAAATTTCAGTATCTTAATCATATTCATATCTTCGATTTAAGGGGTTGATATTCTGTTTAAGGTTAACTCTCTCTTTTTACATGTCAACTTCGTCAACTGCATATATTGCATTGAAGTTCAGGTCGCCGAAGTCGAACACTTCTTCAGGTTTGAAGAATCGCTCAATCTCCTCTCTGGCAGCAAACACACCGTCACTGGCGTGTACAATGTTCTGCTGGTTGCTCATTGCATAGTCGCCGCGAATGGTTCCGATGGCTGCATTTCGTCCGTTTGTGACACCTGCCATAGCTCTAACCACGCGAACGACTTCAACACCCTCTATACACAAAGCGACCACCGGAGTGGCTTGCATTGAGGCTTTAAGCAGTGGGAAGAAAGGTTTATCTTTGAGGTGGGAATAGTGCTCTTCAACCAATTCATCGGTCATATAGAGCATCTTCATTCCTATGATTCTGAGGCCTTTACGTTCAAATCTGGTGATAATCTCACCCATCAGCATTCGCTTGATTACGGAAGGCTTCAGGAGTACTAGGGTTCTTTCCATTTATATCGATGTATTCTAAAATCCGCCGCAAAGGTACGACATTTTCCCCATATGGGCAAATTTATTAACCTTTTTTAGGGTATTTATACATTAATATAATATAAAAAGGCATTGTTTTTGACGTTAATTCGATAAATTCTTTATAAATTTGCGGTGTATGAAATGGATAAGTGAGGTCTGGCATTTATACTACGACGGCTTCCGGCAGATGACTCTCGGACGGACGCTGTGGGTGATTATCCTCGTAAAGCTGTTCGTGATATTCGTCATCCTCAAACTGTTCTTTTTCCCCGATTTCATCAAGCAAAACGCTAACGGCGACGAAGCCGAATTCGTATCTAAAAACCTTATACAACCATGAATCTATTAAACATTGACCTCGCAGCAGTAGATTGGGCACGGGCGCAATTCGCGCTGACCGCCATCTATCATTGGCTGTTCGTCCCATTAACACTGGGACTTGCCGTAGTAATGGGCATCATGGAGACGCTCTATTACCGCACAGGAAAGGACTTCTGGAAACAGACGGCAAAGTATTGGCAACGCCTCTTCGGCATCAATTTCGCTATGGGCATTGCCACAGGTCTCATTCTGGAATTTGAGTTCGGCACCAACTGGAGCAACTATTCGTACCTCGTGGGCGACATCTTCGGCGCTCCGCTGGCAGTGGAAGGCATTGTGGCCTTCTTCATGGAGAGCACCTTCGTGGCAGTGATGTTCTTCGGATGGAACAAGGTTTCGAAGGGATTCCACCTTGCTTCGACCTGGCTCACGGGGCTTGGAGCCACCATTTCCGCATGGTGGATTCTGGTCGCCAATTCGTGGATGCAATATCCTGTAGGCCAAGAGTTTAATCCCGAAACCATGCGCAACGAGATGACTTCGTTTGCCGAGGTTGCCCTGTCGCCTGTAGCAGTCGATAAATTCGTACACACCGTCCTCTCAGCATGGGTGCTGGGAGCCGTGTTTGTGGTTGGCGTAAGCTCGTGGTACATCCTGAAAAAACGCAACGAGGAGTTCGCGCAGAAGAGCCTTCGCGTGGGTGCTATCTTCGGTATCATAGCCTCTTTGATGCTGATGGCTTCGGGACACCATTCGGCCTTCACAGTAGCTCAGACACAGCCCATGAAACTGGCAGCTATGGAGGCTCTGTACAAAGGTGGAACCGACCAGCCGTTGACACTCATTGCCGGCATCAATCCCTTTGAGCAGCCCGACTATGAGGCACAGGACGAGGCTCCCTTGAAGATTGCCGTTCCCTACACTCTATCGTTCCTCGCCACTAACGATATGCATGGTTATGTGCCTGGCATTCGCGACATTCTCGATGGTTACACCCGTCCCGACGGCACTCAGGAACTGTCGCTCAATGAAAAGATAGAACGCGGACAACTTGCCATCACCGCCCTTGCCGAATTCCGCAAGGCAAAGGCAGAAGGCGCAGATGAAGCCACTCTAAACTCTAAACTCTCAACTCTCAACTCCAACATCCCCTACTTCGGCTACGGATTCGTGAAGGACCGCTCGCAGGTGGTGCCCTTCATCCCCGTCTGCTTCTATGCCTTCCGCATCATGGTGGGCGGCGGTTGCCTCTTTGTCCTATTATTTATAATCATGCTATTTCCATCCACCCGTGGGGGGAAGGATAACACTTCCCCTCGGGGGAGATGGAAGGGGGTCTTTGCCCTCGCCTGCATCCCCATTTCCTACATCGTCAGCGAGGCAGGATGGCTGGTGGCAGAGTTCGGTCGTCAGCCTTGGACCATTCAGGACATGCTGCCCACGTGGGCGGGTGTCAGCCATCTTGGTTCTGGCGCTGTGATGACTACATTCTTTCTCTTCCTCGTCCTCTTCACAGCCCTCCTTGCCGTAGAAATCAACATCATGTGTAAAGCTATTAAGAAAGGACCTGAACTATGACATACGCATTTCTTCAGCACTACTGGTGCTTCGTAGTGGCACTGCTGGCAGCGCTGCTCGTCTTCCTCATGTTCGTGCAGGGAGCCAATTCACTCATATTCTCGCTGGGTCGCACACCTGATGAACGCCGTTTGTTGGTGAACGCCACAGGTCGCAAGTGGGAGTTCACATTCACCACCCTTGTCACCTTCGGCGGAGCCTTCTTCGCATCCTATCCCCTATTCTACTCCACCAGCTTCGGCGGTGCCTACTGGCTTTGGATGATTATCCTCTTCTCCTTCGTCCTTCAGGCCGTCAGCTACGAGTTCCAGAACAAGATGGGCAACCTGTTTGGTGCCAAGACGTTCCAATGGATGCTCGTCATCAACGGCATCCTCGGCCCCCTGCTCTTGGGCGGTGCCGTTGCCACCTTCTTCACCGGCTCCAACTTCATCATTAACAAGTCCCCCCTATTATCCCCCGAGGGTGATTTCGGGAGAGGGGTACTCGTTGAAAGCTCATGGGCAAATGCCTCGCACGGACTCGATGCCTTGCTCAACCCCTGGAACCTCTGTCTGGGCCTTGCCGTATTCTTCCTCGCAAGGATTCTGGGCTGCCTCTACGTCCACATGCAGGTTGACGATGCCGAGTTCGACACCCACAACCGCTTCCTCCAGCCCCTATGGCACAGCACGTTGCTCTTCCTTGCTCTGTTCCTCGCTTTCGTGGGACACATCCTCATGTGCGATGGCTATGCCGTTGACCCAGAGACAGGCGTCATCTTCATGGAACCATACAAGTACCTCCACAACCTCCTCACGATGTGGCCTCTGCTCGTACTGCTGCTCGTGGGTGTGGTGTTCGTGCTCTTCGGCATCCTGCGCACAGTGCTCCACAAGGAATGGAAGCGCGGCTTCTGGGTTGTAGGCTTCGGCGTGGTAGTCACCGTCACAGTCCTGCTCCTGCTCACCGCTTGGAACAATACCGCCTACTACCCCTCCACAGCCGACCTTCAGTCGTCGCTCACCATGCAGAATTCCTCGTCCAGCGAGTTCACCCTGCGCACCATGTTCTACGTATCGCTCCTCATCCCCTTCGTCCTCGCATACATCATCTATGCCTGGCGCTCCATCGACCGCCACTCCCTCACCCTCGACGAAATCAACCGCGACCACGCGTATTAAAATAGATAAAGTAAAAAGTAATAAGTAAAAGGGCGACCATCTGGCCGCCTCTTTCTTTGCATTACTATCGCGTCTGCCGAAGGTTTATACAACCTATCGCCAAAGGTTAAGTTAACTTACGTTGATAGGTTAAGTTAACCTGTGGGCATAAGGTCTAGAACCTATCGCCATAAGGTCTAGACCTTGTGGGCATAAGACCTAGGTCTTGTTGCCGTAAGACGGGCGGCCTTATATTTTCAAGAGAACACGCGTTTTACAAAAAATCTATAACCTCATACAAACACGCGTTGAAGCCCGATGAATAAAGGAATGAAGCACCATGATGTTTGTTCCAACACCTCATATACACCTCATACAATCCTCATAGTTCAGATATTCAGTTATACATCAATAATTCAATCGATAGTTCCTCTATTGAAACATTTCACCCCCATTTCCATTTGTCCTTTGCCTTTAGCCTTTACCCACATAGGAGGCGGGCGAGGGCGATTATCTAAAGATAACTTATAAAAAATGCGGGAAAAGAGGGAAGGATAATGATTTTTTTTGTACCTTTGCCGGACGTATATATAAATAAGGTATAAAGATAACAGCAACATGCTAACATTACGATTGATTACAGAGGAAACGGAACGCGTTGTTCGCGGACTGGAGAAGAAGAATTTTGCAGGTGCCCGCGAGGCAATAGCAGAAGTTATTGAGGTTGACAAAACACGCCGTCAGGCACAGACCCTGCTCGACCAGAACCTGAGCGAGGGAAAGAAACTGGCTGCCGAGATTGGCGGACTAATGAAGCAGGGCAAGCGCGAGGAAGCCGAAGAGGTGAAGGCTCGCGTGGCAGCGCTGAAACAGCAGGGACAGGAACTGGAACAGCAGAAGGAGAAGGCCGAGAAACGCCTCACTACCCTGCTCTGCCAAATCCCCAACATCCCATACGACGAAGTACCCGAAGGCACATGTGCTGAGGACAACTGGGTGGTGAAGTCGAACCTGAAGGAGTGCAAAGAGGGTGTGGATACCGTAGGCAACTGGGACACGAACCCCGAAGTGCCCGAGGCTAAGCTGCCCCACTGGGAACTTGCCAAGCAGTACAACCTCATAGACTTTGCTCTGGGAGTGAAGATTACAGGTGCCGGATTCCCAGTATATCGTGGTATGGGTGCCCGTCTGCAAAGGGCTCTCATCAACTTCTTCCTCGACGAGGCACGCGCTGCCGGCTACGAGGAGATAATGCCCCCTACGGTGGTGAACAAGGAGAGCGGCTACGGCACAGGTCAGTTGCCCGACAAAGAAGGACAGATGTACCACTGCGAGGTTGACGACCTCTACCTCATCCCCACTGCCGAGGTTCCCGTGACGAACATCTATCGCGATGTAATAATCCCCGAACAGGAGCTCCCCATCAAGAACTGCGCCTACACCCAGTGCTTCCGTCGCGAGGCTGGAGCCTACGGTAAGGACGTGCGCGGCCTGAACCGTTTGCACGAGTTCTCGAAAGTGGAAATCGTCCGCATAGACACTCCCGAGCACTCTCGCGAGAGCCACAAAGAGATGCTGGAACATGTGGAAGGTCTGCTGAAGAAGCTGGAACTGCCCTACCGCATCCTGCGCCTGTGTGGCGGCGACCAGTCGTTTACCAGTGCCATCTGCTACGACTTCGAGGTATATTCCGAGGCACAGAAGCGCTGGCTGGAGGTTTCGTCGGTATCTAACTTCGACACCTATCAGGCCAACCGTCTGAAGTGCCGCATACGTCGTCAGGCTGACAAGAAGACCGAACTGGCTCACACGCTGAATGGTTCGGCTCTGGCTCTGCCCCGCATCGTGGCTGCCCTGTTGGAGAACAACCAGACTCCCGAAGGCATCCGCATCCCCGCCGCCCTCCAGCCCTACATGGGAACAGATATTATTAAGATTGAAGATTGAAAATAAATACAAGGTAAAAGATTGAGAGGTATGAACAAGATTGTTAAGAAAGAGCAGTTCAGCGAGAAGGTCTTCAAGTTGGTAGTTGAAGCCCCGCTCATTGCAAAAGCACGCCGTGCAGGACACTTCGTCATTGTGCGCGTGGGTGAAAACGGAGAACGCATTCCCCTGACTATTGCAGGCAGCGACCCCGTGGCAGGAACCATCACGCTGGTAATCCAGACCGTAGGAGCAAGCACCACAAAGCTGTGCGCCCTCAACGAAGGCGACTACATCACCGACGTGGTAGGTCCTCTGGGACGTGCCACACACATCGAAAACTTCGGCACAGTAGTGTGCGCCGGCGGTGGCGTGGGTGTAGCCCCGATGCTGCCCATCATACAGGCACTGAAGGCTGCCGGCAACCGCGTCATCAGCGTATTGGCAGGCCGCTCGAAGGACCTGATTATCCTGGAAGACGAGGTACGCAAGTCGAGCGACGAGGTCATCATCATGACCGACGACGGTTCGTACGGCCAGAAGGGTGTGGTAACCGTAGGCATTGAGCAGGTAATCCAGCGTGAAAAGGTGGATAAGGTGTTTGCCATCGGTCCCGCCATCATGATGAAGTTCTGCTGTCTCTTAACTAAGAAATACGAAATTCCCACTGATGTATCCCTGAACACCATCATGGTTGACGGTACGGGTATGTGTGGTGCCTGCCGCATCACCGTTGGTGGCAAGACACGCTTCGTGTGCGTCGATGGTCCCGAGTTCGACGGACATCAGGTGGACTTCGACGAAATGCTGCGCCGTGCCGGTGCCTTCAAGGCAGAAGAGCTGGAAGCAATGGAAGGCCTCACCTCCCATACCCCCTCTCCAAAGGGCGAGGGGGAGAACGCCCCTATAACCGCAGCTTCCTCCCCTCGGGGAGGTCAGGAGGGGGCTGCTATCTCAGAACTGACTGACCGCAACGCACCTTGGCGTGAGGAACTGCGCAAGAGCATGAAGGCAAAGGAGCGCACACAGATTGAGCGTTGCCAGATGCCTGAGCTCGACCCCGTATATCGTGCTACAACACGTACAGAGGAAGTGAACAAGGGACTCAGCGTTGAGCAGGCTCAGCGCGAGGCTAAGCGTTGTCTCGACTGCGCCAACCCCACATGTATGCAGGGCTGTCCCGTAAGCATCAACATCCCCTCGTTCATCAAGAACATCGAGCGCGGACACTTCCTCGACGCTGCCCGCGTGCTGAAATCTACAAGTTCACTGCCTGCCGTCTGCGGTCGTGTATGCCCACAGGAGAAGCAGTGCGAATCGATGTGTATCCACCTGAAGATGAAGGAGCCCGCCGTAGCCATCGGTAACCTGGAGCGCTTCGCTGCCGACTACGAACGCGAGAGCGGCAACATTGCCCTGCCCGAGGTGGCTGAGAAGAACGGCAAGAAGATAGCCGTAGTGGGTTCTGGTCCCAGCGGACTGAGCTTCGCCGGCGATATGGCCAAGATGGGTTACGACGTTACCGTCTTCGAGGCACTGCACGAAATCGGCGGTGTGCTGAAATATGGTATTCCCGAATTCCGTCTGCCCAACAAGATTGTGGACGTGGAAATCAACAATTTGGAGAAGATTGGCGTGAAGTTCGTAAAGGACTGCATCATCGGCAAGACCATCACCGTGAAGGAACTGGAGGAACAGGGCTTCGAGGGCATCTTCGTAGGCTCTGGCGCAGGTCTGCCCAACTTCATGAACATACCCGGTGAGAACTCCAACGGTGTGATGTCCAGCAACGAATACCTGACACGTGTGAACCTGATGGACGCTTCGAACCCAGCATACGACACTCCTGTGAAGAAGGCTAAGAGCGTGATGGTGGTCGGCGGCGGTAACACCGCTATGGACTCATGCCGCACAGCCAAGCGTCTGGGTGCCGAGCGCGTATTCATCGCCTACCGTCGTAGTGAGGCTGAAATGCCCGCCCGTCTGGAGGAGGTGAAGCACGCCAAGGAGGAAGGCATAGAGTTCCTGACCCTGCACAACCCCATCGAGTACCACGCCGACGAGAAGGGTAACGTAACCGAGGTCGTCCTGCAGAAGATGGAACTGGGCGAGCCCGATGCCAGCGGACGTCGTAGTCCACAGCCCATACCAGGTGCTACTGAGACCATCGCTATCGACCAAGCCATCGTGGCTGTAGGTGTCAGCCCCAACCCCATCGTGCCCACAAGCATCGAAGGTCTGGAACTGGGCCGTAAGAACACCATCGTGGTGAACGAAGGTATGCAGACGAACATTCCTACCATCTTCGCCGGTGGTGACATCGTGCGTGGTGGTGCTACCGTTATCCTCGCAATGGGCGACGGACGACGCGCTGCTGCCGCAATGGACGAATACTTAAAGAATAAGTAAAGAAAGGATGAAAAGATTTCTGTTGTCGTTGCTCGTGCTGCTGGTGCTGACGAATGTGCAGGCCCAGCGCAAGAAGACTACAAAGAAAGTCGTTAAAGAGCCAGAGCCTCAACTGCCGCAGATGACTGTGGCAGAGGCTTTGGCGATATATGACTTCACATCTGCCGAACAGTTGCTTAACTACGAAGTGACGACACGCCAGAAACTGAAAGAGCCCACACTCGAGCAGGAGGAGAAGCTGCAGTGGCTGCACAAGGCACAGATGAAGCTGAATGCCGTAGAACAGGTTACATTCATCGACAGCATGATTGTGCCTCGCAGCAAAGTGCTTGAATACATTCGACTGAACCCAGAATGCGGCACCATAACCAGTTTCACAAGCTTCTTCCATCAGCCGGACACTATGGATTGCACAGTGTTCAGGCCGGAAATGGGCGACCAAGTGTACTATTCACAGCCCGACGGCTCAGGCATTCTGAACCTATATGCAAAGACGCTGTACAGCGACGGAACGACATCAGAACCTACCCTACTCAAAGGTATTTCGAACGAATCGGAACATCAGAACTATCCCTTCATGATGACCGACGGCGCTACAATCTACTTTGCTGCGCAGGGACCTGAGAGCTTAGGAGGCTACGACATCTTCATGTCGCGCTACGATGCCGACGAGAAGCGTTTCCTTGCTCCGGAAAACATTGGGATGCCTTTCAACTCACCAGCCAACGACTACCTATATATTATAGATGAGTTCAACCATCTCGGATGGTTCGCAACCGACCGCGGACTGGGAGGCGACAGTGTATGCATCTACACCTTCATCCCCAACGAAACACGCAAGGTCTATCTGCCGGAAGAGACTTCACCAGAGAAGATTCGACAACTGGCACGAATCACCGACATCAAAGCCACATGGAGCGATGCAGAAGCGGTTCGCGCTGCACAGTTCCGTATGCGTTCGTCGAACTTGATGCCACAGACAAGTGACAAATCCGACATCATCTTCATTGTTACGGACAATATGGTGTACGGAAAACGAAGCGACTTCCGCAGTGATATTGCACAAAAGCACTTCGATTCGTGGACGTATGCCAAGGAGCAATTACAGAAGACTCGTGTTACACTCGACAAGATGCGACGCGAATATCACAGCGCAAATGCAACGCGCAGAACAGAAATGAGTGAGGAGATTCTCGCGCTGGAAAAGAGCGAGGAACAACTGCTGGCACAAGTCAAGCAACTGGAAAAAGAAATTCGCAAGGCTGAATTAGGACTATAATACAGAGAAAGGAGAAAACATCATGAAGACATTCCCTGAATCAGAACTTATCATCAATGCCGATGGCTCATGCTTCCACCTGCACCTGAAACCCGAACAACTGGCCGACAAGGTGGTTCTCGTGGGAGACCCTGCCCGTGTGAATACCGTAGCCGCACATTTCGACTCTATCGAATGCGAGGTTTCAAGTCGTGAATTCCACACTATCACAGGTACTTACAAGGGAAAACGCATAACGGCACAGAGTCACGGAATAGGATGCGACAACATCGACATCGTAATGAACGAGCTCGACACGCTTGCCAATATCGACTACAACACCCGTACCGAAAAGCCCGAGCACAGGACGCTGACTTGTGTTCGCATAGGCACTTGCGGAGGACTGCAGCCATATACTCCCACGGGATGTTTCGTGGCATCGGTGAAGAGCATAGGATTCGACGGACTGCTGAATTTCTATGCCGGACGCAACGAGGTGTGTGACCTAAAACTTGAAGAGGCTTTCAAGAAGCACATGCAATGGAACCCTCTGCTCGCTGCACCATACGTGGCACAGGCCGACTCTGAGCTCATCAACCAGATTGCCGGCGAGGATATGGTTCGCGGATATACTATCGCATGTGGCGGTTTCTATGGTCCACAAGGCAGAATACTGCGTGCCGACATTGCCGACCCGAAGCAGAACGAAAAGGTTGAAAGCTTTGAATACGACGGAATGAAGATATGCAACTTCGAGATGGAATCTTCCGCGCTTGCCGGTCTGGCTTCTCTGTTGGGACATCGTGCTATGACCTGCTGCATGGTAATTGCCAACCGCTATGCCCAGAAGATGAATACGGAGTATAAGAACTCCATAGACACGCTTATAAAAATTGTTCTCGACCGTATCTGAATCCTATGAACGGAATATACACCCTCTTGTTGCTCGTACTTAGCAACGTCTTTATGACCTTTGCTTGGTATGGGCATCTTAAACTGCAGCAAACAGGCACTTCAAGCAACTGGCCTCTGATTGGTGTCATTGCTTTCTCGTGGCTAATAGCCTTCTTCGAGTATTGTTGTCAGGTTCCTGCTAACCGCATTGGCTTCGCCGGTAATGGAGGACCATTCTCACTCGTACAGTTAAAAGTGATTCAGGAATGTGTCTCTCTGCTGGTATTCGCCATCATAGCACATCTGATGTTCCAAAACGAAAGTCTCCACTGGAACCACTTTGCAGCCTTCATCTGCCTCATCGCTGCCGTTTACTTTGTTTTCATGAAGTAGTATTTTGAAAGACACCATCTGCGCCATATCTACTGCCAAAGGAGGAGCCATAGGTATCATTCGCACCTCTGGTCCCAAGGCTATTAGCATTACCGACAGCATCTTTGTCGGCAAGCATCGCCTAACCGAAGTAAAGCCATACACCATGCACTTCGGTGAGATTCGCGACACCAATGGCACTCTCATAGACGAGGTCCTCGTTTCCGTATATCGTGCTCCACACTCCTACACCGGTGAAGACTCCACTGAGATATCGTGTCACGGTTCGGTCTACATCCTGCAACGTATCATCGAACTCCTTCTTCAACATGGCTGTACGATGGCTCAACCAGGTGAATATACCCAACGTGCATATCTCAACGGCAAAATGGATCTCAGCCAGGCTGAAGCTGTTGCAGACTTGATTGCTTCGCGAAACGCCTCCACCCATAAGATTGCCATGCAGCAGATGAAGGGTGGATACAGTACCAAACTGAACGAATTACGCGAACAACTCCTTGAGATTACATCCCTGCTTGAACTGGAGCTTGACTTCTCCGAAGAAGATGTTGAATTTGCCGACCGACAGAAACTCGTAAAACTGGCAGAGAACATCCATCAGGAAATCAATCGTCTCACCAACTCCTTTCATCTCGGAAATGCGATTAAAAACGGTGTACCCGTAGCTATCATCGGTGCCCCCAACGTTGGTAAAAGCACTCTGCTTAATGCCCTACTCCGCGACGACCGAGCCATTGTTAGCGACATACAAGGCACCACCCGCGACATCATCGAAGACACTATCACCCTACACGACATCACATTCCGCTTCATCGATACAGCAGGAATACGCCACACCACCGATACCATTGAACAGATGGGTATCGAACGTAGCATCAAAGCAGCCGAAAAGGCACAAATAATAATTCTCATTACCGAACCAGGCATACCCTATCCTGACATACCTGTCCGCGAAGACCAGACTGTTCTTAAAATTGTCAACAAGACTAAACAGTTTCAGGCACTCCACAACATCGGACTCAAAGAACTCGAAGAACAACTTGTAGCTGCTGTCCCACACGATGACAACGACATCCTTGTTACCAACCTCCGCCACTACGACGCTCTTACACAAGCCAACGCCGACATACAGCGCGCTCTTAAATCACTTCTCATCAACCTATCCGGAGACCTAGTAGCTGAAGACCTCCGCCAGTGTCTTAACCACCTTAGTCAAATCCTCGGCCAAATCACCACCGACGAAGTCCTCGCCAACATCTTCAAAAACTTCTGCGTGGGAAAGTAATCTTTTGCAAAGAAAAGCATACTATCTGCAAATATAGCTCATAATTCGCTTTATTTCAAGCACTAAGAATTGTGCCCGTTTTTGCAGATTTTTGATTATTAACTTCGATATTTGCAGATTTTCGCCCATTTTTTCCCCCATCTGTCTTTGGAGATTCCTCTCCTATCTGAAAGTTGTACCTTTCTCTTCTGATGTCAAATTAGACCTGAAGCTATACCCAGTGCCGTTGTTTCTGGAGAGAAGTCTTTCATATATTGCTCCCAAATTGTCTTTCTGCATTCTAGACAATCCTTTATATCCTCTTTGGTATAATTGTGATTCTTTATTAAATAATTTATCACTTCTTGCTTGTAGCGCTCTAAAGCTTCTTGTTGGTTTGGATTCTTTTGTTTTTTCATTTTTGTTGCTTTTATTATCCTTTAAAATTTGTCCTTTTCATAAGGAAGAACAACTCCATCTAACTTATGCCCCGAGATAGTCAAAAATAACCGAGAGACAAAAATATCTCATGGGTGGTGATTCTCGTTTTTACTCATGTTTTGGCAGATATACATTCCAGCTTAAACAATGTAAAGCGCCACCTTCTTTTGCTATCTCTTTCATTTCAATTTGACGAATATTGCAATCAGGGAAAGCAGTTTGAATATATTGTTGGGCTATTGCATCTTCTGGAATATCGAATATAGGCATTATGATATTCTTGCCTACTTGTAGGAAGTTGATATATGCCCAGTTGAGTTCATAACAAGGCATAGACACCTTATCTTTGAAACGCATTTCTGTCACTTCAAAACCATAACTTTCAAAAATCCGACGGATGGATGCAGCTTCTTCTGGATAGCAATCACCATGATTACCCATCAGTATTCGATTATCACCACACCATTTGATGAAACCATCAGAATGTCCATATACATCGTCATCATGTGGAGTCCAGGGAATAATGACAACAGGATGTCCAAGTTCTGATTCCAACAAAGCCTTAAAGTCAGCATCATTTTTCTTTTTTCTATTTTCTGAAAACACCTTATCAGTCATCACAATATATGTACCGCATGGTACCATATTACCACCATCTATGATGAGGTCAGTCGAACGACAGCTAATCCCCATACCTCGTAACACTTTTGTGGCATTGGTTATAGTTTCTATATCACTCTTTTTCTTGCTATTCACAAGATAATCGGGATAATAGCGATATTTCAAGAACTCATTTTCGCCCAATTGAATAGGCA
>Ga0247611_10001159_pt1 | contig 48274 bp, 48 predicted proteins | sample 177DNAGHGhighgp2_FD_192422 | JGI IMG/M metagenome (GOLD analysis project Ga0247611, IMG submission 192422) | Sheep rumen microbial communities from Palmerston North, Manawatu-Wanganui, New Zealand - 1770 DNA GHGhigh gp2 | ecosystem: Host-associated > Mammals > Digestive system > Stomach > Rumen... | reverse complement strand
CGGACCCCCTTCTCGCCGTGTCATGCCCGTTTTGGGGATTGCCGGTCGGTGCCGGCAATGACGACCGTTTCACATTTTATGATTCACATTTTGTGAAGTCAAAATGCTGGATTCTACTCTGAATAGTGCAACGCCTCGAAGCCTGACAGTATAGCGTTACTGTAATAGTAGAAAGGTGACAGAGGATATGATACAAACCTATGGAAAGTAACTCCGATAAACAGTTGAGGCGTTGTGGCGAACACTAATGAGACTCAAGGAGATAGGAAGAGTTTTTATTTTCTCCACCTTTTACAATATCCCACAAATATTGTCGGGAAATTATTATATTTGCATTGGTCGAAATATCGGCAGGACATATTTGATGAAAGTGTAACGCGTTTTATCCTTGCTCTGAAATCTGCAAACTTTCTGGAATCGGGGATAGGCAAGCACTCATCACCTTGTATGGCATTTCGCTAGTTCTTAGCGCATACCATACGGCTGTGGGGTGTTGTTTATTTGATTCCAGGCTTTGCAGAGCCCCAGAGCTGATAAACAGAATGCTCCACACTTTTGTTTAATGTGTCGATTAAGCCTTGAAGAGCTAGGCTAGATGGTTTAGGGTTTTTATTTAATCATTATTGCTTTTCGGGATTGAGAACCACATTATTATGAAACACGTTAGCATTTATTTCAATTCTAGAGATGAACTCCTCAGGGTTGATTTGTCATCTATTGTGTATTTTGAAGCCGATGGCAATTATACACGTATGGTCTCTGTTAATGGATTGTCCAGTATGGTTTGCATGAACCTTGGCAAGATGGAAGAACTGATAGCTATTCGATTCAAGGATACGCCGGGAGTTTTTGCCAGGATAGGCAAGCGATTCATTATCAATCTTCGGTATGTGTATGGGATCAATACCCTTAAGCAAGAACTTATCATGAGTGACCAGAATACTTTCAGCCTTACTTTGAATATTTCGAAAGTTGCTCTTAAAGGTCTAAAGGATTTGATTTCTCCACGTATGGTTTCGGATAATAAATAAGAGAGTCATGGATTTGATAATCGGTCGTGAAAGCGGGGTAGAGAACCCTCGTATCGCCATTGAACATGATGGCAAAGTATCTTTTTATGGTAAACCAGGAAGCGTGCCCAGAAGTGTCAGCCGCAAGCACTGTCGAGTTGAAGTCAGTACTGATGGAAAGATGCTGATTGAAGATATCACTGACAATAACTTCATGTTCATTGGAGGTCAGGAATGCAAAAGGAAAAGCAATGTCTCAATGGATGAGACTGTAGAACTAGGCCCTGATAGATATCGGTTGGATCTGGAAGGCATTATCAAGGCTCTTTCCTCTCAGCAGTCGTTCAACATTTCTGCATTGAAGGATGTATATGAAGCTTTTCAAAAGGAGAAGTTTGATATGCAGGTGCGTCAAGGAAAACTGAACGCGTTGAGTGCATTACCTGGTGTATTATCAATGACATCCATAGGACTTGCAGTTTTTCTGCCAAAAGCAAGAGTTTGGATGATCGTCGTTGCGGCGGTTTTTGCGTTGGTGTTTGCTCTTATCCGCTATAGGAATGCCAGTAGAGTACCGATAAAAAACAAGGAAATTGAAAATAGCTTCCGAGAGAAATATGTTTGTCCTAATCCTATGTGTGGACACTTCCTTGGTGTAACACCCTATAAAGAGTTAATCAAGAACAGAGCATGCCCGTTCTGCAAGAGTCGGTTTACAGAGTAGGTTTTCAGTATACAAAACAAGATTTCGTACTTATATCCCATCGCTTCGTGTAATAAAGAGCCATTTGCTTTCACCGAGATTTGTTTTATAATACTTTTGCCCCAGAAGTTTAATTAAAAAGTATTATTATGAAAAATCTAATTCTGTGTGTACTTGCATTATTCCTTTCATTTCCAAAGGGATCTGCTCAAGTTTTTTCTGTTCACGTTTCAGATGGCTCTGATCTTTATTTCAGTGTTACAGACACGACCAAGAAGACCGTAAAGATTGTTAAACCAAGGTTGATTGACAATACAAAACTTATTCTCCCTTCTGGATCTCTGAAGATCCCAGCTTCGGTTAAATATAAGAACGCGGTTTACCAAGTTACCTCAATCGGAGATAATGCTTTTGAAGATGCAGATCAATTGACTGCTGTTACCATACCGTCTACGGTTAGTTTTATTGGAAAGGCAGCGTTTAGCGGGTGCAGTAATCTTACAAGCATTGTATTTCCGGCAATCAGGCCTACTATGGGGAGCGATGTTTTTGACAAGTGCTATTCCATTTCTGACATATCCTTCGGAAGTGAATGGAAATCCATTGAACTTCAGTTGTTTGCCTCATCGGTTTCGCTGACAAGCGTGTTCATACCATCACGTACCGTTAAGATAACCGGTGTCAAGCAGCTCCCTCACTTGCAGGAAATCAATGTGGATCGCAACAACCCGTCATTCTCGACCCAGGATGGTATTCTTTATTCAAAGGATTCAAAAACCTTGTATGCTTGCCCGATTTCCTATAAGGGTAGGATTGCGGTTCCTGAAGGTACGGAGAAGATACTGGACGGCGCTTTCCGTGATTGCCGGTATATTGTAAATGTGATTCTCCCCGAATCCGTGCGGGAGTTGTCTTTTGACGAGTTTTCAACTTGTTCCTCTCTTTCCCGGATAAAGCTTCTTTCTGAAGTTCCTCCTGTCACAGCAAAATGGGAAGGTGCATCAGTCTTTGCTTTGATGGTAAGCAATCCTGAATGCCTGGTGTATGTGCCGAAGAATCTCCTTCGCAAATATAGAGAGTCAATTTGTAGTAACGAAGGGACGTATGAGTCACTCGATGGAAAGCGGAAGATTACCCGCGAGGGAAATGTTTTCCTTACAAAGTCAAACATCCAAAAAATTAAGAAGAATAATTAGTATGTCACGGCTGCGTATCTTTCTTATTGTTTTGCTTCTTGCTAGCTCTTTTAAAGGAGTTGCTCAGAATATTTATCTCTTGTCTGTAGGTATTTCCGATTATCCTGCCTCTGCTCCTGTTAATGATTTGAATCTTCCAGTTGAGGATGCTAGAGCTTTGCATGAGCTTTATATGCGAAATCCCAGAACGAAGGCAGTATTGTTAACCAATGCCAATGCAAGAAAAGATAGAATTATGTCAGAGGCCGGAAAGTTGTTTAAGAATGCACAAGCAAATGATATTGTAATTTTCTTTTTTTCCGGTCATGGTGACGATATAACAGGGAGTTTTATAGCCTATGATGGTTTTCTGAAATACGATGAGATCCGTAAGATGTTCTCTGGCTGTAAGGCTCGTAATAAAATGATTTTTGCAGATGCTTGTTGTTCTGGTGGTTTACGTGAGAGTAGTAGAGAGGGGTATGTTGATAATGTGAATAATGTCATGCTATTCCTTTCTTCCAGGACAAACGAATCTTCGATTGAACATGAGAAGATGAAAAACGGGATGTTTACTACATGCCTCCTTCGTTCTTTGAGAGGAGGAGCCGATAAAAATAGAGATAAAGTAATAACCGCCCAGGAATTATTTGTCTCCGTCAGCAATGGTGTCAAGAAGCTAACATCGAATCGACAGCATCCTGTGATGTGGGGAAATTTTGCGGATGACATGCCTGTCATGGTTTGGAAATAAAGTCATGGAGAAGATTCGTATTCAATGCCCTTCTTGTGGAGCAATCCTCGAAACGTTCGATAACCCGGCAAATTACGAGAAGAACGTAACATGTCCAAATTGTAAGAATCGAGGTAAGTTCACCTCTTTCAAAAGATTCATAAACTCATTAGCCAAAGGAAGCGACACGACAATAGTCAAGCCAATGAGAAATGATTCCCTCGGTATCTTGACAGATGTTTATACCGGCAAGAGATATTCATTGAAGGAAGGTAGGAATATTATTGGGCGGATAACGTACAAAACAGCTCCTTTGGCAACTATACCGATTATAACTGACAATAGAAAAATGAGTCGGTCGCATCTGATCATTGACGTAATTCAAGGTGCTGATGGACGCTATCATTCATACGCTTCCAATTCATCCAACAAGAATGCGACAACAATCAATGGAAAGGTTTTGGAGGATGGCGACAAGGTGAGCCTCCGCAATCAGGATGTTCTTTCCTTAGCTGAAACCAAACTGATATACACGGGTTCCATAGTCGAAGACGATACGGTTATCATTACGAAATGAAGATTCAAGTCACATCGAATGCCATCCAGGAAATAGGCCAACGGTCTAATCAGGAAGACAGCTTATATCCATCGATAGAAGCGAGTCCTTCGAGAGGAGATTTATACATACTCTGCGATGGAATGGGTGGGCATGCCGCAGGAGAGGTGGCATCAAAGGCTGTATGCGCTGCAATGAGTGAGTATCTCATGTCTCACAGACGAGAAGAAGATCGTTTCGAGCAAGTGGATTTTTCTGCTGCGCTAAAACATGCTTATGATGCTTTGGATGAGAATGATACTGAAGATGAGAAGAAAATGGGGACAACTTTGGTACTTGCCAGATTCCATTCAGGCGGGTGTTTTGTCGCTCATATAGGGGACAGCCGGATATATCATATACGGCCTGCCTCGAAACAGATTCTGTATGTTTCCAAAGATCACTCTCTTGTTAATGACTTGATTTCTTTGGGTGAATTGACGCCGGAGCAGGCAAAGACATCTCCTCAGAAGAATATTATTACGAGAGCATTGCAACCGCATCAAGACTACCCGGCCAAAGCTGATATTGAAAACCTTACGGATCTGAAGCCGGGAGACTATATTTATATGTGTAGTGACGGTATGTTGGAGAGGATGGATGATCAAGAATTAATCAGTATTCTTTCCTTACCAGAATCCGACACTAAGAAGATGGATCTTTTAAGGGACAGGACCAAGGACAATCGAGACAATCACTCTGCTCATCTGATCAGGATTACCTCCATAGAATCAATGGAGTCCGATGATTCAGTGAAAGCCGAAAGCCGTAATGGGCGTTGGCTAAGAATAATAGCTATTATGTTTTTTATTCTCTTATTATGCACTTTCATAGGATTCGTCCTCAAAACCCACTATTTCGTGTAGTATCCGGAATAAAGCTTTTTTTACTGGTTTTTCCATGGTAGTTTTGTCAAAGAAAAAGTAATAATCAAATAAAAAATCGAAATTATGAATACCGAGAACAACCCAAAAAATGAATTCACCGAATTCACCGAGCTCAACATGAGTGAGTCTTCAAATGTAAAGAAAGAAGAAAAGAGTGAACCTGCCTTTTGGCAGTCCGTGCTGGTCGGGGGAGTACCAGGACTTCTTATCGGCTTCAGTACATCACAGGCAATCGGTGATATTAAAGCTGGAACAATTACAGAAATCACAAAACCAGAGGATGAAGATCTTGCGATTAAGGTGGCTCATTCCGTATCGGATGATATGTCTTTTGCAGAGGCCTTCGCAGCTGCTCGCGCAGAGGTGGGACCAGGAGGAGCCTTCGTATGGCATGGCAATGTTTACGGAACGTATAGGGTTGATGACCCTGAGTGGCAGAATATGTCCGATGAAGCTCGCACTGAGTTCAGCCACGATGTAATGTCTCAGGTCCATCCTACGCCTTATACTCCGACGGGAACTGAGCCTCCTATTGTCCCTGCGAATCACGGGGGAGAGAGTGTTGATCATGGGGGAGAAAATAATGGAGATGATGTAGATATACATATAGTAGGAGTTGAACAAGGTATTGCAGAAGATGGAACACTTGTTACTATTGGATACGGAACCGTTGATGGTCATAATGCTAATTTTGTTGATTCAGATGGTGATGGCGAAGTGGATACTGTCTTGATAGATGCTAATGACAACGGTAGTGTGGATCAGGGAGAATCTATTAATGCACATGGATCCGGTCTTACTATTGAGCAGATGGCAGAAGCCGCAAGTGTCAATGCCGTTACGACACCTGAAGAGGTAATATATGGCGGTACGCCAGATTATGCTAATGATGATTGTATGCCGGATTATACTAACGATGCCGATACAGGCAGTTATGTTTAATGTTGAATGAATGAATATGTACAACTCCCTGTAGGTTCAACCCTGCAGGGAGGAAAATATCGAATAATCAGAGTCCTGGGCCAAGGCGGTTTCGGAATTACTTATCTTGCGGAACAGACGGGACTTGGAATGAAAGTCGCGATCAAGGAGTTCTTTTTGAAGGGCACCTGTCAGCGCGACTCAACCACGTCATATGTGAGTGTTCCGGTAACGGACAACAGGGAACTGGTTTCGAAGTGCCTGAAAAAATTCAGGTCAGAAGCCCGTAAGATTGCCTCCTTGAATAACGATCATATAGTCAGTATTATTGATATATTCGATGAAAACGGGACATCTTACTATGTAATGAAGCATTTGAGCGGAGGTTCTTTGTCTGACAGGATATCTTCTGGGGCCTTGTCAGAAGAGGCCGCGCTCAAAATCATTTGCGAGATATCTGATGCATTGGGCTCTATCCATTCCAACGGACTCCTTCATCTTGATGTTAAGCCAGCCAATATCCTTTTTGACGATCGCAATCGCGCCGTATTGATCGACTTCGGTGTTTCCAAGTACGTGGATTCGGAAAAGGATACGACTACGACATCGTCTCTTGTGGGATTCAGCCGTGGTTTTGCTCCACTTGAACAAATCAACGCAATTGTCTCCTCATTGACTCCGGCAACAGATATTTATGCGTTGGGAGCAACCTTATATAACCTTGTGGTTGGTGTAACACCACCAGATGCTACTATCGTTATGGATAGTGGATTGCCGCCCATGCCGGATGTCATCAGTAAAGAAGTAAAGAATGCCATTACTCGTTGCATGCAGCCGCGGAAAAAGGATAGACCTCAGAATGTTGAAACATTCTTAAGAATGCTCCCTGAGAAATCCGTTCCTGTGGATAACGATGAAGTGACCATAATCAGTGCGGGTAGTCTTTCAAACAAGATTGCGAATCCAAAAGAGAAGGAATCGAGCACTGTCGTAAAGGAAAACTTGGAACGTCTTTTAGAAGATGTCAAGAGGCAGAATAAAGAAGAAGAGGAGAAAAGGCGTCTCGCAGAAGAAAAGGCAAAGGAAGAAGAGAGGAAGCGAATAGAGGCAGAGAAGGCAGCCGCAGATGAGCGTAGACTTCTTGAGGAAGAAAAGAAGCGTCTTGAAGAAGAGAAGAAGTTGCAGCAGGAACTTGCTCAGAAAAAGGCTGAAGAGGAACGGATTAAAAAAGAGGAAGAGGAGCAAAACAGGAGACAGGCTGAAGAAAAAGCAGAAGAGGAGAAGCAAAAGCGGATTGCGGCTGAGAAGATTGCTGCGGAAGAGAATAAGCGTCACGAAGAAGAAAAAAAGCGACTCGAAGAAGAGAGGAAGCGACTTGAGGAAGAGAAAAAGATTCTTGAGGAAGAAAGGAAACGCATCGAGGAAGAAAAGAAGCAGCAGCAAGAACTAATCAGGCAGAAGGCAGAAGAGGAGAAGTTGAAGAGAGAGAAGGAGGATCAGGAGAGAAGGCTGGCAGAAGAAAAGGCAGAAGGGGAGAGGAAACAACGTCTTGCCGCTGTAAAGGCTGCTGAGGAAGAAAAGAAACGTCTGGAGGAAGAAAGAAAGCAGCTAGAAGAAGACAGAGCGCGCTTGGCGGCGGAAAGGAAAGAACAAGAAGAACTCGCCAGGCAGAAGGCAGAAGAGGAGAAGATAAAGAAAGAGAAAGAGGCGCAGGAAAAAAGACTGGCGGAAGAAAAGGCAGAAGCAGAGAGAAAAGAACGTGTTGCTGCTGTAAAGGCTGCTGAGGAAGAGAAGAAACGTCTGGAGGAAGAAAGAAAACGCCTCGAGGAAGAAAAGAAGCGCCAAGAAGAAGAGAAGAAGCGTGAGTCTCTTCTAAGTAAGGAAGAAGTGGCAAGCCTGAAGAGTGAAGATACCGAGATGGTTGAAGAAAGGAAACCATTGAAAGTATCTCCACGCTATCTTGCTTATGCCTTGTTGGGAATCCTTGCTATTGGTATCTGCATTTGGCTATTCAAGCCAAAGAAGGATCGTGGTAACATTGATAAGCCTCAAGAACCAGAGACTGTGGTAGTTGACACGATCAGTACCGAGAAACAAGATACGGTAATTGTTCCAGTTGAGTCACCAAAGGAGTCTCCTGAGCCAATTATTCATGTCAGTGGCATTTCTTTGAATAAGAAAGCATTGACAATACCAGTCGGCAGTAAAGAAACGCTCAAAGCAAGTGTGGCTCCTTCAAATGCAACTGATAAGTCTTATTATTGGACATCCAGCGATAAGTCAATCGCAACAGTGTATGCTGGTGTAGTAACAGCTAAGACAGAAGGTATTACTACGATTACAGTAACGACTAAGGATGGCAGAAAAACTGATTCCTGCACTATAACGGTTGAGAAAGGCTTAAAAGAAGAAGAAAAGGTCGAGAGTGAAATAACGGAGGCAATCGAAAAGAAAGACTATACAACGCTTGAAGGTTTTGCAGATAATGGAAATGCAAGAGCAAGGAAGGCTCTTGCAGACCACTATATTCAGGTTGCTGAGGTCAACTCGAAAAGCAACGACCTGTCTAAGTTACGCATATCATATAATTATGCCGCGAAGCTTTATTCCTGGGGGTACAGGAATGAGGCTCTGAAGATTTCTAAGGCCCTAAGCGATAAAGGCTTCTATGATTTCAATGATTACGGTATCCAAAAACCGAATTGGTGATGATATCAAGATGCCAAATACTATTCATTGCTTTGTTTCTGTCTTCTGCATTGGTTTCTTTTGCTCAGTCAGATGGCAAATCGTATAAGGACTGGCTAGACCTTGCAGAGAAAGGTGATGCCCATGCACAAGCTATGGTCGCTTACCATCATAAGGAAGGTATAGAAGTAGACAAGGATTTGAATAAGGCTACTGAATGGGCGTTGAAGGCTTCGGCAGCTCATGACGGTTTGGCATATTGGTTACTTGCGCAAATGCATATAGGCCGGAAGGGGAAACGGGAGAATCTCGATGCGGCTCTTTCTTGTAACTACCCTTTGGTTGCGCCGTTATATGCACGGCTTTACTATTTCGGGTCTGAGTATTTCAATATCAGGCAGAATAAGTTCTCCATACAAGTGAGTGATTATGAAATCGGTCTGAATAAGCTTAATGCCAGGGAAAACAAGCGTATTAACGATAAGGCCATCGAGTTCTTTCATAGAGCAGCTAACAATGGGTTCTCAGAGGATTCTGCATTTCTTGGTAATTATTATCTTAAAGAAATAAAAGATACTATCAAGGCCTTTGATTATTTCCATTTGGCTGCTAAGCGGGGAGATCTGGAGTCCATGACTATGACAGCTTATATGCTGCATTATGGTTGTGGTACAAAAAAAGATGACGCTGCAGCATTTGAATGGTATAGAAAGGCTGCAGCTGGAGGTGCTCAATCAGGGATTGAAGGTTTGGCAGATTGCTACAGAATGGGGATAGGTGTTCCTGTCAATCTGGAAGAAGCTTTCAAGTATTATTTGCAGATAGAAAAACCGTCCTTGAGGGTTCTGTATATTCTCAGTTTCTATTACGCGAAAAGCAATGGAGGAGAAGAAGATTTAAGGAAAGCTAAATCTCTGCTATATTATTCAGAGATCCTAGGCTATCTTTATTCCCAGGCAATTATTGGCATTTCTCGATATGAAGGAGTTTCCCCGTTTGAAAAAGATGTCGAACAAGCCTTACCATATCTATTGTCGGCTTATTCGGATGAGAGTTTCGGGGATCTACCACCTTTGATTCAGCATAAGGTATGTAAATACCTTTCAGGTTATTATAGATTTGCTAGATATGTAGAAGAAGATGTTCAACTAGCGGAGCAATTGTTTGAGAAAGCTGAATCCTTGCAGGCAGAAATTGATAACACTGTTAGTCCATATGCGTTTGTTGGAATGATGCCAATTGATGATGTTTTTTCAAACTATTCCCCAAAGTTGTCACCTGCTTCTATGGTATTAAAGCAGGTTGTGTTTGACTATCCATCCGGAACTGAGGTAATTAAACAGAATTAGTTATATGATCAAGAAGATTCTCGTAGGTTTGTTTTTGCTATTAGGAACGCTTGCTTATGGTCAATCCGAAAGTGAACCATATAATGTTTTGCTAAATAAGGCAAAACAAGGAGATTCTCATGCTCAAGCCTTGGTCGCATACCACCTTAAGGAAGGGAAAGGCGTAGAAAGGGACTTTAAAAAAGCACAGAAGTGGGCCAAGAGTGCAGCAAAAGGAAGGGATGGCTTAGCTTATTGGCTGCTGGCTCAGATGGATGATTTGCGAAGAAAGGAGTATCTGGATTCAGCCTTGGCTTGTAATTATCCTCTGGCTTACTCCTATTATGCCTGGATTTATCTTAACGGGTCTTCATATCATGGCATTGAACCTAATATAAAAGAAGCTTGTAGATATTTCGAAAAAGCAGTTTATAACGGGAATGATACGGAAGCGGCTGCATTTCTTGGCCTCGAATATCTGAAGGAAGGGAAAGATTATAATAAGGCATTTGAGTTCCTTGATATAGCATCGAAGCAAGGAGATGCTGAATCGATGAGCGTATTGGCTAATATGCTTTATCATGGAATCGGTACTGTCAAGAGTGATTCATCTGCTTTTGCTTGGTACGAGAAGGCGGCAGAAAAAGGAGACCCGTTAGGAATAGAAGGATTAGCAGATTGTTATAGAACTGGAGTCTACGCCCCGGCCAGCCAGGAAAAAGCTTTCAATTACTACTCTATTATTAGGGACCCTTCTCCGAGGGTTCAGTTTATTCTGGGTTGCTACTATTCGAGCGATATGGTAAAAGAAGGTGACTTCCAGAAGGCAAAGTCATTACTCTATGGTTCAGAAAGACTCGGTTACCTCTATTCCCAGGCTTTGATAGGGATTTCCCTTTATGAAGGAACGCCTCCTTTCGATAAAAACATAAAAGAAGCTTTCCTTTATCTCAAACCAACTTTTGATAATGCGGATTTCAATTTACTTCACTCTTCATTACGGCAGAAGGTTTACAGGTATCTCTCTGGTTATTATCGCTTTGGAAGAGAAGTTGAGAAAGACTTGAAGCTTTCGGAAAAGCTGTATGCAGAAGCCGAAAGCTTGCAAGCAGAGGTGGAATCTGATCCTTGTCCTTTTGCATATGTTGGAATGAAGTCGATAGAAGAAACTATCAGTTCAATTGATCCAAATAAGAAGTTAACTCCCTCATATGAAGTTTTTAAGCAAGTCATCCTTGATTATCCGGAAGGCTTGATGGAGACGCAGCTTCCGACTGAAACGGAGACCTCTACCAGTGAGCAAACGACCATAGCCGAGAATATTTTTGCTACTCCTTCGGCAGAAACAGAAGTTTTCTTTTCTGAAGATGAGGTTAAAACTGAAGGAAAGAAGTCAGATTCATATTTTGCAGTGAGGATAGAAGGAGCTTCAACCATCCCATCTTCGTCAATGTATTTGGGATTAGGACGGATTTCCTCGACTCAGATCGCTAATGCCTGGCTGGATCGTAGTGTTTATAACTGCTCGGCTATGCTTGGGTTGGTCGATAATTTCGGATCTTTCTTTGGACTTGGCTTCAGTTATGGGCAAATGTTTGATGCCTCTGTTTCCGATGGGTTCCCTATTTATCAGGGCTTCTTTGATGTAACAATTCCTTTCCTTTCAAGAAGAAGGGTCTCTCCTTATATTGAAGGTTTTGTGGGAGGAGCCTACATTGATTCGAATCTAGGCGGAGGAGTTGAAGGCGGAGGAGCATTGGGGCTGAAGATTAGGATGGCTAAGCATACCCATATCCAAGTGGGCGTAAAAGCCACATACATATCCCTATCCTCAAATGAAAGGAAGATAATTACAGTCTTGCCTACGATTGGAATTGAACTATAACCCGAATATTTGACCAGCGTTTTAATCATGAAAATACGGCTATTATTGTGTGGACTCATCTTTGCCTTGGCCATTTCTGCGTGTACTACCGTCGTAGAGGTCGAGGAAGTAGTGCTTGACCGGTATAGTATCACTCTTCATCCGGGAGATAAGAGTAATCTTGTCGCTTCTGTATATCCAAAGGATGCGACATATGATCATATTACATGGTCTAGCGATAATAGTTCCGTGGTGACTGTCCAAGACGGGCTTCTGACAGCCCTGCAACCAGGTACGGCACAAATTAAGGCTTTTGCAAACGGAATCTATAGTCAACCTTGTAATGTAACTGTCGAGAGGATCTTAGTGTCTAGTATTATTCTTAATGAAACGTCTTTATATCTGGATAATGGAGAATCTTTTCAGCTTAACGCTAGTGTTTCTCCATCCAATGCTACAAGCAATTTAGTTGAGTTTGTTTCATCTAATCCTACTGTTGCCTCTGTGACCAATGATGGTTTAGTTACTGCTAAACAATCTGGTAGAACCACTATAACTTGCAAAAGCCTCGATGGGAATGCTTCTGCTTCTTGTGATGTATTCATTGAAATCATTGGTTTTTCAGATAATAATTTGAAAAAGTATCTTGTATCGCTTTATGATACAAATAATGATTTGGAGTTATCATATTCAGAGGCATCTGCAGTGAGGTCTATTGGACCTCTGAATAATCTAAAGAGCATTGAGTCTTTCGATGAATTCCAGTATTTTACCGGGATTCAGGTTGTCCCAGATAACTGGTTAAAGGACTGCAGCAAATTGAAAAGCATCATACTTCCTCCTTCTGTGGCTATTGTTGGTACTAGTGCATTTGAAAACTGCACAGAGTTAACAAGTATTAATCTTAATGAAGGCGTCATGGTAAAGGAAAAAGCATTTGCCAAGACAAAGCTATCCGGGATAGTTAATGTTTATTGTTTCTCTGGAGGAGCTTTTGAAGGTACAGGTATTTCAGATATTTATTGTTATTCTTCTAAGCCGGATAACTATTCTGATTTTGATACTTGTCTTCAAAATCTACCGGAAAGAGTAGTTATTCATATTCGCGATAATGTTTTCCTTTTAATGGATAAAGCCATATCCATTATTGCGGGATTTGATGATAGTTACTATGCTTTTATAATAGCAGGCAATGCTGAAATTGCCTCACTAAAAACAAGATTATCTGTAATTAGTAATCGACTAGCTTCCTATGAGAATATTATGTCAGAAGTAGAAGCAGGCCTAAAAGATATTGAAGCACTAGACGGTTTGCAGAACCTTGGTTCGGAGATTACATATTGTAATGTGCAAGTGAGCAACGTTCAGGCTTCATTGAGTAATAGTTTTGCAGTGTATGCCGACAAAAATGACCAATTATCTCCATTTTTTAATACGATAAAAAAGAATAGGTCCGAACGCATATCGCAGGATAATGCAGCAATGAATCAAGAACTTGTATCAATAATCTCCTTTTTGTCAACCCTGCATAGTCGTTATAATACTTTACTAAAAAAGTATGAATCATTGTTAGACTCTCAAAAGAGTGGATCTGTAATTATACCTTTAAATCCTATTTCGGATGAGTCTACTGTAGTAAGAAGTAGTTCCAATGATTGGCTAGTGGAGTTTTTTAAGGCAAATGTTGTAAGTTTTACACCCTGACTTACTCTCGTTCATCCTTTAATCCGGCTATTTCGTATAGTAATCTAAAAGATGCTTTTTTGCTTGGTGGTTATGTGTAATCTTTGCGCAAGAAAACACATAACCATTAAAACATAAGCATCATTATGAAACACACTATTACCGTTCTCTTTGTCGCTGTATTGGCGATGATGTCATTGGAAGCTCATGCCCAGCTTGTCTATGAACCTTTTATTCCGAATCAATCGTCAAGTGGATACTCGTCAGGAGGCTATTCCTCGCAACCGTCATTGAGCGTAGAGCGCGTCCGCACATCCGCATATTTCCTTTATACCGATGGCTCAATCGGAAAGGTTCGGCTAGAGGTCGAGATTTCCGGAGGATCTGGGCGGGTGGTTGGATATTACGAACCGCCGCAGCCTTTGGTTTACAACGCAACCGGTTGTTGGAAACAACTTTACCCATATGCATCTGTGCGTAAATGCTATGCTGCATATAGTGCAAACCCACTTGAGCGAGAGTTTATGTATAAGGCGAATATACGTGGAGTCATGTATTATTTCGACTTATAGTAAGCGGAGATTCCAGATTGCACACACTACAATTATTGTTAAACAATTCAATACTTTCAAGTTATGCCTACTTGGTTAATCATCATTTTGGTTGTTGCCGCGATTGGCGGCGTAATCGGATTCTTCTCTGGTGAGGATGGAAATAGGGGAGAAAGTGCTGCACAGGGTGCTATGATGGGAGCGGTCGGTTGCGGCCACGTTCTTTTCGAGCTGCTGCTCTGGGGCCTTGGAATAGGTATCCTAATCTGGCTATTCGGAGCGATATTCGGTTGATTTCAGTTACCTTTCATTTTCACGACTCCTGATGGCACAGGCCCGAAGTTGACTGGTTCGGCTGCCCGTATGAGGTAACCGATGCCTGGATCTGCCCGGTAACCCTGCTCGTGCTGCACAGGTACCCTAAACGCATAAACATTTATGTTCCTTTATCATAACCTATTAATAATAAATAATATGAATAACGAAATAACCACTATCCACAATCATATGCTGTGGGAGTCCGACCCGGAAGGCACAAAGAAGATGTTCAGGGAGGTGTCGTCCCGCCACTCCGTATTCTACGAGAAAATGATTCGCTCGAAGAGAGAGGGCCGCGAGATGCTTTCCGACGAGAACTTCTTTGCTGGTGAAGAATCTACTGAAAAGAAATAATATGGTATCTGCATTGCAAACAAGGCGGTTTCTGGAGGCGGTGGTGATAACCGCCGCCTTGCTCGCTTGCGCTTCTGGCTGCAAGCGGTCGAAGAGTAATGGGGGTAATGGCATCAGCTCTGGCAACAGTCTCCAGACCATCGTGGATTCGGTCCTGCGGGCTGAAATAAAAGGGAAGTCTGACACCATTGCCTTCAATGATTCGATCGTGGCAGCATTCGCTTCGATTGCAACGGTTGGATCCAATGAGCTGAAAGCATGCGAAGGACTGCGGTATGATTATTCCCGTGGCTGTTTCATCGAAGACGATGAACTGCCGGATAACATTGGTTTTCCGTCGTTGACGCTCGAGACAGCATTCAACCTGCTTCAGGCGCTGGATATGGGATATTCGCTCTCAAGCCGTATTCCTACCAACCACGGGAAACTCGACTGGGACCCCGATTCCCGCGATGATCATATTCTGACGTTTGAGAGCAGTAACGGTACTGATTCGATATCGTTCGAGCAGGGGTATCTCTTTTCAAGTCCATACGTAGGCAAGTATCTCCGAAGGAATACCTTGGGAATCGAAGAGGAGTTGCCTGAACTTACCCAGTTCGAGTGGCTATGCCTGTACAACTCCCTGGCTGCCGGAAATTTCGGGAATTGCTCGAAGGAAGCTTGTCAGGGCGTAGCAGGTCTCCTTCGGCGCAATGTCATCGAAGGAACGGGGATCCTGTATTCGCACTCCAAAGTCGCTGTTGCCGGCAAGCCGGCTTTCGGAACGACGGTTGAACTCGAGGACGGCAGCGTTGTCTATCAGACTTCCTTCGTGGGGTTTTTCCCTTACGAAACTCCTATCTATACGATGATGGTCACGGTGCTGGTGAAATCCGACGGCTCTGTTCTCCGCTGGAGGTCGTCCCTTGTCCAGAAGATATTCAACGGCATTCTTGATGAAATGGAAACAATAAAACCAATTTCGAGATAATGCTTACAAAGGTAATATTGATTGTGATAGTGTCGCTGTTGCTGATTGCACCGGCGATACTGTCAGGCAAACTGAAGCCGAAAGAAGGTTCTCCGATGCCTCCGGACAGAATGCCTTACCGTCGCTGGAAAGGTCCTAAGACAGACGAAAGGATCAACCGGATGCTGCAGGAGTGCGCAGCTCTGTTGAGAGAGTTGGGCGTTCCTATCTCCGATTCGATATGCCCTGAAGTGGTTTTGACCGGATCCCGTACTCATTATGGAATGTGTAGTCCCAAAGGGAGCTTGAAGAAGTATGACAAATACGACTTCTATATAGAGATCTCCGGTCACACCCTGGAGAACACCGAGAAGTCGCTGCGCAACACCCTGATTCACGAACTCATCCATACCGTTCCCGGTGGGCTGTGTCACACGGGGGAGTGGAAGAAATGGGCTGAATTCGTCAGTGAGAGGACGGAATACAATATCCAGCGACTGGATGGCGACCACACATCACGCGACAGGGATAGGCTGGTAAACGGAGGATATACCAACTGGCTCGCACCATAGGCATTAAAAGTTGTAATATTCAGATTAAAACAATCATGGACTCAAACGAACGTAATAAACTTATCAGCGCCTCCTTCATTCTGACAGGAGCCGCCTGTGCCCTGATATTGCTGTCACTCTACCATTACCATTTCAGTGATGGCCTCCCGGTCAAAGGGATTTGGACGGTATTCTCTTTGGCCTGGCCGCTCCTCGGATTCTGGTTCGGGATGGTTATGCGTCACCTGGCCGGGAAGCCAAGGTGGTGGATCCTGGCAATTGCCGCCGCTGCTTCGGTCCTTGTATTCGCAGGCTTGGGCACCGACCAGGTCCTCTATTTCCATACTCACACTTTGCGGGCAGTCCTCTTCGCTCTTCTTGGATTCATCATACCGACTGGGGCATATTCGTCATCAGATAATTCAATTAAGAGCGGGATTCTTCTGCTTCTTTCGTTGTTAGCTTATGCTACCTGCGAATTCGCCCTGCAGAGGCTCCACGTTGGACATATGGCTGACGAATTTGCCGCAATGCAGGTCCAAGTCTCGAATGTTCTGTATTGCGGAAGCTATGCCCTTGAGCTTCTGATCGTTTGGCTCTTCGCTGAGTTTTCGTTCTCATTGGCAGGTCAGTGGCTCGGCTCAAAAAGATGGTTCAGATGGATCGCCGCGCTGTTGACAGTGACAGTTTTTATCAGTATATTGGTATATGTTTTTGAGTGTGGGCTGAGCTGGTGGTATCTGGTCGATATCATTATCCAACCGGTTGTTGTTTATTTTGGTATGGTAATTTACAGACTTGTTTTTAAGATTAAGCGATAATAGATTTTTACTATGGGATTGGCATTGATACTCAGTGTTACTTTTGCAATTGTATTCTGTGTCCTCTTTTTCGACGATAGAGGCACGCTCAAAGAGTTGAAGGATGAGGTAAAGTCCCTGCAGGGTGAAAACCTCAACCTGAAGCAAGTGAATGAGAGGCTTGGATCTGAAGGCAAGGGCTCCCGGGACCAGCTGCCGCTCGACGCAGACTTGATCGCAGAAGCGGTCAAGTTCAACGGATATGTTCCCGTGAAGGGAGAAGACTCTGTTTCCTTTATGGTACAGGGGGAAAGATACTTCATTACAACGGACAGGCTGCCCTACACTATTGTTGTCAAGCAATATGGGATTGACCAGTCCAAATATGACACGGATCTGATGCGCCTTGCGGCCGAACAAACGACGCATAATCGTGTTTTAGGTAAGGCTGGGCTCTCGGAAGATGGTAATGCCTTGACTTTCTATGTAGGTGGTGTCGAGTGCCAGTATGGCAACTTCAGGGATTCGTTGGTGGAGATGGTACGGATCGTGGATGACCTTGACAATGATTTCGGGAATAACTACAACAGACTGCTGGATGAAAGAACAGGGAAAGAGCAGGCGCAAGAACAGCCTGATCCTTCTACCATTAGTTTGGAAGATTATGTCACCAATCCAAATAAGACTGTTTCCTGATATATGACGCCTGACGTACAACAAGCTTTTGATGAGATAATGGACCTTCCGCCGATGTTCAGGCGGGAATACGTCATCGGATTCCTCAGGGAGAATCTTCCTGAGGAAGATGCCAGGCGTATCTACCTCCGGAAGACGGAAGCGGATTTCCTGAAGAGGATGATTGCGGACGGTTACATCACGGCGGAAGAGGTCCTTGAAAAGATTGGTAAAGAGCGGATTAAAGAGTATTTCCATATCATAAGCAAAAGGTCATGAAGGCGGAAGAACTACTTGTTTGGGAGAAAGTCGAATTGTCGGATATCCTGGCTGAGAAGTTGGCAGATGCCGAGGATTTGCTGGAATCTCATCCGGAATTAAAACAGATTACCGGCCTTGAGGCCGGCGAACTTGATGGTTACATCGATCATAACTGGCAGGTTTTCCTGTCTTGCTTCGATCCTGAGGAATTATGCCAATGGGTGGAGGAGAAAGAGTTAGAAGAGGAATGCGAGAATATCTGGGAGGAGTACAAGAACGATTCCCTGGAGTATGATCACGAACTCACCGAGTTTATGAATGCGGAGTACTGCTTCTCGGTCATTGACGCGGCGAAGGTTTTCCTTTCCCCGGACCTCGCCGAGCAGCTCGGCTACCCATCCAGATTCAGTAAGTCGTAAAGAATTCAAAAAATATTTGTTTGTGTGAAAAATACGCATTATCTTTGCGTCGTTTTTACGCACAAATTTTTTTTATATGAAGAAAGTTATTGTATTCAGAGTAGAAGAAGTATTGGTTAAGGGTAATGATGAAAATAGATTGGAGGAGATGAGGGGAAGGGTTTTTGTTAAAAAGAGTGTAGGGGAGAAAGTTTTTGAGGAGGAGTTTTATAAGGAGGATGGGAAGAAGAGGAAAGTGGTGATGAGTTGTGGGGAGATGGTTGTGAAGATGGTTGAGATGGAGAAGAGGTTTGAGGAGGAAGGAGATGTGGAGAAAAAGTATTGGATAAGGGATGTGAGGAAGAAGTTGGAGGATTGGGAAGATGGGAAAGAGAAAAGGTTGGCTGAAAGGAGGAAGAAGTTTATGGATGAAGGGTATGAGAAAAAGATGATTGGGAAGAGGGGTGAATTGAAAGATTTGGAAAGGATTTGTGAGGTTACCGGGTCAAGGATGGTTTTTGTGAGTGAGGAAAAGAGAAGTAGGGTTGGGAATTTGTTGTATAATAATGGATTGAGGAGGTTTGAGGTTGAAAGTGGTGTTGGATTCCTGGAGGGGATGGATGAGAAAGATTATGTTGTTATAGATAGTGTTGAAGATTTGGAGATTATGTGGAAGAAAGTTGGTTTGAAAAGAAATTGATCTGTTATGATACCTGTTGGTTGGAATCCTGAAGCCTTCTTCGTGAAGGCTTCCAAAGGTTCCTTCGCCGCAAAGGCGGCAAGGGCCGATGTGTATAAGAACAATTGTGAGGTTTTCCGGAACGGGGGTTACACTACCTCCTCCGGAAAGACAGTCTCTCTCGATCCCGGGCCGATGCTTGAAGGAACGGTTGTATATGACGCTCCCGTTCCGGTTCCGGAAAGCGGCCCCGTAAATGAGCCAGTCCTGACCGGTGTCGCGAATACCGGCTGCCTTGAACTCGGACGTGATCTGCAGCTCAAAGGATACAATCCCGTAATTCTCAACCTGGCTGACGCATATGTGGCCTGCGGGTGGTACGAAAGGGGATCCAACGCTCAGGAAGAGAGCCTGTGCCGCCAGACTACGCTCTCCCAGTCCCTTTACCAGTACTATGACAGCAACAAGGCTGAGTTGAGCGGCGTTGCATTCAAGGGCAAGAAATATCCGATGGATATCCGATACGGTGCCATATATTCACCTCATGTGACTGTTTTCAGGGAAGGCTCGAAGGGTGGATTCGCTTTGATGGACGAGCCTTACGAGACTGCGATCATATCCTGCGCCGCACTTGACTTCAACGAGAAACACGGAAAGAACCTTGAGTATCAGGCTTATGGCGGAGGCTTCACCCGGGAAGGGAAGGACATAATGCTGTCCAAGATCAGGACCATATATTGTGCTGCTCTTGCCGCAGGCCACGACTCCATGGTTCTGGGTGCATTCGGCTGCGGTGCTTTCAGGCTTCGTCCTGATATCGTTGCGGAGATGTTCCGCGATGTGCTATCCGAACCGATATTCAAGGGCCGTTTCAAGGCTGTTGTATTCGCAATCCTGGAGAGGCCGGGGGCAGAATCCGGCTGGCGCGGTAAGTTCGCACCGTTCTACCGGATTTTCGGAACTAAACCGGTTATACGATGAAAAAGGAAAAAGGTGAGTATACATATCCGTTCCCGAGGCCATCGGTGACTACGGACTGCGTCATATTCGGATATGATGGGAAGGATATCAAGCTCCTTCTAGTAGAGAGGGGCATTCCTCCATTCAAGGGAATGTGGGCATTGCCGGGCGGTTATCTACAGATGGATGAGGATGCCATCGACGGGGCAAAACGAGAGTTGTACGAGGAAACCGGCTTGCGGGACGCCTACATTGAGCAGTTCCGGACATTCGCCGCAGTTGACAGGGATCCACGGGGACGTGTCATTACCATCGCCCATCTGGCTCTGGTCAAGATATCGGAAGTGAAAGCCGGTGACGATGCCGCCAAGGCGCAGTGGTTCTCTCTCAAGGATGTTCCCCAGCTTGCCTTCGACCACGATATGATCCTGCGCGAGGCGACTAAGGCTCTGAGGCAGAAGATCCATTTCGAACCTGTTGGTTTTGAATTGCTTCCGGAGGTGTTTACGATGCCTCAGCTCCAGCATCTGTACGAGAGCATCCTTGATGTGCGTTTCGACCGACGTAACTTCGCCTCGAAGATGCTTCACCTCGGCATTCTTGACGATACCGGAAGCCGCAAGTCCGGATCTCCGTCCCGCATCCCCGCGACCTACCGATTCAATAAAGACAATTACGACGCCCTGAAAAGCAAAGGCTTCCGCCTGGAATTCTGATATTCTTAGACATGAATACTTTGATACATAAAATAATAGCGAAACACAGACAAGCCTGTGAGGCGAAGAAACAAGAACTTAAGAAATCAAGAATCCTTCGCTGCATCAACAATTCAGACATCAAGTATGAGGATCTGATCCCAATTGGAGATGAAGATTATGACCGTATAGTTTCTGCCCTCGAAGAAAAGGTCAACCGTGAAATCGGAGAAGAGCCCAGATACCGCAACTGGTTCCCCAACATATTCGCCTGGCGTGAGATAGTTGACAGTATGAAGAACCGAATCAGGGACGCGTATTACATTAAGAACCGCCCCTGTGGAAAGTGCGGCGAGGATAATACCATTTTTTTCTGCTTCAGATCAAGTGATGAAAGTTGGAAAGAACTGTGCGGCCGTGAAGGGTATATGTTGATTTGCCCGGATTGTCTAACGATACTTGGGTTCGTGCCTTACTTCCTTAATTGATGAATAGATTATCTATTCTGCTTCTCGCCACCCTTTTCCTGGTTGTCTTATGTGGCTGCGGAAAAAGGGTTGAACAAGATTATACCATCAGCGAGCGGGCTTCAGAGGCGTTGGAATATGCCCGGAAGCACAAACTCAACGAAGATTACGTCCTGTTGCTGGATTATTCGATACCTTCAGGGACGCCGAGATTGTTTGTCTGGAGCTTCTCGGAAAACAAGATAGTAGCTCGCACGTACGTGATGCATGGTGTCGGAGGTGGTAGTACGGCGGAAAAGCCGGTATTCAGTGACAAGATGGGCAGCAAATGTTCGACATTGGGGAAGTTCAAAGTGACTAAGAAGCATGGGAGCAGGCTGAAAAGAAGCTATCGCCTGATCGGCCTTGAGAGAAGTAACAGAAATGCCTTCAAGAGGGGGATAATGATACACAGATCGGTATGGGTGGATAGCTGGCACTGGAAGAAGTATATTCCTCTGCATGAAGCCAGCTGTCAGGGGTGCGTCACAGTCTCGTCAAAAGGTATGAACTATCTTGAGAAGCTGATAATGAGTGAAACGAAACCTCTATTGCTCTGGAGTTATTATGACTGATGAAGGGAAGTACCTCGTCATAATCCCGGATGTCCATGGCCGGGCGTTCTGGCGGGAGGCCGTGGAGGCGAGGCTGGAAGACGAATTCATATTCCTGGGAGACTATCTGGATCCATATCCCCAGGAAAGAATATCGGATGCTGAGGCATTCGGGGGGCTTCAGGATATCATTGATTTCAAGAAGCAGAATCCGGACAGGGTGACGCTTCTCTGGGGCAACCATGACCTGCACTACATGTATCCGGATATGATGGGAAGTCGTTACGATTTCGACAATGCGGTCCGTAACGCTCATTGTTTCTGGTCCAATCAGCATCTCTTCATAATGGCCTATGAGACCGTGGCGGGAGGAAAGAGGTTCCTGTTCTCCCATGCCGGAGTCGGGAAGGGATGGATTTCCCATACCTATCCTGGCTTGGATGAGGAAGATATCAGTGCTGTTTTCTTAAACAGTCTTGTCGGCAATCCTCATTTTATGAAGGCATTGGAGGATGTGTCCGTGAAGCGTGGCGGTGACAAACCGTACGGCAGTATGGTCTGGGCTGATATTCTCGAACACCTAGACAAGGACAACCAGTATCCGGGAATCGTCCAGGTCTTCGGTCATTCGATGCTGCCGGAGCCACTTCTCGCCGAAGGGAAGATATGCTGTCTCGACTGCAGCCGCCCATTCGTGCTCAATCGGGAGGACGGGGAAATCTACTGCCTGGAATAATAGGATTGCCGGTCGCGGCCGGTAATGACGGTTCCGTCATGCCCGTCATGCTCGGCTCGTCCTGCCCGACTTGACCGGGCATCACCGGCTCGTCCTGCCCGACATGCATCGTCCTGCCCGGCTTGACCGGGCATCACCGCTCGCGGGTGTGCAAGGTCTCTTTGTTTTACGTAGACCTTGCACGAAAACCATAGGAAAACGTGCAAGGTCTGTTTCAGATTTCGCAGACCTTGCACGCTGCTGTACCGAAAGCAATTCAAAACGTATCCGACATCTACGAAAGACTACCAGCTATGCCAAATAGGCGCACACTGCTACCTCCTGGATGGCTCTGGGAGGCTTATCGATGTGCGCCACCCGTCGATTTCGGCCCTAGGCGCACGCTGACCTGCCCTGCAAGGCCGCCAGAGGCCGGTTATCGTGCGCCTGTTTGGCGATAATGCTGCCGGCAGAGGTGCCCTAGAATAGATCCGCACAAGCTCATCCGAAAACGATACCCGTGAGACACCTCTGCCTGGCTAATACCTCTGTCGGGCGACACACTTGCCGGACCTGAGGTTCCCGTTGCGTACGATTTCGGGCTCAATTGTACTCTTCTGGAACCTCAAGTTCACCGTTGCGAACAAATAGTACCGTTTTTGTACTCAACTGGAACCCGGGCCCGGCATGCTCGCTTTGGGGATTGCCGGTCGCATCCGGCAATGACGGCTTCGTCATGCTCGTCTCGTCGTGCCCGGCTTGACCGGGCATCCACGGTATCGTCACAGCCGCCGATGCCGCCACCGTCTCTACCGGCAATGGCACCCCGCGTACCAACCTTGTGATTTTTTATTATATTTGTAATGTTTTGAAAATCACTCGGCAATGAAAAAAACAATTAAGCTTGTACTGGCCATCGTGGTCGTTTTCCTGCTTGTAAGGCTTTGCACCAGCAATCTGGGCAGCGTTATCAATCTACCGGAAGGATTCCCTGGAGGGTTGGGTGAAAGCAGCTCCACCACTACCGGCTCCAATGAAACCGGCGGCGGCTGGTTCAGCCCGAAGAGCAATAAGACTGTTACCGACGACGACACTCCGAAGGATATTTCGGACTTGGAGAGGGAACTTGGCATCGGTACCGACGAAAAGCCATCGTCCACCATCAACCTCCCTTCCACGACCCCGTCCACTACGGCCTCCTCGGCCCCTCTGACCTTCAAGGGTATTCCTATCACGGGCTCAAGCACCTCGTTCGGTACCAAGCTTGTCAACGCTGGATTCAGGAACAACGGCAACGGCTCCTATACGGGAGATTTCGCCGGATACAGCGGCTGCAAGGTTACTCCGTCCGGAAGCAACCCCGTCCAGGAAGTGCGCGTGGACTTCCCGGTCATCTCAGAATGGAATTCTTTGGAGAAGGCATATGATGCCCTGCAGGCTTCCCTGACGCAGAAATATGGTATCGAGCCGAAGACTTCGACCAACAACAATATCGCGACCTACAGCCTGCCGAACGGGACCATCACCCTGGATGCCGACGTTTCGAACCAGTCGAACTGGCACGTGATCCTGAAATATGCGAACGCGGCTCCGGCCGTCAACAATTCTACCATCAAGAACCCGATCGACGATCTTTAGCGTTTGGTTTCTTTCCGGTTCAAGATAATCCTGACGATGAATATGGTGACGAACAGGAGGCCGGCATCGATCAGGTAGAACGTCAGGGGCTGGACGTGGTCGATCACCACGTCCATGAGTGCGAGGACACACGGGGTTATGATGGCCACGGAAGCAGCCTCGAACAGGGATTTCTTGACAATAGGTTTCATGATCATCCGTGAAGATACGGTTTTTTAAAAAATAAAGGCGAGTCCGATGCCGTGGGCAGTCGTGCCGACGTTGAGGCTTGACTTGCTGCCATGAGCAGCGCGTCCGTAACGCTGGTTGTAGTCATCGGCGATCTCGTTCATCTTCTTGTTGCCCTTGACCAGGAGCGTGATTCCGGCACCCAGGCCGGCTGCTCCGGCTATCCCTGTGGCGATATCGACTGCTTCCATCGATGAAGAATCGCTCCTGCCCATCCCGCTGTTTGGAAAATTGCTGTGCATTTGGGCAACGCCGCGGTTGTAATCGGCTCGCATCGCTCCGCAGACGATTCCGGTGGTCAGCAGGGCGGCTCCTCCCATCGTCAGCCATAATCCCCACTGCAACTGGTTTTGAGCCTTGCGGTATTTGCTCCCGTACATCGATACCCCGAGGTAGTCGTACAAGCGGTCGGAGCAGATGCGTCCGTAGCGGTCATAATAATGTCCCCAACGGTACTCCAGGGGGCCGTAGAGGTCATAATAGTCGTAGGCATACGGGCCGGGGACAAGGATGGCGGAAGGGGAGAAGGTCTTCTCCGTTCCGTTCTCGAATACGATGCGTTCTACGCGGTCTATGGACATCCGGTAGTCCGGGCCCCCAAGGTTGTCGTAGGTCTTGTAAAGGATATCTTCGTCCGTGATTTCCAGGATCTTAGCCTCGATGGTCCGTCTGTCGGTCGTGTGGATTATGTCCTGGGCGAAGGCTTCAGCACAAAAAGCCAGCAGGATGCTGGTCAAGATAATTCTCGCTTTCATAGTAAATCTCCTTTAGGCTTGGATATTCAAAGAATATGCCTTCCGGATTGATATTCCCCGAGGATGTCGAGGCCTGCCATGAGCGGACGGACGGCTTTGAGTGCCTGCCGGTAGCGGTCGTATGAGGAAAAGGTGATATCTGCGTAGAAGAAATACTGCCACTCCTGTCCCGGGATCGGCAGGGACTGGATCCTGGTCAGGTTCATGTCATAGAACGACAGGATGGTCAGTACCTGGGCGAGGGAACCCGGCTTGTGCGGCAATGTGAAACATAGCGATGCCTTGTCGGTCTGGTTCCTTTTGGTCTGGATGGAGTCGTCGAGTACGAGGAACCTGGTGAAGTTCTGCTTGTAGGTTTCTATTCCTTTTGCCAGGATGGTCAGGCCGTTCTCCTCGGCGGCGAGTTCGGATGCCACGGCTCCCACGCCCATCAGCCCCTCACGGGCTATGTCGATGGCGCTCTTGGCCGTATCCTCGGATTCGACCATCGTGATCCACGGACAGTTTTTCTTGAAGAACTTCCTGGTCTGGTTTATGGCCATGTAATGCGTCCGCACTTCCTTGATATCCTCGATCCTCTGCCCTGGGAGGGCCATCAGGTTCTGGTGGATTGGAATGTATATCTCTCCCTTGATCTTGTACGGATGGGACCTTACCAGTTCGAAATTGGTCAGGAGTCCGCCCGAGCTGGTGTTCTCTATGGCCATCACGATCGCATCGGCGCGTTCGTCGGCAACAGCTTCGAACAGGCTGTCGAACGTAGGACACTCGACGATGGCAGGTTCTTCACCCCTCTCGGCATAGAAGTCCCTGGCGGCCTGCTCGTGGAAACAACCACGATAACCCTGGATAGCAACTCTGGTCATGTTTGCAAGTTCGTTTATGAAGCAAATATAATCATTCCGGAAAAAACTGTAAATTGTTTTGGGAATTCCGTCCCTCCAAAGCATCATTATTTAAGAACCATATAATGAATCAGGAATTGGACGCAATAAGCAGACAGCTATTGGTTGAAATTGTCAAGGGGAACCTTTCGGCATTTTCAGTCCTCTTCATGCGGTTCTTTCCGAAGGTGAAAGGCTACATCTTCGCTCTGGTGAATGACGAAGAGATTTCAAAGGATCTTGCGCAGGATATATTCGTCTATATCTGGGAGCATCGTGACCGTCTGCTTGAGATAGACAAGATCGAGGCCTATATCTTCAGGATGGCTTCCAATATGGTTCTCCAATACATCCGTCACGAGAAAGTCATCGCGGATTATGTCGTAAAACAATCATATAGTGAAAAGCGGAAGGAGTTGCTCTCATCTTCTGATTTGGAATCGGACATCGATGCGAACGATATGGCATTGCTGATTTGGCAGTATGTCGAGACAATGCCCTCCCGGCGTAAGGAGATCTTCAAGATGAGCCGCTACGACGGAGTCAAGGCGGATGAGATAGCCGAAAAGCTCGGCATAAGCAAGAAGACAGTGGAAAATATGCTGTCCCTTGCCCTGTCCGATATAAAACAATATGTAAAAAAGAACTCATAATAACAGATGGCAGACAATTATTCAGACAGGACTCAGCGCCTTAAGTGGCTGACAGACGATCGGACTGCAGATGATGAGATGGATTCCGTACTCAAGAGGATATGGGATCTGGCATCTGACTGCCCCGAGGAAGACACGCTTCTGGCACTTAACAATGTGCTGGATATTATCAACCCGCAGAAGGTGAAAAAAAGATGGTATTCAAGAACGGGTTGGATGTTTGCAATGGCTGCAGTTGTCTTGCTCATACCTGTGGTGAGCGTGGTTTCTGCGATACGGTATGGCAAGGGTCTGGATTCGGATTATGAACAAGTACAATGCACGGTTCCTATAGGGGCTATGCGGCACCTGACTCTGCCGGACGGGACCTATGTGACACTGAACGCAGGCAGCTATCTCTCTTATCCACAGGCTTTCCGAGGAAGCGAACGTATCGTGCGCTTGGTCGGAGAGGCTAGTTTCGATGTGGCTCACGACGAGGAACATCCGTTTGTCGTGCATACTCCGAAATTCAGCGTACGCGCCCTGGGAACCAGGTTCAGCGTACTTTGCGACCAGGGCCTTGACCGTTCTACGGCAACGCTTGAGGAGGGAAAGGTTCAAATAAGCAGCCTCGTGGATCCAGAGAAGGTGTTTTTCCTGAATCCCGATGAGCAATTCAGCTATGACACCCGGCTGAAGACTTACCACGTCAGCCGGGTGAATGCAGCGCGGGAAAACGACTGGACAACCGGAGCGATGTATTTCAATGAAGATTCCCTGAATGAGATACTTGAAAAAGCCGGCAGGATGTACGGCCGTACTATAGTCAATCTCGTCAGCGATGATGACTCAAAATATACGATGAGTTTCCCTCCAGGGGAGGATTTCGACAGGATAATGGATATCATCTGTATGACTGTCGGCAATATAAAGCTCATACGCCAGGAGGGCTCCGTAATAGTCACGCTTAAGTGAAAATGCTATTAACCAATTATAAAATGACATCATTAAAAACAATCAAGAGAGTATTCGCCCGGCAGTTTGGGCGGACAACGTTATTGATGGTGGTCACACTGATGATCTCGATTCCTTGTATGTCACAGACAATACGCTTCGGATCAGGCAGGACCACAATCCAGAAAGCTATCGAGACTATCGAGAGCCAGACAAATTACAGGGTTTCATATAACAACTCAAAACTCGATGTGACGAAGGTCGTGCCGACATCGATACCGAGCGGAACAGTCGATGAAGTGATGCCTGTGATTCTCGCCCAGACGGGATATTCATACCGCATAGACGGGAATTACATAGTGATCATTCCTCAGGCAAACCAGGCAAAGTCAGCGGGTAATACCGTGGTGAACGGAACGGTTACGGACGAGAAGGGCGTTCCTGTGATAGGAGCCGGTGTTATGGAGGCGGGAACCAACAATGGGACCGTCACAGATGCATCAGGCCGTTTTTCCCTCCCCGTAAGATCGTATTCCTCCTCTCTGGAGATTTCCTGTATCGGATACAAGACTCTGCTCTTGCCTGTTCAGGGCAGGAACTCTTTGTCAGTCGTCCTTGCAGAGGATACCGAGGCTCTTGACGAGGTGGTTGTCGTTGGTTTCGGTACTCAGAAGAAAGTAAACCTTACCGGAGCAGTTGCGACTGTCGATTCCAAGCAGCTTCAGGACAGACCTGTCCAAAACCTCACACAGGCACTCCAGGGACAGGTGCCGGGTCTGAATATCAATGTAACATCGGGTCTTCTGGATTCTGCCCCGTCCATGGATATCCGTGGAACCGGAACTATCGGCACCGGATCCACAGCTGCCCCGCTTGTGCTTATCGACGGAGTCGAGGGAGACCTCTCCATGATCAATCCTCAGAACGTAGAGAACATCTCCATCCTCAAGGATGCGGCTGCTTCATCGATCTATGGCTCCCGCGCTCCTTTCGGAGTGATCCTCGTTACTACCAAGAAGGGAGATGCAGGACACTCTATGGTAAACTACAACAACAATTTCCGTTGGAACGGCCCGACGATGATGCCGGAGTCGATGGACTCTTACAACTTCATCATGATGATTGACCAGGGTCTCATCAACTACGGTTCATCCAGATACTCCAACGATGACCGCGTTCAGCGTATCAAGGATTACATTGCCGGAAAGATTACGACCGTGAACGTTATTGACCCAGCGAACAAGACGAGGTGGGCCAATCCAAACGGATACGGTAACGCCAGCAGCGATGTGTATCATGACTATTTCAACGACTGGTCTTTCTCTCAGGAGCACAACCTCAGCGTAAGCGGAGGAAGCGGCAGGGTTTCGTATTACGTCGGGATGGGTTATATGGACCAGAACGGTCTTCTCAAGCTTGCGGAGGATTCATTCAAGAAGTATACTCCAACCGCCAGGATAGACGCACAGATCAACGACTGGATCCATGCTACTTACAGCACCCGCTTTACAAGGACTGACTATGGCCGTCCTACAGTAATGAAAGCCAGCTACTTCCAGGACCTTGGCCGCCAGAACTTCCCTTGGCGTTCCGTCTATGATGACAACGGATTCATACAGCAGTCATCCCCGGCACTTACCCTGATAGAAGGAGGACGGACCAATACCCAGCACGACAAGTTCGCCAACCACGGGGCTCTGGATTTCGAGCCGGTTAAGAACTGGGTCACCACGGTAAGTCTGGACTACAATGTCGAGACAAACGAGGAGAAAGCGGTAAACCTCAAGACGTACAACCACGATGCAAACGGGAATCCGTACATCCAGACCAAGACAGATAAGGTGCAGGAGACTTTCTGGAAACGCAATTTCCTGACGCTCAATGCTTATACTACATATTCCTTTACTATTGGCAAGGATAACAACTTCAAGGTAATGGCCGGTATGCAGTATGAAGACCTGAAGTACAGGACTCATTCCCTTTCCAGGGTAGGTCTCATCATCAACGAACTCCCTGTCATCGACCTGACGACCGGTCTCGATTACAACGGTGTTTCCCAGGTTCCCGTTGTGAAAGGCTCAGATTCCGAGTGGAAGACAGCAGGTTACTTCGGACGTTTCAACTATGACTATGCCGGGAAATACCTGTTCGAAGCCAATATCCGTTATGATGGATCCTCCAGGTTCCGTTCCGAATCCCGTTACGACTGGTTCCCTTCATTCTCGGCTGGATGGAACATCTCCAAGGAAGACTTCTGGGATGGAATCAGACCTTATGTCAACTTCCTCAAGATCAGGGCTTCTTACGGTTCGCTCGGTAACCAGAACACTACCAGCTGGTATCCAACATATTCGACCCTTATCCTTGGTACCTCCAATGGTACCTGGCTGCAGAACGGAGTCTTGACCAACACGGCTGCGATGGCGAAACTGATCAGTTCTTCCCTCACGTGGGAGACGATAAAGACTATCGATGCCGGTCTCGATTTCGGTGCATTCGACAACAGGCTTACCGGTTCGTTCGACATATATGAAAGAAGGACTCTCAATATGGTCGGTCCTGCACAGGAACTCCCTAACATCCTGGGTGCTGATGTCCCTGTCACGAACAATACCGACCTCAAGACTCATGGATTCGAACTGTCTCTCGTTTGGAGGGACCAGCTGAGCAACGGCTTTGCATATGGTGCCAACTTCATCCTGTCTGACAACCAGACCATCATCACCAGGTACCCGAACGCAACGAAGTCCCTCAATACCTATTATGAGGGCCAGAAGCTTGGTGACATCTGGGGATATGAGACGATAGGCATCGCCAAGACCCAGGAGGAAATGGATGCACATCTTGCATCGCTTCCTCAGGGAGGTCAGGCTTTCGGTACCAGATGGGCAGCAGGTGATATCATGTACAAGGATCTGAACGGTGACGGTCAGGTAAGTGCCGGGTCTTCGACTTATGACGACCCCGGTGACAGGAGGATCATCGGCAATTCCAGCCCTCGGTTCCGCTTCGGCCTCGACCTGAATGCCTCTTGGAAGGGCTTCGATCTCAGGGTATTCTTCCATGGAGTGGCAAAACGAGACTGGTGGACTTCATCTTACGCTTTCTGGGGTTCTCCTAACGAGAATATGTGGTATATGATTCCGCTTGTCCAGCAACTTGACTATTTCCGCGCAAGCGCATACGACGACCTCCCTGCTAATACGGATTCCTACTATCCAAGACCGATCATCTCCTCAAAGAATAATGCGGCAGGTTCCTACAAGAACCAGCAGGTCCAGACGAAATACCTGCAGAATGCAGCATATCTCCGCCTCAAGAACGTAACCTTCGGTTACACACTCCCGAGCAGGATTTCCCAGCAGTTCAAGGTCTCCAACCTCAGGTTCTTCGTATCCGGAGAGAATCTCTGGACATTGACCAAACTTGCGAATATGTTCGATCCGGAAGGAATCGACGGAATCAATACCGCATCAGGACTCGGTTACCCTATCATGAAAACCGTATCGGCGGGTGTCAGTGTAACATTATAACTCAGAAGGAGAATGATTATGAAAACAATATTTAACAAGATTTGTGTTATTGCGCTGGGGTGTATCGGACTTGCTTCCTGCAACCTTGACCTCCAGCCGACATCGACGATTTCTCCTGAGGTCTATTTCAACGAGGAATCTCAGCTGCAGGCATATGCCAACGACCTCTATACAAGTATCCTTCCTTCACATAGCGGATATGGTTACGGTTACTTTGGCAGGGATGCCCATACAGATAACCAGCTTGCTTATCAGGCGGCCCTCTCTTCGAAATACACCAACAACGAATGGAGGGTGCCCCAAAAGGACGGATCCAACTGGAATTTTGAGAATATCCGCAAATGCAACTATTTCCTCGACAAGGTTGTTCCTAAACTCGAGGAGGGGAAGATCAGCGGTTCTGCGGGAAATATCAACCACTACGTCGGAGAAATCTATTTCCTGAGGGCATATGCATATTTCACTAAGTATCAGCTATTTGGAGATTTCCCTATTGTGACTCAAGCCCTGAATGACGACCTTTCCCAGCTGAGAGAAGCCAGCAAACGTTCCCCAAGGAATGAGGTTGCCAGGTTCATACTCTCGGATCTCGACAAGGCAATAGAGCTTATGGCAACCAACCCTGACACCAAGAAGACCCGCATTAACAAAGAGAGTGCACTCCTTCTCAAGTCCAGGGTAGCGCTTTATGAGGGAACGTTCCTTAAATATTTCAAGGGAACGGCTTTCGTACCGAACGGAGCTGGCTGGCCAGGTGCTGAGAAAGACTACAACAAGGGATATCAGTTCCCTTCCGGAAGCATCGACGCTGAAATAGACTGGTTCCTAGGCCAGAGTATGAGTGCTGCGAAGACTCTTGCCGATGCTGTCCCTCTCACTGCCAATACCGGTGTGCTTCAGCAGAGTACTGCAGACGCCGCTAATCCATACTTCGATATGTTCGGTGACGAAAATATGACGAAGTACAGCGAGGTCCTTCTCTGGAGGGAATACAGCCAGACTCTCGGTATCTACCATGACGTGCAGGAGACAATCCATACCAGCAGCTACCAGAACAGCGTCACCAGAGGTCTGGTGGACGGATTCCTTATGGCAAACGGCCTTCCTATCTATGCTGCGGGTAGCGGCTACAAAGGTGATGATTACATCAGTGATGTCGTCGATGGCAGGGATAACAGGCTCCAGCTCTTCCTGAAGGTCCCGGGGCAGACCAACTACCTCTATCCGGATGCCACGGGAGACAAGGCTATCCCAACCGAGCCTTATCCGCAGATAACCAACAGTGCGGCGTACCGGACGGGTTATTCTCTCCGTAAGGGTGGTAATTGGCATCAGAAATATGTCAACAACGGAAAGAACTGGACCGGTTGCCTGGTGTTCAGAGTTACTGAGGCGCTTCTCAATTACATTGAGGCGTGCTACGAAAAGAACGGGGCTCTGGATGCTACCGCGACTCAGTACTGGCAGGCTATCAGGTCGAGAGCCAAGGTTTCCACTGATCTTCAGGCAACTATTTCAGCTACAGTTATTTCCAAGGAAGCAGAAAATGACTGGGGAGCTTATTCTGGAGGGCATTTGCTCACCGATGCTACTCTCTATAATATCCGTCGTGAGCGTCGCTGCGAACTGATGGCAGAATCCCTCAGATGGATGGATCTCCAGCGTTGGCGTTCCCTCGACCAGATGAAGACCCAGGGTTACCACATCGAAGGATTCAAGATCTGGGGACCTATGCAGCATTGGTATGACGATGCAAGCGGAAAATCGACCTTGATTTCCGGACTGGACAACCCTAAGGCTTATGTCTCTCCTAAGGACAGGAGCCTCTACTTCAGGCCTTACGAGATTGTCGGCACAAGTCCTGCCCTTAACGGATATACCTGGCATCTGGCTCATTACCTGACGCCTGTTGCAATCCAGGATATGCTGATAACCTCTGAGAACAACGAGATTTCCTCTTCTACGATTTACCAGAACCCTTACTGGCCGACAGAAGCGGATCAGGCAGCAATTCAGTAGAGACCTTCATTTATTCCTTTTACGGTAACGTAATATCGGTATTATTTTGTAGTTTTACGATGAATCGTTTACTGGATATGAAAAAGTTATTGCCTTTTCTCGTATTCATCGCCTTGATTTCCTGCTCGCCGCAGAGTGGGCAGAGGCCTAAAGTGTTGGCTCATAGGGGCCTTTGCAGCACAGGGACGGAATTCACGACCGATGAGAATACCCTGGACGCATTGATCCGCGCTCAGGAAAAAGGATGCGAGGGAGTAGAATTCGACGTATTCATCACTGTCGACAGCCAGCTGGTGATCAAGCACGATGACGAGATCGTAAAAGGAGAGCTTTACTGCACCAGGAGTCCGTTCGAAGAGATCCGTGCGTATGTCCTTCCTTTCGGGCACCAGATTCCGACGCTCCGGGAATGGCTGGAGCAGGCGAAGAAGACCCCGGGAATGATGCAGTTCCTGGAAATCAAAGCCCAGGACAACGACAAGGAGAGGGAACTGATACGTCGGGCCTTGGCTATCATAAAAGAACTGGATATGATGGACCAGGTCTATATCCTCTCTTTCAAGAGCGAGACTCTTGATGAAGTACTGCGCCAGGAACCGCGTATGCGAGTCGGGCTCAATTCGTCCAGCCTTCATGGTTCAATGCCGCCGCAGGAGGTCAAGGAACACGGGTTCGCCGGTGTTTCCTACAATTCCAACGTGATCCTGAACCATCCGGACTGGATCCGCGAATTCCAGGAACTCGGCATCGATACCTTCCTGTGGATGGTCAACAGTAAGTATATGAAGAAAATCGGCGAGGATCTAGGGTTCACGTGGATGACTACCGATTTTTATGATGAGATAGGTTATTAGAATAAGGTTTCAACTATGCTGGAAGATCTGAGAAAAGCCGTATTGGAGGCCAATCAGGAGTTGGTCCGTCAAGGACTTGTCCTCTACACTTGGGGCAATGTTTCCGGGATTGACCGGGAGAAGGGGCTCGTTGTCATAAAGCCGAGCGGTGTCCGTTATGAAGATTTGACGGCGGACAGTCTTGTAGTAGTCGACTTGGACGGCCGGACGGTTGAAGGGCATCTGCGCCCTTCGTCAGACACTTCCACGCATATCGAACTTTATAAGGCCTTTCCTTTTATCGGCGGGGTTGTCCACACCCATTCCACGCAAGCAGTTGCCTGGGCCCAGGCCGGAAGGGATATTCCGGCGCTGGGGACAACCCATGCTGATTATTTCCATGGACCGGTCCCTTGTACCGGCAACCTTGCTCCGGAGGAGATCGCCGGGGATTATGAGGCTGCCACAGGGCGCTTGATAGCCAGGACTTTCCGGCACTTGGACCCAATGGAAACTCCGGCTGTTTTAGTAAAGAGCCACGGCCCGTTCTGTTGGGGCAAGGATGCTGCCGAAGCGGTGTATCATGCCCGAGTCTTGGAAGAGGTAGCCTTGATGGCAAGACTTACTCTGGAACTGAATCCGGAGACCGTGTTCCAGAAAGAACTCGAAGACAAGCACTACGCAAGGAAGCACGGTCCGGCGGCTTATTACGGTCAAGGAAAAGGAGGTAAAGAATGACTATAATAGAAAAGGCATTGCAGAGGACCACTGATACGAAGGCGTTGTTCCTGGGTCCTGGAGTCATCGTCAAGACTGCCCAGATGTTCAGGGAACTGTTTCCTGGAAAGAAAGGTGTAGTCGTGGCAGATACTAACACCTTCCGTGTGGCGGGAGAGCAAGTGGATTCGATTTTGGAAGAGTCCGGCCTGAAGGCAGCCGAGCCTTTCATATTCGATGATCCCGATCTCTTTGCGGAGTGGGGATTCGCCTGTCGGTTGAAAGATTATCTCTCCGGAATCGATGCGATAGCTGTCGCGGTCGGTTCCGGGGTGATCAATGACCTGACCAAATATGTCTCCTATACACTTGGCCGGAGGTATATGATTGTCGGTACAGCTGCTTCCATGGACGGATATACAGCGTATGGGGCGTCTATCAGCATAGACGGGAACAAGCAGACGCTTGATTGCCCGGCTCCGAAAGGTATGATCCTGGATCCGGTAATATCTGCCCGCGCGCCGAAGGAACTTGCGGCCTCTGGATATGCGGACCTGATAGCGAAGATTCCTGCAGGAGCAGACTGGATGATTGCAGAAAGCATAGGTGTTGAGCCTATCGATCCTTTTACCTGGGATCTGGTCCAGCGGAATCTACGTAACGCCTTGTCGGCTCCCGACAAGGTCAAGGCAGGTGATGTCCAGGCTACTGAAGCGCTTGCTGAAGGCTTGATTATGAGTGGTTTCGCTATGCAGGCCCTGCAGTCTTCGCGCCCTGCTTCCGGCGCTGAACACCAATACTCGCATTTCTGGGATATGGACGGTCTTTGTATCAACGGTAAGCACGTATCCCACGGATTCAAGGTTGGAATCGGGACCCTCGTTTCGACGGCAAGCCTGGAATTCCTGATCGACTATCCGGTCAATACAATAGATATTGAACGAGCCGTTTCAACCTGGCCGGATTGGGACAGTATGGAAAGACGGATCCGCATGCTCTTTGACGGGAAGCCTGCGCATCTGGCCAGGGCCCTTAAAGAAACCCGGGATAAATATGTAGGGAAGGATGTACTCAGGACGCAGCTGGAGACGTTCATCAGTGTCTGGCCGGAACTGAGAGAAAAAGTTCGCTTGCAGATATATTCTTTCGATACTGTCTATGATTATCTGAAGCGGGTAGGGGCTCCGGATGAGCCGGAACTGATTGGAATCAGCCGAGAGCGGTTGCGTGACACTTTCAGGCGGATACCGTATATGCGCAGCCGTTTTACAAACGCCGATATCATCCGCCGCCTTGGAATCCAGGATGAGCTGGAAAACCATCTCTTCGGCCCCGGAGGCCATTGGGAGATAGCTTGACCGACGGTTTATTCCTTCCTCGTTCTCCTGGCGACGATGCTTCCCTGGATGCTGAACGGGTAGGAGCGTCCGTCAACATGTTTCATGGAACCCGATCCCTGGTAAGTAAATGTCAAGACTTCGGCCTCGAAAGTGGCCGTGCCGAATGTGTAATTCACGTAACCGTCACTGCTGCTTTCTTTTACAGGGTCGATAGTCAACTGGTTGCCGGTGACGGTAGCAGTCGTCTTCCAAGGATTGGAGAAGTCTACCTTGTTGTGGGAGACCTTGTTTATGGCGAAGGCTCCGTTGTCGGTGTACGAACCGCTTGAAGGCCCCCATGAAAGTTGATAACTATCTTCGTATGAATATGCCCCGACGAATGTATTAGCCGGATCGAGGCTATCATCTCCTTTGCAGGATGAAATGGTGCAGGCCACAGCGAGAAGCAAAAACAGGAAGAGTCTTTTTTTCATAATAAATAAAGGTTTATCATATTCACTATTCAATCACTTCGATATAGAAACTGAAGGGGCGGAATCCGTCATTGCAGCTTATCATCGCGCTCATCGGATCCTTCATCCAGCCGTCGTAGAAGTTGCCTTCTCCACGCGACAGGGATTCCACGAATTCCTTCATAGAACCCCATGCAGAAGGACACAGGCCCTCGGGACGCTTTCCGTCGACCGATATCCACACCTGCCCCTCCTTGACATCGCAGGTATGCTCGATAGGATTCTCATAACGTTCTATGAGATCCTTGTAAACAGTCTGGCGCAGAGCCGTAATCCTGACCTTCTTCATGACTTATCTGCGATTATGATACGAATATAACGATTATTTCGGGAATCATGAAGAAATGCAATTATAGTATTATATTTGTCATGGTATGAACAAGTTGAAATTATTGATCCTAACACTGTTGACCATGGTTGGTATCGTTGGATGTGCCCCGAAGCAGCAGGATGACAGCCAAGTCGTCCTGAAGACTATCTTCTCCCGTAAGAGCGTCCGCTCTTACACTGACGAACCTGTTTCTCCTGAGCAGGTGGAGACCCTATTGAAGGCAGCCATGGCAGCTCCTTCCGGCAGGAATCTGCAGGCCTGGCGCTTTGTCGTGGTAAGGGAGCAGGCCGTTAAGGAGAAGCTTGCCGTCGGCTTTAACAAGATGATAGCCAAAGCTCCGGTTGCTATAGTCGTTTGCGGGCAGGTCACCAATGATGGAGGTGAGCCGAATAACAACTGGACTGCCGATTGCGCCGCAGCGACGGAGAATCTGCTCCTGGCTGCCGAGGCCCTTGGCCTTGGCGCAGTGTGGACGGCATGTTATCCATATGAAGACCGGATGACGCCTGCCATCGAGGCTCTTGCCCTTCCGGACAACGTCAAGCCATACTGCATCGTTCCTGTCGGCCATCCGGCCGGCGATGACAAGCCGAAGGACAAATGGAAGCCGGAGAATATCCATTACGACAAGTGGTAGCGGACTGACAAAGTGGTAGCGGGACGATACACGGTCCTGGCAGTTAAGTCATTGACTATTAATCAAATCACTTGAGCAACGGTGCCCAAAATAGTACGGTTGCAAAGTTCTACTGCCTGATTATGAACAAGTTATCTGCCAGACCTGATAGAATTCCAGAAAAAGTATGCCAAACAAATAGAAAGATCCTTGAATGACAGGGACCGAAAATACAGTCCGGCATACTATTCAAGGATACTCTTTTCCGCTTCTCTGCCAAACAGCTGCACGGTCATGCCTCCTGCATGGCCGCGAGAGGCAGAACGTTGTGCAGCACCCGTCGATTTCGGCCCTAGCTGCACGCTGACCTGCCCTGCAGGGCCGTGAGAGGCCTGTTGTCGTGCAGCAGTTTGGCGAAATGGCACCGCCGCCGGAATATTCGGCCTCCGGCGGCTTCATGACTGAGGGTAGCGGTCCATAAAATGGCAGACTACCTGCAAATTACGGTCGATTATGAGGGTAGCGGTCCAATTCGTGGGACGTTACCCGCACCTCGGAGATGACGGTCGAGCAGTCGAAAGGGGGGATCCCCGGTCGAGCCGGGTATGACAACAATTATGGGATGACGTATAACAAAAGACACCCGCATTTCTGCAGGTGTCTTTTCTGGAGTGAGGACTGGCAGATTTGAACTGCCGACCTCTTGCCTGTCAAGCAAGCGCTCTAAACCAACTGAGCTAAGCCCTCGTTTGGACTGCTAATATAGTATTAATATATCAAACTGCCAAATTGAAGATGGAATTGCCGGGGTCCGGCAGCAAGATTACTGCTCTTCCATCGTTCTGAGGTGCTGTACATAGATCGCCTTCATCTTCGCAGCTCTCTTCTTCACGGAAGGCTTCTCGAAGTTCTTGCGGGCGCGAAGCTCACGGATAGCACCGGTCTTCTCGAACTTCCTCTTGAATTTCTTCAGGGCGCGCTCGATGTTCTCGCCTTCTTTGATTGGAACTATGATCATACTAAAATACCACCTCCTTTTTCTTAAGCGGGTGCAAAGATATGAAAAATTTCTTAATTTTGTCAAAACAAAAATGTTATTTCTATGGACGGCCCGTTTTTGTACAATAAATACGTCACCGGCCAGCACTTCATCGGCCGCAAAGAAGACTGTACCATACTTGGCAACCTCTTGAGCCAGAGCGAAAATGTCGCTATCTGGGAACCGTACGGGGCCGGAAAGAAATCCATCGTGCACCAGGTGATGACTAAACTCAGGGTTTCGGGCCTGAAATTCACTACCGCGGACATAACCGCCCTGGACATCCGTTCCAACGAAGCTTTCGTCAGAAGGCTCGGAGCCGCGGTCATCCGCCAGGTCGCCTCGACTCCGAACGAATATGAGCAGGTCGTAACCACTTATCTCGCCGGCACCCATTTCGTCTTCGACAGGAAGGCCTTCGCGGACACCGATACCATCCTCTCGACGAACTGGGACCTGGACGACGAGGACCTCAGGGCAGTTCTCAGGCTCCCTTACAGGCTCGCCAGCGGCCGTCCCGACAAGATGTTCATCATCATCGAGGAGTTCCAGAACCTCGACATGACAGAAGATGGAGAAAAGATATTCAAGATGATGGAGCAGGTGATGGACGAGATGCGTGCCGCGGGAGTCCGCAACTTCTCTTACATTTTCCTCGGGTCCATGGTCAATGCGATGGCGGACATATTCGTAAGGCGCCATTTCTTCTACAGGAGGGTCGAGCACCTGAAACTCAGCAAGGTGGATGAAAGGATAATCGTCGAGCACATCATCAAGGGATTCCTGGCGAGCGGAAAGGTCATAGACAGGGACCTGATCAGCGGAGCGTGCCGCCTGTTCAAGTGCAACCTGTTCTATATCAATCATTTCACTTCGATCTGTGATGCCCTTTCCAAGGGATATATAATGGAGCCGGTACTGCTGGAGGCCCTCGAGACCATACTGGCCATCAACCGCGGCCGCTTCGTCTCGATGGTCAGCGACCTTACCACTTTCCAGGTCAGCCTGCTGAAAGCGATAATCGACGGCTACACCAAGTTCAGCACGGCTGAAGTCATCAGGAAATATTCCTTGAACTCCTCGGCGAACGTGCGCCGGCTCAAGGATGCCCTGATGAAGAAGGAGATAATTACCTTCGTCGGGGAAGAGGAACGCCCGGTGCTCCTGGATCCTCTGTTCGAATATTGGCTGAAGAATTATTATTTCAAGAAGAATTAAGGATATGGCTAAGCTCAAGATCGCCGTCCTGACCGGCGCAGGAGTCAGCGCGGAAAGCGGACTGAGCACTTTCCGCGGCAACAACGGGCTTTGGGGAGAATATGATCCTCAGGAAGTCGCGTCCATCGAAGGATGGTATCGCAACAGGCCCCTGGTGCTGGGTTTCTACAACCAGCTCCGCAAGCAGCTCTCCCAGGTGAAGCCGAATGCCGCCCACCTGGCAATCGCTGCCCTGGAGGATGAATATGACGTGACGGTGATAACCCAGAACGTGGACAACCTTCACGAGAGGGCGGGCAGCTCCAGGGTGCTGCATCTTCACGGAGAAGCCACCAAGGTCCGTCCGGAGGACGGAATATACGACAGGAACTTCTCCTGCAAGGAAGTCATCGACGTGGGTTATGAGGAAGTCAACATAGGCGACCTGGCCCCGAACGGCAGCCAGCTGAGGCCGCACATCGTATTCTTCGGCGAGTCTGTCCCGAATATCGAGAAGGCCATCGGGATAGTGCAGGATGCCGACATCATGCTCATTGTCGGAACCTCACTGAACGTTTATCCTGCGGCAGGATTGTACCGATATGCCCGGAATGGGGTGCCGGTGTACCTGATCGATCCGGAGGAGGTGGCGGTTTACGACAGCCGCATCACCCATATCCGGCAGGTGGCCACGAAAGGCATGGAAACCTTCGTCAAGATGCTGAAAGAGAATTCGTAAAATAATTTTGCGGATTCTTGGAAAATTCCTATTTTTGCAGTCCTTTTATGGCCCGGAGGCTCCCGAAGACCTGCTCCGGAAGCAGGCGCCTCAGGTCGAAACTTATTAAAGTTTAGTTATTTATGTACGCAATTGTTGATATTGCAGGTCAGCAGTTCAAGGTCGAAGCAGGCAATGAGATCTTCGTCAACCGTCTTCCGGCGGCGAAGGATTCTTCCGTCGAATTCGACAAGGTCCTGCTCATTGACACCGAAGGGCAGATCCAGCTCGGTAATCCTTATGTGAAGGGTGCTGTCGTCAAAGCCACCGTCCTCGACGATGAGGCCAAGGCCGACAAGGTACTCGTATTCAAGAAAATCCGCCGCAAGGGTTTCCAGAAATGCAATGGCCATCGCCAGAAGCTTTCCAAGATCCGTATCGACGCTATCGCTTAATTTCAAAGAGTAGAAGATTATGGCACACAAGAAAGGACAATCAAGTTCCAAGAACGGTCGTGAGTCTCATTCCAAAAGACTTGGACTCAAGAAATTCGGCGGTCAGGTCGTAAAGGCCGGTAACATCATCGTCCGCCAGAGGGGTACCGTCCACAATCCAGACAAGAATGTCGGAATGGGCAAGGACCACACTCTCTACGCTCTTGTTGACGGAACCGTGAAGTTCACCAAGAAGAAGGAAGACAAATCCTACGTTTCAGTTATTCCTTTTGAGAACTAGACTCGGAGGATTGGCAGATAAAAGAGGACTTGCTTCGAGTTGTCGTGCAGTCCTCTTTTTCTTTTAAGACAACCAGACAATAATCAAAATATGCTGACACTCAAGGCGCTTCGTGACGATCCGGAGCATGTGATCGCGAAGCTTGCAGTCAAGAATTTCGATGCCAGGGAGATCGTGGAGAAGGTCCTCGCCCTGGACGCAAACAGGAGGACCCTCCAGACCGAGAGCGACAAGCTCGTAGCTCTCCAGAAGCAGCTCGCAGCAAAGATCGGCGGTCTCATGAAAGAAGGTCGCAGGGATGAGGCTGAAGAAGTAAAGAAGGAAGTCGCCGATCTGAAGGCGAAGTCTTCACAGCTTCTCGCCCAGGCGGATGAGAACAACAAGGAACTCGACGCCCAGATAGTCCTGCTTCCGAATATGCCGTGCGACCTGGTCGTTCCTGGCAAGGGCGCCGAAGACAACCAGATCGTCAAGACCGGAGGCCCGGAAGTCCATCTTCCTCAGGACGCTCTTCCTCACTGGGAGCTTGCCAAGAAGTATGACATCATCGACTTCGACCTCGGAGTCAAGCTCACGGGAGCCGGATTCCCTGTCTATAAGGGCAAGGGTGCAAAGCTGCAGAGGGCTCTGATCAACTATTTCCTCGATTTCAATACCGCCGCCGGCTACAAGGAGGTCGAACCTCCGGTGCTGGTCAACGCTGCATCCGGTTTCGGTACCGGCCAGCTTCCTGACAAGGAGGCCCAGATGTACGTCGTCGGACTGGACGGATTCTTCCTCGTCCCGACCGCCGAAGTGCCTGTGACCAACATATTCAGGGATGTCATCCTCCAGAATGACAGTTTCCCTCAGAAGCTTACGGCATACACTCCTTGCTTCCGCCGCGAGGCCGGTTCCTACGGCAAGGACGTGCGTGGCCTGAACCGCCTGCACCAGTTCGACAAGGTCGAGATCGTCCGCATCGAGAAGCCGGAGAATTCCTACGCCGCCCTCGACGAGATGGTCGCGCATGTTGAGAAACTTGTCTGCAGTCTCGGCCTGAAGTACAGGATCCTGCGCCTCTGCGGCGGAGACCTTAGCTTCACTTCGGCGATTACCTACGACTTCGAGCTCTGGTCCGCAGCCCAGGGCCGCTGGCTGGAGATTTCCTCAGTTTCCAACTTCGAGACCTTCCAGGCCAACAGGCTCCATCTGCGCTACCGTGACGCCGATGGCAAGACCCAGCTCTGCCACACGCTGAACGGCAGTTCCCTCGCTCTCCCGCGTGTCGTCGCCGCCCTCCTGGAGGATAACGAGACCGAGGATGGCATAATCATTCCTGAAGTACTTCGTCCTTATACGGGATTCGACAAGATTGATTAAATTTGTGTCCATAAGCAAGATTATGGACAAGAGAACTATCATAGGAATAGACCCCGGAACCCGCCTGTTGGGTTTCGGGGTCGTTGATGTCATAGGCGGCAAGCCCGTATTCGTGGATATGGGAGTGCTAGACCTTCGGAAGGACACCGACGCTTATGCCAAACTGCGCCAGATCTACGAGACCGTATCGCAGGTCTGCAAGACCTATCACGGCACGGAGATGGCTTTGGAGTCGCCTTTCTACGGCAAGAACGCCCAGGTAGTGCTCAAACTTGGCAGGGCCCAGGGCGCGGCGATGATCGCCGCTCTTGAGAACGGGATCGACACGGTTCACGAATATGCCCCGCGCGAGGCGAAGCAAGCCATCACCGGCAACGGTGCGGCTTCAAAGGAGCAGGTGTGCACGATGCTGCAGAAGACTCTGGACATCAGCCTTCAGGCGGAGCATCTGGATGCCACCGACGCCCTAGCGATCGCGATGTGCCACTACTATTCCACTTCCAATCCTCTTGCGAAGCTGAAAGGGTCTTCAAGTTGGGAAAAGTTCATCCAGGATAACCCGGGAAGGGTCAGATAGCGGCCGTTCCAACCATCCTGTACTTGTCGCAGAGCAGATCCACGACAGGATCCACGGCCTTCGGGAATACCTTCCGGAGGTCGATTTCATTTGTTTCCGTCAGGACGGTCTTGAGCGCACGCATGAAGGTGTCCTTGATCTCGGTGGCCAGGTTGACCTTGACGATACCGTTGGCGATGGCTTCACGCACCTGGTCGTGAGGGATGCCGGAACTGCCGTGGAGCACCAGGCAGACCGGAGTCGCTGCGTGTATCGCCGCCAGTCTCGGAATATCCAGGTGAGGAGGGAGCTTGTAGAATCCGTGTGCCGATCCGATAGCGACAGCAAGGGCGTCCACACCGGTTGCTTCCACGAACCTGGCGGCATCTTCAGGAGTGGTGAATCCACCTCCTTGTTCCTGACCGAGCTTGGCCACGTAGCCCAGCTCAGCCTCGACTGAAGCCTTGTATGGCTTGGCCATTTCGACTACCTTGCAAGTAGTCTCGACATTCTCTTCGAAAGGCTTCTCGCTGGCATCGATCATCACGGACTCGAAACCTGCGTCCAGGCATTTCTGAACGAGTTCGATGGACGGGCCGTGGTCGAGGTGGATGCAACCCTGCACTCCGTAGTCCTCTATGGCCTGGCGGGCCATACGGACCGCTACCTTCAAACCCATATAGTCGATGGAACTGCGGGTCAGCTGGAGCATCACCGGAGCCTGGACCTTGCTTGCCGCCTTCATTACTGCGGTGAGGGTCTCGAAATTGTAGAAATTAGTTGCGAGCACAGCGGTTTTCTCCGCCTGGCATTTCTTGAGAAGTTCCTGTACAGTCATATATAGTGTATTTCAGTCCTATTCTTGCAGCAAATTTACTATTTTTGTAAGATTAATAAACGCAGCAGAGATGAAATTATTGAATATCGTCCTCGTATTCCTGACGCTCTCTACTTCCGCCTTCGCGGAAAGGATAGGAGGGACCAGGATCCGCAAAGGGAACGACCTGGCGGGCATCATCACCGATTCACGTACCGGCAAAGGCATCAAGGGAGTAGCAGTCTCCGACGGCTATGGTTTCACCCTCACCGACAAGAGGGGAGTGTATCAGATGAAAGCCGACCCGAAGTCCCGCACTGTTTGGTACCGGACTCCTTCCCGGTACAGGATGGCCCAGGACGAGACCGGAGCACCGGCCTTCTATGCCTACAGGAATGCTGCTGCCAAGCTGGACAGGCACGATTTTGTGCTGGAACCACTTGACAATGAAGAGAATGAATTCACTCTCGTGATACTGGCCGACCCTCAGTGCCAGAGCGATTTCGATGTGAACCGGCTCCGTACTGAGACTATTCCGGACGTGGGCAGGACTCTGGACGAAGGCATCGGGTCGGGCAGGTATTCCGCCAATGTATATGGGGTAGGCCTTGGTGATATCATATACGACAATTTCGACATCTGGGCTCCGATGCATGAGCTGTTCCGCTCAGTAAGCTGGTCGGGCGGCAAGATGCCGGTTTACAATATTCCGGGCAACCACGACCATTCCAACAAGGTGACGAACGCATATGACGCGATAGACAATTACATCCGTTGGTTCGGGCCTCAGGATTACTCCTTCGACAGGGGAAAGGTGCATTTCGTGATGATGGACAATATCATATTCACAGGCACCCAGCCGGACAACGAGCAGAAGCCTTGGAACAACTGCCTGTACGTGTCGGGGTTCACTGACGAGCAGATGGAATGGCTGCAGCAGGACCTCGCTCTCGTGGACGGCAAGGAGGATAAGCTGGTGGTGTTCTGCACGCACTCTCCTTTCAGGCAGGGTGCGGAGACAGGAGGAGGAAACGTCAATTACGGAAGGCACTACGACGATGTGCTTTCCGCCCTCACAGCCTTCAAGAGTGCCGAGATCCTGATCGGGCACACCCATTATCCTGAGACCTATATCCACAAGGACTATGTCTGCAAGGGTGGCGGAGCCATCAGGGAGCATGTCTTCGGTTCTGTCTGCGGTGCCTGGTGGCACGCCAATATCTGCGTGGACGGTACTCCGAACGGATATGCCGTCTATCAAGTCGGCGGTACCGCGTTTACCGACGAAGTCGCCCGTTTCACCGGCCAGCCTGAAACCCTTCAGATGAGGGTATATGACGGCAACCAGGTCTATGACGGGACCAAGGGCGTGGAATTCAAATGGGAAGAAGACCTGAAGGGCAAGTTCATCGCAACGGTGTGGTATGCCAATCCGGAAGATTGGAAGATCGAGTTCATCCAGGACGGGGTGGTGTATCCGATGCAGCAGGTGACACGCCGGCAGAGGGACTGGTGCTGTTATTCCTACTTCATCAACGAGAACGGGCGTAATCCGAAGAACAAGTCTTACTGGACCAACCGCTTGCATTACTGGACTTTCACGGCACCGTCCGGCGATCCTTCCTCGGAGAAAGGATGGGTAATACGGGCAACGCATACCGTTCCGGGCTCCGGTAAGGTGCATGTTTATTCCTGCGATACTTTACAGAATGGCTACGAGGGCTTGTAGTTTTTTCCCTTTCCCCGTTAAACCCCGGCCGTCCGAGGGTGTCAAAATGTTGTTTGGATATTCTTAAAAGAAGAGTTTTTGTTTTTTATGCGCATTAAGAGAATAATCGCCCTCCTGGTCAGCGTCCTTTCTGTGTCCTTGATGGCCGCCCAGAACCGGGGTACGTTTACGGTGACCCTGAAGGATTCGCAGACGGATGAGCCGGTGGGGTTCGCCACCGTGTCTCTTACAAAGACGGGGGAGCAGAAGCCTTACAAGTACGCCCTTACCGATTCGGAAGGGCACGGTACCATCGAGAAGGTGTCAGCCGGCAAGTACATGTTCAAGGCAGAGATAATGGGTTACAAGACCTACACCAAGGATGTGGAGCTGGGTGGAGACTTCGCTATGGGGACCGTGAAGATGGACCAGGACAAGCAGGTGCTCGATGCCGCCAGCGTCTCGGCCACCGGCAATCCTATCATTATAAAGAAGGATACGATCGAATATAACGCTTCCTCTTTCAAGACTACCGACAACGACATGTTGGAGGACCTCTTGAAGAAGCTCCCGGGAGTGGAGGTCTCGGAAGACGGTACGGTTACCGCCAATGGCCAGACTATCACCAAGATAACCATCGACGGAAAGACCTTCTTCCTGGATGACCCTCAGCTTGCGTCCAAGAACCTTCCTGCCAAGATCATCGAGAAGGTGAAGGTGGTCCAGAAAAAGTCGGAGCAGGCTGAGTTCACCGGTATCGACGATGGCGAGGAGGAAACCATAATCGACCTGAATATCCAGAAGGGAATGATGAACGGAATGTTCGGAAACGTTTCCCTGGGAGGCGGTCATGACATCCTGGACAACAAGACGACCAGTTTCGGAACCAACTCCGGCGACTACCGTTACCAGGGCGGCGCCTTCATCGGCAAGTTTACGGACAAGCAGCAGATCAGCCTCATCCTGAACGGCAACAATACCAACAACCGTGGATTCAACGACCTGGCCGGCAACATGATGTCCGGAATGCGCGGCGGTGGCGGCGGAATGGGCCGCGGCCAAGGCGGCTGGGGCGGCGGCAACGGTATCACACGCTCCTGGATGGGCGGTCTTAACGGTGCCTGGGACCTCTTCGACGGGGATATGTCCCTCGGTGGCAACTATCTCTATAACAACACCAACCGGTCGGTCCAGGAAAGGAGCTACAAGAGAACCGCCGAGACTGACGGGTCCTATATCATCAACAGGGAAGGTCTCGATTCTCCTGGTGTAAACGTCACGAATTCCTACGGCAACCGCTTCGGAATGCGTCTCGAGCACAAATTCTCCGAGAATACTTCCATCCTCTTCCAGCCTCAGGTCAATTTCGGCGGCGGAGACTATCATGAGTTCTCCGATTTCGAAACCCTTGAGGAAAGGGGTGGTATCCAGAATCTGCAGAACAAGGGTTTCTCCAACAACACCGGAGCGAACAAGAACTGGTCGACAAACGGCTTCTTCCTCTTCAGGCAGCGTCTGGGTATTCCTGGAAGGACCATATCCTTCATGGGGAACTATAATTTCAGCAACAACGACCTGGATGGCTTCACACAGTCCCTTACCGAATCCTCCTTCGGGGGCGAGACCATGCAGGACATAGTCAACCAGAGGATCGACAGGAGCACCAAGAGTTCCTCCCTCTTCGGCCGTCTGGTCTATACCGAGCCTCTCGGCAAGGGATTCTACGCCTCGGCCAATTACAGCTACAGGTGGAGCAAGAACCAGTCCATCAAGGATGCATACAATAGCGGAGAGGTAAATCTGTTCTCGGTCGACAACATCATATACAACAGGAACGGGGAGACCAAGGATGAGACCTATTCCAGCGACATTCTCAACTCGTACAATAACCAGAGTGCAGGTGTCGACCTCCAGTACCAGAAGGACAAGCTCCACGCCCAGGTCGGATTCTCCGTCATGCCTACCAAGACGCATAATGTGACCAACGGCAAGGAATATGACAGCGATGTCATCAACTATGCTCCTTCCGCCATGTTCTGGTACGATTTCTCCGACAATTCCAACGCCAGGTTCTTCTACCGCGGACGTTCTTCGCAGCCTTCTACCACGCAGTTGATGCCTGTCCCTGACAATTCTAACCCAACATCGATATCACTCGGTAATCCGGACCTGAGGCCTTATTTCAACCATGGTTTCAGAGGAGAGTTCCGCTTGACCAACAAGAAGAGCTTCATGTCCTTGAATGCCAATCTGGAAGGCAGCTTGGTCCAGGATCCTATCGTATCCGCCATGTGGCACAGCAAGGGTGTTCAGTACACCTTCCCGGTCAACGGTCCGAATTCGGGGAACGGAAGCCTGAGGTTGTTCTTCAACATGCCTATCGCGAAGTCCAATTTCTCCTTGTTCCTCATGAACAGGACGAGCTATTCGTTCTCTACTTCCTATGTCGGACAGACCGGACTCGACATGAGCAAGTACCTGGATGAAAACGGAACCTTCACGAAGTACGACGTATTCCTCAAGGATTATCCTGACCTTACCCATTCCGCAGATTTCGCAGAGAATGTAGCAAGGACGTTCGGTTTCATGCA
>Ga0247611_10001158_pt1 | contig 48277 bp, 46 predicted proteins | sample 177DNAGHGhighgp2_FD_192422 | JGI IMG/M metagenome (GOLD analysis project Ga0247611, IMG submission 192422) | Sheep rumen microbial communities from Palmerston North, Manawatu-Wanganui, New Zealand - 1770 DNA GHGhigh gp2 | ecosystem: Host-associated > Mammals > Digestive system > Stomach > Rumen... | reverse complement strand
GCTGGCGGGCCTTGCATGCCAAAGAAGCCTCCCATCAGTCCGCTGAGTGTACCAGCACCAACCTGTACTCGTTTGGTTGTCGGCAGTTTTATCTTCTGACTGAACAGCGCAAAATAAATGCTGATAAGGATGAGAGCCATACCCAGGATCCGTTTCAATATGTGGTCTTCAATGCGGGTCAAAGCAAAGATGGCTATTGTCGATACAACAATAAACGTCAGCAGTATCGGCCAAAGTCGTTTCCAAGTGACATAGCTTCTCATTCGCCACACGATGACAGCCGAGGTGGTAATGGCCAGAAGTCCAGAGAGAGTTGTGGCCTCGCCGTATGTAGGCAGGAAGAAAGGCAGCATCGTCATGATGAAGATGCCGAAGCCGAAGCCTGTGGTGCGCTGCACAAAACTGGCCCCGATGCTCAACAGGAATATGGCTATAACAAGGCTACTCATCTTCTTTCCATTCTCCCCATGCTTTCAGATGACCGATGATGGTTGTCTCTACCCTACCCGTCCATTCATCAGACACACCGTATTTCGTGGCAATCGTTCGGAACTGCTTCAGTGATGCAACCACATCACGGATGATAGCATCAGGTCGGCGTATGCCGTTATCACGGGCAAACTGGATAGCATCGTCGCGGGTGATGCCTTGCAACTTACCGCCAATCATCAGGCAATGATCCTTATTGGGCAGATAGCCGCCAGTATCGAAGATATAGGTCATATCATAGGCTGGTGACAGCCGCCATGCGCCTTGACGATCCATGATGAACGTGAAGTTCTTGTTGTGGTCGTCGGTATTATTGGCAAGGATGTTGAATACCATACGGCGATACAGTTCCTGGCAATCCACCTCTGGCAGATGCAACTTACGGCACACGGCAAAGAGCTTTTCGTAACTGTCTGCTTCAGGATCCATCGCTGCTAATGTCTGTGTGTGCAACTTTCCCGTTTCGTTACGGTCAAAGCGTTTTGTAAGGAAATGCTTTACACCATCCACCTCCAGCAACTGCGACTCCATCATGTTGATGCCAGCAGCCAAAGCCATTTCATAATAGGTCTGCTCCAGTTCGGCTGTCGAACGAGCCTTGTCACCAAACTTCAAGATGTAATAATCCAGGTTCAGCTCCACGTCTATCTGTCCGCTACGAATCACTCCTGTTTTCCTGTCTATGGCAATGATTCCCTTGGGCTGACGACCACCTGCAGAGGTGCCGACTGCTATCAACGACTGCAAGGTTAGCGACTCGTCAGGCAGTATCCTCACGTTTTCTCGCTCCATGGCTATCTTCTCAGCCAAATCGGCCAATGCCTTGATGTCTATCTGACCAGTCAACGAACCTCGTTTTATCTCTGGGACAAACTCCAAGGCACCCATGCCACGCTTTCCGATAAAGGCCAGTTTTTCAATCGAAGTCACATTTCTTTCCGTAAGACGATTATCCCTGCGCCATTGCTCGAACAGCATGTTACCCCAAGCATCAGGCAGAGAGTCTGCTATAAACGAAGGCAGCTTCTGGTAGATTCGCTCTGCCTCACCGAAGATGGCACGGGTACTGAGCGGATTGTGGATGGAAGCAGCCAAAGGTGCTATGTCCAGAGTTCCTTTCAAGAACTCCGGATTATACATGAAGAACGATGTCATGCGGGCATCATGCCAAGCCAGTCGGCCAATCTCCTGCCCCCAAAGAAGCACTTTCAAAACCTCATTAGCAGTGCCGAACTCTCTCACGACTCGGCCATTAATGCGGGCATTATGGCTCTCGCTGTTCGATCGTTTCATACTTTCTTATGTCTTACACGTTGTACCTTCTTATTCTTCTTATTATATAGATAGAGTGATTCCGGTTGCTCAGGCATCAGATCGTTCAAGTCATTGATACACCCTACAGCCTTCATGAGCAGCAGGAACGTACTCAACGAAATATTCGTTACCGTACCGTTCTCAAAGCGATAGACAGACAACACTGACAAGCCTGCCATCTCCGCAACCTCCTTCTGCGTCATATTAGCCCTCAACCGGTATTCCTTGAATCGACTACCAAGCATTTTCACCAGTTCTGGTGCTGAATAATCCGAAAAATCCTCCATATCGCATTACATTTTTGTAGTCTTAAACATCAAATCAATGTATAAAATATCAATATTGTATGTTTACAGCAGCAAAAATAAGCACATTATTCCAAACTTCCAAACTTTTTCGGATAATTGTGCGAATGATGAGCGATTTTTTGTACTTTTGCACCCATAAGACCCCAATGAAGTCACTGCACCAATAAAAGAACGTTAAATACGTTAAAAGTAGCCTTTTGGAAAACGTATAGAAAGCGTATTTCGAGTTTCCTATTTTTTGAGGCTAAAGCACTGATTATCAATTATGAAAATCTAGTGCGTGGGAAAGTAGTCCAATTTCTGTTGTTTAGCTATAGTTTTGAATCTGCAATGTCCCTTTGCGATGTCTGCACATAAAAGACGAAAGCAATTCTCCATGGATGATATGTGCCAATCCCTTGTCACTACGTAGTTATTTTGCCTTATTATTTGAAATACTTATCAATGAAGTTCACCTGTTCCGCATTAAGTGTGGAATACTGAGTGTAACGGCTGATACCAATGGACTCTAATTCATCATAACCAAGTTCTTCGCCCTCATACATTGCTGCCACAGGGGTAAACTCATAGCAGTCATTATCAGGCACAAATGGAGCTATCCAACAGCTCTTATCATGCCGTGGTACACTTGTATTAGTCACTTCTAATTTGTATCTAATTTGATAATGTCCTTTACCAGACATGAAGAGGTACACGATGTCACCGACATTGAATTTTTTGTCTGATTTTCGCCAAAAGAGCTTTCCATATAGGGCAACACTTTTGGGATGATCAAGGAACCTTTCATTTCCTTTGAGCAAAACGTATTTTATACTATTCATAATAATCTTTTGAACCTTTATGTTTTATATCTTTGAAAAATTTTGCCATAACTATTAACCCAGGATAGGCTCTGTCATTATCATAACAAACCATATCATCATCTAATTCCCACACTGACATAAAATCAGGAGGAGTAATACCTTTCAAATCCACATACAAACGAGAAAGCATCTCACATTCCTGTGAAATAAAAGTATCTCTAATATTATCTTTCAGCCTCGTACCGCTATGTGAAGTAATAAAATGCAGACCTAACCGAATTACGCCTTTAGTTTTTTCTTCAAAGTGTTTAATCTCATCTTTGATGTTGTCAAGTTGGACAATATTCATAGTGCGCCATCTTTGTAGCAATCTCTCGTCGTTTGTTGAAGATGTTTCGAAATTATCATAGCTATGTTTGACCTCTATAACAAAACTATAGTCCTTATAGATACACCAATAATCAATTCTGCCTTGCGAGTCTTCAATTTCCAGACCTTTCTTTCTGCTGTTTCGCGTCATTGGATATTCAGCAAATGCAAGCCCCTTGCAAAGCGAGTCCAGTACAGGCATAATTAACGTGTCAAGTTGTCGCTCCCTAAACAGGAATGGAGGTTCATAAATGTTGTATTTGGTGGAATTGAAAACTAAAGCATGTTTTGACATGCCTACGAAAAGCTTTTTTGTCAATTCGTAGGCGACTTTATAGTATTCCTCCATAGATTCCTTGGAAGAGAATAAAAAACTCTGCGAACCAATTTTTGAATGACGAAATTTCATACTCCACTAAATATATTAATTTATGCTACAAAGATACAAAATATTTTTAAATGGTTGTAACACTACAACCTTTTTTAATACAATCCACTCGTTTAATCCCATATTAAATATCTATAACCTAAACAACACAACAATCCCAGGGGGGGACTACGACGTTTCCACCCTGGGACTAAAATATTCTCACCCTGGGAAATGAATGCTACCTGCGATCTAACACTCCTATTCCACTTTCGTCATGAAGATTTAACCTATATAATTCATAGAGGTTAGGGCATATTTTTTAGTCTATTACGATGCAAACGTGGAACACAATGTCTCACTCATCGATAATTTCGCCCCACGAAGGCGGCACCTTCCTGTTTGTTCCATGGGGTGGAACACTTTGTTCCATGGGGAGGAATGACTTGTTCCATGGGGTGGAATACTGAATTGGGATATCTTCGCAACCCGCATGCAGTAGTTTGGTAAACACAGAGACACGGAGAAATAATAAAAACTCTGCACCTCTGTGCCTCAGTGTTGAGTGAATATTAAGGGCAAAATCGCCATTCCTTGTCACCCTTGTCACCTCGTTGTCACACGTAACATACTGATTTTCAGAAAGTGTTGCAAGGTGGCAACGGTTGCAAGGGTAAAAACTTTATGTATGCGCGCGCGAGAGAGGATAACTGTTAATGTCCTAAAATATTAAACGAAAATATTTGCAGTTTCGAGAATTATTCCATATCTTTGCAAATGTGTTTAGAAATAACAAATAAATATTCTACTAAAATGAAAGAAGAAGAGAAGAAGAAGGGGCAGAAATTGTCCAATGAAGATCTGGAGAATGTGAACGGTGGTGGTCGTGGTAAGAGAAAATTTGAACCTTGATTAATAGTTTAGAGGTACTGATGTAGGCAAAGCATCTACCGCTGAGACTTCCCGCTCACAAAGTGCATTACACTTAGTAAAGTAAGCCCGCAGGCAAACAGCTGCGGGCTGTTTTACAATTACAAATATGTCAGAGATATTTAACGATGAAGCATTAGAGGCTCTTGACGACCAGAGCGAACTCAAGGAGATGCCGCGGGTGGTTTCTCCTGGACTCTGGCTGGAACTCTCCACGCTGCTGTTGCTGTGCGGCGTGGCACTCTTCTGGTGTATGTTTGGCAAGGTCAACTATACCGTCAGGGCCCAAGCCGTTGTATTCCCGTTTGCAGAGGCAAAGGCGATTACGGTCCCGTACGGGGGGACCGTCCACCATGTGGTAGCCACCAACGGTCATGAGGTGTCGGCAGGCACTCCCCTTGTCAGTGTCCGTTCGCAGTTGGCGACCACCACTCTGACGGCACCTGAGTCGGGAGTGGTGCTGACCTCGAAGCCAGCAGAGAGCAAGTTTGAGCCTCGCGAGCCTGTGGCATGGATACTGCCCCAGGAGGCAAGGTTCCACGAGCGCGAGGTGCTTGCCTACGTGACATTCAAAGAACTCAGGAAGGTGAAGCTGGGTGCCAAGGTGCAGCTGACACCTGCCGACCTGGAGCGTGAGAAGTGGGGCTATGCCGTAGGCACCGTCAAGGGCATCGAGTCATATCCCACCAACCGCAAGATGGTGGCACAGCGGCTGAAGCTGGCGGAGCTGGCATCCATCATCCCTGCCGAAGAACCAGTCTATGAGGTGCGCATCGTGCTCGACCGTGATGCCGACGGGCTGGTATGGAGTCGTCAGAAGAGCGAAGGCATGGCAGTCACCACGGGCATGCCCTGCAATGTGCAGATTATATGGCACCGCAAGTACGTATGGGAAGTGCTGTTAGGACGAGTAGAGAACACGTTGAATACATTGCAAGGTAAGTAGACCTATGAAGAAAGTGCCCATGGTGATGCAGATGGAAGCCGTGGAGTGTGGCGCTGCCTCGCTCGCGATGATCCTTGCGTACTACGGCAAGTGGCTTCCTCTGGAGCAGGTGCGCGAAGCCTGCAGCGTGAGCCGCGACGGCAGTTCGATGAAGAACATCCTGTTGGCAGCCAAGACATATGGTCTGGAGCCCAGTGCCTATAAGGTGAGTGCCGAAGAGCTGGCAGGCATGGAGCCTGCCATCATCCACTGGAACTTCGAGCACTTCGTCGTCTTCAAGGGAATGCGGAAAGGCAAGGCATGCCTCAACGACCCTGGCATCGGACCGGTAGAGATACCGATGGATGAGTTCCGGCGCTCGTTCACGGGTGTCGCCATGACCTTCGAACTGACCGACCGTTTCCAGCCCTCGGGCCATCCCACGAGCATTTTTTCCTACATCAGGCATAACCTGAGTGGAGCCAACGAAGCCTTCTGGCTGACTTTTATCTTCACCTTTTTGCTGGCAGTGGTCACCCTGACCCTGCCCCTGCTCACCCGGGTGTTCTTCGACGAGATACTTTCCGGTCGTAATGCGCAGTGGGCAACCGTATTCTTCTGTCTGATGGCTGCGCTGGCACTTTTCAATTTCATCGTGACGCTCTGGCAGCAGCGCTACTCCAAGCGTATAGCCGGGCAACTGGCACTGCGGGGTAACATCAACTATCTGCGTCACCTGCTGAGACTGCCCATGAACTTCTTCACCATGCGCTTCGTGGGCGACCTGCAGCAGCGTCAGCGACTCAATGAGACCATCACCCACTCGCTCGTCGAGGTGCTGGCTCCGCAGGCTATCAACGTGATGCTGCTGGTGCTGTACTTCATATTGATGCTGTCGTATAATTACATGCTGACGATGATTGGTGTCGTGGCAGCCCTCGTCAACCTCGCCGTCTTACACTACTATGCCGGCAAGCGCCTGAACATGGTCAGGAGTACACAGCAGAGCATGGGTAAATATTATTCCACCACGGTCAGTTGTCTGGAGAACATCGAGAGCATCAAGGCAGCAGGCGCTGAGGAAGGATTCTTCCAATACTGGAGCGGGCTGTGGAGCAGAATGTTCAATAAGCAGCGCGAGATGCATATCCAGCAGAGCGAGATGAGTCTGCTGCCGACGCTGACATCGAATCTGCTAACGATGGCGGTTCTGTTGGTGGGAGCTTGGTATATCCTGCAAGGCGACCTTTCCGTCGGTATGCTCATGGCATTCCAAGGCTTCATGACCGCCTTCATGGCTCCCGTGGAGAAAATCATGAAGGCAGGACAGCAGTTGTTCGAGATGCGCTCCCAGATAGAGCGCGTGGACGACGTGATGAAGTATCCCGAAGACAGGCATGTCGACGGTGAGCATTCGGAGACGGGCAAGCTGCTGGGCGAGCTGGAGCTGCGCGACGTCACCTTCGGCTACAACCGGACAATGCCTCCCCTGATTGAACATTTCAACCTGCACCTCAGGGCTGGCGAGTCGGTGGCATTCGTGGGCAGCAGTGGCTGTGGCAAGTCGACCCTCGCCAGACTGATATCCGGGCTCTACAAACCCTGGAGCGGTGAGATACTCTTTGACGGGCGTCCCATCGAGAGCATCTCCAGCGACGAGCTGACCAACTCCATCGCCGTCGTCGACCAGAACATCGTGCTCTTCGACGATACGCTGTCACAGAATATCCGCATGTGGGACCAGAGCATCGAGGATTTCGCCATCCTCATGGCATGCAGCGACGCACAGGTACACAGCGACATCATGAGCCGTCCCGAGGGTCTTGCCACCAAGGTGGTGCGGGGCGGAAAGAACTTCAGCGGAGGTCAGTGCCAACGCTTCGAGATAGCCACGGCACTTGCCCGCGAGCCTATGATCCTGATCATGGACGAGGCAACCTCAGCATTAGACCCCACCACCGAGGACCTAGTGATGAGACACATCCGCGAGATGGGCATCACGCAGATTGTGGTGGCACACCGTCTGTCGACCATCCGCGACTGCGACCAGATCATCGTCATGGATGCCGGACACGTCGTCCAGCACGGCACCCACGAACAGCTGATGCAGCAGGACGGCCTGTACCGACAGCTCATGGAAAACAGATAAGGAAGGAGAAGAAACTAAAGATGAACATATTTTCCAGTCAGATAGAAAAGCGCAGGAAGCTGGATGCCTCGACCCTCTCGCGTGAGATCAAGGAAGGTGCAGCACGCATGGGGCTACACTATGACGGTGCTATTCCCCAGACTGACAACCTTGCCATCCGCCAGGTGCTGGAAGCGTTGAAGATTGTCGACTACGAATTGGAGTCCGACGATGTGTTGCCCTTGGAGCAGCAATTGCACAACATCCTCCAGGCACATGGCATCATGACACGCCAGATGAGGCTCACCGACGGATGGTGGCGAGAGGCCTCCGGACCAATGCTGGGCCGTACGCGGAGCGGTAGGCTGGTAGCACTGCTGCCCAAGTGGACTGGCAGCACTTACCGCTTCACTGACGAGGACGGCACCCTGCGGGAGGTGTCGCGGTGGCAGATGAAGGACGTGCTGATGCCAGAGGCATACAGCTTCACCAAGGCACTGCCCCTGCAGCGAATGACCAAGCGCCAGCTCATTGCCTTCATATTGTCATCAACCGACACCTACAGTATGCTCTACATGGGATTTGCCGCACTGATCGTAGTGCTCCTGGGCATGTTTGTACCTATGGCTAACAAGATGGTGTTTGAAACGGTGATACCTGCGGGCGCTGCTGCCGACCTGGCTCCCATTGCCGGACTGCTGGTGGGAGCGGCTGTGGTCATCATGCTGACGACCTATATCCGCAATCTGTATATTGTCCGCGTGGAGAACATCGTGGAGATGAACCTGCACAACGCCGTCATGGCACGACTCTTCCTGCTGCCTCCAAAATTCTTCCACACTTACAGCAGCGGTGAACTGACCTCCAAGCTGAACAACCTCAGTAACCTGTGCCAGCAAATCAATGAGACGACCGTCGGTGCACTGTTGAACGGTGTGCTCTCTGTGGTCTATTTCATCCAAGTGGGCATCTACGGCGGACCGCTCCTGCTACCCGCAATGGCTCTGTTTGCCCTGCAAGCACTGATACTGGTGCTCTACTTCCGCAAGGCGACCCATGTACAACAGCTATACATCGGCAAGAATGATGCCCTCAGCGGTATGGAGTGCAACCTGTATACAGGCATACAGAAGGTCAAGCTCACCGGTTCAGAGACACGCGCCTTCACCCAGTGGCTCAACCGGTACACCCATGCAGCCAGGATTATCTACAACCCACGGCTTGCCACGCGCCTGTATCCCTCGCTGATGGCGCTGATGAACGTAGGGTCACTGCTCGTCATCTACCTATTTGCCATGCACGCCTCCATCAAGACCAGCGACTTCATTGCCTTCACCTCTGCCTTTGGCATGCTGACAGCCGCACTCACCGGGCTCACGGAGCAGATTCCCGAAATGACAAAGATAAAGCCACAGTTGGAGAGCGTCATGGCAATTGCCGAGGCTGTACCCGAGGTGTCAGGCTCACATACCCCGATCAAAGCCCTGTCGGGCAGCATTGAAGTCAAGAATCTGTCTTTCCGCTATCAGGACAACATGCCACTGGTCATCGACGACCTCTCGCTCAGCATCAAGGCTGGCGAATACGTGGGCATCGTGGGCATCTCCGGCTGTGGGAAGTCCACCCTGCTGCGCCTGTTGCTGGGCTTTGAGAAACCCCAGCGCGGCAATATATACTACGACCACTACGATTTGGAGAAAGTAGACAAGAAACAGCTCCGCCAACGGATAGGAACATGCCTGCAGAACGGCAGCCTCTTCACAGGCGACATCTTAAATAACATCACCATCACCGCCCCTTGGTCCACCCAGAACGATGTCTGGGAGGCACTGCAGCTGGCGTGCATGTACAACGAGGTGAAAGCCCTGCCCATGGGACTGCACACCGTCATCACCGAGGGCAGCGGATTCTCAGGCGGTCAGAAGCAGCGCCTGCTCATAGCCCGCGCCCTGATAGGCCGTCCCAATATCCTCTTCTTCGACGAAGCCACCTCGGCGCTCGACAACATCAGCCAGAAGCAGGTGAGCGAAAACCTCGACCGGCTGCACTGTACGCGCCTGATCATTGCCCACCGTCTGAGCACCATCCGCCACTGCGACCGCATCATCGTGCTCAACAAAGGAAAGATTGCCGAGGAGGGCACCTTCGAGCAGCTGATGGCACGCAAGGGCTTATTCTACGAAATGAGTCTGCGACAACTTTAGAGTGAAACCGTAATAGTACATACAAACTATGAACAAGATATGGATATTATCAACCGTGCTGTTGCTGACAGGCTGTCAGCAACAGGGCAAACCTGGTGATTCACTCGAAGCCAGGGACACTACCGTCATCGCCGCAAGCCAGAATTCTGACATGACGGCTACCGGCAGACCGACAGACAGCACGACCCAACCATCCACCTTCCAGACCATGGGCAAGGTGGTGGCAGCACGCTATGCCGACGTGAAGTTCGAGACGACCCTGCCAGTTGTGCGCGTCATGGTACGCAATGGCGACCGTGTGCGCCAAGGGCAGCTTCTTGCTGAGCAGGAAGCCTATAAGCATACCAATGCCGTAGAGCAGCATCAACGTGAGATAGAGCAGGCACGCCTCCAGATGCAGGAAGTCATCATCTCACAGGGATACGATCCCGAGCAGATGGACCACGTGCCACAGCGTGTGCGTCACATTGCCGAGGTCAAGAGTGGTCTGCTGATCGCCCAGAACAAGCTGGCGGCAGCTCGCAACGAGTTGAAGACTACCCGCGTGACAGCACCCTTCGACGGTATCGTGGCAAATGTCACGGCTCATGCCGGTCAGTTGGCTCAGACGGGGGATGCCGTGTGCCGCATCATCTCGCAGCAGCAAATGGATGTGGAGTTCAGGGTGATGGAGTCTGACCTTGGACGGTTCCCTATAGGCACAGCCATCAGCGTGGTACCTGTTGCCGACGAGCATGCTGTCTACGATGCCAAGGTGACTGAGGTAAATCCCGTGGTCGACGAGCAAGGTACCATCATGCTCCGCGCCCGTGTGGCTGCACCCAGTTCCCTCTTCGATGGCATGCACGTGTCAGTAACCCCCAAAACATCCCAGCCATGAGACGCCTTGCCACCGTCCTGATGCTCTGCGCCGCCATCACTGCTGCAGCCCAGCATGCCGTCCGCCTCGACCTGGAGCGTACCGTCGAACTTGCCACCGACAGCAGCCTTACTGCCGACCGTTACCGCAGCGTCTTCCAAGAGGCACGCTACGCATGGCTTTCGTGGATGGCAAGTCGCAAGCTACAACTGGAGCTGAGCGCCACGCCGCTGCAATTCGAGCAAGTCATGACCCAGCGCTACGTCAGTGATACCGACAACGATGAATATCGCCAGCAGAAGCGACTGCTATCCAGCGCTAATCTGCAGGCACAACAAGTGATGGAACCATGGGGCGGTTCCTTCTATGCCTCGACAGGACTTGCCTTCCTCGGCAACTACGGTGACAATAACCAGCATCAGTATGCCGTCACCCCTGTCCGCGTGGGCTATCGTCAGGAACTGCTGGGATTCAATCCATACCGCTGGAACCGTCAGACCGAACCCATGCGACTCACGGTGGCACAGCAGCAGATGAACTACTCGGTGGAGCAGACGGCTGCTGAGGCTGTCAAGCGATTCTTTCTACTGGCTGTGACGCAAGAGCAGCTGAAGATGGCGCAGGAGCAGATACAGTCGTGCGACACCATCCTCGCCATCGGCAACCGACGCTTCCGCATAGCGTCCATCTCGAAAGCCGAACTCGACATCCTGACGCTGCAACGCTCACTCGCCGCCACCACCCTGAAGAGCGCCCAACTGAGCCATCAGCAGGCAGTGAGAAGTCTTGCCGTTTGGCTGGGAATGGACGAGCACACCCATATACAGCTGGTCATACCCACCGTATTGCCCCACCTGAATGTGGCTGCCAGCGATGCCATTGCCCATGCCTCACGCAACAATCCCAACTATCTGTCCATGCAACTCAAAGAGCTGGAAGCCCGACGCGACGCTGAACAGCTGAAGCGCAAGAAGGGACTCAATGCCAGCATCGATGCCTCGATAGGTCTCAACCAGGTGGCAGAAAACTTCGGTCATGCTTTTCGAAGTCCACTGGTGCAGAATCAGGTGATGGTTAGTCTCACCGTGCCAATCGTCGATCACGGCAAGAAACGTAATGCCTGGCTCGCGGCACAGAGCAAGGCAGAGACAGCATCCCGCCAGCGCGAGGAACAGCGACGTGACACCGAGCTGGATGTCACACAGACCGTGGCAGAGGTTAACCAGCGCCAGTCAATGGTCGACGATGCCCACCACGCGCTGCGGACAGCAGAGGATGCCTATACCGCCATGCTGCAACGCTTCATCCGAGGACAGGCAAACGTCAACGACCTGTCGCTGGCACAGCAGTACTGGCAGACGGCACGAATTAATCAGGTCACAGCATTGCAGAATTTCTGGAACAGCTATTTCCATCTACGACTGCTCACACTCTACGACTACCTCAAGGGGGAGCCCATACGCCACTGACCTGCCCGCTTTTAATACTTAAAATATTATCATTTCCTGGGTTTTTCATCCCTCACGAAAAAAGGAGCAACCTTTGGGGCTGCTCCTTTTTTGCGGAAGGTGAGGGATTCAAACCCCCGATACCCGAAAGGGGTATACCGGATTTCGAGTCCAGCGCATTCGGTCACTCTGCCAACCTTCCTTTCCTTCTTTTCGCTTTTGCGAATGCAAAGGTAGTGCAAATATTTGAATCCACCAAATTAATTGCGGACAAATCACAAGAGTTTGCTGAGGCGGTTGCGTAACTGCTCTGCCTCACTTTTGCGGATAGACAGGCGTATCTCGCAGGAATTATCGAATGACTGGGACAGGATGCGTGGACTCATCTCCTTGACGATACGCATCACATCATTCATCTGCGGATAGGCGAAAGTGTAGGTGACAACCTCCTCGACCTGCCGTGTCTCTACAGTAGCATGGGCAATAGCGTCAGCGGCAGCCTCGCGATAGGCGACGATTAGTCCGCTGGTTCCTAAGTTCACACCACCATAATAGCGTACCACCACGATAAGGATGTCCGTCAGCTCGTTGGAGTTGATTTGTCCGAGGATCGGTTTTCCCGCCGTCGAAGAGGGTTCCCCATCGTCATTGGCACGGAACTCCTCCCTACCCGCTCCCAGCATATAAGCATAGCAGACATGCCGCGCATCGTAGTATTTCTTACGGTAACCAGCCAGGAGTTCCTTCACCTCGTCGACCGTCTCGACATGATGTGCAAAAGCGAGGAACTTACTACGCTTCTCCGTGTAGTAGCCCTCGCTTGTTGTTGCTATTGTCTTGTATTCGTCGGTCATTCCGAGATTACGAGAGTTCGAATTTACGAGAGTTTATGAATGACCAGTCCAGAACGCAGTTTCGGTTCAAACCACGTAGCCTTCGGCGGCATGATCTTGCCACTGTCGGCAATATCCATGATCTGCTGCATCGTCACAGGATAGAGGGCAAGTGCTGCACGCATCTCTCCGCTGTCGACACGACGCTTCAGTTCACCCAGTCCGCGAAGACCACCTACGAAGTCGATGCGCTTGGAGGAACGGAGGTCGCCGATATTCAGTATCTCGTCGAGAATCAGACGACTGCTGATATCCACGTCGAGCACACCGATGGGGTCGGTATTGTCGTAAGTACCCTCCTTCGCTTTCAGACTATACCAGTGCTGGTCGAGATAGAGGGAGAACTCATGCAACTGCTGGGGCTTATAGATCTCCGTACCCTTATCCTCAATAATGAAGTTAACCTGCAGAGCGGCAAGGAACTCCTCAGACGACATACCGTTGAGGTCCTTTACCACACGGTTATAGTCGAGGATGGTCAACTGACTTGCCTGGAAACAAACAGCCATGAAGAAGTTATACTCCTCGTCGCCCTTGTGGTTAGGATTCTGCTTCTGTTTCTCGGCACCCACCAAGGCTGCGGCGGCAGAACGGTGGTGACCATCAGCGATATAGAGTGACGGCATCTTGGCAAACTCAGCAGTGATGGTAGCCATATCCTGCTCGTCGTTAATGACCCAGAACTGATGACGGAAGCCATCAATGGGTGCGATGAAGTCGTACTCGGGCTCTGTTACTGCATAACGCTTAATCAGCGCATCAAGGACAGCGTTATCAGGATAGGCGAAGAACACCGGCTCGATGTTCGCATTGTTCACACGGACATGCTTCATGCGGTCCTCCTCCTTGTCCCGGCGTGTCAGTTCATGCTTCTTGATGTTGCCCTTCATATAGTCATCAGTATGTGCACATACCACCAGACCATACTGCGTCTTGCCATTCATCGTCTGAGCATAAATATAATAATGTTCGCATGAGTCCTGAACTAACCAGCCTTTATCCTGGAACTTCTGGAAGTTCTCAGCAGCCTTCTCATAGACACGGGGATCATACTCCGAAGTTCCTACGGGAAAATCAATCTCCGGCTTGATGATATGATACAGACTCTTCTCGTTATCACCAGCCTCCGCACGTGCCTCTTCCGAGTCGAGCACATCGTAAGGACGACTCTCTACCTGCTCCACCAACTCCTTCGGCGGGCGTATTCCCTTAAATGGTTTTACGATAGCCATAATTACAGATTCGCTTTGATTTTATCAATCATCTCCTGATACTCCGCATCAGAGAGATATACCTTACCCGGATTCATCTGGAACGTGCCACCGTAGTCTGGTCCATCCACATACTTAGGAGCCAGATGGAAATGCAGATGCGACAGCTTATCGCTATAAGCACCATAGTTAATCTTCTCAGGATTGAAAGCCTTCTGCATGGCACGGGTCACACGAGCCACGTCAGCCATAAAGGCATTACGGTCTTCATCCGACAACTCGTTCAGGTCGTTGACATGGTCTTTATAAGCCACGAGACAACGTCCGCGATAGGTCTGCTCCTTAAAAAGGAAGGCACGGGACACTGAGAGCTGACAAATCTCAATCATCAGGTCGTGCAGTGTCTGATTGTTAGTGCAATATAAACACTGTTTAGGATCACTTTGCATAATCGTTTGTTTTATTGTTTAGTATAATTTGTTGCAAAGTTACCAAATAAATACGAGAAACTTTTATGATTATGAAGATATTTCGTAAATTTGCACACAGAAACTTGAACTATAGAAGAAAAATGAACAAGAAAAGACTATTGACCATTTGTATGTTCATAGCAACTGCCGGAACACTCCATGCCCAAAGCTTTGAGACTACCACCCAGGCTGTCAAGAATATGGGAGTAGGATGGAACTTAGGAAACACGCTGGATGCCAATAACAACAACGGAAACAGACAAGACCTGACTTCTGAGACTTGCTGGGGACAGCCCTATACCAAGCCGGAACTGATGAAGATGATGAAAGAGGCGGGCTTCGGAGCCATCCGTGTACCTGTCACTTGGTTTCCTCACATGGATACCTCTAATAAAGTCGATGCCGCATGGATGAAACGAGTACATGAGGTCGTCGATTATGTGTTAGACAATGGGATGTACTGTATCCTCAACGTACATCATGATACGGGTGACGGCAACTTCCATTGGCTGCACGCCAGTACCAAGACATACAATAACGTCAAAGGAAAATATGAGGCATTATGGCAGCAGATTGCAGAGGAATTCAAGGACTACGGCGAAAAGCTCCTCTTCGAAGCGTATAACGAGATGCTGGATGACGACAACTGCTGGAACTATCCGTCATGGTACAGCAACAAGGCGTATAATGCCACATCGGCAAAGGATTCCTATGATGCCATTAACAAATACGCCCAGAGTTTCGTGGATGTAGTGCGTGCCACGGGTGGCAATAACACCAAGCGCAACCTTGTCGTCAACACTTATGCTGCAGCCTGTGGCGGCGAATGGGGCTATGGGCATCCTAATGAGACGCTGACAGAACTTGTCATACCAACTGACACTAAAGCAGGTAGCGGACATATTGCCGTAGAGGTACACACCTACCCCGGTGTCACTAACATGACGAATACGAAGAATGAGGTCAACGCACTCTTCTCCAGACTAAAGTCAAAGCTTACTGATGCCAAAGGAGTTCCCGTCATCATCGGAGAATGGGGAACTGCCAACAATGGTGAGACAGACTACGACGTGCGTCATGACAATGTCATCGAGTTTGCTGACTATTTCGTCAAGAAAGCGAAGGAATATAACTGTGCCACCTTCCTTTGGATGGGACTGACGGATGGTACCAACCGTTCTCTGCCTGTCTTCAATCAGGCTGACCTTGCGGAGACTATCGTCAAGGCATACCATGGCAATACCGGGGGATTCAAATATCCCACCCGTGATGACATAACTTCAGAGTATGAGGTAACATACAACAATCAATGGAGCGAGCTGAACCTTATCCAAGGTACTATCAGCACCAGTACGTACAAGGGACTGGAGTTGGAACTGGCAGAAGTTCCCGCGGCTAAAGCATTCCAGTTTAAGGTGTATCCTTCAGAGAAAACCCAGGATATTACTGCTGCAAAAAGCACTCTCACTTTCACGTCTGCCATGGGAACAAGTATTTCCCGCATCACGATGCAAAGTTCCCAAGCAGGAAACAAGACTACCGTCAAGAACGTATATCTGATTAAGAAGGACGGTACGAAACAAAAGACAGAAGTGTCGGCTTTTTGGGGATGCTCCGTCACCGAGAATATTATTACGGGTATCATGCCTGTCACCTATACCCGGTCCACAGATCATCATATCTACAACCTCAGTGGTCAGCGTGTGACAAATCCCGGAAAGGGAATTTATATCCAGAACGGAAAGAAGTTTTACAGGAAATGAAAAAAGAAGAGCCTGACACACTTTCGGATGTCAGGCTCTTTTCTTATACCTTATTATATTACTTGTTCACCTGGAACTTAGTGTCACCATCCTTGAAGAAGGCATTGATCTGCTTTGCGGCAGCAATACCGGCATTGATATTAGCCTCTGCTGTCTGAGCACCCATCTTCTTAGGAGTAGAGAAATAACGTCCCTCGAACTGCTGGAAGTCTGCATTGGCATCAGGCATGATATCTGTGACGAACTTCAGGTCCTCACGCTCCTGCATCAACTTAATCAGCTCTGGCTCGTTGATGACTTCCTTACGCGCTGTATTCACGAGGATACCACCTTTCTTCATCTTACCAACCAATGCATAGTTAATGCTCTGCTTGGTCTCTGGAGTAGCGGGGATATGCAGGGATACCACGTCGCAGGTCTCGAACAAAGCATCCTGATTGGCAACGGCATGTACGCCAGCCTTCTCGATGACCTCTGCAGGGCAGAAAGCATCGTAAGCATAAACATCCATACCAAAGCCCTTGGCGATGCGTGCCACATTACGACCCACATTACCGAAAGCAAGGATACCCAGTTTCTTACCTAACAGCTCAGAACCACTCTTGCCATTGTAGAAACCACGGACAGCCATGACCAGCAGACCGAAGACCAACTCGGCAACAGCATTGGCGTTCTGACCTGGAGTGTTCTCTGCTACTACGTTGTGTGCAGTAGCGGCAGCAAGGTCAATATTATCATAACCAGCACCGGCACGAACGACAATCTTCAACTGCTTGGCAGCGTCCAGCACCTCAGCATCAACCTTATCCGAACGGATAATGAGAGCATCGGCATCCTTCACGGCATCCAGCAACTGAGCCTTCTCTGTATATTTCTCCAGCAGGACGAGCTCATTGCCTGCTGCTTCCACTTCCTTACGAATACCCTCCACAGCGGCAGCTGCGAAAGGTTTCTCTGTTGCAACTAATACTTTCATAACTGTGAACTATGAATTATGAACTATGAACTAAATTAATGATTAGCCTCAAATTCCTTCATGCAAGCTACGAGGGCGTTACATCCTTCGATAGTCTGAGCATTGTAGCAAGAAGCACGGAAACCACCAACAGAACGGTGACCTTTCACACCAACCATGCCCTTAGAAGTAGCAAAGTCGAGGAAGTCCTTCTCCAGCTCCTTATACTCGTCAGCCATCACGAAGCAGATGTTCATCAGTGAACGGTCCTCCTCAACAGCAGTACCACGGAACATCTTGTTGCGGTCAATCTCACCATAGACAATCTCCGCACGCTGCTGGGCGAGCTTATCCATAGCCTCAACACCACCATTCTTCTTGATCCAACGGAGTGTCTCCAATGCACTGTAGATAGGAACAACAGGAGGAGTATTGAACATGCTGCCCTTGTCAACATGAGTGCGGTAGTCGAGCATGGTAGGAATCTCACGAGGAGCCTTACCCAGTTTCTCGTCCTTCACGATGATGATGGTCACACCAGCCATGGCGAGGTTCTTCTGAGCACCAGCATAGATGGCATCGTACTTGGCAACGTCAACAGGACGGCTGAAGATATCAGATGACATATCGGCAATCAGGGGAACATTCACGTCAAGGTCCTTACGGATCTCTGTACCGTAGATGGTATTGTTAGTGGTGATGTGCAGATAGTCAGCATCAGCAGGAACATTCCATCCCTTTGGAATGAAGGTATAGTTGGCATCAGCAGAAGAAGCGACCTCTACTACCTCACCAAACAGTTTTGCCTCCTTCATAGCTTTCTTAGCCCAAACACCCGTGTTCAGGTAAGCTGCTTTCTTGATCAGGAAGTTGTAAGGAATCATGCAGAACTCCAGAGAAGCACCGCCACCAAGGAAGATGACTGAATAACCCTCAGGAATCTGGAGAAGCTCCTTGACCAGAGCTACAGCCTCGTCAACAACGGGCTGGAAATCCTTGGCACGATGGCTGATCTCCATCAGAGAAAGACCAGAACCATTGAAGTCTAAACACTGCTGTGCAGTCTTCTCAATCACTTCGCGGGGAAGCATCGAAGGACCTGCGTTAAAGTTGTACTTCTTCATTTTGATTGTGAATTTAATTATTTATACTATCAATTTTTTATCTGTTTCGTAAAAACGATGCGAAATTACACTTTTTATTTGAATTAGGCAAATATTTGAACAAGAATTAAGCATTTTAGGCGATTTTCTTACTTATTGCAAAGTCTATATTACAATTTTCTATCTCACAGGCTCCACAACTGTCTTGATGCCCTTAATCTTCTCACCTTGGACTTGACGCAACACCTGCTGCAGTTTTTCCCTCCTCACAGCAACGTATGCATAACGGTCGTTCACGTCGATTCGTCCCACCTCATCAGACTGCAATCCCCCCTTCTTACAGAGGAAGCCTACGATGTCGCCCTTGCTCACCTTATCTTTCTTGCCTTTGCCGATATACAGGGTTGCCATTGGGGGTGCTGATGGTGACTGACCGTCAACGATGGGCTCATAACTCTCCACATCTCCTTCCACATAGTCGGGGATATGCTCTCCCGGACCAATGATGAAGAACGCCTTGCCTTGCTTGTCCCATCGGGCAGTACGCCCTACCCTATGGATATAACCGTCCTCGCTTTCGGGCAGGTGGTAATGGATGATATTGGCAATATTAGGGATATCGAGTCCACGGGAGGCGAGGTCGGTACTGACCATCACATTGGCAGAACCGTTCGAGAAGCGGTACAGCGCAGCTTCCCGCTCTTTCTGTTCCATACCGCCATGGAAGAAACTCGTAGTAACCCCCTGTTCCCGTAGGTAGTTATTCACTCGCTCCACCGAGTCCCGGTAGTTGAGGAAAACGATACTGCTGGCATCACCAAAACTCAACAGCAGACTACGCAAGGTCTCCAGCTTGTCCTTCACTGGACTCTTCACCTCATAGAGCGTCACCCGCTCAGAGGTCTGCTCCCCCTCTGGCAGGAAATCCACCAGTGTACCTTTCTTCGCCATATTGACGAATTGCGGTATCTCCTCAGCATTGGTGGCAGAGAGCAGGATACGGCGCTGCAAACCAGGCAGACTCTTGATGAGTTTCGCCATCTCCTGATGGAAACCCATCTGCAGACACTTGTCAAACTCATCGATAATCAGCCAGCGGATGCCATAGCGGGAGATATTCTCCTTGTCCAGATGGTCGTTCAACCGTCCCGGTGTACCAAAGACAATCTGTGGCTTGACCTCTTTCAACTTCCGGTGCTCATCCATAGCGGCACGACCGCCATAGCAACTTGCCGATCGGATGCCTGACCCCATATCACGAAGGACGGTGTCAGACTGCAAAGCAAGTTCTCTGCCTGGTACGACAACCAACGCCTGAACAGCATCCGACGATGCGTCCAGCAGTTGTATCAAAGGCAATAAATACGCCAGTGTCTTACCCGAACCTGTCGGGGATAGTAAAACAACATCACCGTCGGAGCGTAAGATGGCTTCGGCGGCGTGTTGCTGCATCTCGTTGAGTTCCTCGATGCGAAGTTTCTTCAGAATCTTCTGGATATCCACTACTGATTATTTCTTCTCTTCTTTCTTTTCCTCAGTCTTCTTGAAAGTAGACTTATAAGCCTTATTCAAGCCATTGATGATATCAGCGGTGATATCGAAGCGCTTATTGGCGTAGAGGATATTGTCACCCTGCTTGGTCAGGATCAGATCATATTTTTTATCCTTATTATATTTAGCGAGGAAATGTTGCAGAGAGTCACGCAGTCCCTCGTTATAGGTATTCGTCTCATTGGCGAGCTCATTCTCAAGACGAGCCTGTAACTGCTGCAGGTCATTCTGCTGACGCTGAATGGCAGCCTGCTGGCTCTCAGCCTGCTCACGACTAGTGAACCCGTTGTTGTTCAACTTCTGCTGGAAACTGTTCATGGCATTCTGCAACTGCTGACCTTTCTGGTTCAAGGTGTTACGCGCATTGTTGCTCTTCTTCTGGAGCACCAAGGTAAAGTCCTTGCAATACTCATACTGTGTCATCAGTGAGTCAACCTCCACATAAGCAATCTTCAGACCAGAGCCATTTGCAGAGTCACCTGCTGCAGGCTGTTCGTCCATCTTGGGACTTGCATTGTTACATGATGCGAGTGCTGCGATGGCGGCAACAGCCATCATGCCGAGAATGTTCTTTTTCATTTTCTTTTTTTATTTTATTGTTTCGTTGTTTTCGAGTTTTCGAGATTCCGAGATTCGAGATATCGAGATGTCGACTCGTCGACCGCAAACCTGCTCTTGCGACGCATCTCCCTGTCTTGGTCCATCACGCAATGAATACCCCGCTCTCTCATCGCTTTACTATCGTGAATATGCTGCGAAGAGAAGGTTCCATTCTTACTGGAGAGGACTTTTATCAGGAAAAAAGCCATCCCTATAGCAATTATTAACGTGCTTAACAGCAGGATTCTCATCATAAATGATTAATTTTGCGGTTGCAAAGTTAAACAATAAATTTATAAAACCGATAAAATAAACATTAATAATGAATAAAAGTGAGTTAAAACCCGCTGTTGTCTTCGAGCAGTTTGCGAAGATTAACGAAATACCACGCCCTTCTAAGCGTGAGGAAAAGATGATAGAGTACCTTAGGAACTTTGGTGAAAGCCGTGGCTTGGAGACGAAAGTCGACGAGGTGGGTAATGTGATAATCCGCAAGGGGGCTACTCCGGGCTATGAGGATTGCAAGACGGTCATCCTGCAGAGTCACATGGATATGGTGTGCGACTGCTTGCCTGAAGTGCAGATTGACTTCGACAAGGAGGGCATCACTACATATGTCGACGGAGAGTGGATGCGTGCCAAAGGAACGACACTCGGTGCTGATGACGGTATTGGTATCGCCATAGAACTTGCCATCCTCGACAGTAACGATATCGAGCATGGTCCTATTGAATGTGTCTTCACTCGTGACGAGGAGACGGGTCTGACGGGTGCCATGGGGATGAAGTCTGGTTTCATGACAGGTGACTTCCTCATCAACCTCGACTCTGAGGACGAGGGAGAGATTTTCGTCAGCTGTGCCGGTGGCCGTACCACGACAGCAACACTGGACATCAAACGTCAGCCAGCTCCCGAGGGCTATTTCTTCATCAAGGGTTCCGTCAAGGGTCTGGTTGGCGGTCACTCAGGTGATGATATCAACAAGAAGCGTGCCAATGGTCTGAAGATCATCGCCCGTTTCGTCTATCAGGAGATGGAGCGTTATGAGGATATTCATTTGGTACGCCTGCATGGTGGCAGTCTGCATAATGCTATTCCCCGTGGTGGCTTTTTCGTACTTGCCGTCCCTGAGGCTATCAAGGAAAACATCCGTGCCGACTGGAACGTCTTCTCCGCAGAAGTCGATGATGAATTCCATGTGACGGATACCCAGATGGTATGGCGCATGCGCAGCTACGATCCAGAACCGATTATCGACGATGACACGGCACGTCGTTTTGTCTATGCCCTGCAGGCTGTTGACAACGGAGTCTATGCTGTTTGTCAGGACGAAGCATTGGGTGGCATGACGGAGACATCCAGCAACCTGGCTCGTGTGGAGACGCATGCAGACAAGATTGAGATTATGTCATCACAGCGCAGTAACGTGATGTCGAACCTCGACAATATGTGCAATACCGTTGCCGCCGTTTTCAAACTGGCTGGTTTCCAGGTCGTACACTCAGAAGGTTATCCTGCTTGGAAGATGCGTGCAAACAGTGAGTTGCAGAAGATTGTCACATACACCTATCATAAGCTGTTCCAGAAGAACCCTGTCGTACGTGGCATCCATGCCGGTCTGGAGTGCGGACTCTTCGCTGAGCGCTACCCCAACCTCGACATGGTGTCGTTCGGTCCTACGCTGCGTGACGTACATACTCCTGACGAGCGTCTGCTCATCCCTACCGTACAGATGGTATGGGATCACTTGTTGCTCACCCTTAAGAGTATGCCCCACCAGTCATGAGACACCTTATATATATAATAATAGGTATGACTGCTGCGTCGCTGTTCGTCTCATGCGGACAGCGACAGCAGGCAAAGTCGGTCATCAAGGACTTTATGGAGCAGAGCCTGCATAAGGATGTCAAGTATCTGGATTTCTCAGACCTCGACTCCACAAAGGCAATCAGCGATTCCGTCATCATGGTGATGCGCCAACGCGGACCCAAGGGTATCCAGTATAAGGATTACAAAGACGGAACATTACTGTATCTCCGTACTTCCTATCTGGACGACCAGGATACCTGCAGCGCCACCTTCTATCTGGACCGTGAGGCAACATCCATCGTTGCCTTCAAACAGAACTGAAAAGCTATCGGGTCGATGACTTTGTTACCTCATAAGAAACAAAAAAGGCTTGCCATCACGGCAAGCCTTTTCATTACTAAACTAAACAAATACTTTATGATTAATTTCTAAAAGAATATCACTACCCTACTGAGCCTTCTGGCAGGTACGGCACTTACGCTCACAGTATCGCTCACACTGGGCACAGATGTCGTAACCTAACATCGCACCAAGGATGAAGTCCTCCTCTGGTGTCAGCTCGTTCAACGGACGGGTGGCAATCAGACGGATGGCGTCCAGACATTCCTTCTTGCCGAAATACAGGTTGAGCGTGTTCTTACCAGCCGGTTGCAGCACATACGGGATGTTCTGCCGCTCCAGCCGTTGTATGGCAAACTGCTCGTAACGCTTGTTCATCGTAAAGAGGATCATCTGGCGCACCCCTTTCTTATATTCATAGATGTGGTTCATCAATACTTTCAGGTCGATAGGTATAATTTCCGTCTGAGCCATAGTCGTGGTTGATTAAAGATTAGGTGAGATAGCTGCTATCCATGCGTCGATACGACCATCCGTCTTGTCATCCTCATTGACATCATCCAATGGAAGACCGATGAACTTGCCATCAACGACAGCATCAGAGTCACTGAAGTTATAACCGTCGGTAGAGACAGCACCGATGAATTGTGCACCGCTGTCCTTGATGGCATTATATAGTTCACCGATACCTCCTACAAAAGTGTCACCATACGACTCGGCATCACCACAACCGAAGAGGGCGATGGTTTTGCCTTTCAAGTCGGCACCTTGTAATACTTTCACACCGTCGTACCAGTCATCCTGCATCTCACCAGCTCCCCATGTGGAAGTACCGAGAATCAGGTTGTCATTAGCTGCTACGATGTCAGATGTGAGGTCCTGAACATTCAATGTCTCTACCCCCAACTTTGCGGCAATCTTGTCTGCGATACCCTCGCAGGTGCCAGTGGAAGAACCAAATACTACAATTGTCTTACTCATTTTTCTATCTATCTTTTAATGGTTTGTAATTCCGTTTGCAAAGGTAGAGAGAAAAACAAAAAGGCGCAATACCTAAAAATAAGTGTTTTAGCCGAAGACGAACCTCAGCGACTCATAAAATTGGATTAATAAGATATAGAAAAGGACACAAGGTGCAGCCCATCGGATACCATATAATAGTGAGTCGTAAACATCATGGAGTGTCAGGAAAGTGCCGGCGATAACCCCATAGACAATGCTGAACACACAGAGACTGAACGACACCACGGGTATCAGACTATAGGAGAATGGGGAGGGGATATAGTCACCTGTGGCACTCAGCAGAACGGCATGGGGAACGACCGTCAACAGCAGAATGGCTATTATACATACCAACAAAGCACTCCCTCCTATCAACAGGGCACGACGCTCCCGATAACTACGGGGAGAGGAATGGGCAAAGAGCCCACTGCACCTCACGCACCCAAGGGCTATGGCGAGAAGAAGAAGCCATGATAACTGGGGGGTGGCAAGGATATTACCGAAATGTCCCATGAACCAGCGCAGTCCCTCTCCCGACAGCATAGAGCGCACACCACTGGTAGGCAGTGCAGCGCTCATGAGCCACGACACGAGAATCAGGACAATCTCTGCCAGGAACAGAAACAGGGCAATATAGGGAAGGAAGCGCTTCATTCTGTATCGGGTTCCAGATTATCAATATCAAGGATACGGAGTTCCAGGGCACGAACGACGAGACGGGTGGCATTGACACTCTCACCACCGGGGAACAGCTTATGCACCAGCTCGTTCTGTCGTTTCTCCAGACTCTTCACCCCAAAAGGCATACCACGCAGGTTGGTGATCTGCTCCTTGGTATAGCCCAGAGCGAGATGACGGAGGAAGCGCTCGTCATACTCATCTATCTCATAATTCACCAGAGCCTCCTGACGAGCCAGCTGGGAAGAGACGGCATGTTTGAAGCGTTCCACAATCTTCTTGAGGATGGGTTCGTTGAACACCAGTTGCTTACCCTCCATGACGGCACGGACATCAGCACGGGTCAGCAGTTCCCCACTTTTGAGGATGATGCCATCAGCACCGGCATCCAATACGTCGACCCATAGTTTCTCATTCAGGATCTCACCGGTAAAGATGAGCACCTTCACCTGTGGGTACGACTCTTTGGTATGACGACAGATCTCCACACCGACCGTGGTGGAGCCACCCAAGCCGAGGTCAAGTAATACGAGGTCCGGCTGCTGTTGTTTGATAACCCGCCAGTACTCCACCTCATTACTGGCGGTACCGATAACCTCTGCCTCAGGGATCTCATGACGTACGATACCCTCTGTGCCTTTGAGCTCGAGGGGCACATCCTCAACGATAATCAACTTAAAGTTTTCCATATCTTGGTAGTGTTATTTTTATCCATGTTGTTCCTTCTGCCAATTCCGCCCAGATACCACAACCACGCCGGTTTGTTGCCTCCCCATGGTCACGGACAATTTGTCGGCAGAGCAGATAAGGAATGTTATCCATCTGGGGAGTAAACAGGTTAGCAGCTTCCTCGTCCGTCAATGACAGATCAGGACGATGGATGGTATAGAGCAAGTACTGACTGTCTTTCACCGCTACTGTCACTTCACCCTTCAGGATCTCAAAGAGATAGCGCAGCATATGCTCGTCACCCAGCACCTCCTGTCCATAAAGATCTACCTTCTTCAGATGCAGCTTTACCTGCTCTGTCTGACGGATAGCTTGCTCACTCAACAGTCCATAGAGCTCGCGGTAATAGGAGGCAACCTCCAGCATCGACTGCGTCTCCCCCTTATCGGCAAGCAGACGGATGCGACTGGGATAGTACATCGTCTCATGCTTGAGTGTCGACAAGCAATTGTCTAACACGGCATTCGACACATGCAGGTTACTATCCTCCAGTTCTGCTCTCCGCAACTCATCCTCAGCCATCTCCAGGTTGGTCTTCTGCATTCGCTCCTTGCGGAAGCGGTTGTAAAGACGATGCCGATAGTAGAGCATATAATAAGCTGGTATGATCAACAACAGTATCAATATCAACAAGATGATGGCGATACGCTTGTTCGACTGAGACTGCTGCATCATACGGCAATAGTCAGCAAGGGTATTGTCGGCAGAGAGCTCCTTGAAGAGCTGAGTATACACCTTATTATTATAGGCATAGAGTTCCCACTCATGGAGTGCCAGGGCAGCCACTGCACTCTCATTACGAATATCAAGGATAATCTGGTAGTTAGTATTGACACTGTCATGTAACCATTGTATCTCCGGTGCCATCATGGCAGCATTCCCCTGACGCTGCATCAGCAGGTTTCCTTTAGGATATTGTCGCAGATAATGCGCATTCAGGTATTGGCGGCAAGAGTCGGCAAACTCCAAGGTCTTGCTATAGGAACCGTTGACATTGGAGAAATAGGCTGAATCGGCAAAGACATGTGCCTTCGACAGATAATCCTGGGCTGAAACCGGTAGCACGGAAGAGGAGGTTCCAAACATCAACAGCAAAAGGATGACGCGTTTGATTCCCTTAGGCAACCGGAAGAAGAAGCGGCTTCCCTTCCCTTCCTCGCTCTCAACGGCAAGATGGCACACCTGGAATATCTGACTGATCTTACGGTATTTCTCGATGATACCCTTACAGTTCATCAAGCCAAAGCCATGTCCGCCTTTCACCTGATGATTGAACACCTGCGCCAACTCATCTTGTGACATTCCCTTTCCCGTATCCTCTACAGAGAGTTCCACATAGTCAGCAGTCTCGTTGGCACAGACTGACACCCTCCCACCCTGTTCGGTGAACTTACGGGCATTGTCTGCCAGTGTGTTCAGCATGAAGAGCGTTAACACACGGTCAGCCTTGACTACCGCATCAGTAGATTCCACCTCTAACTCTATGCCTTTCATCTGGAAACTTGTCTTACTGCGGCCAAGGATATCAAACAACGGCTGGATGGGAAAACTCTCAATATGCAGACTCAACTCTCCTTGTCGTAACTGTATCCAATGTGTCAGGATATCATTCTGGGTGTTGATCTGGTCGGTCAGTTCACGGATATAGTCCAGATGTTCTTGATTATCGGGAGCGTCCAAATATTTTATCTCATGAATGATACGGTCGATGAGCGGGGTGATGCTCACCACCATCGACACCTTGGCGCGCTGTTCCAAATGACGACGCTCATTTCTCTCCACCCGCAACTGAGCCTCAGCTATCTCCTCCGCTTTCTGTTCCAGCAGATTGTCATACTCGCTGTTCTGTTTCTCTCGCTTGCTCATTCGGTTGAACATCCACAAGAGGAACAACAACAGCAGGATAGCAATCACCACAGCACCCATCATCCAGTTAAGTTGGGTAGCAACTTCATCATACATGGCAGCACGCGCCTCCAACTCCCTATCCTGACGAGTCTGTTCCTGCAGATCGATATAGATATTGCGATTGAAGTCACTGCTCTGTTTGTCATTAATGGCAGAATATGCCACACTCATCTGTTCACGGATACTTGCCACCAAGTCGGGAGCCTGGTTGATGCGTTTGTCAGACAAAGCATGATGCAAATATTCTAATGCCCGCTCATTATCTCCCATGGCATGATAGCAGGAGGCAAGGGTACGATAGGCACCTGCTATCTGGTAAACATCTCCATATGCCTGAAAGCCCTCCAACGACTCCTGTGCGAGATCTACGTCTCCCAGATGCTCGGCAAGTGCCTCCTTGGCATTCGCCTCGAAATAAGGATAGTGATAACGTTGGGAGATACTCAGACAATGGTCGAGACTCTCTACTTCCGCCCGGTAGATATCATCATCCGTTCCTTCCGTAATGATACCTCCTGCGCCCACATTATAAAGATAGTTAAGATACTGTGCCGTATCACGGCGTATCTCATCCATATTGACCTCTTGTAATGCTTCTATAGACTGGCGTTCAAGTCCTACATAATAATAATAGGTGGAGTTGACAATGGCAAACTCACTCTCGGCATAAACGAGTCTTTTAAAGAGACGGTCTGTCAATGCGAGACGCTCCTCGTTAATACGATTTCTGCATTCGATGGCACGTTCACGATGCTCGTAAAACTCACGGTTACGGGAACGACGCTGACAGAGACGCATCTGCTGCACCTCCGCCACAAACAACTCAATCTGATTGTCGGTCAACGATATGGCTTCTCTCAGTTGCTTCTCCGCACGGGCATAATCCATCCGTACAATACTGACAAAAGCCAAATGGTTGAGGGCCTCCGCTTTTCCATCAGCGTAATCTTCCGACAAGAGATAGGCTTGTTGGGCGTAATAAGCAGTAGAGTCTATATCACGATAGTGACAGGCATAAGAACGTGAATTCAGCTTGTCCACCGCTGCCTTGTCAGACGGTGAACAAGCTGAGAATAGGATGACTATTGCAAGATTAAGCGCGAGCCTTAGCCACATAACCGAGTGCCTCCTTGCACTTGTCGGTTACATACTGCCAGTCGCCAGCCTTCACCTTATCAGAGGGGAAGAGCTTAGAGCCCATGCCAACGCAATATACGCCAGCCTTGAACCACTTCTGCAGGTTCTCCTCCTCAGGAGCAACACCACCAGTCACCATGATCTTCGACCAAGGCATTGGAGCCTTCAAGCCTTTCACCATGTTAGGACCAACAACATCGCCAGGGAATACCTTCGTCAGGTCGCATCCCAATTCCTGTGCCTTGCCAATCTCACTGACGGTCATGCAGCCTGGGCAGTAAGGAACAAGACGACGGTTGCAGACTGGTGCAATGTCGGGGTTGAACAAAGGACCTACCACGAAGCAGGCACCTAACTGGATGTAAAGGGCTGCGGTAGGAGCATCCACTACAGAACCGATACCCAAGGCAAGCTCCGGACACTCTTTGTCTGCCCACTTTACCAACTCACCGAATACCTCCTGGGCGAAGTCACCACGGTTGGTGAATTCGAAAGCACGTACACCACCCTCGTAGCAAGCCTTTACCACATTCTTGCAAGTCTCAAGGTCTTTGTTGTAGAAGACGGGGACCATACCCGTGTCGCCGATTTTCTTCAGGACGGCTATCTTATCAAATTTTGCCATAGTTTTATTTTTCGATATTTCGATATTACGAGATTCCGATATTCGATTGTTATCTCTGAACGCGTCCGCTTGCGTTACCACCAGCGAGAGACTCAACCTCTTCGACAGATACCAAGTTGAAGTCACCATTGATAGTGTGTTTCAGGGCAGAAGCAGCAACAGCGAATTCCAAAGCCTCACCCTGTGTCGGCTTAGTCAGCAGACCATGAATCAAGCCACCAGAGAAAGAGTCACCACCACCAACACGGTCGATGATAGGATTAATCTCATAACGCTTAGACTGATAGAACTCCTTACCGTCATAGATAAGAGCCTTCCATCCGTTGAAAGTAGCACTGAAGCTCTCACGCAGGGTAGAAACCACATACTTGAAACCAAACTCCTCTTTCATCTGCTTGAAGATGCCCTCGTAACCAGCAGCATCCGTCTTACCACCCTCTACGTCAGCCTCTGGCTTGAAACCAAGACAGAGCTCAGCATCCTCCTCGTTACCGATACATACATCCACATACTGCATCAGAGGACGCATGATAGAGATAGCTTTCTCAGATGTCCACAGCTTCTTACGGAAGTTCAGGTCGACAGATACGCAAACACCATGACGCTTAGCAGCCTCACAGGCAAGCTTAGTCAGCTCTGCAGCCTTGTCGCTGATGGCAGGAGTAATGCCACTCCAGTGGAACCATGCGGCACCTTCCATAATCTTATCGAAGTCGAAGTCTGAAGGATCAGCCTCAGCAATAGCAGAATGAGCGCGGTCGTAGATCACCTTTGATGGACGCATAGACGCACCTGTCTCTGCATAATACAAACCCACACGGTCACCACCACGGGCGATGAAATCGGTGTTAACACCATAGCGGCGCATGGCATTCACAGCAATCTGACCAATCTCATGCTTGGGCAGTTTAGATACGAAATAAGCCTCATGACCATAGTTTGCCACTGAGATGGCAACATTAGCCTCACCACCACCGGGGATGATGCGGAATGATTCACTCTGAATGAAACGGTCGTTGCCGTTAGGAGAAAGGCGGAGCATAATCTCACCTAAGGTTACAATTTTTGCCATTTGTTTTAGTATTAATTCATAAATATATCATTTCGTTGGCAAAGATAGCACAAAAAAGTACAAATACCAAAATTATCGGCAAAAATATTCCTAAATAATTCCGTAAACGTTTTTTTTTCTTTATCTTTGCAATCAAAATAACAAATGAACATGGATACTGGTAAAATCAGAATCAAAGATATTGCTGAGCGTGCCGGAGTGAGTGTCGGCACGGTAGACCGTGTATTGCACAAACGCCCCAACGTGTCGAAAAGCGCATTGGAGAAGGTGGAGAAAGCACTGAAGGAGATGGACTATAAGCCCAACATGTACGCTTCTGCCCTCGCCTACAATAAATCATATACATTTTACTGCATCATTCCCAAACATGAGTCTGAGGCTTATTGGGAAGAGGTGGAGGAAGGTGTGATTGATGCCTGCGACCGGCGCAGCGACTTCCGTGTCAGTCAGAAGATGATGTACTATAACCGGTTCTCAACAGACACTTTCACAAAGTTGACTAACGAATGTCTGAAACAGAAACCGCATGGTGTCATCATCGTCCCCTCTAAACTGGATGTCACCCGTAAGTTCACTGACCAGTTGCACGAACAGGACATTCCGTTTATCCTGCTCGACTCCTATATGCCCGACCTCAAGCCGCTGTCATTCTATGGACAAGACTCTTTCTCGAGCGGTTATTTTGCAGCACGCATGTTGATGATGATGGCTCCCCATGAGAAGGAAATCATGCTGATGAAACAGATGCGTAACGGCAATGTTGCCTCTAAGCAGCAAGAGAACCGCGAGACGGGTTTCCGCCATTATATGCACGACCACTTCCCAGAGGTGGCTATCAACGAGGTCAATCTTTCGCTGGATGAGAAACGTGAGAATTATGATGCCATCCTTGACGACTTTTTCAGCAAGCATCCACAAACCCACCATTGTATCACGTTCAACTCCAAGGCACATCTGGTGGGTGAATACCTGCTGCGTTCCAACCGCCGTAACATTCAGATCATGGGGTATGACATGGTACCGAAGAATGCTGAATGTGTACGACAGGGAAGCATTTCCTTCCTCATCGCACAACATGGCTACATGCAGGGCTATTCTTGCATTGAGACACTCTTCAACGCCATCGTTCTGAAGAAAGAGGTGGAACCTATCAATTACATGCCTATCGAACTGCTGACGAAGGAAAACATCGACTTCTACCGTCGTAAAAATATCGGATAATCTACTTAAACAAATACAAATATGGAACAAGCTACATTTTTAAAAATCAATCCTGCCGATTCGGTCGTGGTATGTCTGCAACCTAAGAAAAAGGGCGATATCATCGAAATTGACGGCAAACAGATTACGGTGAACCAAGACACTCCCGCCGGCCACAAGGTCTTAATAAAAGATGTGAAAGAGGGGGAAGACATCATCAAATATGGTTATCCGATTGGTCATGCCCGACAGGATTTGAAAACTGGCGACTGGGTGAACGAGAACAATCTCAAGACCAACTTAAGCGGAACGCTTGAGTATACATACAAACCTGTAAACGAGGAACTTAATATCAAAGACGAGAAGCGTACCTTTAAGGGGTATGTTCGTAAGAATGGGGATGTCGGTGTACGTAATGAGATATGGATTGTACCCACTGTGGGATGTGTCAATGGCATCGCAGAGCGTCTGGTACAACAACTGAAAGCAGAGACCAAAGAAGAAGGAATTGATGCCATCTGGTCATGGCATCACAACTACGGTTGTTCCCAACTCTCTGGTGACCATGAGAATACCCGCAAGATCTTACGTGATATCTGTCTGCACCCCAATGCCGGAGGTGTCCTCATACTCAGTTTAGGTTGTGAGAACAACCAGCCCGACCAGTTCATGGAGATGCTGGGCGACTACGACAAAGACCGCATCCGCCTGCTGGTAACCCAGAAGGTGGAGGGTGACGAGGTAGAAGCAGGTATGGAGATTCTTCGTGAGCTCTACGATATCGCCAAGCAAGACAAACGTGTCGACGTGCCTGTCTCAAAACTCCGCGTAGGTCTGAAGTGTGGTGGTTCCGATGGTTTCAGTGGCATCACAGCCAACCCATTGGTGGGTGAGTTCAGCGACTGGCTGGTAGCTCAGGGTGGTACGAGTGTCCTGACGGAAGTACCTGAGATGTTTGGTGCGGAGACGATTCTGATGAACCGTTGTAAGACACCAGAGCTCTTCGACCAGACGGTATCAATGATTAATAATTTCAAGGAATACTTCCTGTCCCATGGAGAACCTGTTGGCGAGAACCCAAGTCCAGGCAATAAGGCTGGCGGTATCTCCACCCTGGAGGACAAGGCTTTGGGCTGTACACAGAAATGTGGCAAGGCTCCGGTCAGCGGTGTCATGGAGTATGGCGACCGCATCCAGCATGACGGTCTCAACCTGCTGTCGGCTCCCGGTAACGACCTTGTGGCTTCTACGGCTCTCGCTTCTTGCGGATGCCATCTGGTACTGTTCACCACAGGACGCGGAACGCCATTTGGAACCTTCGTTCCCACGATGAAGATAGCCACCAACCCCACCCTTGCCAAGAACAAGCCACACTGGGTAGACTTCTCCGCAGGACAGTTGGTAGAAGGACGTACCATGCAGGAACTCGTTCCTGAGTTCATTGACAAGGTGCTTGCCGTCGCTTCCGGAGAGCATGCCCATAACGAGGCTAATGGCTATCGCGAAATATCTATCTTCAAGAATGGTGTAACACTATAATGAAAAAAGGACTCATCGCATTATCACCGCTTCTGGTGTTTATAGCATTATATTTAGTCACGAGCATTATCGCTCGTGACTTTTATAAAGTACCCATCACCGTTGCCTTTATGGTAGCGAGCATCTATGCCGTTATCATTTCCGGAGGCATCCCCATCAAGAAGCGTATCGACATCTACAGCCGTGGGGCTGGCACGTCACAGATGATGCTGATGATATGGATATTTGTCCTTGCAGGAGCTTTTGCCAATACTGCCAAGGTGACGGGCGCCATCGATGCCACCGTCAACCTCACACTGACGCTACTTCCACCTAACATGCTGCTGGCGGGACTCTTCCTGGCTGCTTGTTTTATCTCCATCTCCATAGGAACGAGTGTGGGAACAATCGTGGCGCTAACACCTATCGCTGCCGGAATTGCCAATCATACTGGAATGGAACTACCGATGATCGTAGGTCTTGTAGTGGGAGGCTCTTTCTTTGGCGACAACCTCTCGTTTATCTCTGACACGACCATTGTCGCCACGTCCACTCAGGAATGCCGGCTGAGCGATAAGTTCCGTGTCAACTCGTATATCGTGATGCCTGTGGCACTACTCATGCTGTTATACTACCTCTTTCTGGGTATCAACACACATTTATCACAGCAGATTGGGGAGGTGGAATTCCTGAAGGTACTCCCCTATCTGGTCGTCCTGATCACAGCAGTCATTGGCATGAATGTGATGGCAGTACTCACCCTTGGACTTTTGCTGTCGGGTATCATCGGACTCTGCTATGGAGCGTTTGATTTCTACGGATGGATGAGGGCGATGGGAGACGGTATTCTGAATATGGGAGAGCTGATTATCATCACCATTATGGCAGGAGGACTTCTGGAACTTATCAAGCATAATGGCGGCATCGACTTTATCATCGACCGCATGACCCGTCATGTGAACAGCAAGAAGGGTGCCGAGCTGTCGATTGCGGCATTGGTTTCATTAGTCAACGTATGTACTGCGAACAATACGGTTGCCATCCTTACCGTGGGAGGGATAGCCAAGAAGATTGGTGACCAGTTCGGAGTGGACAACCGTAAATGTGCCTCTATCCTCGACACGTTCTCCTGTATGATGCAGGGCATCATCCCTTATGGAGCGCAGTTGCTGATGGCAGGAGGACTGGCAGCCTTGAACCCTGTCAGTATCGTTCCGTACCTTTACTACCCTTTCCTACTGGGCATCATGTCAGTCATCTCCATCCTCTTCCGTTACCCTAAAAAATACTCTTGACATGGATATCATACAACGTAACTTTCTCAAACTGCTCAAATGCGGGGCTTTTGGACAACGGGAACAACTGGAACCGATGTCTGCATGGAAATGGAAGCGACTCTACCAGCTCTCACAGATGCATGATGTCACACCATGGGTATATGAAGGTATCTTAACGTCTCGCGATGACTTCTTCCTGCAGATACGCCCTGAGCTGATGACACAGTGGAAAGAGAGTGCCATAGAGGCTGACACGGTGATTGTAAAAGACGAGGAACAGAAGTTAACCAATCCCCTGCTGAACCATAAGCTGCAGCAACTGTCACAGAAAGAAGGCGACAGTCCTACCCTGGAGCTTTTAAACAACATCATCCGGATGGCTCGCTTTATCCTTACTCAAGGCATCAACATGCGCCATCTGGTAGAGCTGGGCATCTATCTTCGCACCACGAAGGATCAGATAGACTACGACCTGTTATCTTCATGGATTAAGAAATTGCGAATGACAAAAATCACTCGTCTCGAAGGGGCTCTGTTAGTCCATTTCTTTCATTTCAAGGAAGAGGAGATTCCCTTCACCACGGTGACTGTCAACAAGAAAACGATTGACATTGCCAACGACATCCTTAATACTTCCAGCGAACAGGTTGCTGACTGGTATTTCACACAAGGCAAGAGCGTGTTTGTAGGTACCAACAACTCTGGCGCGATGATGTGGCATGTCCGCCATTCAGCAAAATACATGAGCTATTATCCCAGCGAGGCAATCACCAATTTCTTCGCTAACTTCGCCCATTCCCTCTCACACATCGAGGAGTAATCAGTGATGACGGAAACGCAACTCGCGTAATTTATGCCGACCCATCAGCCGGCTCTTGTCCACATAGCCGTTGACACCTGTCAGCCTTCCTTTTCCTGTATACTGCCAGGCAATGATGTCATGCTCATCGGCAAGGACGGGTTCTTCATCCGTGTACATGGCAATCATCAGTTTATAGTCATCTAACTTTCCTTGCAAGTATTTATTATAGAAATTACGGTAGGTATACACCAATGGCTTCTGCCGGTAAGCCTCTTCCACCAAATCCAGGAACTTCAACAACGAGTCGCAGAACTCATGGACGGGCAGACCTCCTAATGACTCCACATCAATCATCGGTATCAGGTCTTGCTCTCCTGGGAGACACTGGGTCTTGAAATTCTCCAACTGGGTTGTCTGATCGGCTTTCGGACGGTAGAAATGATAACTGCCCACTTTTAATCCATAGCGGTGCGCAAGATTGATGTTCCGTTCAAACATCTCATCTATCCTGTCCCCACCTTCCGTCGCCTTCAGATAGACATACGCCATTTTCGTATTGTCACCTACTGTCTCCCAAAACACATTACCCTGATAGTGGCTCATGTCTATGCCATGCACATGGGAACAAGTGTCCTCGCACTGAACATTATAGCCTGCATACTCCTGGGCTCCGCCTGTCAGTGTCCCTATAATAACAAATAAGGTATATAGTATCGTCCGTTTCATTTCTTAATCTGTTTTGCAAGTGCCAAAGTAATTTCAACAAAGACTATGCTTTGTTGAATTTTTCTTTCGGTCTCTTGCAACGTGGGCATTTCCAGTCATCGGGCAAGTCCTCAAAGGCAACACCGTCATGCTCTGCGGGGTCATACACATAACCGCAGACGGAGCAGACGTATTTCCCTGAGGCTTTATGCTGGGAGAAATCCACCTCAGCAAGGACAGTCGGAACAGGGTTATCTAAGTCCATCACCCGTTTAGCCTCCAGGTTCTCATAACCCTGAGGCGTATGAGTTCCGCAATATACGGTCGGATGGTTGCGGATGAACTCACGGATACGGTTCTGTGTCTCACGGGCAGGAGGAAGGTCGTCATAGACCACAGACAGTTTGTCCTCATAGAGAGCCTCATCCACGTAAGTGATGTCACCATGTATCATATAGAACAGTCCATCCATCTCTACGATGATGATGCTGTTGCCCTTGGTATGTCCTTTCGCCTTGATGAGGTAGATACCATCCTGTATCTTCTGTGCCTCAGGGAAGTTATAATACGGACCGTCCGTATAAGAGACAGGGACGAGGTTGGTAAGTCCCTGCAGTTCGGCGGCATCCATCTCGTCCTTATTCACATAGACTTTAGCGTTGGGGAATGAGCGCAGTTCACCCGAATGGTCCGCATGACGATGGGTAAGTAATATCTTGGTCACCTGCTCAGGCTTGTAACCCAACGCGGCGAAAGCCTCCATATAGGAACAGATGTCTTTGCCCGTGAAGGCAACAGAGTTCTCGTCGGGTGCCTCCTCTGGTGTACCTGCCGGCAGACCCGTGTCCACCAGTATCACCTCACTGCCCGTATCTATCAGGTAGTTCTGCAGACTACCCCGGTATCGGATGTTTTTATCGAACTTGTCACCACCTTCTTCACCACCCATGACGAATGGCTGGGTATAGAAACCGTCACGTCTGAATTTTACTGCTTTTATTTCCATAAACCTTTAATCTGTACGAGTTAGTAATTAGTTTCCTGTGCAAAGTTACGAAAAAATGAGAGCAGAACAAAAAGAATTCATTCTTTTTTTATGCCGAGTGTAGTAACTTCGGCGAAGCCAAAGTTACGGCATCATATTTTCAAATAACATTGTCGCAATAAAGAGGAAAATAAGGACAAAGTGATATCATTATCAAAAAGTTTTTGTATCTTTGCAGTGTAGAACCCATAAATGACTCAATGAATGGAGATAGTTTTAAACGAATATCACAAGAAGGTCAACGCCAAAATGAGGCAGAAAGTGGAATATTGGAAAGCGCATCCGCTTTCGCGCAACGAGTCCTTGAGGAGGTTGAAGCTCTTGCGGGAACAACGGCTTGCAAGACAGTCCAACTGGTAAGACTCAAACAATGGGCACAAGAACAAGACTGCTGGTTTGACGACAACCGTCAGTTTGGTGATTTCTTTGACCGTGGGTCAGAGAACGAAGTATATTTGTCACCAGACCAAAAGGAGATAGTCAAACTGAACGATTTCCGTTATGCAGACGACAACCTTACTTCTTTTTTTGAACGCATCAAGACACACAACAAGTATTTCGACGCATGTCCCTATCGCATGATAGGCTTTGCCGAGAACAGGGACGGCAAAGTATGTGCTGTACTCGTACAACCTTTTATTGCAGATGCTCGCCTCGCTACCAAAGAGGAAATCCATGATGAGTTCCTGCGCCTTGGCTTCCATCCTGAGGATCATGGAGAATACTACACCAATGGGCAATACGACATCTTCGATGCCGTGGATGGCAATGTACTGATAGATGATGAAGGCAATATGTTCTTCATCGACACCATCATTTATCCGTCTGACACTGACGGTTACAACACCTATCGCAGCCTCTCGCCACGATGCAGTAAATAGTTTGTTACCGACTGAAGCCCCTTTTCTTACCGACTGAAGCCCATAATCGGGTCAATTAAAGCCTTCATTTGATAAAGATATAGTTTATCACTTGTTCCGATATCAGTTATGGGGGTATTCCGATATCTCCTATGGGTCACGCAAAGCATTCCTTTGGGGGTAAAGGAACTATCCCCAAGGGGCTTAGAGATAATCCCTAAGGGTCATGAAGCCCGTACCTTCGACCCATGAAGCCCGTACCTTCGACCCATGAAGCCCGTACCTTCGACCCACGGAGGCGGCACCTTCGACCCACGGAGCCCGGGGCTTTGACCTTTGAAGCCCAGGGCTTCGCAACCCACATGCTGTGTCTCTGTGCTGAATAAAAAAAAGAATTTCGCAAAAACATATAACCTTATAACATGACAGGGCACAAACCCCGATAAACAGAGGCTTTAAAGCATGTTATATGTTTGCTGAACATATAACATACATATAACATGCTTCTCACCCAAATGTTATATGTATGTTACATGTATGTTACATGTTTGAGCAACATGTAACATGGCTCAATCCCTTTGTACAAGGGCATTTGAGCCACATCATGTTATATGGTTATATGTTTTTGCGAAATACGTAAGTGTTCTTCAAATTTCTGATACTCTTATTAAACAATACGACTGGCAGATTTTTCATTCCGCCAATCGTATTTTCAAATAACATTGTCGTATTTGACCAGAAGAGTAGTCTGGCGACAGGTCACTCAACCAGTAGTAGCCAATGTCTAAACACGCATTATCCCATGACGACATCGAGTACCATCATCAGGACGAAGCCAATGGCAAAACCGATGGTATTGAGGTTGGAGTGCCTGCCGGAGGATGCTTCGGGAATCAGTTCCTCGACAACCACATAGAACATCGCTCCTGCCGCAAAGGCAAGCATATAGGGAAGTACTGGGGTCAACAGGGAGGCGAGCAGAATGACTGCCAACCCACCGATGGGTTCCACAGCACCACTGAGACTGCCTAAAAGGAATGAACGCCAGCGGGAATTGCCCTCTGCCCTCATGGGCATGGAGATGATGGCTCCCTCTGGTATGTTCTGAATAGCAATACCGACGGATACAGCAACAGCTGATGCCAAGGATATACTGGCGGCACCTTGTTCGGCTCCAGCAAAGACGACACCGACAGCCATACCTTCCGGCAGGTTATGGATGGTAACGGCAAGGGCAAGCATTGCCGTACGTGACAAGCGGGAACGGGGTCCCTCGGGCGTATCGGTACCGATGTGCAGGTGGGGAGTCAGTTCGTCAAGAACAAGCAGGAAGCCCATACCCAACAGGAATCCGACGGCTGCCGGCAATACAGACCAGGCACCCTTCGACTCCTCCATCTCCATGGCAGGTATCAGTAACGACCAGACAGAGGCTGCCACCATGACACCTGAGGCAAAACCGAGCAACGTCTTCTGAACCCGCTCCGACATCTCGTCTTTCATCAAGAATACGAATGCTGAACCGAGTACAGTACCCAACAAAGGGATGAGTAATCCTATTGCTATAATGGTCATAACGGTAGCAAAGATACAAAATTCCTCCGAGTTAACAAGATGAAATGTCACAAATTATCTCCAAAAGACACAATATCAAAAAATATTTCGTACTTTTGCAACATCAATACATCATGACAATGAAAAAGATACTTTGCTTATTAGTCACATCTATAGCTTTGCTGACAGCTTGCTCTGACAGCAGTAATGAGTCAACAACTCCTGCCAAACGGACGGTCATCGTATATATGGCGGCGGAGAACACCCTCTCCGGAAATGCCCAGGATGACATTAACGAGATGATACAGGGGGTGAAGAAGATAGCCAAATACGACAACCTCGTTGTGTTTGTCGACCGTGCCAGGTCACAGGAGAACCCTTTCATTGTCCGGTTACGTGATAATGAGAAACAACCGGCGGACACCATCTATAAATATCCGTCCGATTTCCTGACCTCTGACCCTGATCACATGAAAGAGGTCATTTCAAGAGTCATGACATCATACCCTGCCGAGGACTACGGATTAGTGCTGTGGGGACATGGAAACGGCTGGGTCATCATGGATGACTCTGTAGCGACACACAGGGCAATAGCCGTTGACAATGGTAGCAACAAGGTGAGCGATACCGGCAGATGGCTGAACATCCCATCACTGCGCATTGCCTTGAAAGCACTGCCCCACCCTTTCAAGTTTATCTTCGCCGACTGCTGTAATATGCAGAATGTGGAGGTTGCCTATGAACTGAGGGATGTGACGGAATATTATATCGCCTCGCCAGCAGGTATTCCTGGTGACGGTGCTCCCTACGACAAGATTATACCTGACCTGTTCCTGTATGATGACGTGCAGATGTATACCAAGACCTGTGATGACTATTATGCGAAGACTGACGTGGAAAACGGGCATTTGCCTATCTCTGTCATCCGCACGGCAGACCTGCCACAGTTGGCAAGTGCGACGAAGGGTATCCTAAGGGATATCTATGAGCCAGGTACAACGATTGACACAGACGGACTGATATACTATTATACTTATAGGGTGTCCGATGCCAACGAACATGTGATGTACGACATGAACGACTTCCTGCTCCGTCACGCTAACGAGACAAGCTACAAGGAATGGCAGAAAGCCCTCAACAATGCCGTGGTATATAAGAAGATGAGTACGCGATGGCAAGTCTTAGGCACGCTGGTCTTCGACTTTGAGGTGACAGAGGAGCGTTTCGGCGGTGTCAGCATGTTCATCCCCCTGGAGCGATATGCCCATACATCCATTAAGTATAATGAGGGTATCAAGAAAATGGCGTGGTATCAGGCGGTGGGCTGGTCGGAACTTGGCTGGTGAACCACCACCTTCACTTTGGAAATACGGCGTTCCTCCATTTCCTGAATCTCAAAGGTGAAGTTCAGGTAGTCGATTTTCTCATGTAACTCAGGGAAGTCGCCCTTGATTTCCAGCAGCAGTCCTGCCAGGGAATCAGCGTCACCCTCTACCTCCGAGAAAATATCATCATCGAGTTTCAGTATCTTATAGAAATCACTCAACAGCGTCTTTCCTTCGAAAACGAAGGTGTTGTTGTTGATGCGGACATAACTCTTCTCATCCTCGTCATACTCGTCGTTGATCTCCCCCACTATCTCCTCCAGGATATCCTCCAGGGTGACAATACCGCTGGTGCCGCCGAACTCGTCGACGACAATGGCAATATGCACCTTGTTCTCCTGGAACTCACGCAAGAGGTCATCAATCTTCTTAGTCTCAGGGACAAAATACGGGGGACGTATCAATGACTGCCAACGGAAAGTGGCAGGCTTGCGGAGATGAGGAAGCAGGTCCTTGATATACAAGATTCCACGGATATTATCACTATTGTCCTGATAGACAGGTATACGGGAATAATTGTTCTCCACGATACATTTCAGCACCTCTGAGAAAGAAGACTTGAAATCAATATCCACCACATCCTGGCGACTGGTCATAATCTCCTTTGCTGTCTCGTCACCAAAACGGACGATACCCTCCAGCATACGCTGCTCATCCTTGATATCCTCCTTATCAGTCAACTCCAGCGCCTGCTCCAAATCATCCACACTAAGTACATGATTCTCTTTCTGCATCACCTTATTGGCGATGATTCCAGACTTTATAAGGATTGTCGATAAGGGATAAAATAACTTACGGAAGAAAAGGATACCCCCTACTACCGTGCGGCAGAAACGAAGAGGTTGCTGACGCGTATATATCTTCGGCATGATCTCACCGAAGAGTAACAGCAGGAACGTCAAGATGACTGTCAGACAGATAAACTCTATCCAATATGCCTTGCCAAAGTCTATGACCTGAGAGAAAAAATAGTTGAGAAGCATGATAATCGTCACGTTCACCAAGTTGTTGGTAATCAAAATGGTGGCAAGCGTCCGCTCTGACTCTTCCCTGAGCTGAAGGATCTGTCTGTCACGCTCAGTCTTCTCCTCCTCCAACTCACTCAGGTCTGCCGGTGAGAGAGAGAAGAATGCTATCTCTGAACCTGAAGCATATCCCGACAAGAACAATAAGAAACCTGACAGAATAAGAGCAATCATGGCACCAAAACTTGGTGCCATCGGTTGAATATCATTGATTGTCCGTAGAAGTTCTTCCATTCAACATCTCCATATTATCCGCCCATATCTCGGTGACATACCGGCGTTGTCCCTGTTTATCATCATAGGTGGAATAACGCAGGCGACCCTCAATGTAGAGCTTGTCACCCTTATGAACGTATTTCTCAACAATCTCCGCCAGCTTACGCCATAAGATAACCTGATGCCAGTCGGTACGGTCAGGCACCTGTGTACCATTCTGTAAGGTATAGCCACGCTCCGTGGTGGCAAGTCTAAGGCGTGCCACAGCCACTCCCTCTTCGACATAACGCACCTCTGGGTCGGCACCAACATTACCTATCAACATCACCTTATTCATGGATGCGGATTATTTACATTCACCAAGATAACGGAACTTGAAATTCTTTCCTTTAGCAGACGGGAACTGACTGCGCTCATCCACCCTGCCACGAAGATACTCAACAATGCGGTTATAGCAGTCCATTCCGGACATTGCCTTGCAATGAGCCACGAAATGCGTGTCACGGTATTGGAACTTACCCGTTCCCGGTACCAGCAATACCCGTTTGAAGTCAAGAGCACCCTCATACCATCCGAACAACTCCTCATTCAAACGGACAAGAGCAGGAGCAACCGGCTTCTCGATCTTATCCAATGGCGGATGTACCGCACGCTTTTCCTTGAAGTCATTCATCGTGGGGGCATCGGTCTTGATAATGATAAAATAGACACGGGGACGTACCTTATAACGCTTGGGATAAAAGACCTCACTGGCACAATAGTTGCGAATGTCCTCTTCAAGCACTGGGTTCATCCCAATCTCAGGAATATCTGCAAGAAAAGCAATAGCATCGTCGACATTATCAACGAGTATTTCTTTGTCAAAGTATCGTATATATAAGTTCATAGAATAGTTTGGGTTTTCAAAATATTATAAAGAAAGAGCGGAAAACGGGACTCGGACCCGCGACCCCAACCTTGGCAAGGTTGTGCTCTACCAACTGAGCTATTTCCGCAAAAAAATCATTTAAATATTACGTGAAGAGGAGGAGACTCGAACTCCCACGTCGCAATTGACACTACCCCCTCAAAGTAGCGCGTCTACCAATTCCGCCACCTCTCCATCATAAAAATGAATAAAAAAGAGTGCCCAGAACAGGACTCGAACCTGCACGCCTCGCGGCACACGCACCTGAAACGTGCGCGTCTACCAATTCCGCCACCTGGGCATTTATTTCGTTAAGACCATTCCTTAACGCTCTTTTTTGTTCAATAAGTGAGCGGAAAACGGGACTCGGACCCGCGACCCCAACCTTGGCAAGGTTGTGCTCTACCAACTGAGCTATTTCCGCATTTTTTCGCCATCTCTCTCGATTGCGGATGCAAAGGTAATGCTTTTTTCGGAATTGACAAACTTTTCTGCCGTTTTTTTACAGAAAAAAGTTACTTTTGTTTGTTTTGGGCAGTCTACACCTTATTATATTATATCGCATTCTCTTGGGACACCCCTTTCTTCAATAAATTGACTTTCGTCACGATATTATAATAGCCATTGACAAACATACCGATCTTTCTTAACTCTTTGACATCATTCTCAGAGAGACGGATACGAAGGACACCTGACTCTCCCACGGGACAGCATCCCCATGCGTTCAACTGGTCAGCATTCCCTTCCAATGTACTATCCGTGCCATTATAGATGGTCTTGAACTGCCAATACTCCACCTTCGGGTCACTCCTGTCAACTTCATAAATGAACTCCAGCTTATCACCTGCCACAGCATCCAGGAACTTATCACCGGGAATAATGAAACCTTCCTCCCAATCACCAAAGACACAATGACCTTCCCAGATGGGAGTAGAGTCCCAGACTGAGGATCCAGGAGTCAGATAGACACGCTTCACTTTTAATATACTGGAATCTGACGACTGGATAGCGACTTCATCTATCTGCGTAACATCCTGACCATCAAAGTAACAGGTCATTTTGGTAATTCCCGGCTTTCCGAATACGCGCAGCCTGTCTTTTATCATCAACTGAGTGCCCACTTTCGTCGGCTCAGCGAACTCTACGCTGACAGACTCATAGGGTGTCCAGTCGACAGGAAGATTGCGTTCACGCATGGAACCGACCAACCCACCCCATGGGATGGCATGATAAATAATCTCGCCATTATCACCCTTCTCGAATTTCTCATGAATATTCCACGTTCCGTTAAAACGAGAAGTTAAATCCAAACTATCTCCGTCAGAGTTTGATCCGCATGCCACCAAAACCATGGATGCCATTATCGTCAAAAGCTTTTTCATTCTTTATTTATTATTTAGGGTTTTAGTTAAACCTAGTTGCAAAAGTACGCATTATTTTTGAAACTGCAAAATAAACCTTGTTAAAATCAAACAACAAGTTTAATCCATACGGTTACGGTAATCCTCATACCCGTATTGCCTCAGTATCTCCAATCGTCCGTCCGCATGCAACATGCCAATGGCTGGATGCGTGATGCCATTGAAGGTGTTGGTCTTCACGGTAGTATAGTGTATCATATCTTCGAAGATAATCTCCTGACCTATCTCCAACGGTCTGTCGAAACGCCAGGAACGCATAAAGTCTCCTGCAAGACAACTGTTACCGCCCAGACGATAGACATGCTCACCCTTCTCCTCCTCCACGTGCTCTGCACCACGGACATCAGGGAAGTATGGCATTTCCAGACAATCGGGCATGTGGCAGGTGAAACTGACATCAAGGATAGCTGTCTTAATACCTTTATCCTCTACGATATCCACCACATGTGACACCAAAGGACCTGTCTGCCAAGCAAAAGCGCTACCTGGCTCAAAGATGACTTTCAGATGGGGGTAACGGGCATGGAACCCCTGCATGATCTTGACCAGCAGCTCTATGTCATAGTCTTTACGAGTCACCAGATGCCCTCCACCGAAGTTAATCCACTTCAACTGGGAGAACCATGGGGAGAATTTCTCCTCAATATGCCGGAGGGTGCGCTCAAAGACATCGGCACCACTCTCACAATGGCAATGACAATGGAACCCCTCTATATCGGAAGGCAGTTGCCGGGGCAGCTTGTCTGCTGTGACCCCAAAGCGGGTACCCGGAGCGCAGGGATTATACAACAAGGTACCGACCTCTGAATACTCTGGATTAACACGCAAGCCTATCGAGCATGACGCAGCCCGTTGATGAAAACGCTCATACTGGGACAATGAGTTGAAGGTCAGATGGGAAGAGCATGCCACAATCTCGTCTATCTCCTCATCAGTATACGCTGGTGAGAAAGTGTGCGCCTTGGTGCCGAACTCACAGAAAGCGAGTTTTGCCTCCGACAAGGAGCTTGCCGTCGTGGCATGGATATACTCCCGAAAGATGGGAAAGGTCTTCCAAAGGGCAAATGCCTTGAAGGCAAGGATAAACTCAGATTCCGTCCGTCGCGCGACTTGCTGAATCAACGACAGGTTCCGCCGCAGCTTACTCTCCTCTATAATATAAATAGGTGTCTTTATTTCCATTTCTATTGTCAAAAATCATTTTTCGACTGCAAAGATAACTTTTTATTGTGGTTAAATTGCATTATTCCATTAAAATTATTAATTTTGCAGATGAATAGAGATAGATTGACATGAAACTCATCGTTATGACTCAACCCACGTTTTTCGTGGAAGAAGACAAAATACTGACCTCTCTCTTTGAGGAGGGACTGGATTGTTTGCATTTGTACAAGCCTGACTCCTCTCCCATGTACGCAGAGCGATTACTGACTCTTCTGTCAGATGAATATTACTCGAAAATCGTAGTGCACGATCACTTCTATCTGAAAGAGGAATACAAACTAAGAGGGATACATATTGATGACATGAACATGCCAATCCCCAATGGCTATAAAGGGAAGGTCAGCTGCACATGCCGCAGAATTGAAGACCTGAAAGAGGCTAAACGCCATAAGGAATATGTGTTCCTGAAGAACATCTTCGACAGCCAGACCTTTGCGGAGAACAAATCATCCTTCACGGCAAACGAACTGGAAGAAGCTGCCCGGCACGGACTGATCGACCGGCATGTGTACGCATTGGGAGGCATGAATATTGACAACATACGTGTTGCCAAAGACCTTGGCTTTGGTGGAGTCGTTATCTGTGGTGACTTGTGGAATCGCTTCAATATCCACCAGGAACTGGACTATAAGGCACTGATTGCCCATTTCGAGAAACTAAGAAAAGTAATAGGATAAATTTACTAAACAAACATGAGCACTAATAAAAACTACATGGTGTTTTCCGGTACTGCCACAAAGTACCTCGCAGAGAAAATCTGCCAAAGTTTAGGATGTCCGCTGGGAGAGTTGCAGATCACAACGTTCTCCGACGGCGAGTTTGCGGTATCTTATGAGGAGTCTATACGTGGACAAGACATCTTCCTTGTACAGAGCACATTCCCCAACAGCGACAACCTGATGGAGTTACTGTTGATGATTGATGCGGCAAAGCGTGCTTCCGCACGTACCATCAATGCTGTCATCCCTTATTTCGGATGGGCACGTCAGGACCGTAAGGACAAGCCACGTGTCAGCATCGGTGCCAAGTTGGTTGCCGACCTGCTCTCTGTTGCCGGTATCGACCGTGTCATCACCATGGACCTGCACGCTGACCAGATTCAGGGATTCTTCGATGTCCCCGTAGACCACCTCTATGCGTCCAACGTCATCCTCCCCTACCTGCAGAGCCTGCACCTGGAGGACTTGGTCATTGCCTCTCCTGATGTGGGCGGTTCCAAGCGTGCCAACACCTATGCCAAGTATCTGGGATGCCCTCTGGTTCTTTGCAACAAGACGCGCGCCCGTGCCAATGTCGTTGCCTCCATGCAGATTATCGGTGATGTAGAAGGTAAGAATGTGGTGATTATTGACGATATGGTAGATACGGCAGGTACCATCACCAAGGCTGCCGACATCATGAAGGCTGCCGGTGCCAAGACGGTTCGTGCCTGTGCCTCCCACTGTGTGATGAGCGGTCCAGCCAGTGAGCGTGTCCAGGCTTCTGCTCTGGAGGAGATTGTCTTCACCGACTCCATCCCCTACACCCAGCGTTGTGCCAAGGTGAAGCAGCTGAGTGTTGCCGACTTGTTTGCTGAGACCATCCGTCGCGTCATTAATAACGAGAGTATCTCCAGCCAATACATTATTTAATATATGAAGGTTAAATCCATTCTCATATTGACAGCAGCAGGCATTATGCTTGCTGCTTGTCAGTCTAATACGTACCATATCAAGGGGACTGTAAAAGATGTACAGGAGGACACGCTCTTTCTGACAACAGACCTCCAGCAAGGAACTCCCCGTGACACCATCCTTGTCAAGGACGGACAGTTTGAACTCAGTGGTGAGACAGACTCCACTTACTTCTGTATGATATACAGCAAGAACGAGGAGGCATTGAACATCCCCCTCTTCATCGAGCCTGGAACGACGAAGGTGCTCTTGTCCAAGACTCCTGGGGAAGGACGCGTCGGCGGCACTCCCATCAATGACGAGTTCCAGCGTATGACAGACTCCACCATGGTGATCGGCAAGGAGATCAACAATATCGCGGAGAAGGTCTTTGCCAATGAGAAGGCTACACAGGAGGAGCAACAGCAGGCATGGGCACAGATTGAGAAGCTCAACCAGCGTCATGCCAAGGTGGTACTTGACTTCACGGAGCGTAACATCAAGAATGAGCTGGGCTATTTCCTGCTGACCATGTACCCTGAGGAGATTATCCCTAACACAGACCGTCTGCGCCTCATCAAGATGATGCCTGCGGAACTGCGTCAGCGGGATGCCATCAAGACGATAGAGCAGCAAATCGGGAATGCATCGAAGACTGAGGAAGGTGCTGTCATCGAGAACTTCACCATGCCGTCTATCGAAGGCGTTCCCATGAGCATCATGAGTGAGGTGGGGAAAAACAAGATTACCGTGCTCGACTTCTGGGCAAGCTGGTGCGGTCCCTGTCGTCAGGAGACCCCGCTGATGGTGGAGATTTACAAGAAATACAAAGACAAGGGTCTCGGTTTTGTGGGTATCTCTCTCGACGAGGATGGCGACGCTTGGAAACAAGCCACCGACCAGCTGGGTATCGTATGGCCGCAGATAAGTGACCTGAAAGGCTGGGAGAATGCCGCTGCACAGATGTTCAACATCACCAGTATCCCCCACACTATCGTTGTCGACCAGCAGGGAAAGATCCTGCGTCGCGGACTGCGAGGAGAACAGTTAGAGCAGTTTATTGCCGGACAACTTCAGTAAGTCTGCCTGTTGACTGGAGTCGACAGACGGTCAGGATGCTTCTAACACCTGCGAAGGACGGCACTTACAATCGATCACAACGGCACTTATCCAAACAAAGGATGGCATCTGCAAAACGCAGGTGCCATCCTTTTATATTAGAATCTTTATTGGATATTACATAGAAGGCAACTCCAACCACTTCACGTAACAGAAGTCCTGACGGTGAGGCAGGTTCTTGTTCTTCGGATACATGCGGACAGCACTCTTATACTGACCGAAGCGCTGTGGAGCGAGGTCAGCCTCGAAGATGTAGTTGTTTCCATCCTTACCGGTCATCTTCAGTGGCTCGACGTTATAGACACGCTCATGACCTTCTTTGTCGACATAGACATTCACCTTCTCCAGTCCTACTGCATCATCGAGACCCTGCTCGTT
>Ga0247611_10001157_pt1 | contig 48292 bp, 24 predicted proteins | sample 177DNAGHGhighgp2_FD_192422 | JGI IMG/M metagenome (GOLD analysis project Ga0247611, IMG submission 192422) | Sheep rumen microbial communities from Palmerston North, Manawatu-Wanganui, New Zealand - 1770 DNA GHGhigh gp2 | ecosystem: Host-associated > Mammals > Digestive system > Stomach > Rumen... | reverse complement strand
GATGAAGAAGAGAATAAAAAAGAATTAATTAAAAAAGGTAGAAAAAGATTTGGGGGTTATCCTCAACAGGATTTATTATTCTTAGAAAAAGAATATGAAGATTGGGTTAGTCGTTATCCTTGTGATACAAAAAGTCAAGAAATATTATTTCAAGGTATTTGTAATAAACAATTGGAAATAGATAAAGCCCAAAAGCGTGAAGCGGATACTTCTAAATTGTATAAAGATTTACAGGATATGATGGGTTCATTAAATATTAAACCTAATCAATCTGATGGAGATGGTTTAACTGATACTTTGACTTTCGGACAATTAATTGCTAAATGGGAAAATGAAAAACCTATTCCAGAACCAGATGAACCATTTAAAGATATTGATAATATTGGGCTTTATATAGATGTGTTCTTTAGGGGTCATTTAGCTAAAATGATGGAGTTACGAAATGGTCTTTCTGCTCTTTATGACAAATTTATAGGAAAATATACTGTCAATAAACCAGAATACAATGGAGAAGACCCTACCTCCGAAAGTCTGTTTAATAAAATATTTGGGCAAGCTGAATTATGATTGAAGAAAGAAAAAAATCAATTCAAGAATTAGAAGCGGATAAAGCCCAAAAAGTAATGGAAACTGTTGCTTGGAGAGCGGGTTTCTATAGAGCAAATCCTCAGAGATTTGTTGAAGAAGTTTTAGAAATTAAATTAAAAATATTTCAAAAAATCCTCTTATACGCAATGATGCATTTTGATTATATAATGTACCTTGCGGCGAGGGGTCAAGGAAAAACTTGGCTTACGGCACTCTTCTGTTGTGTTAGGGCTATTTTATATCCAGAAACGATGATTGTTATTAGTTCTGGTACAATTAAACAGGCTAATGAAGTTTTATTAAAGATAGAAAATATTTTCTTGAAACAATCTTCTATCCTACGACAAGAAATATTGGTATGTAAAGTGGGACAGAATGATGCAATTGTTGTTTTTAGAAATGGTTCTATAATTACGACAAGAGTTTCAAATGATAATGCTCGTTCTGCTAGAGCAAATATATTAATTATTGATGAAGCTAGATTAGTAGATAAAAATACTTTAAATACTGTATTAAGAAAGTTTTTAACTACTCCTAGACATCCTAAATTTTTAGATAAACCAGAATACGCTAATCTACAAGAACAATATCAAGAAAGAAATAAAGAAATTTATATGTCTTCTGCTTATTTTAAAAGTTCTGAACTTTATGAAAAAGCGAAATCATATACTGTAAATTTCTTTGATGAAACTAAGAAATATTTTATTTGTGGTATTCCTTATCAAGTTTCAATTAAAGAAGGTCTGTTAATGCGCTCACAAGTTGAGGACGAACGTTCAGAAGCGGATTATAATGAAATTCTTGACCAGATGGAAATGGAATGCTTATGGTTTGGGGATACAGATGGTGGTTTATTTAAATTTAATGATTTAAATCAAATCAGACGATTAAAGAATGCTTTTTATCCTTTGAATTTTTATAATGAAAGTATTCCTGTTCCTAAAGTTTCTTTCCAAAATAAACGAATATTATCAGTAGATATAGCTTTAATGGCATCTAGTAAAAGTAAAAAAAATGATGCTACGGCTATTTATATAAATGACGCTTTACGTACAACAGATGTAACTTATCAAGCTAATTTTGTATTTGGACAAACTTTTGAGGGCAAAACAACAGATGAAGTGGGTTTAATTGTAATGAGATATTTTTATGAATATCAATGTACAGATTTAGTACTTGACTGTAACGGTAAAATATTGCCGCTTTTATCAGTGATGATAAAATGAAAAGAACGGAATTAAGCGAAGAGGCTGAAATGCTAATTCGAACCGAAGGCTATTTTTAAAAGAATAGTCAGGGGCAACGCATAGATGCTGACACTAAGTAATTAGAATATAATGCATCCAAGAGTCCGTTCTATCTATTTTAAATTTTATATGGTTAATTTGTGAAATTATTAAATGAAATTACAAACATATAGTTTATTCTGCCATATTATTTTAAACAAATAATTAAAGGAGTAAAACTATGTTAATTAGTAAAGAAGTAAAAATGAAATGGAATTCTAAAAATAAACGATTTTATGAAGATAAGGGTTATACTTATACTAAAATGCGTGATGAATTTTACGTTAGAGTCGAAGATTTAAAAAAAGGGTCTGATGTAAAAATACAAGTAAAATGTGATTATTGTGGAAGTATATATGAAATTCAATATCGTTCTTGGAAAAAATTAAAAGAAAAGGATAATAATTTTGATTGTTGCTCTAATCCAAAATGTACAGGGGAAAAATCTTTAGAATCTCTTGAAATGAAATATGGAGACAATTTTGAAGATTTTCGAAAAAAACAAAAAGAAAAAAGAGAACAAACGAATTTAGAAAAATATGGATGTATAAATCCTTTTCAAAATGAATTAATTAAATCCAAAATACGTGAGACAAATATAGAAAAATATGGAGTTCCTATTGTAACTCAAAATCCAGAAATTAGAGAAAAAGGTACACAAACCTGTTTAGAAAAATATGGTGTATCTAATTATGGAACAATATATTCACAATCACATAAAGGGAATTTATCTCCTACTTGGAAAGGGGAAGAAAGAATAACAGAAAGAATTGAAAGATACGACCCAGTTTATAAAGATTGGAGAAAATCTGTTTTTGAAAGAGATTGTTACACTTGTCAATGTTGTGGAGCAAAAAGTCAAAAGGGCCAAGGTTCTGTTTCTTTAGAAGCCCATCATTTAAATAATTTCAAAGATTATATAGAAGAAAGATATGATATAAATAATGGAGTTACTTTATGTAGAAAATGCCATAAAGAATTTCATAGTATATATGGTATTAAACATACTAACTATGAAGATTACCAGAAATTTATATTAAATAAACAAATAGATAAAAAAGTATGCTAAACTAACGAGAATGTGTAATCGTTAGAATTATAGGATAAAAAACCTATAAGTTAATAAATTGAATGGTCTAGGTGTGTACGACTTTATTATCAAAGACCAGTATGACCCAGAAACAGGGAAGGTTTATAAAGCTTTAACTGCTAAAAATAGTCAAGAAATGGCTGAACGTTGTAAAGTTAAAGATGCTAATAAAGTAGTATGGACAGTAAAAGCAACTCCAGCTTTTAATAATGAAATTGCTATTTTATTACGTAATGGTATTAAAAATGGTAGAATTAATTTCTTAGTACAAGAAATGGGAATTGATGAGATACTTGCTAAGAATTATAAACCTTATAAGAAATTACTTCCTAAACAGCAAGATGAAATGAAAATGTCTTATGCTGAAACAACCATGGCTATATATGAATTAATTAAATTAAAACATTTTGTAAAAAATGGACAAATATCTGTTGTTGAGCCTAGTGGTTTTAGAAAGGATAGATACTCTTCTATTGCTTATAATTTTTGGTGTATGCGTCAATTAGAATTAGAGTTAAAACCTAAAAATACTGGAGTTGATAGTTTACTTAATAGATTACCCATCCGTAGAGGTGTTTATGGTAAAAAAATAATATAAAGGGGGTGCTGTTTTGGCACGACAGATGAAAAGAGCAAAAGGGGCTTCAGCTAATACAGCACCTTCTTCTCCTACTATTAACAAAGAAAGTAAGAGAATGACTGCCGCTGAAGCTAGAGAATTTTTTGACCAACATTCTGATGAAATTATGAAAATTAATTTTGATAAAGCAGAACAAGGTCTAAAATTATTAACTGATTTACAAAAAACTACTACTAAAACCACTAATGCTTTTACGAAAGAAAATATTATTTCTTTTTTAAAAAATGTTGGTAGTAATGAAAGTAGATTAAGAAATCTTTCTTGGTATCTTCTTTATCGTTCACAGCTTTATAGAAGATTAATTATTTATAATGCAACAATGTTTAATTTAGATGCTAGGTCTGTAATTCCAAATTATTCTTTAGTAGAAGATAATAATCCAGATGATATTATGAGTTCTTATTATGAGACATTGATGACTATAGATAATATGGCTTTACGTAGAGAAATGTATAAAGTATATCTTACTTGTTTTATACAAGATGTATTTTATGGTGTACATTTTTACGATGATACTGGATTTTTTATTATGCCATTACCTGCTGATTATTGTCAAATTAAAGGTAGATATATGAGGGGTACTTATTGTTTCGCAATGAGAATGGATTATTTTACTGGAACTAATGAGTATATGCTTGAACTGTTGGGAGAACCTTTTGAATCTATGTATAGAGAATATCAAAAGGATACTATGAATGGTAGATGGCAAATTGTCCCAGAGGAATATTCTTGTTGCTTAAAATATAGTGTTGAAGATTGGCAATTACATATTCTTCCTTTTATGGGATTATTACCAGATTTGATTCAATTAGAAGATGTAAAAGACATTCAAGCTGTAGCTGATGCACAAGCTATATATAAATTAGTTTGGTTAGAATTAGAGACCATTACAGGCTCTAAAAATATTGATGATTGGAAAGTAGACCCAGAATTAGTTATTAAATATTTTAATAGAATGGTGCAAGAAGCTTTCCCATCTTACACTTCTGCGGCTATAGTGCCAGGGAAGTTAGAAACTATTAATTTTGATGATAATGAAACTAATGATGTTAATAGAGTATCTAATGCTGTTAAAAATGTTCTTAATTCTGGTGGTGGAGGTCAAGTATTAAATTCAACAGAATTAACAGGTACTACTGAAGTTGAAACCGCCTTAAAGGTTGATACAGAATTTGCTATAGCTTCTCTTCTGCCTCAAACTGAGGCTTATGTTAATACTTTCTTATCTTATAATGTTTCTAATCCGTCAAAAGTTAAATTCTTCCATGTATCGGTTTATACGCAAGATGAATTAAAAGAATCTTTAATGACTGCGGCGCAATATTCTTTGCCAACTAAATTAGCCTATAATACATTAAATGGATTTAGTGAATTAGATACATTAGCTTTAAATTATCTTGAAAATGATGTATTGGGATTACAGGATAAATTTATTTATCCTTTAAATTCTAGTTTTACTTCTAATGGAGATGCTGTGGCTAATGGAGAAACTGACCCAGTAACAGGTGGTAGACCAAGTAAAGACGCCAAAGATTTAACAGATGATGGTGAAGCTAGTAGAGAAAAGAAAGAAACAGCAAGAGGTTAATGATTATGGATAAAAAAGAGAAAAAACTATTTATTAAAACAACTGACCCAGACACTAAAAAACAATTAGAAGAACTAGGTTTCCAATTAGTATCTTCTGATTCTAGTGGATGGACTTTTTTAAATGATTCTAAGGTTGTTTTTGATAATAAAGAAATTAAAGTAATACATACAAATACTTTAAATCTCTAAGGGCTGATGGCTCTTATTTTTTATATATAATTTTAGAAGAAAGGAGGTATTGGCACTTTGAAGAGATGGTTAACATTAGATAATTTATATGATTTTTATGTAAATCAAAATAAATCTGTCAGATTCAATGCTCAAGAAGCAGGTGGGTGTTTAGTTGTTCAAATTCCCGCTAAAATCGAAATGTTTAAAAAAGACGAACGGTCTAGTCTCGTTCCCGTACATTTAAAAGCTTGTCATACAGGACGAAATCATAATGGTAGTAACATTAAAGAATCTGTTATGAAGTCTAAATTAACGACTTTTCATAATAAACCCATTTTAGCCTTTATTCGTAAAGTAAACGGTGAAGAAGAATTTGGTGGTCATGAAATGCATGAAGAAAATGATGAATTGATTTATGATGAAATTCCTGTAGGGACTATTCCAGAATCTTGTAATTGTCATTTAGAATATGACGAAGAAAAAGATAAAACTTATGTTCATGTTGATGGATATTTATATGGACAATATAATCATGCCCCACAAATTCTAGAACGTAAAGGTGGAGAATCAAAGACAAGCGTAGAATTAAATGTATTTGAATTATCTTATGATGCTAAAGATAAAGTATTAAATTTAGATGATTTTGAATGTGCGGGTATTACCATTCTTGGAGTTGATGATGACGGGAATGAAATTGGCGAAGGTATGGAAGGTGCAAATATTACTTTAGCTGATTTTAGTGCTGAAAATAATAGCACTATAAATGAAAAATTATTAAAGGAAATTGAGAAGCTTAATGCTACTCTTTCAACTTTTAATATAAATTCATCTTTAGAGGAAGGAGGAAAAACTGAAATGAAATTCGAAGAGATTCTTGCTAAGTTTGGTAAGACTTTTGATGATATTGATTTTGAATATGAAGATATGTCAGAAGAAGAATTCGAAGCAAAGCTTAACGAGTTATTTGCTGAAGCTGAAGAAACTCCTTCTGAAGAAGAGGAAGATAATGTAGACGAAGTTAGCACAGAAGAAAATTTTGAAGAAGAATCTAACAAAGAATCTGTAGAAAATAATTCTGAAGATGAAAACTTTTCAGAATCAGAAACTTCTGAATTTTCTCAAATTACCAGTTATTCAATTACACATGAAGACGGTTCTGTAAATACATTTGCATTATCTTTAAATGATACAATTCTTGCTCTTACTACTTTAGTTAATGATACATATTCTGAATCAGATAATACATACTATTCTGTTGTGGTTTATGATTCATACCTTGTTATGGCTGATTATTGGAATGACAGATATTTTAAACAATCTTATAAGAAGCGGAAAGATGTATATTCATTAACTGGGGATAGAGTAAATGTATATCCTACATTCTGTACACAGGAAGAATTAGATAATCTTGATTCTATGCGTTCTAATTATTCTAGTATTCAATCTGAACTTCAAAAATATAAGAATGCTGATAATGAAGCACAAATTAAAGATGTATTTGCTTCTGATGATTATGCTTCAATTAAAAACAATAAAGATTATATAGCATTTTCTAAAGAAGTTGCGAAAGATTATTCTAAATATACGGTAAAAGAAGTTATTGAAAAGTGTGATAGTATTCTTACTGAAGTTACTAAAGCACAAAATAGAGAAACTTTTGCTGAAAAAAATATTGAAGAAAAGAAACGTAGAGAAATGGTTCCTATGTTTGAAAGTAGAGTAAAGAGTAATAAGAAATCCAGATATGGAAATCTGTTTAATAAAAATAAATAAATTATTTTAATCTTATGAAAGGAGATAAATCATGGCTATTCGTTATAGTATTGAAAAACATAATGTAGCTTTTCCCTCTAAAGTTATGAGCGGAATGTGCGGTCACGTACTGAACTGCTACATTACCGAAGACACCGACAATGGCGAACTGGTTGGTGTTACAAACTGGCATGGTTATGATGAATACAATGTAACAACTGCTCCTAGTGATTTTGCAGGTGTAATTCGTGGTCAAGCCGCTAATGGTCACTGGTATATTGAAGTTACTAATGCAGGTTCTACACCTACTGTATTTATTCATCAGCCTGTTATTATCGCTGAAGATTTTACACGTAAATTTATCCAAGAAAGCAATTATTTTAACCCCGCTGAATCTGTAGTTAAGGGTTATGTTCTGTCTGTTCTGGATATTATTGAAGAATCTAATGTTATCTTCTCTGGTACTCCCGCTGTAGACAAGACTGTGACTTGGAATTCTACTACAAAGAAATTTGTAGTTGGTGCTTAATCATCATTGAAGAAAGGAGGATAAAAAAATGCCTAGAATTATGAATTTTTCTACACAACATCTGTCTAATGTTTTCTCCAATGATGGCTCAGATAATACTTATGATTATGATGCCGTTCGTAATCTGATGTTTGACCTTGCAAGGGGTGAAGATATTTTTGATGAAGACGGTAGTAAGGTCTCTAAAAGAGAAGCTAATGATAAGCTGAGAAAGGTTATTTTCTCTGTTCTTGAACTGTCTGAAAATGCTTCAAAGAGAGACAGGAAACGGGCTTTAAAGAGACACGGTGTTGAACTGTTTGAAATTATTGAAGAAGTTATTGACATGATTGTTGAAACTGGTTTTCATGAGAATGAGTTTTTCAATGATTATGTCGAATATAGAAATATCGCTGTAGGTGATGCTACTGAGTTCTGGACGGATGAAAAGATTATTCTGTCTATTGCTCGTATTTCTGGTGCACACCATGACTTTATTTTACAGAGACCTGCTGAAGGTCAGTCCTACACAGTTCCGCTTTCCAGATATGGCGCCGCTGTAGGTGCAGATATTGACCGTTATCTCTGTGGGCAGGAGGATTGGGCTACTCTGGTTGGTATGATTGGTAAAGCATTTACCATTAAGATTCAGAATGAGATTTTCTCTCAGATGATGAATGCTTATCAACAAATCACTCCTCAGTCTCAGTTTGTCGGCAATGGTGCACTTAGTGCTTCTACTAAGGGTGCTTTTGACCAAATTTTAGCTTACGTTCAGATGGCTAATGATGCCCCCGTTGTTATTATGGGTACAAAGCTTGCTCTGAAACAACTTAACAATCTGTCTGATGTTGATTGGAGAGCAGAAATTCAGAAGGAAGATGTTGCTCGTATGGGTAGGCTTGGTTCTTATGAAGGAACCGAAATGATTGAACTTCCTCAGAGGTTTGAACTGAATGACATTACCAGAACTCTGATTGATGATAATCTTCTGCTTATTATGCCTGCTGTTGACAATAAATTTGTCAAGTTCGTTGACCAAGGTGAAACCGAAATCGATGAAATTACCCAGAAAGGGGAGGAGCATGGCAGGATTGATGATGTCATGAAGTATGAAGTTCAGAGAAGCTTCGGTGTTGGCGTACAAATTGGACGCTATTTTGGTGCTTGGAATCTGGCTACTTCTGGCACTGGTGGTACAACTGGTGGTAATACTGGTGGTAATACTGGTGGTAATACTGGTGGTACAACCACTCCGTAATTTTTAAAATTATTTGATTAAAAGGAGAATAAATTATGGCACGTTCAATGAAAAAAACAGTCATAAAATCTGAACCCGAAAATATTCAAAAATCAACTGAAATTGAGCAAGAAGTTGAGCGAGTAGTAGAAATTACAAAGCCTAAAAAAGAAAGGGTTTTCCAGAAAGATGATTTAATTAAATGTCATTCTATTATGTCTGGGAGAACTTTTATGGATGGGATTAAAACTAAAGACATGTATGTTTTTGAGTCTTTAGGAGCGGAAACTGAAATAGCTTATCAAGACCTTATTGCGGCTTTAAATGTTAATTCAGTGTTTTTGTTTAAACCTTTTATTATTGTAGATGATGAAGATTTTATTGCTCAATCTCCTAAGTTAAAAAGGTTCTATGATAGTATGTATTCTGTAAAAGACCTTGCACAAATTCTTTCTTTATCTCCTGCAAGAATTAAGGAAGAGCTTAGTAAACTTCCAGTAGGGGCAAAACAATCTATTAGGTCTATTATTTCAGACTCTATTGCTAATGGTTCTTTGGATAGTGTTGCTAAAATTAGAGCTATTGATGAATTTTTCGGTACTCAATTTATGTTATTAACAGGTCTGTATGACAATTAAAAATAGGAGGTAGACTATGCTTTCTATTAGTTATGAAGAAATCTTTTCAAGATTTTATACCAAGGTAGAAGCATATGACCTAATGAATTTATTTAAAGATGTAAAAATGCAGAATGCAATCTTGTGCAGTTGGTTGCATTCTGCCTTATCTGCTCCTTATGTCTTTAGATTATTTTCCATCATTAATCTTCCAGAGGAAGATAATGTAGAAGAATTAAGTGATATAAATAATAGAATTGAATTTGAATTAAATTATTCTATTAATGATTATTCAGATAAAAATTTTATTATTGAAATATTGTCATATGGCATTGCTCTGGCTTGGATTGAACCCAAGATAAATTCATTAACAAATATCAGTCAAATGTTCGGAAGTTCTGCTGAAAAATGGTATGCACAAGCAAATCATTTAGCTGAAATTCGTGCATTAAGAGATGATTTAAATATAAAACAACGCTCTTTAATTAGAGACCGTGGTTATAGTAGTAATGATTATCTTGATGGTAATAGTGCAAGTGCATCTTTAAGAGGAAGTACAGAATAATGAAAACATTGTATGGTACTTTTTCTGAAGAACAAATGGAGCAATATAAAAAGAAACTGCATAGTAAAATGTTTTGGATGTTATTATATAAAGACCCAGAAACAGAGAATAAATACAAAAATGTAAATTATAACAATTATTTTGTTAATCTAATGAAAGAAATAAATGGATTGAATGTGATTTTGCAATATCCCGATGAAATTGTATGAATTATGTCTATGCTTCAAGCCGCTTATTCAGAAACACAAGAAACACCTTTTAATTTTCAAAATTACAGAAAATTTGTTTTGGAAGCACACAATCTTGTTGATAAAATCAAATAAGGAGGTGTGTTATGGCTGTAATTACGTTAGAAAATTATCAAAATATGTTGTTAAATAAAGGCAATAATTTATCTGAAGTTCGAAAGAATCAGTCAGATATGATTATGAATATTACTTTCGATGGTGATACGGGTTATAAAAAAGTTTATATATTATCAAAAGAAAATGGATGGGAGTATGTAGATGCCAAGTATGGTAAACATGCTTCTTATTCAATTTTAAAAGATGCTGTTGATAGTTATTTACAATTTAGACCGCAAGTTCACTATCCTGTAGGCACTTATGTATTTATTCCAGATGATACTAGTTCAGAAATAGGATTTTATGAATATCAACCCGAAGACCCCTTTAAAGATGCTAATTTTACAGTTAATAAATTATGGATGATAGTAGGTAGAGATGATGCTACTCAATTTGTTAGATATAATATTATTAGATGTAATTGGAACTTTAGATGGGTTTACAGACTACATGGAGAATATCAAATTCTTCATGTATGGGGAAGTATCAGAACAGCTTCATCTTATACCGCAGGTACTTGGGAAGCAGATTATATGAGACAATTAGATAATATAACAGGAGCATGGATTCCTGATTTATATTATATTTATGGTGAAAAATTATCTGAATATAGTTTTGATGACCCACGTTATTTCGCACACGATGAAAGATTTATGATTACAACTAATACTATAAATCCTAAGATATATAGATGTACTAAAGTTGTTGAATTAGCTCCCGCAGGAATAATAAAATTAACATTAAAACAAACTGAATTTGACCCTAGAGTTGATAATCCAGATTTATTATTATGTAATTATTATGACCGTATGGGAGAAATAAAACCTATTGAAACTGAAGTTATAGATGATGACCAATATATCTCTCATATTTATTTAGGTGTTGTTAATGATAATAATGAACTTGAAAAGGGTGAAGAAATATCTGACATTATTCCTATTAATATGGGTAAAACTGTTTATTTTATTACTGAATTTTATGATGATGATTATATTAGAGAAAATGTAGAATCCGAATATAGAATTGAAGTAATTGACGAAAATAATGTTTTATCTGATGAGGAAAGAATATATTTAGAAAAGTTAGTTAAATTAACAGTTCTTGATGCAAACACTATTTCTATAAAAGTGGGTAAATCTATAAAAGTTTCTGGTACAAAATATAAATTATATATTCAAGATAAAGAAGGTCATTATTCATCTTCTATTGAATTGGAGGTGAATTAATGAAACGAGATATTAAAGATATTCAAAGGAAACTGGATGATGCCAAAAATAATGATATAATTTATAAAAAAAATAAATTAAAAAAAATATTTGAATCAGACCCAGACCTTTTAGAAGTACTTGGTGAATTTGAGCCAAGGCCATTAAATAAATATGTAGATTCAGAAAACCCAACCGAAGAAGAACTTCAAAAGAGACAGGAAATTTTAGATTATAATGAGTCAATTAAACATGATAAATTAGTTCCTTATCTAAAATTGAATGATACTCAAAAAGAAGTAATTAATTATATTTGCTATGATATTGATGATACAGGTGTAGGCTATTATAATGACACAATTAAAAATCAAGAAATAATTGTAATGTGTTTTGTCCATGAAGATAATATGGAGACTGAATACGGTATTACTAGAGCGGATTTGCTTAGTTATATTGTTATGGATTTATTAGCATGGACAAATGAATTGGGGTTTCATCTTGTAAATATTGAAAATAGACCCATGATAGTCGATGCAAAATATTATTGTCGTAGATTAAAGTTTTTAGTAAAGGCTCCAAATGTGAATCCTAAACATATAGGGAGAATAAATAAATATGACACAGGACTTTAAAGTTAGTGAATTACAGTTATTCTTTGGAGACCCTATAGACGCAGATGGAATTACTGTTTATCAGCCCACTATAGGCAATATTTTAGAATATGATAAACAATTTGGAGAATCAGAATTTTTTAGAATTTTAAATGCTTTTATTGGCAATACGACAATGTATAGATTAATGTTATGGGATATGGGAGTTGATTGGAATAAAATAAGTGATTTTCAATTATTTATGACTTTAACGCAAGGTTTAGAAGTAGAAAAAACACGTATTTTATTTGGAGACTTAGATTTTAGAGATTTTGAACTTTATGCTAAAGCTCTTCCTCCTATTACTACTATAGACGAAAATGGTAAAGAAGTTCTTAAAGAGTCCGAACCAGAAATTATAATGTATCGACCGCCTTTATTAGATGCAGACACAAATGAAGAAATTAGGACTGAAGTTGAAATTAGTGAATCTACTTATAAAAAAATAGTTTTGTATCTTAGAACAATGTTTAATATATTCCCTAAAGAAGAAAGAGTTAAAGGTAAAACATTAAAAGAATGGCTTATTGAAGAAGAAAGAATTAAATATAATCAACATAAAGATGACACTTCCACTTCTGCTCTTCTTCCCCTTATCTCTTCCTGTTTAAATCATGCAGGATTTAAATATAAAAAAAATGAATTAAGAGATGTAGGAATATATGAATTTATGAATAGTGTTCAAAGATTGCAAATATATGAGCAATCTACTGCATTGCTCAAGGGTGCTTACTCTGGCTTTATGGACAGTAGTAAGATACCTGCTGAACAATTTAATTTTATGCGTGATATTACGCATGACAAATAAAATATTATGAAAGGAGATAAAATCATGAGTTTTAGATTAGGTGATTTTATTATTGATAGAATTATCATGGGTTATGCTGAAACCACAGACCAGAAGACTCCTCTGTATACTCTGACTCAGCTTTCTGATGCTTCTATCGAAGTTACTGCTGAATCTAAGGATGCTACTGATGCTGAAGGCAACCTTATTAAGAGATTCTGGCAAGGCAAGTCTGGTACTTTTACAGCTACCAATGCTATGCTGAACCTTGCTATTCTTGCGGCTAAGTCTGGTAATGATGCTGAAATGGCTACAGCAGACCATATTGTTAATATGCCGAAGATTGTTACTGTTAAGGCTTCTGTAACTACTCTGGATGTTACTGACGCTATTGCTGATACCATTCTGGTTAATGCTTTTACTAATGATGGTTCTCTGGGTAAAGCTTATACTCTGGGTACAACAGCTTCCGCTACAGAATTTAGTGTTAGCTCCAATACTCTGACTCTGCCTACAGATGCTTCTAATACTGAAAAGTATGTTATTAAATATATCAGAAAGGTGAATGACGGTGTTAAGATTGTTAATGGTGCAGGTGCTTATCCTAAGACCGTTAGACTGACACTGAAAGCTGTTGGTGTTGCTCCCTGTGAACCCGACACTCTGAAGCCTCTGTATATTGTCCTTCCTTCCTTCCAGCCTAGCCCTGAGACTACTATCAATCTGACAACTGATGGTCAGCTTGACTTTAATGGTGATTTACAGGTTGCATACTGCGATGAAGATAAAGTTCTTTATCAGATTTTTGCGGCTGAAGATGATGTTGAAGAATAATATTATTTTTTAAACAATTATCCTATTTATTTTGGGAGAGCAGGGGTCAAATCCTACTCTCCTATTTCTTTAAGCCATAATATATATGGCTCAAAATAATCACTAAACACGATGAAAAGGAGAATATAATTATGGCAAAATATATACAAACTTGTTTATTATGTAAACAAACTTATGAATATTGCGGAGGATGCTCTAAATATAAAAATCTTCCAACATATATGACAACTTTTTGTAGTGAAAATTGTAAAAATATATATCAAACTATGGCAGATTTTGAGAATGGTATTTTATCTAAAGATAAAGCTAAATTAAAATTATCTGGTTTGAATACATCAAGACATATGTTTTATACTAATTCATTTGCTATTTCTTATAATAAAATTATGGAAGACGAGAAAGATGTCGTAGAAAAAATAGTAGAAATAAATGATAATCAACCAGTTGAAGATGCTGATGTATCTGCTACTATTGAAAAAATTATAGAAAATAATACCATTTCATCTAATGACATTAAAGAAATGGCAGAATCTATTTCTACTTCTTCTAAATCTAAAACTGTAGGTAGAAATAGTTATAAAAATAATAGAAGGTATAAGAAAAAATAAGTATTGTGAATAGTGATTTTAAGTTAATACCGAACAGGTATTTTAAGGATATAACTCACTATTGAGTTATATCCTTTTTTTGTGTATAGGAGTAAAAAAGATGAAAATTGAACCGAATATTATATATAGACCTTATAGCACCAGTGAAGTTGTACGCATAGTTAATTTAAAACAAATTTTACTATATGTAAAACATGGTGTTTATCCTGTAGATATATATACCAGTCTTGATGATTATGATAGAGATATATTAGTGTGTGTTTTTTTAAAAGAAGATACTAAAGAGGTACATGATAAATGGATTAAACATGAGTTAAAATAAGGAGTTTAGAATGAGTTGTAAATTAATGGCTATAGATTCATCTACTACTGGGTCTGGTTATGCAATATATATAAATGGTGAATTAAATTATTATAATGTTTGTTCCACTAATTATCTTTCTAATAGTAAAGAAAGATTAGAGACAATGATGAGGTCTTTATGTCAAAAAATAGAAAAAGATAAACCAGATATAGTTATTACAGAATTAACTGTAGTAACTAGAAATGCAGAAGCCCAAAGGAATTTATCAATGCTTTTAGGAGCTATATATTATAAATGTTTAGAATTAAATATTGAATATCATGCGTTAAGACCTACTGAATGGCGTAAATTGGTTAAGAATAAAAATGAGACACTTCCTAGAAAACGGGAAGAGTTAAAGAAATGGTCAAAAAATAGGGTAAAAGAAATATATAAAATTGATACAGATAATGATAATATTTCTGATGCCATTTTATTGGGTCAAGGATATATAAATAAATTTAATGATTAAAAGGAGAATATTGTTATGGCAGATATTATTAATTTAGAAAATAAAAAAAATGGGTCTAATCTTACTTCGTGGGGAGTAGAAAAGATTAGTATTGATGATTTAATTAAAGGATATGATAGATTACAAAGTCCTCAAGCTAAAGATAGATATTTAAAAGAAAAAGTAAAATATACTGAATATACTAATTTCGAAATAGCCTGTTTTTATGCAGATGTTATTATTAATGAAAGTATGTTTACTAAAAATAAAGATATAAAAATAGATTCTTGCAAAAAATATTTACAATATGTTTTTACTCTTCTTTTTTATTATACAAACATAGACGTTCATGCAGAACAATGGATTTTAGAATTCAATAAATTAAAAAGATATGGTTTATTGGAGGAAGTAATAAAAGGAATTCCAGAAACTGAAATTAGCACATTAGATGCCGTATTAGAAATGAAAACTAATGATGCTATGACTAATTATTATAATTTTCAAAATTGGGCTACTAAAAAGTTAGGAGATTTTTATCCTTATGCTAGTAAAATAATAAATACCTTTTTAGAAAAAACAGAAAATATAATCAAAAATATAGATGAAGAAAAAATACGCCATTTATTAATAAAATAAAATATAAAGAAAGGAGGAATAAAATGGTTTTTAAACTAAATTTAGATGATAATTATTTTAAAGAAATGCAACTTTTGGGTAATGATATAGCTAAAAATTTAGCTATTGTATTTAGAGAAAAATTAACAGAAAGATATAAATATAGTGTAAATGGATTTTATTCCTCTTATCAACCTAAATTTTATCACCGTGAATATCAGTTATTTAAAGCAGGCTCTCCTTTTTATCAAAAATATAATTCTGGAGAAACCTTTAGGGGTGGAGTATTAATTGATTCAAGCTTAATGCATTATAAATATCCCGAAAAACATACATCTACTGATTTTATTCTAGGGATTTCTTTAGAAGGAATTCATGGTGATATTACTCAACCGATAACACCTCGTTGGATACTCACAGATATTTTAGTGTATAGAGATTATATTTTCCATCGTCTTTCTGGCAATGATAGTATCTCAAAAGACGCTTTTCATAGAGCGGGATTATAATTTTAATTATATCGAAGGGAGAAAAATAAATGCAAAGCGTTAAAAAGTTAAAAGTAGATATAGTGGCTGATGCTAAAAAATTTATAGAGCCTATACAGGATGCTATTACAAAATTAGAGAAAACGACAGAAAAGGTTGATTTTCTTGATGGCCTTAAAGATGATGTAAAAGAGATTCAAGAGGCTATAAAAGATATAGACTTTGGTAATTTAGCCGATGCCAAAAAAACAGAAGCTCAAATTGATGCTTTAACAAGAAGTTTTCAAAGTTTACGTGTAACAATTTCTACATTAAAGGGTAGAGTTAATCTTATAGATTTAGCTCCTGCTCAACAACAAATTGATTTATTTATTGATAGATTTAATAATTTACAAAAAATATATGAGCAATTAAATTCTCAAGCTAATGCTTTTTCAAAAAAGAATTTTAATTTATATGATATAGCTTCTGTAGAAGATTTAGAAAAAGGATTTAAAAGGGCTTTAGATTTATATGAGGAATTAGAAGAAAAGCGTCAAAAAAGTCCTAGTAAAATGCTATCAAAAGATTATAAAGAGGCTATACAAGATTTATATAGATTTATAGCTTTAACAGAAGAAATTGATAAACGTTCTAAGCAAGTAAATGGAAAAGCTAACTCTTTATTATCAAGTGCTACTGTATTTGGAACAAAAGATAATATTGTTAAAAGGGCACAAGAATTAAAAAAAGAAATAGGAAAATCTTTAGGAGATTTAAAAATAGAAATAGATAATAGTTTTTCTAGTATTAGTAGTACAGAAATTCCTATTCTTAATTCTCAAATGCAAAAAATTGCCTATAAGGTAAGTAATTATACATTAAAAAATGGAAAGGTTATTGTTCCTGTTGTATTAGAAGAAAATTTAACTCGTAAGTTAGACGATAATATATCTTCTATTATTAAAGAATTAAACGAAAAATATAAAAATACGCCTATAGAAATAGAAGTAAGTGTACCAAAAGATAAATTAGATGAAATTTATAATACAACGTCAGAGAAAATAAAACAATTACAAAATGAATTAACAGAAGCTACAAAAAATATTGTTGCAGAAACAGGAGTGGCTGAAGAAATAAAAAGTGTCAATGATATGGCATCTTCTATTCCACAATTAATTTCTAAAATTAATACTGTAAATTCAGCATTAGATAAAACTCAAGAAGAATTAGCGGCTGTATCTCAAGATTTAGAAACAGTTGGGAAAAAGGCAAAAGCCTCTATTAAAATTAATACAGAAACTAAGAAATTCCAAGAATACGCTGACCAAATAAAAAGAATTGCAGATGCATTAAGTGATTTAAATAAAAAATTTGGTGAAAAGGGTATTACTCTTTCAATTCAAGAAGAATCGTTAGAACGAGTTAATACACAATTAAATCAAATGTATCAATTATTATTAAGAACAAATGGATTAGTTGATAATCAAAAATTAAAGCATACATTCGATTTCTTTAAAAAGGAATTTCAGTCAAAATTTGATGAAGGGCAACTTGTAAGAACTTCAAAGGGAGCAATTAGTGAAGCTAAAAAGAATGTTGGTGAATTAGAAAAAATATTTTTAAGATTTATAAAAGAGTATAAAGCATTAGGCGGTAATTTAAATATTGCTGATTTATTTGATAATGAAATTGATAAAAAGAAAATTAATAAATTATATAATCAATTTCTTGAAAAAGATGAAGGTTTACAAAAAATAGTAGAAGATGCTCACAAAAATAAGCTGACTGCTATTGCCGTTAATGTAGATGGACAAAAAGTGGCGGGAAAATTAAGAGACGATTTGTCTAAATCGCCTATCCCTGTGCCAGTCACTCCATTACTTAATCCTACTGATTTTATAAATAAAATTCAAGAAAGTCTTAAAAATAAGCAGGTTCAAGTAAGTGTTACTCCTGTTACTAATTTAGTCTCTTCGCAAAATACGACTGATTCAGTAATCCCTAAAGAAGCTCAACCATCTATTGATAAATCTCGGATAGCTTATCATTGGGGGACATTAAATAATGAACCAACACATCAATTTGGTTCAGAAAAAACGACATATCCTAATGGTATACGTAATGGTGGAATACCTTGGGGAGGCGGTACAGGTAGTTATATTTTATTTAATCCTGCTTCTTTATCTTCATTAGATACTTCTGACCCTAATAATAGTGGAAAAAAGTTTTTTGCTATTGATACTTCTAAACTTAATCTATTTAAGGCAGAATCTCAAGAAGCGGCGGATGAGTTTCAAAAATTTATTCATCAGTTAGAACAATTCATTTTAAATACAGCTCATGAGTTTCCTCAATTCAAAGAAAATTTAGAAGGAGTTACAGAAGGGTCTTTATTTGAGAGTGCTAAAAAACTGTTTCCAAATTTTAAAATGGAAATAGGTGAATTTACTGATTGGATTACTTCAATGAGTAAAATTGCCAAGATAGGAGTACAAAAAAGCGGAGCAATTCGTTTAGATAAAATAAAATTGGATTATGGCACCGAAGATTTTAAAACTCGTTTTTTAAAAAAACTAGGTTATCAAGGATATGATTTATCTGGAACAAGCTATGATAACTTTAATATAGGTTCTGTCTTATTTGAAAATTTTGCTAAAAAAAATGTTATTGGTTCTGCGGATACTATTTCGGGTTTAGAAACAATTGTGTCTGAAAAAATAAAGGAATCCCAACAAAAAGTTCAACCTATTCAACAAGCTGTTATAACCACTACTAAAGAATTGGATAAACAATCTACTCAAGTATCTATAGAACAAAAGGAATTAGATGAATTAAAGACCAAAGTTCAAGAATTAAGTCTTTATTTAAAAAATATGGAACTTAATTTAAAACTTAATCCTAATAATATAATAAGTGATATAGAAAAAGGAAATTTTAAACATGCTTCTCAATCTATTGAATCATTAATAAGAAGTATGATAGAGGCCGATAATATTCAATATAGAACAACCAATCAAACAGAAGGGAATCTGAAAGAGCGGTTAATGTTATTTAATCCTTCAACAGGAAAACATACTAATCCGTTGGTTTTCGGTGGAGACCATTCCGCTTCTATAGATTTAATGAATAGTGCATTAAAAGGACATGAAGCAGAAAACTTAACTTCTTTCTTACATACCCATACTATTAAAGGAACTGCATCTTTTTCTCCTAGTGATATTTTAGTTGCTTTTGAACAAAAAATTCAAAAAATGTATGCCGTCACAATGGAAGAAATAGCTGAATTAGATGCTTCTAAGTTACGAACAGATATAGAGCGGAATGGGGGGAAAGGAAAATTAAAAGAAATCATCAAACAATGGCAAGATTCTTGGAATAATAATCCTACTCCTTTTTCTGAAGTAAACAAATATATTAGTACATCTGTTTCCAATGGGGGTTTTGGTGGTCAAAGTGTATTTGCCCAAAAATTGCGAGATGAGTTAATTAATTCAAATTTAATAGATTCTGTCTTAACTCCTGCCTTTAAAAAAAATGGTAACGCAGAAGAAATTAAAAAACAATTAACAGATTTCGTTACACAAACTATTCCACTTCCAGATATAACTAAAGAATTACGAAACATTCCTTTAAACGCAGATTTCTATTCTTCTGTCCAAAAAATTCAAGATAAAATGATTGAAAAATTAATAGAAAATATGGACACCGATAGTGATAAAGGAGTAGATAAAATTTATAGTAAAGCTAGTTCTTTATTTAAAAAAGGATTAAATTCTGATTATAAAGGTATTTATAATAAAGAAGGTGATATGATAAGTTTCCTGTTAAGAATGCAAAAATTAACAGGTAAAACAAGCTTTCTTGATAGTTTTAAACATCAATATAATTATAGTGACATTGGACAAGCTTATAATCAAAAAGCCATTCGTGATTTAATGACTAAAGCCTTTAAAGATAATGGATTTGATATTGGAAAATATGTTGCCACTCATCAAAATACAGACGACTTTTTTAAGAAACATCCAGAATTATCAAAAGCTATTCAAGATTCTAAAAATGGAAAAGCAAATAATATTTCTCCAATAGGCATTACTCCCGATTTAACTAATTTTGAGGAAGAAATTAATAAACAATTAGAAAATACAGAAATTCCAGTAAAGATAGTTCCTAATATGGACGGTTTTGTATCTTCTATTCAGAATAATTTAAATAATCAAACATTTGACATTAAAACAAATAGTATTTCTGAAGAAACTTCTTCAAAAGGTGAAGGGAAATATAAGTATATATTAACAGATAAAAATGGAAAACCTCTTCCGATGTACCGAGGAGTAACGGATACATTAAATGGAGCTATCTCTCAAAATGAGGGGACAATGGGAGGAACATTCTGGGCACCTAGTTTAGCCTATGCTGTTAATTATGCAAATGAAGAAACTGATTTTAAACCAAATTCTCTTTTTGGTTATGAAAATGCAGAAGTTTTAGGTAAAATGTATCAAGGTTATTTAAAGTACAATAAAATATATGAATTAAATGCACACGAAGCACCTTGGTATGGTATTGAAAATGTAACTGATGATGAAATTGGTGCTAAATTTGCACAATTAAGTGTAAAAATTGAAGAAATAATAGGTGATATTATAGCTTCATATAGCGAAAATTTAGATATTAATTCGTTATTAGATTATAGAGATATTAAATCTGTTAATTCTTTAATGCCTCAAATTAAATACGATTTAACATGGGCTTTAAAAGATAAGTCTTTGTCTTTAGATAATGAAACAGATATTCTAAAAGTGATAGGAACTACAATAGAAAAACATATACAATCTGAATCAAAAACAGACGAACTTCCAGAAAAATTTGTTCAATTTTTAAATAATGTTGATAAAGATGAAAATCTTTATAATGATTTTTTAAAACAAAATTCTGATGTTCCTTTAGAAAAAGCCAAAGAGAATTTAACAACTTTATTAGCTTTAATAAAAGAATATGTTTCTATTTCAAATGATATTACAACAATGTCTGGTTTTGGAAATACTCATGATTTTGCAAAAAAAGCCAAAGGGAGTGGGTATGATGCGCTATATCTTAAAAATATTGGTGGAACGTATAATGATTACCCCCACGATGAAATAACGACTTTTGAAGAAGACCAAATAGAAAATTTAAGTGTTTTAAATGAAGAACAGCGGAAAATAGCTTTAGCATATTTAACGAATGCTGTACATTCAATAGACTCATATCAAAAAGATTTAATTAATATTACTAAAGAAGATATAGAAGGAGATATAAAAAGAATCGCAAGGGAAGGCGAGACAGCTTTTGATTCTCTTCATTCTCAAAGTCCTATTAGAGCATTTATTAAAGATGCTTTGACAGGGTTATGGACTGACCCCGTTACAGGTAATCCTTCAAATGAGGAAATTGTAGATTTAGTTCAACATTTAAATAAAGAAAAAAAAATAAACAAAGTAGTAGACGAAGTTTATGATTATAAAGGTAAAATAATAGAAATTCAAAAAGAAGCTGATAAAGCCTTTAACCAGAATCAAATTTCTAAGAAAGACGTTAGTTCCCAACTTCCCGTTACTCCAAATTTAGATAATTTTATAGAAACTATTCAAACATATTTAGACGGTCAGTCTGTTTCTATTAAAGTAAATCCAGATTTATCGCAAATTGGAGAGAATTTAAATCAAGAAGTTATTGAAACTTTATCAAAACAACAACCTAGTTCTAATATTACTTCTAATGTAGATACTCCTAAAGAATCAGAAAAAAAAGAACCAATAACAACAACATCTACAACGACAACTACTACTACAAAGACGGTAGTTTCTACCAATGATAAAACTAATAAAGTAAATAAAGAAATTCCTAAAAAGAAATCCTCTGCCTCAAAAGATAAAACATCTTCTCAAACAGTAACTACCAATGTAGGAGAAAAACTTAATGGGGCTATTGAAGATTGGGTTGTAGAAGAAGCACAAAAACTATTAGGACAAATTAAATTTAATAAAAATAAATCAGTGGCACGAGGACAAACATCCTTAATTGATGATTTTAGAAATAATGTTTACCGTACTTATAAAGAATATGGTGGAGAAAAAACCATAGAAGATTTATTTCCAGAAAGTAAAGCTTTACAGAATAAGTTAAAAGGAATACGACCAAAACGGAAATATAAGAAAAAAACTACCACTAAAGAAAAAGCTAAAAAAACAAATATAAGTGAGACTAAAAATGAGGAGAATTTAGAACGGGGAATTAAAAGATTTAATGATGTTGTTCGTTTAAATTCAAACGGTACAATTGGGAAAGGTCAAGAGCAATATTTAGATAGTTTTATTAAAACATTTAAGGCATATCGTGAAAATGGCGGTCAAAAAACATTAGAGGATATTTTTACGAATGGTCATGTAATTCGTAAATTAAATGAATTGAATAATATTACTCCATCCCAAAAAAAAGAAACAATAAAACAAAAGGCAGAGTCTAAACAACAGAAGAAATCCGAATCTCAATCTTCTGCCAAAACCTCCGAAAAAAAACAAGAAACAAAACAAATATCTTCCCAAAGTAAATATACTACTGAAGAAATTGACCAACATATGGAAAATATTGCTAAAGGATTTGTTAATAAAATAGCATTAAATAAAAATGGTACTATTGTTGGTAATCAGAATGCCTTATTTATGGACTTTAAAAAGAATTTCTTAAAATATAAAGAAATTGGTGGAGAGAAAGAATTAGGGGATTTAATCACTAATCAAAATATTATAAATAAATTGACAAATATGCTTAATAAAACTAATACTCAACAAAATAAAACGCAATCTAAACAGCAATCCACTAAAGAGCAAACAGTTTCAAAACAAACAAAAAAAGAAGATGTACCTCAGAATAAAGAGAATACAAAGAAAGAACAACAATTAACAGAAAAACAATTAAGAGAAGGATTGAAATTATTTATAGGTAGTTATAAAGACCTTTTAGATAGAAAAATAGAAGCTAATGTTTTAGGACTTCCTAATGAAGAACTTGATTATCTTGCTGAAAGAGAACAATTAATACGGAACAATCTACAAGATTTTGTAAATAATGAAGATATGAAAAAGAATGCTCCTCAATTGGTAAAGGGTGTTCAAAAATATTTAAATAATCCAGAATTAATGTTAAAAGAGGTCTTTTTTGATGAGGATATTTTAGAAAATGTAGGAAAACTGAGTCAAGCTGAAAATGATTTAGCCATTTCTTCTCAAAAAGCCACTGAAGCAGTTAAAAAACAAAATTCGAATAATGAAAATATAACTCCTTTAGAACGGTTAAGAAAAGCACATTTATCTGTAACGCCTTTTGATTTTGACCCAAAATCATTTAGTCCATCCGAAATAATTGATAATTATATGATGAATGTTGTTCAGCTTTTTAATAATGAAAAAATATCAAAATATCAATCAAAAAATTCAAAAGCAAAAATTCCATATAGTCAAATTCCCGATGAACCCTTTAAATGGCTTAATGACCTTTATAAAGATTATATCGCTTCTGGTGGTAAACAACCTTTAAAAAATTTTATTCCAGAGACGGAAGTTTTAGAACGAATAGATTTAATAAAAAAACAAAATGATGCTCAAAAAGAACTTGACCAAAACGAAGAATTGCCATTTAAAAAAACTAATAAAAAAAAATCCACTTTAGAAAAAATATATGATGAAATAGATGCTTCAAAAGAAGCTGAAACATATATGCAAAATATAATAAAAGCTTTTAATGAAAAAATTAAATTAAATAAAAATGGTACTGTTATAAAAGGTCAAGATGAATTATTTAAATGGCTTGATAGTTCTTATACAGAATATAAATTTAAAGGTGGTTCAAATTTTATAGAAGATTTTATTTCTAATAAACACATATTAAATTATCTTGCTAAAAAATCATATTTAAAAGAAGAAAAAAAACCAACACAAGAAATACCATTAGATACTCAAAAAGAGTCTTCTGAAACAACTGTATCTTCTACAGAAAATCTTCAAGAAGCTGAAGATAAGCTTACTGAATCAGCAAAACAAGCTACCGAAGCAATTGAAGAACAATCTTCTGTGAATAAAAAGGTCGAAGAAACATCTCAAAAAGAAGATATATCTAAAAAGAAAGAGATTCCATTCGGTTCTTATATGATGCAATTATATCATGAAGCTAAAAAAGCTTCTGTTTCTATAGAAGAAGAACCTTGGAGATTACAACAAGGTGTTAAGGATTTCTTTGAAAATAATAAAAACAGTACTTTTAGAGCACAAGTTCCATTTTTATATGAAAATAGAGATTTAACTTATCAAGACCAGAAGTGGGATTTTGATAAAGATTTTAATCTTCTTAGTGGGAAAATAAAGTATTTAGACGAAGGGGCTAAACAAACATATATAGATTATTATACTTGGCTTGAAGATACAATTGATTTAACTCAATTGACTAGAGAACGTTTAGAAGATTTTAAGAAAATAATAGGATTAACAGATGACCAAATAGAACAAATGATTCAAGAACAATATGAAAAACGATTAGAAGATAAGATTGAAGAAATTGGACAAAAGAAGAAAAAGATTGCCACCATTAATGATATTAGTCCTCAAGAACGGGACGATATTCTTGTTGAAACAAGACAAAATTTTAAATATCGTTATTTTGGCGTATCTGGTCATGGAGCTATAGATAATGAAGTTGCAAGAGTAAAAACTCAAGAAAAAATCAAAAAAGAACAATCATCTTTAAAAGAATGGCTTAGTAGATTCGATAGTCAGACATTAGGCGTACTAAAAGAAACTGCTCAATATAAAGAATTGAGTTCAATGGATATAGTGTCTGATTCAGATATAGAACGAGTAAGAACTTTAAAAAACGAATTAAAAGAAACTTATAATATTATGGTGCAAGATGCTAGAAAGGGTAAAAGTTCTTTAAATCCAGTAGTAGATATGCTGAATGCTTCTGATAGTGCTCAAGGTCAATTAGATAATCTAATTAACAAATATGCTTCACTTACTATTGGGTCTGATAAAGCTCAAGATGCTTTAACCTCTCTTCAGAACATTTTGAATCAAATAAACCAATCTGCCGCAGATAATGACTTCCTTACATTGGCAGATATGGTCGGTAATTTTAGAGTAAAAACTAATGAATTGAATGAAGAATTAAGTAGATTAGCTAGAATAAACAAAGAAATAAAAGGTACTAATATACAAAAATTATTTAACGAATTTACATTATTACCCAATCCAGATGATATTAATTTTAATGCTGAGGGCGACATTATAGATAGTTATGTAGATGACTATACAATATTAAAATCTGAATTACTTCAAATTAAGGTATTATTAGGAGAAATTTCTAAATATGGATTTAATACTGATGAATATAAAAATAGCGTCATTCAAATTCAACAATTGACCAAAGAGGCAGGAAAATTACAAAAAGATTTGGGGTCAGCAAAATATGCTACAACTAATAAATATGGAACAGTAATAGGACAAAATATTGCTTCTTCGAATCAAGCAATGCAAGTTGTACAACAAATTGCTTCAAAATATAGTAATGCGACAAGTATGGATATTACTCCTATACAATTAGATGACGGAGAAATGTTAACTAAGTTTGTAGTAAAAGTAAAAAATGCCAATGACCAAATTGAAACATTAGCCTTTACTTATGATTCAGCAATGGAAACAATTCGTCAATCAACTGTAAAAATAGAAGAACCGACTTCAATGTTAGATGCTCTTTTTGAAAGATTAACTGGTAAATGGGGAGAAGTACTTACTTGGTTCGCTACTCATATGACTTTAAATGAGTTTATACAGCAATTAAGACAAGGCTTCCAAGTTATTCATCAATTTGATGATGCCCTCGCAGAAATGCAAAAAGTAAGCAATGAAACATTAGATACTTTGAAAGAATATCAAAAAACAACTTTTGATTTAGCTGATTCTGTAGGGTCTACCGCTTTAACCATTCAACAAAGTACTGCAAATTGGATGCGTTTAGGCGAAACTATGGAAGAAGCATCTAAGTCTGCACAAATTTCTGCTATTTTATTTAATGTATCTGAATTTGAATCTATTGATGCCGCTACAGAAAGTTTGGTAGCTATGTCTGCGGCTTATGAGGATTTAAATACTCATATAGATAAAATGGATATTGTGGATAAATTAAATAAAGTCGGTAATGATTTTAGCATTTCTACTGATGGTTTAGCGACTGCATTACAAGAATCCGCTTCTGCGTTACGAACAGCAGGTAGCAGCATTGATGAATCTATCGCATTAATTACGGCAGGTAATGCAGTTGTTCAGAATCCTTCTAAAGTGGGTGCAGGTTTAAGAACTATTGCATTAAGATTAACAGGTACTTCTGCCAGTAAAGCTGAATTAGAAGCTAACGGAGAAGAAGTTGAAGGCATGATAACAAATGTCTCTAAATTAAGAGATGTAATTATGCAAGCTACCAAAGTTGAAGCCAATGGATTTAAAGGATTTGATATTTTAACTGATGTTGGTTCATATAAAACCCCTTATGAAATATTATCTGGAATTGCTGAAATATATGAAGATATTGTTGAATTAGATAAAAAAACGGGTAATAAACAAGCAAACCTATTATTAGAAACATTAGCGGGTAAAACTAGAGCTAATATTGCCGCATCAATTTTACAAAATCCAGAAATGCTTAAAAAAGCTTTTGAAGAATCTCAAAATGCAGAAGGTTCGGCATTAGAAGAAAACGAAAAAATGATAGATAGTATAACTGGTCATTTAAATAAATTGACTAATGCATGGCAACAAATGTGGGCTAATACTGCCAATAGGGATGTTATCAATTTCTTCTTAGATTTAGCAACTGCTGTTTTAAAAGTTGTAGATGCTATAGGACTTATTCCTACTGCGGCTTTAGTTGGAGGAGGTTTATTTTCTTTAATACAATTTACACAAACTAATAGTGGTTTATCTAAATTAGTTAAGGATTTGGCGAATGTTACTGAATTGACAAATGATAAAAAACCTAAAAAAGGTGGATTTATAAGAAATGTGCTAAGTAGCCTTACATCTTCAAGTATAAGTGACAACTTAGATGATACAGGTCAAGCTATTATGGAAAATTTAGCCAATACTGCTGAAGAGGGAATTTCATCTGGTATAGAAGCAGGAAGTAAAATAGGAGGTTCTAAATTAGTTAATAATTTATCTAAGAACCTCAAAAATTTAGGTACGGTAATATTAGGTAATTTAGATTTCATTCTTGGTGGTATAGGAATAGCCGCAGTAGCCGCTTTAGCTACTTGGGCTATTGATTATAATAATTTATTATCTAAGCAAACAGAAGAAGAAGCTAAATTAGTTCGTTCTGGTTATAAAGATGCTATTACTGAAGCTCAAGACCATAAACAGTTTATTGATTCTATTTCTGAATCTGGAGAAAAATTATTTAAAGGTGTTGATTTAACAAATAATCACAATTTAACATTAACAAATGACGAGTATAAAGAATATCTTAACACTGTTAATAAAATTGCTAGTATATATCCCTCATTAGTTTCTGGTTATGATGCACAAGGTAATGCTATATTAAGATTAAAAGGCAATGCTAGTAGTTTAACAGAAACATTAGAAGAACTATATATTCAAGAACAAAAAACAGCGGCTATTGATGCATTACAAGGTGGAGATAAAAAAGACAAAAATTCTCAATTAGATTCTTTTAATAGTTTATTTAAAACAAGTTGGTTAGACCAATTATTAGATTTTGGTGATATTAGTGTAGGTGGAGCTATTTCAGCTAATGATGCTAAACAAGCATTGGAAAAAGCTATAAATATTCCTAAAATGGATTATAGCGGATATAATGATTTTATAGCTGATTTAGGAATTGACCATATGCAATATTCTTATTTGCAACAATTGGGATTAGATGCTCAAACAACTCAAGAAGAATTTGAGCAATTAAGACCTATTATAGCGAATGAATTTAATAAATTAAACGAAACTGTCGCCCAAGGTTATACCAATTTTAGAACTATGTTGTCTCAAATGGCTCACTCTCAAGATGCTTTTTATGGAGTAAACGGAGTTGATAATTCTGGTATTATATCCAGTATTTTAGGTAATTTATCTGAAGAAAAAATTGATGAATTATCTAAAAAAAGTATGAATGAAATTCAGCGAGAAGTAAATAATTTAATTGACCAAGTAAATAATAAAATTATTCTTAATGGAGATGATTTTATTCAATTAAATGATATTTCTTCTTCAAAAGGAATCAATTCTTTAAATAAAGTCTTACAAGATATGAAAGATTATTCCTCTGGTAAAGGCTCTTTATCTGGATTAAATATTAAAGATTTTACTAATGTAGCTAATGAATACAAAAAAGTAATTAATGAAGCATTTGGAGAAGGAACTTTTGACTCTTTATTTGATGACCAAGGCATATTTAGTTTAGAAGACAGATTTGAAGAAATTCTTAATAATACTTCATTTACAAAGCGTAGTCATGAATTAAGACAAGAAGCTAAAAATACATTCTATTCTTTGACAAAAGACCAAGCAGAAGCATATTTAGAAGCTTGGAAAGGAGCAAAGAATTTGAATGATGTTAATCAGCAATATACTCAGAATCTTCGTACTTTAAGTGCTAGAACATATGAAGCCATTGTAAGTATTGAAGATGAAACTGGTGCTATTAATACTCTTACATCCGCTCTCTCCTCTTCTGCTAGTGGAAATGGATTATCTGAAGAAGAAATAGGTAATATTACCTCTTTATTCCAAGATGTTGTAGATTTTGATGAGAATAAACTGTTAGAGAACACCGCTAATGGAGTTCATTTAAATGTAGAAGAATTAGAAAGATTAAATAAAGAACGTGCTGAAATTAATATTAAAAAGCAAGGAAAAGAACTTGACAAATATACCAAAGAATTACATGAATCAGAAGAGGCATTAAAAACTTTAAAACAAGAATATGACGCAGGAACAAAGTCATTAGAAGATTATCAAAACGCTTATAACCAAGAAGATAATATTAGACAGGGAATAGAAAACAAAATTAATTTATTAAGAAGAGAAATGGCTCAATATTCCGCTTTAACTTCAGCATATAATCAATATGTTCAAGCACAATCTTCGGCTAATGAAAATGCTAAATATGAAAATATTGGTAGTGGATATGAAACTACTAAAGATTTAATAGAACGTGGTTGGATTGGTCAAGATGATGTTCGAGCATATTTAAATATGTTTACAGATGAGGATATGATGACTGCATCTGTGGATAAATTATATGCTGTATGGGATGGTTTAGATGATAAAATTAATTCTGCTGGATATTCTTTGAAAGATTTCTTTACTTATGATGATAATGGAAAATCTACTTCTGATGGTATATTTAATTTCTTAGATACTGTTAAACAAGCGGCTAAAGATAGTGGGATTTCAGACGCTATTCTTGAACAATTCGTCTCTGTCGATAAAGAAACAGGAGCATATTCGTTTGATTTCGATATTTTAGGTGGAGACCAAAAAGTTGCTGATATGCTTGGAGTTGATTTATCATTATTACAAGCTATTATTCAAGCCGCCAAAGATGCGGGTTTTGAAGTTCAAATGACAAATGCGTTGCCTGGTCTTCAATCTTTAACTGAAAATCTTCGCAATATGCGGTCTGAAGTTAAGAAATTAGGCGGAGATGTTGATAAATATGATTTTCATGTATTAAGTGTTGATGTCAATTCTAAAGAATATGACACTACTTTAAAAAGTATTAGTGATGCTATTAAAGAACTTAAAGAAACTAATTTGGATGACCCATTAAATTATGCTTATTATAATCAAGTTAATAGCGAATTAGAAACACTGATTGGCACTAAAGCTAGAGCCGCCGCTGATGAAAAATGGAAAGACACAAATGTTGACCAAGTGGTTCCTAAATATCAAGGACTTGTTTCTTTATTAGATGAAATGTATTATCAACAAGAACGTTTAAAAGCCACTAATGCCTTTAATGAAAAATATAAATTAGATATTGATACCACTGGTGTACAAAAATCTCTCGATGATGTTCAAGATGATTTAAAACAATATATTGATAAATTATCATATGCTGATGCTCAAGAGTTAGGTTTAGATGTTACACCTGAGTTTGACCAACTTAGTATTGAAGAAAAATGGGAACTTGTTAAAGAACAATTACAAAAACAGGGTGAAGAGGGAGGCATCTCTATTCCTGTAGATTTAGAAAGTCCTACAGGAGACCCTACTAAAGGAATTGATAGTCAAAAAATAACCATTGATATTCAATTTAGTGTAGATGGTAAAACTCTTGTTTTAAAGGATATTACAAGTGTTGAACAAGCCGCTGAAAAAGTACCAGAGCAAGTGGATACTACATTAACTACTTCTGGAGGTGGCCCAAGTCAAGTATCAACCTATTCTAGAGATATAAACAATCTTCCTAAAGTTAGCTCTACTCAATTTAAAAATAATGCAAAATCTGAAAAGAAAGATGTTGATAGTTACAATAGTTCATTACTAAAAACTACTGGTACAAGAATTGTTAATTTTGTTGCAGGTGGTTTAAATACTTTATCATCAACTGTTACAAATACTTTAAATAATATAACTAAAAATCCACGTACCATTACTTTCCAATCAAAAGTTATTCCTCCTGCGGGTTCTGGTGGTGGTGGAAGAACTTTCCAACTTTATAATGGTACAGCCCACGCATTAGGTACTGCTTATGCTAGAGGAACATCTGGAAATTGGGGAGTTTCCGAAGACCAAGATGCATTAACTGGTGAACTTGGCGAAGAACTTGTTGTTAGAAATGGTCATTTCTTTACTGTAGGTTCTGAATCTGCTGAAATGGTTCATCTGCAAAAGGGTGATATTGTCTTTAATGCAGACCAGACTAAACAGATATTCGAAAAGGGTAGAATCCTTAATGGCTCTCGTAGAGGTAGAGCACACGCTGATGGCACTGCTTATTCTGCGGGTTCTGGTGGTAGGCGTAGAACAAATGCCGTTGTTGCTAATTCTAAATCTTCTAATAATTCTTCTAATAATAATAATAATAATAATAAATCTAATAATAAAAAGTCTTCTAATAACAACAAAGAAGGCGAAAAGATGGATTGGATTGCAATTGCAATTGAACGTATTGAACAACAAATTGATGAACTTAATGATGTTGTTGATAGTGTTTATCGTAGTTGGAGTGATAGAAACCAAGCATTAGCTGAAGAAATCAAAGCAGTTAGTGACGAAATAGCAATTCAACAAGCGGGTTATAAGCGTTATCTTAAAGAAGCTGAATCTGTTGGTCTTAGTGAAACATATGCTAAGAAAGTACGTGAAGGTACTATTGACATTGAAAAGATTACGGATGAGAATTTAAAGAAAAAGATAGACGAATACCAACAGTGGTACAAGGCGGCGGAGGATTGTCGTGTTAAAATTGCTGAACTTGAAGAAACTGAAAATGAACTTTATCAGAAAAAGATAGATAATATCATTGCAAGATATGAAGCTATTTCTAATAAGTATCAAGACCAGATTTCTTCTATTAATGCTTTAATGGACTTAGCTGAAGAGCAAGGTTTAAAATCTAGTTCTGAATATTATAAAGCATTACAGGATTGGGAGCAAAAGAATTATAAAGCTTTAAACGAAGAAAGACAAAAAGCGTTTGAGCAGTTACAGGATAACATTGCTGAAGGAATGATTATACGTGGTTCTGAAGCTTGGTTAGAAGCAGTCTCCAATATTGACCAAATTACAGAATCTATAATTAATTCTCAAAAAGCATTAGTTGAATATAATAACGAGATTCGACAAATTAAATGGGATAATTTTGACCTTGGGCAGGAACGTATTAAGAAGGTTACTGATGAAGTAGAATTCATGATTGATACTATTTCTAATGAAGACCTGTTTGATGAAAAAGGTACTTATACGGCACAAGGTTTAGCTTCACAGGCTTTACATATGGCTAATTTAGAAACTTATACTAAACAGTCTGAAGAATATGCTGAAGCTATTGAAGAAGCTAGGGATGCTATAGTACAAGACCCTTATAACCAAGAACTTATTGATAGATATTATGAATTAATTGAAGCACAGCAAGATGCTATTAGCAATATTTATTCTGAAAAAGATGCTATTAAAGACCTTATTCAGAATGGTATTGATAAAGAACTTGAATCACTTCAGAAATTAATTGATAAATATAAAAATGCTATCTCCTCTCAGAGTGACCTGTTAAGTTATCAAGATAACGTAACAGACCAAGCTGAAGAAATAGCTAAAATTCAGAAACAAATTGCCGCTTATAGTGGAGATAATTCTGAAGAGTCTAGATTAAAAGTTCAGCAGTTACAACAAAGTCTGAAGGATGCTCAAAAGGCTTTATCTGATACTCAAAGAGAACATAATGAATCAGATATAACTGAAAGTCTGGATAGTTTATATGAACAATATGAAGAACTTTTAGATGAAAAACTGAAAGATACTGATACATTAATATCTGAAGTGACAACACAAGTCAATGCAAATGGTACAAATATCCGTAACGCTATATTAGAAAGTGCGAATAAAGTTGATTATACATTAACTGAAGCATTAAATAATATTGTAAGTATTGCAGATGGAAGTACTATTGCTTCAAAGATTGGTGAAACTATAGCAGGTATATTACAGAATGTAATAGATACTAATGGTAATTCAGATACTAATGCTAAAAATAAACTTAATGAAACTCCTTTAGGAATAGAGGACTACGGTTGGCAAAGTGATTCTAATGGTAACATGCAATATCGTGAATTTGGTGCTAATGATGTAGTAAAAGGCGGTATGCATGAAATTAATGGCAGGAACTATTACTTTGATGAACAGGGTAATATGAAAACTGGTTTCATTACTAATAATGGCATTACTCGTTATTTCGATGAAAACACTAGACAAATGGCTAGTGGATTAACCGAAATTGATGGGTACAATTATTATTTTGACCCCAAAAATAATAAAATGCAAACTGGTAATGTTACCATTAATGGGAAAGATTATTACTTTAGCAAGAAAAACGGTAGACAATTATATGGTATTCAAGAAGTTGATGGTAGTAAATATTTCTATAATTCTAATGCAGGTGGTGAGAAATCAACTGGATTACAGACTATAGATGGAAAGAAATATTACTTTGACCCTACTACTGGTCAAATGGTTTACGGTCTCCAAACTGTTGGCAAGGATAAATATTACTTTGATGATACAGAGGGATATGCTATTAAGGGATTCAAGGATGTTGATGGACAAACTTACTATTTCAAGAATGCTAATGGCATTGCATTAGTTAGCAACTGGCTTGATTATAAAACTGGTAATAAGATTTATCGTTATAGATTCGATTCAGAAGGACATGCCATAAAGAATAAGAGTGCTAAAATAGGTAAAACAACTTACTACTTTAACAAAGATGGTAAATTATTAACGAAAAAGAACGGAAGTGCTAAAACATTCTCTAAGAAATCCTATAACTACGCTACTGGCGCTTATAAGATTGGTTCTGATAGAGAAGCGTGGACACAAGAATATGGTAAGACTGAAGCTATTATTAGACCTAGTGATGGTGCTGTTCTTACTCCTATTGTTAAAAACGATAGTATTCTTGACCCTGTAGCTACTAAAAATATGTTCGCATTCTTTAATAACCCTACTGATTTCTTTAAACAATTTACTGATGGCAGTAATTATGAATCTATTCCTAATAATATTGTTAATAATACTATTGGAGATATTAACGTAACATTTAATATTGAAGGTAGTAATATTACTGACTTCCAGACAGAATGTAAAAATAGTCCTCAATTTGAAAAAATGGTTAGGGCAATGACTGTTGATAGAATGTTTGGTGGAAGTGCTTTAAAGAAATTTAAAGTATGACCCAAGTGTATAACAGCTTAAATTTAGAGTTTTAATACCTAAATTTAAATATTATTTTTAGGGGGAATGGGTGTCACATCCCATTCTCCTATTTCGTTATAATAAAATTTATAACTTGATTTTTCCATATTAAAAATTGAAATTAGATTGGAGGTGTTGATGTGTTAGCATATGATTTTGAATATGATGGAGAAAAATTAAGTGATTACGGTTATATGATTGGTGGATTTGATGGTGTCCAAAATAATAATGTTTCTATTGGTTCAGAAATCACCTTCAATACTGTTTCAATATTAAATGGTATGAAAGAGTCTCTAATAAGTAGTGAATATGGGAAAGTACTTGAAACAACCATTCCTATTATTAAAGCCCCGTGTGAGGAAAATGTTAATAATATGGAATTAAGTATTAATGATGTACGAAGGTTGGCTAGATGGTTAAATAGAGTCTCCTATCATAAATTTAAATTAATTTATATGGTTAAAACTGGAACAGATGAAAATGGTGAAGATATATATGAAAATATGTATAAGGATTTGTTCTGGGAGGGTAGTTTTGAATCTATAGAAAGAATGGAAATAGGGGCTAAAACAATTGGATTAGAATGTCAATTTACAACTAATAGCCCTTTTACTCAATATGAAGAAATTAGTTCTGAATATGTAGGGGAAGGATACGATTGGACTTTAACAATAGAAAGTGAATCTGACGCTGAAGGAAGTTTTTATCCTGTGTTTTCGATTATTATAAATCAAGATGGGGATTTGCAAATTACCAATAATAGAACTTTGATTACTACAGAAATTAAAAATTGTACTAGTGGAGAAGTAATAACATTAAATCATCCTGTTATTGTCTCTTCTATTCCTGCTCATATCTATAATGATTTCAATTGGGAATTTCCAGAATTAGTTACAACTTATCATAATCATATTAATACTTATACCGTGTCATTACCTTGTTCTATTACAGTGTCATATAAACCTTTTGTAAAATATGGATTGATGTAAAGGAGAAAGTGTATGGCTATTAATATACGATTTAATACACAAAATCTTCCTATAGAGCCTACACTTATTCTAGCCAGTAGAAGTGGTAAAAAGTATGGAAAAATAAATGCTAGAGGTATTAATCTGGCAGGATATTTACAACAACCAGATGAATTTAATTTTGATGTTTATAAAAAATTAGATGATGGTAGTGTAGACCCGCTATGGGATAAAATAAAAGATTTTAGATTAATATATTGTAAAGAATGGGATAAATGGTTTCAATTAACTGTAGATATTTCTGAAAGTACAGAAACGGTAAAAACAGTAAGCGTAAAAGGATTGGGTGAAGCTGAATTATCTCAAATTAATCTTTATGGTATTCAAATTAATACTGAAGAAGATATTGAACGTGAAGATTATGTTCCTACCGTCCTATATAACCCTTCTAATTATGACGGTTCTTTATTGCATAGAATGTTACAGAAAGCCCCGAATTATACTATTAATCATGTTGATAGTACTATAGCGGGACTTCAAAGAACATTCGAATTTGATTCTACTTCTATTCATGATGGTTTTAATGCGATTGCTGAAGAAATTGATTGTTTGTTCGTATATGAAAATGGTTCTGATGAAGATAATAAACCTAAACGTATGGTTAGTGTTTATGATTTAGAATCAAATTGTAAATCATGTGGATATAGAGGTAAATTTACTGGCAAATGTCCAGAATGTGAAAGTACAGAAATAACAGAAGGTTATGGAAAAGACAGTGGAATATTTGTTGATGTAAAAGAATTAACGAATGAAATACAGTTTAGCACTGATACAGATGCAGTAAAAAACTGTTTTAAGCTTGAAGGTGGAGACGATTTAATGACTGCAACCATTAGGTCATGTAATCCTAATGGGGGAGATTATCTTTGGTATATTACTGATGATATGAAGGAAGAAATGTCTCCAGAATTAGTTTCTAGACTTGAAGAATATGATGCTTTATATAATCAATATGATAAAGCTGAAGGTATAAATTTTAATACTGGTATAATTCAAAATTATAATAGATTAGTAGATAAATACAAAGGTGGAAATCTTGACCTTGACTATTTAGATGAATCTATTAGTGGATTTGAAGAATTAATCAATGCATTCTTTGATGCTATGGATTTTAAATTTTATTTATCTAGTACTATGATGCCTACTAGAAAATTAGCTGATACAGATGCAAGGACAGAAGGATTAAAATTAACAGATTCTTCAATGTCTCCTTGTGCCGTTGCAAAATTAGATTCTTTGTCTAAGACTTCTGCTGATAATGCTGTAAAAGCTAAAGCTAAATCTATAATTGATAGCAGATATTCAGTAGTAATAAATAATTCTATTTTAGATGATGACGAGAATCATTGGATTGGCTCTTTCATTGTTACTAATTATTCAGATGAAGAAGACAGTTATACTACTGAAGATATTACAATTGTTATTAATGATGATTTAGAAACTTACTTAAAGCAACAAATTGATAATTATCTGGCTAAATCTTCAGATGTAAATTTAAGTATTACTGAACTATTTAAAAAAGACTTAGATGATTTAGCGGCTGAATTAAAAAAATATAATCTTGATAGTTTAAATACTTTCAAGGATTCTATTGATTCTTGTTTATCAATTTTGATTGAGCAAGGTGCTTCTAATCCAGATGCTAATTTTGCAACAAATGTTTATGCTGATGTATATCTTCCTTATTATAGAAAAGCACAGGCTATAGAGAGCGAGTTAGCTATTAGAGATAATGAAATTGAAATTATTGATTCAGTAGAAAAAAACATCTCTAATCTTAGACAAAGTATTCAATCTCAATTAGATTTAGAGAAATTCTTGGGACAAGAATTATGGAATGAGTTATCTTTATATCGTAGAGAAGATAAATATTCAAATTCTAACTTTATATCTGATGGATTGTCTAATGCTCAATTAATTGCTAAAGCACAAGAATTTATTCAAAATGCTAGAAAAGACATATATACATCTGCTACTTCTCAACATTCAATTACTTGTAGCTTGAATAATCTTTTACAATTAGAAAAATTTAAGCCTATATTAAATAATTTTGAAGTAGGTAATTGGATTAGAGTAAAAGTTGATGATAATATATACAAACTTAGGCTAATTAAATATCAAATTAATTTTGATAATTTAAAGAATATTCAAGTTGAGTTTTCTGATATAACTCAAACAATGGACGGTAGTGTAGACCAAGCTTCTATTATTCAACGTGCAATTAATATGACCACTTCTTATACATCTGTTAAAAGACAATCTGTAAAAGGCAATGATTCATATGCCTTAGTCAGAAATTGGATGTCAGATGGTATTGAATCTGCTACCACTAAAATGGTAAATGAAGCAGATAACCAAGAACAAGTGTGGAATGAAAGTGGTATGTTGTTTAGACGTTATGACCCAGATACAGGCAAATATGAAGACGAACAATCTAAAATTACAGCAGGTACTTGGGCGATAACAGATGATAATTGGAGAACTACTAAAACCGCTATTGGTAGATTTTATTTTCAAGACCCCGCTACTGGGGAAATGGTACAAGCATATGGTATTAATGCTGAAGTATTAAAAGGTTCATTAATCTTAGGTGATTATCTTGGAATTTATAATGACGCAGGTACATTGACTTTTGATAATGATGGACTAACTGTAACAAATGGTATTAATACTGTTCAAATAAATCCTAATAATACAAATTCTTTATTCACTATTTTTAAAGAAAATGGAACTATAAATCCAGACACTATTATGGCTTTAGATTCTCAAGGTAATGGTAGTTTTACAGGTAAATTAACTTCTGATGAAGCGCATATTGGTGATAATAATAACTATGTTGATTTTACAGATGGTGTATTAACTATTACAGCTAAGAACTTAACACTGTTAGATGACGGTGATACTAATATTATGCTTAATAATCTGTCTAATCTTAGTCAAGAAAATATTAGTCAAGCCGCTGTTGATTTTCTAACATCTGAAATGGTAACGGCAGGTTCTATTACAACTGCTTTATTACGTGCAGAACAAGGCGACTTTGATAGTCTTACTGCTGACAATGCTTTTATTGATTTCTTAGAAGCCAATATTGTAACTGCATCTGAAATTAAGGTAGATGATTTAAAAGCTAAACTTGCACAGATTGATAACTTAGAAGCTGATAGTGCTTTTATTCAATATCTTGAATCAACATTAGTAACGGCTTCTGAAATTAATGTAAATGATTTAAAAGCCAAATTAGCTTCTATCAGTAGTCTTACAGCTAATTCAGCTTTTGTTAAATATCTACAGGGATTGTCTAATACTGTTATTGAGCAGAAAGCCCAAACTGGTTATTTTGCTGATTTAATTGTTGGTCAAATTTCAGTAGGTGATTTACAGGCAAGTGATATTGTTCTTACTGACCATATGAGAATAATATCTGAAAATGGTTCTATGATAATGAATGGTGATGCTTTACAAATTATGGGAACATATATAGATGACCAAGGTGAAGAACAAGAATACGTAGGAATACAATTAGGTTATGATTCTTCTTCTACTCCAAGTCTTATTTTAAGAAATGAGAATGGAGCGACTATTCTTACACCAGATGGAATCACAGCTAATGCTATTGCTGACCAATTAATTATTAATGATATGGTTAGAGATGGAACTTTAGGTAAAACAAAATTAGGATTTGAAATACTTGAACCCAATGAACAAGGTGGTATTGATATAACTAAAGTATATGATGGGCAAGAACAATTTGGCGTATCTTATACTTCTTTTAAACAAAATACATCAAGTGCGTTAAATGCATTAGATGAAAAAATAGATAATTTAAATAATTTTGATTTATATATTGAATGCCCTAATGGTACTAATATTCATGGAACTACATTAATGTTTTATGCAAAATTATTAAATAATAATATAGATGTGACTGATGATTATGATGCTTCATATTTTACATGGACTCGTACATCACAGGATACATATGGTGATATATATTGGAATGACCAACATTCCGTAGGAACAAAAGCAATTCAAGTTACGGCAAATGATGTAAGAATTAACGCTGACTTCCAGTGTAAGTTTGAATACGAAGGTATTACCGTAACTTCTAATTAAGGAGGAAATATGGCTAAAATACAAGCGTTTTCTAGCGTATCTGTCGTGGATTTGACGGATGTAGGGTCAATAAATTTATATTGTACAAGTAATCAGCCTTTATCAGTCATATACGACCCTAACGCTAATAATGGTGCAGGAAGTTATAGTCCTAACTGGGCAACTTCCAATCTAACAATTACACCCGTTATTTCTTATAATGGTAGAAGTATTAGTCCTACTGCTCAAGGAGTAGTTATAACTTATACCAAAAAAGAGGGTTCTGGAACTGCAACGGCTATTAGTTCTGGTGAAACAGTTTCAAATGGTGTATTAACAGTAAATGTAAATAAAATGGCTTCATTATCAAGCGGACAGCTAACGTATATATGTACTGTAGTTTACACTGACCCTAATACAGGCGTACCTTTAACAACGGAGGCTAATCTTACTTATACTTTAGTATCACAAGCTGTACAAATTAAAGATGTAGATATTGTTGGTGAAACTGCTTTCTTATATACTGCTGATAGAACTGTAGTAGGTACAGGGACTATTGTATTGAAAGCATTATTGTCTAATGTTTCAATGGGGCAATGGCAATATCAAACTTCTAATGGCACATTTAGTCCTTATCCTATTACAAACAATCAAAGTATAACAACTACAGAATTGACAGTTGCGGCTGACGAAACAGGTATTTGGTTACAGGGAGATAGATATGCCGTAATTAGAGTAACTACAAATGACCCTAATGTTTATGATACTATTCAGATTAATAAAATTCTTGATGGCGTTGCAGGTGACGCTGTTGTAAGTGCTGTTTTAACTAATGAAAGTTTCCTATTACCTGTTGATTCTCAAGGTAATCCTATTTCTAGTAGCGTTTGGACAGCAGGTGCTACAGCAATTAAAATTTATGAAGGTGGAGAAGACGTTACTAATAGTTGGACAATAAGTATTACTACAAAAGTGGGTGTTGATGGAACTTTTGTAAATAATACTTTTACTCCAAATAGCGCATCAAGTGATGCAGGATATGTAGAATTTACTTGTACTAAAACTGGTTATGCAAACATCATTAAAAGATATACTATTACAAAACAATATGCAGGTACAAATGGTTCAAATGGTCAAGATGCAGTCATATATACTGTTGAACCCGATTATTATGCTTTAAATCGTGCAGAAAATGGGGCTTTAACTCCTACTTCTGTTACTTTCTCTGCTTATAGAAAATCTGGAGCAAATCTAATAAAAAATAACTATGCAGGAAGATTTATTATTGCTGAAACCACAAATGGTTCTACATATACAAATAAATATACTAGTAGTACAGATGAATCTTCTAAATCTTATACTCCATCTGCCAACACTGTTATAGGTATTAGATGTATTTTATATGCTTCTGGTGGGACTACAACAGAATTAGATAGACAATCTATTGTAATTACAAAAGATGGAGTTACTGGTGCTTCTGGTGCAAATGGTAATAATGGCATTTCTATGTGGCTTAGTAATTATAGTGATGTTATTCCTTGTACAACTGCAAAAGTAGCAACAGCACAGAAAGATATATCTATTCCATTTTCAGCTTATCAAGGTATCACTAGAGTGCCAGTTACGGCTACTGTTGTAACATTACCTACAGGTGTTACAGTACAATCCAATACAGCAGGTACAGCTACTTCAGCAGGTTTATTGGTTTTAAGAGTGGCTAAAGATGCTACCTTTATGAATGATGTTAATATACTTACTGGTGATATTACAATTACTCTTACAGCCACAATTAAAGATGCTAATACAGGTGCTAGTTCTACGACTTCTACAGACCAAAAATATACTTGGACTAAAAATATACAAGCAAATAATGGAGTCGATGCTATTATTCTTCAATTATATTCCGAAGACGGTGGAATAGTATCAACAACTAAAGATGCTACTACTATTAAAACGATGCTTACTTCTGGTACTTCTACAGTAACCCCTAGTGCGGTAACATGGGCCAAATTTAGTGGAACAGGATATACTACAATTGATGGAGAAACAGGTACTAGTATTGTAATCAATGCTGATGATGTAGAAGACCAAATGTGGCTTAGATGCCAAGCTACTTATAACAGTAAAACATATACAGCTTACTATACGATTGATGATGTAAGTGACCCTTATGTAGCTTATACTTTTGCAACGGTAGAACAATTTAAAAATTCACAAGGTTTTGGAGCAATTTATACAAGAGTATATCAAAACGGGGTAGAAGTAGACCCTATTAAATCTACAGTGTTTAGTGATACTGCTCCAACAGGTGCCTCAAATGGTGATTTTTATTATCATTTAAATAAATCAAATAAAACTTGTATATTAAAAAAATATAATGGTACAAGTTGGGCTGATGCTACTGAAACAGATACTTTAACTTATAAATATTATAGATTAGATAATAGTGGAAATGCTATTGATACAACATCAGCATATAAAGATACAAGATGCTTCTATATAGACCCTTCGATGATTAATGGAAGAATGCAATTTATATGTGATGTTACTGGTTAAACAAGGCAATCCTTAATGTCTTGTTATTTTTTATGCTCAAATAGCAAGACATGAAAGGAGGTCATATGAGTATAAAAGCTTATGGAACAGTTACCGTCATTAATGTTGATGACGGTATAAATGGCGACAAGGGTGATATAGGCGTAAGTGTTTCCTCAGTTACGCCTATGTATTACCTTTCTAACTCTGCTACAAGTTTGAGTGGAGGTTCTTGGAGTACATCTAAACCCGCTATAACTACGGGTAAGTATTTATGGACAAAGCAACATACCGTATACTCAGATGGAACTTCTAAGGATTCTACTGCTATATATGATGCTACAATTACTGGAATTGAAAGTAGAGTTAGTCAAACAGAACAAAATATTACAAATAAAATATGGCAGACTGATATAAATTCTGCCATCGAATCTTATGATAATGGAACAGATTCTACGCATACTTCGATTAAAGATAGGGTATCTCAAACAGAACAAGATATTAGTGGAATTAGAACAAATGTATCTAATTTAACCACTACTGTAGATAATAACAATACTGCTATTACTAGTAGGGTATCAACATTAGAACAGAATGTAGACGGTTTTAGAACAACTGTTTCCGAAACTTATGCTACAATATCAGATGCTAATTATCAAAATGTATATATTATTGGTACACAAACAGCGGCAACTAATGTTTGGACTGGTAGAACAGATAAAATTACTTCCTTAGTAGATGGACAACAAATTACTTATTGGTTGCCATTTGCAGGAAATAGTTCTAGTGCTACATTAAATTTAACATTAGTAGATTCAGAAGGACATACTTCTACGACAGGAGCAATACCTTGTTATTATGGTGGTACATCAAGAATTACTAAACAGTATGGAGCGGGTAATGCTGTTAGATTAACTTATAGGATGAATGTTACCATTGGCACAACAACGATAGCTAAAGGTTGGTGGGCTGATGCTAATTATGATAGTAATACATATGATAGAACTAGATATAATGCGGCTGTTTATGCAAAAACAGCATTAGCACAAAGTCATCTTGCAGTTGGTAATGCTACTGGATTTCAACAATTAAATACAGGGAATCCTTTTAATATAGATTATCCTATTTTATATATAAGCACAGCTATAAATGCAAGCGCAACAGGTACAGACACATATATTGTTATACCAATGGCTGTTTCTCCTACGCAAACTTTAACATTAACTCCCTATAGGCCACTTTATATAAAGGGTACTTTATTTGGTAAGACTTTTACTCCAATTAGTACAGCCCCTATAACTCAAACAGAACCAACATCAGAAGATGGATACACTTATATTTATTTAGGACAAGCTTATAGTACAACTAATTTTTATTTATTAGCAGACCATCCTATTTATATGTTTAAAAATGGAAAATTTGCAAAAGTAGAAACATCTGCTTTAACTATAGCTGAACAAACTGCTGAAGGTTTTAGTTGGTTAGTAGAAAAAGATTCTCAATCTTCTTCTTATGAAATTACCAGTAATGGTATTCAAGCTATTACAGATAAATTTGTAGTTAAGGATAATAGAGGGTCAGCTACTATAATATCTGGTGGACAGATTCATGCAAATGCTATTACTACAGCTATGCTTGCTACTGATGCTATAAAATCAACAAATTATAGTAAAACTGGTGGGAATGAATCTGTTTATTCAACAACGGGTAGTTATTTTAATCTTACTTCTGGTTCAATTGAAACTCCTAATTTTGGAGTATTTAATCCTACTCCAGAAGATTTAGCCCAAGGAAAAGTTGGAGGAGCGTATATAAATGGTGATATTATAGCTACTTCTGGTTCTATTGGAGATAGTGCAAGTAACTATTGGGAGATAGGAACAAAGACTGACTATAATGGTTCTCGGTCAGCGGCTATTATTGCTCATGGGAGTTCTTATATTCAATCTGGACAATTTATGATTCATGATGATAAGGTAAATACTCAATCATATGACTCAGAAAGAAATATAACATATCCAAAATATGGTAACACTTATTATGATTTTGGTATGCAAGCACCCCAATTAAATACTCAAGCTTCTGGGTATCTTGCGGGAGTTAGTGATTTATTTTTATATGCAAGGAAACATGATAACACTATTCCTCAATTTGAATCAGAATGGACTTATATATTTAAAGTAGATAAAGATGGCAATATTTATGAAAATGGTGTTAAATTATCTGAAAAGTACGCTTCTACTTCAGACATAGATAGTATATATGTTCCTTTAAAAGGTGGTGTTACTGTTACTGGTGATTTAACAATTCAAGGTACTTTAACAGCTACAGCCTCTAAAGCTATTGCAGATAAAAATGGATTAGATATTTCTACAGCTTATTTAAAATTAGCAGGTGGAACTGTTACTGGTAATTTAACTGTTAGTAAATCTGGTGGTTTTAATTATAGTGGAATGGCAAATGGTACAGATAACACTAATAGAAATGTATGGTTTAGTGATTCAAGTGCCAGAGGTAAACCAGTTTACAATGATAAATTTAAATATAATCCTTCAACAGATGTATTAACAGTGGGTTCAATCACAGGTAATGCTACTACAGCTACTACAGCAACTAAAGCATTACAAGATGGTGAAGGTAATATAATTAAAGATACTTATTTTAAAAATACAGGTGGTACTATTTCTGGTGCTACAATAGTTAATGCTGAATTACAGGCTGATTCTATTAGTGCAGGAAATTTAGTAGTAAATGATGTCGGTAGATTTAATAATGGTTTATATGGTCATTTAATTGGCACGGCTGATGTAGCTACAAAAGATACAGAAGGAAATACAATTTCTTCATATATTAAAAGTCTTAGTATTAGTGGCAAGACTATTACAATTACAAAGGGCGATAATACAACTTCTACTATTACGACTCAAGATACTAATACAGACACTTTAGTTACACAGGCTTATAGTACAGCAAATAATAGTTACCCTCTTCTATTCTCTGGTATAGCGGGTATTACAAGTACAGATTCCAGAGGTGCTAAAACAGCTATTTTAAATAATGGTATTTATGCTAATCCTAGTACAAGTAAAATAACTGCCACTGGTGGATTTATTGGTGATTTAACAGGTAATGCTTCATCTGCTAGTAAAGCTGATGTTTGGACAACTGGACGTACATTAACTATTGGTAATACTGGTAAATCAGTTAATGGTTCAGCTAACGTATCTTGGACAAAAGCTGAAATTAGTGGAAATGCTTCTGCTTCTGACGGTGGTTGGATGTCAAAAGACGATAAAGCAAAATTAGATGCTATTAAAATTAGTAGTATTGATGATGTTATTAGTGCTGATAGTATTATTGGTACTAATGGCGTTGATGTTTCTATTACTTCTGGCGTAGCTACAGTTAGCGGTTTATTTAAAGTTCCTACCACTTCTGGTACTAATGGTCAAGTTATTGTTAGTAATGGAACAACAGGCGTATGGAAAGATTTTAGTGCTTCATTAATTACATCTGGGACATTACCTGTTAGTAGAGGTGGTACAGGACAAACATCTGCTATTAATGCGGCTAATGCTTTTCTTAATGCTCTCGGTACAGGTTCTACTACACCTGTAGATGCTGATTATTATATTTCACAATATGTAGGTGGTGGTACAACAACTACTACTTATCATAGAAGACCTATGTCGGCATTATGGTCATATGTTAAAGGCAAAATTGGTTCTGATTTAGGATTAACAGCTTCTACATATTCTGGGACAGCTTCTTATGCGACAAGTTTAAAAGAAAATGATTATATATATGGAATTGATGCTCTTTCTTGGGCAAAAATAAATACAGGTAGAGCCAATCATCTGGCCCTTCTTCCCGCTGACCAAATAATTATTGAAGCAACGACAGATGGAGGTATTACATGGGTAGATGGTGGTTTTTCAGATAGTGCGAAAAGAGCATTATTTATAGGAGGTGTAAATGATGCCCCTATTTACCTTCCTCTTATAAATGGTACTAGAAATAAACTTTGTGGATTAAGAATAACTATTACAGCCGCAAAATATAATGTTCCAGAAGGTACTATAGAAACAGAAAAATATAATTATTGGAATTCTACTTATTTAAAAAGTATGGAACGTTATTGCACATTATCAAATTTATATATATGGGCAACTTCCATAACTGACAGAATATCATTAAAAATTGAAAAGGCAACAGGAGCTAATTCTAATAATTGGGTACAAATTCATAATCTTACATCTGCTGATGAAACTTTAAGAGGGCAATCAGGTGGCAATCTTATTAATAATATAGGTAATACTACTTTTGGAGGAAATCCAACTCAAGTAAATAATTATTGGAATTTAAGATTTACTTTTTTCACTACTTCTGTAACTGATAATGGCGATTTAAATACTCAGAATACAACCGCTCATCAAGGTATTTTTAGAATACATGGTTATGGTTTTGGTATTTGGAATTCCCCTAATAATTTAGCTTCAATTGACCATTTATATAGTTGGGATGTTAATCAAAATGCTATTTTCCCTGCTTCTATAACGGCAACTTCTTTTAATGGTAATGCTACTACAGCTACAACTGCTACTACTGCTGAAAAAGATAGTGCAGGTAATATAATCTCTTCTACTTATTTACCTAAATCTGGTGGCACTGTAACTGGAACTTTAGTATTATCTAAAACTACAGATTTATCTGGTATAGCAAATAATAGTCCTGCCTTAATAGTTGGTGGTACAGCTACACAATCACATATGGAAATAGATGAGAATGAAATACAAAGTAAAAGTTCTGGAACAACAGTAGGTGATTTATATCTTAATTGGGATGGTGGTATTGTAACTACTGGCTCTGGAGGTATTATAACTAAAGGAACTATAACGATAGGTGCTCATGCTAAATTAAATTATAACTCAGATTATAAATGTTTAGAATTTAGTTTTGTATAAAATAATTAAGGGTATAAGGTTCGACTCCTTATACCCTATTTCAATTAAAAAAAGGTGGTGAGATAATGGGTTTACAAATATGGTTGCCATTAAATGGTAACTTAGAAAATAAAGGATTAAGTGATATTAATATTACAGGTGCTAATCTAACAATAGATACAAATGGTAAAATAGGTAGCTGTTATTCTTTTAATGGAAGTAATAGTGGTTTACTTATTAGTAACGCACCTATAATTAAAGAATGGACTGAATCTACTATATGTTTTTGGCTTAAAAATGCTCCTACTGGAAAAACACAATGTATTATTAATCATAGAACAGTCGCAGGAAAGGGGTTAGCACTTTTTCTTATAAGTAACACACTTAGGATTGATACAGATAATTCTGTATCAAGTTTTAATTATACTTATGACTTCTCAGATTGGACACATATAGCCGTTGTATCTAAAGCAGGAAAAAGAGAATTATACGTTAATGGAGAATTAACAGAAACAAAAAGTGTAACAGGAGCAGTAGCTTATCAATCTTCTGGGACATATGCCTCTATAGGTGGTTCAAGTACTAATGCAACAACCCTTACTGGTAACTGGTTACAGGGATTGTTAAATGATTTCAGATTATATGATGAAGCCTTATCTCCTATGCAAATTAAACTTATATCTCAAGGATTAGTTGCTCACTATCTTTTAAATAATAATGGAAGTGGTAATAATAATTTAGTTATTGGTAGTAATACAGATAGTTTAGATACTAATGGTTGGATATATAGTATGCAAACAGGAAAAAATACCAGAACTATTGAATTGGATGAAACTAATACTTATTGTGTAAAAATTGAAAGAGACAATACTCCTCATTCTGGATGGCACTTTTTAGGGTATAATAATTTTTTAAGGAATAAAATAAAAACAAATACACCTTATGTTCTTACTTTTGATTGCAATGCTTCTATTTCTGGTGATATTACTTTTAGTGATTTAATGAACAGTAATGCTACTAACAGAATGGTATTAAAAAGTAGCATCCAGCAAATACAAAAAGATGTTATAGCAAATCAATGGAATCATATGGTATATAAATTTATAACGGAAGATAGTTTTGACGATATTCAAGTACAAGGTCAAATAATATATATGTTTGTATCCACTTCTTTAAGAGATACAGGAGTAGTGTTAAAATTTAAAAATATTAAATTAGAAGAGGGGAATAAGGTCACTCCTTGGTGCCCAAATTCAGAAGACGTTCTGACTACTCAATTAGGTTATAATAATAATGTAGAATATGATGTTTCTGGTTATTGTCACA
>Ga0247611_10001156_pt1 | contig 48292 bp, 47 predicted proteins | sample 177DNAGHGhighgp2_FD_192422 | JGI IMG/M metagenome (GOLD analysis project Ga0247611, IMG submission 192422) | Sheep rumen microbial communities from Palmerston North, Manawatu-Wanganui, New Zealand - 1770 DNA GHGhigh gp2 | ecosystem: Host-associated > Mammals > Digestive system > Stomach > Rumen... | reverse complement strand
GCTACTACAGCTGCGCTTACCTGGACCGGATCGCGAAGATCAGTCCTGCAATGAGCGAGATCGAGAAGGAACTGGAGATTGAACGCGCGATTGACGAGATTATCAAATATGACTTCCGAAATATATACACCAAAATATACGTAAAAAAACAAAATGACACCCCCGTTGTTGATGACGAGGAGGATTTTGACAAATTAATTGACCGCAGCCATTACGCATAAAATAGACACACCCCGGGGGGATAGGCGAAAAACCCACCCCCTCCCCCAATCGCGGGGGTCTCCAAAAATTCTCCGGGGGAGTTTTTTAGGACGCGTTTTATATTTTAGCGTGGTGTTAATAACTTTAGTAAAAAATTTATATTTGTAATAGCCCTTTGAAGAGTGATTCAAAGGGCTTTGTTTAATGAAAGGAAAGACAAATGGATATTTTAGAAGGATTTAGAAAGTACTTTCAGGGGCTCAAGGTTTCCATTTGTTTCCTTTCGTTCCTAACATTATTCGTCTTATGATATGTGCTTGGTTTTTTCGTTGCTTTGAGCCTCTGAAAGTACTTTCTAACAAAGGAAAAGAATGAGGTAAGCATATGAGAAAGAAAGAGAAAGACCTTGAAACTCCGGTAAAGCGAAAACAAAGGCCGGGAATGTCGGTCGAAGCTCGTGAAAATCAGCTCATTTCGCTTGCCGTTGATCTTGCTGAAAAACAATTATTGGAAGGAACAGCTTCGTCACAAGTAATTACACATTATTTGAAGCTTGGTTCTACAAAAGAACGATTAGAAAAAGAAATTTTAAAACAACAAAAAGAATTAATTGAAGCAAAGACTGAAGCATTGCATTCATCAAAACGAATAGAAGAATTATATTCGAATGCTTTGAATGCTATGCGGAATTATCGCGGCGACATTAATTCTGATGAAGATGAAGATTAAATGGATACTCTGCGAACATATACGGAATTAATAAAGCGTTCAACCTTTATGGATCGTTTTAATTATCTAAAACTGGATGGAAAAATCGGTGAAGATACTTTTGGATTCGATCGATATTTGAATCAAATATTATATCGTTCTCCAGAATGGCGAAAAGTTCGGGACATTGTAATTGTCAGAGATAATGGAAATGATTTAGGATTGGAAGGTTTTCAGATCGGTAAAAAGAATCTGATTGTCCATCATATGAATCCGATCACGTATCATGATATTGTCCAAAAGAATGATGAGATAATGAACCCTGAATTTTTAATATGTGTATCCAGACTGACACATCAGGCGATCCATTATGGTAATTTGGATCTTTTGCCAAAAGAACCAATAGAAAGATCATTGAATGATACCTGCCCCTGGCGGCATTAAATATTATTAGGAGAAAATCAAAATGAAAACCAGTAACCCGCTTTATGCGGTTGTTGTAAATTGCTTATGGGCTCCGGTTCATGAAAAACCGAATAATCAATCAGATGTTATTTGTGAGCTGGCGTGTTTAAGCGAAGTTGAAGTTCTTGAAGAAAAGTCGATTGACGTTTTCTATTATATTTGTGCGCCTTCGGGAGACGAGGGATACTGTTTAAAAGAGTATCTGGTTTTAAGAAAATAATCAAATAATTCAGCGATAGGAGAAACATTATGGATGAAAGTATATTGAACTCGATAAAAAAATTGCTCGGTATCGCTGAATTTGATACCAGTTTTGATCAGGATATTATTATTCACATAAATACGATATTAGTAATTTTATGGCAGATGGGGGTGGGTCCTACATCCCCTCTTCGAATTTCGGGTCCTGGGGAAAAATGGAGTGATTTTGCGGAGGATTTATCAAAAATTGAGATGGTGAAGTCTTATATTCATTTAAGAGTGGCGCAATTGTTTGATCCGACGACCAGTACAGCGGTAGATGAAAGCCGAAATAATTTAATTAAAGAATTGGAATGGCGGTTATATATTAGCGGAGATAGTGATATTTTATAACATACCATGCTTCCCAGCATATGTTAAAAAACTAATTAACGCAATACAAAAAATTATAAATAACCAAAATTCAAACGAATCTTTTTTTTCTTTTTTTAATTCGTATTCTTTATCAATTCGATACCTTTCACTTTGATTATCGATTTTTATTTGTTTCGTTTTTTCCTTTTCTTTATTTAAATCATTAATACTTTGTTTTGTTTTTTCTTTTTCGGATAATAATGATCCTAAATCATTGATATCAAATAGCAATTTATTACCACAATATTGGCAATATGCTTGAATATTATCCAAATCAATTTGTAAATTTGCACCACATTTTTTGCATTGTGTTTCTATTAATTTCATAATTTAATTATAGCACAATTCTAATTAAGGAGGCCCTTATGGAAATTAATGAATTACAGCATTGGGGTATATTTGGAATGAAATGGGGCGTCCGACGTTTCCAAAATCCGGATGGTTCTTTAACTCCTGAAGGACGTCAAAGATATGGAGTTGGAGCTGCTAGAAGTACAAAAGCCACTTCAGTGCATGATATTCCGGATGATGAATTAAAAAAAATGACAAATAGACTCTATACTGAAAAAAATTATTTAGATGCTCGAAATAAATATATTGAATCTCAGAATTATTATAATAAATTGACTCAAAAACCGGATAGTTTACAAGGTGTAAAAAGATTTTTAGGAAAAGTATTTGGTGAATCAGTCACCAACATTTTACAAAAAGATGTTGAATTTGCTTTATCTGTAAGCGGGGCTTCTATATTAAATGAATCTGGTTCTAAATATGGCGATAAATATCTGGATTATGTTTTGAAACAATATAAGCCAAAAAAAGATAAAAACCAAAATAATACAAACGATAATGATTAATAATTATGCTTTCGAATACCGCTACACCACGTTATTACGGCGAATTTCGTCAGAAAGTTTTGCGGGGTGAAATACCGGTTCCAAAAACCATAGAAATGGAAATGAATCGGATCGATGATCTGATTCGAAACCGTGGAATTTATTATGATGATCAAGCCGTAGAAGGATTTATTCGTTATTGTGAAAATGAATTGACATTAACGGATGGATCTGATCTGAAATTATTAGACACTTTTAAACTTTGGGCAGAACAAATTTTTGGTTGGTATTATTTCGAAGAGCATTCTATTTACGATCCAAAAAAGAAAAGATATGTAAACCGCCGAATAAAGAAACGCCTTGTAAATAAGCAATATTTAATCATTGCCCGTTCAGCTGCTAAATCTTTATATGCATCCTCGATCCAAAGTTATTTTTTAACGGTCGATACAACAACGACGCACCAAATTACGACCGCTCCAACGATGAAACAGGCAGAAGAAGTTCTTTCGCCGATTCGTACTGCGATCAGCAGATCCAGAGGGCCTTTATTTTCATTTTTAACAGAAGGCTCTATTCAAAATACGACCGGATCCAAAATGGACCGGGTGAAATTGGCGGCAACAAAAAAGGGTGTCGAGAATTTTTTGACCGGATCTTTACTTGAAGTTCGTCCGATGAGCATTTCGAAACTTCAAGGACTTCGCTGCAAAATTGCAACGGTTGACGAATGGCTTTCTGGTGATATTCGGGAAGACGTGATCGGTGCGATCGAACAGGGTGCTGCAAAAGTAGACGATTATTTGATCCTGGCAGTATCTTCAGAAGGAACTGTCCGGAATGGTGCCGGGGATACCATCAAGATGGAACTGATGGATATTCTTAAAGGTGAATACATTAATCCGCATGTTTCCATTTGGTATTATAAGCTTGACTCAATCGATGAAGTGAATCAGCCGGAAATGTGGCCGAAAGCGAACCCGAATCTTGGCTATACTGTTAGCTACGAAACTTATCAGTTGGATAAAGAACGGGCTGAAAAAGCTCCGGCAGCCAGAAATGATATTTTGGCAAAACGTTTTGGTATTCCGATGGAAGGATATACTTATTATTTTACTTATGAAGAAACGCTTCCGCATCGTAAACGAGATTATTGGAATATGCCATGTGCAATGGGCTGCGATCTGTCTCAGGGAGATGATTTTTGTGCTTTTACATTTTTATTCCCCTTACGCGGAGGAGCTTTTGGCATAAAAACCAGAAATTATATTTCTTCTACAACTTTAAATAAACTTCCTGCAGCTATGCGTATTAAATACGATAGCTTTATGAATGAAGGGTCTTTGATCGTATTAAATGGTCCGGTCTTAAACATGATGGAAGTTTATGAAGACCTGGATGCGCATATTAATCGCTGTGGCTATGATATTCGCTGTGTTGGCTACGATCCCTATAATGCCCGGGATTTTATTGAACGCTGGGCATCTGAAAACGGGCCGTACGGAATCGAGAAAGTAAAACAGGGTTCACGGACAGAATCCGTACCTTTAGGAGAATTAAAGAAACTTTCCGAAGAGCGAATGCTTTTGTTTGATGAAGACCTGATGACTTTTACTATGGGCAATTGTATTACGCTTGAGGATTCCAATGGTAATCGTAAATTATATAAGAAACGTTACGACCAGAAAATCGATGCTGTTGCAGCCATGATGGATGCTTATATCGCATTCAAACTAAATCGAGAATCTTTTGAATAAGGAGTTTTTATGAATGAATACGAATTGAAACATTATAGAACTCCGGGTTCAAAAAACGGAGTTCGCAAGTATCAAAATTATGATGGGACTTTGACGCCATTGGGTTATATACATTATGGTATAGAAAAAAACGGAAAAAGCTACAGCGGAAATAAAACATTAGAGAAAAAAAGCGGATGGAATACTGTTAAAACTATTAATAAATACAACCCAAGTCGTTTGCTTAGAGAGCCTATTGATATTGCCATAGACATGCATGATGCTTCTAATGTAAGAAAACTCAAAAATGCTACAGGCGGAGTATCTATTTCTAAAAAAGAAAACGTTCAAACTGTACATAATATACAGGAATCTTATAAGCCGATAGAGCAGCAATTAGAGAAAGCTGCACAAGAACATTATGACGGTGTTTATTTGTCAGATTTAATGAGTAATGCAAACCGTCAAATATTGGCAGCCGGTGATCAATTTGTTCATAGTCCTATCGTTAAAGAAAAAATGATACGAGGTGGTTTTACTGAGTCATTGATTAGAGTAATTCAATATTTATCTAAAAATCCGGACGACTATTCTAAAAATAGATCCACTATAAAATCTCCGGCCTATTGGATGAACTTTGGTGGTAGACCAAGAATTAATCAAACACGATAAAGGAGGTTTTATGCTGGATTTAGTACATACAGATATTTATCCTAATGATGAATTGAAACATTGGGGTATTTTAGGAATGAAATGGGGCATCCGACGTTTTCAAAATCCAGATGGTTCTTTAACTCCTGAAGGAAGAGAAAGATATTTAAAAGTAGGTTCAAAAGGAAAAACTACTTTAACTGAAGAAGGTTATAAACAATTTTTTAATAAAGAAAGAAATGAGTCGTCTTCTGGCAAAACTAGAAACATAGCTGCGGTAGTGGCACCAGTTGCTTTAGGTACTGGAATTGGGGCATTAACTAGCCCTGCTGGCCCTGCATCGGGTGCTATGGCAGGTGGTGTTTTAGGCAGCGTGATAAGCATGATCGGGGCTGTACAAATGATTGATCCTTACTCTAATTTTAATAAAGGACTTACAAAAGAAGGCGCCGAATTTTTATATAATACGAAAACAGGCAATTTAAAAAATGAAGTAAAAGATTTAATTCTTGATGATACTACGTTTTTAACTGATTTAGGAAAGCGCTGGATACAGGAACAATACTCTGAATCAGTTTATGGGGATGTTATAAGCTCGCCTGAGTATAAAATAAAAAATTTGATGAATGAACGTAGTCAGGAAATTTTTACATATTGGTATAAAAATATTTATCCTATATGTAAAGACATGCCCGTTTCTTTGTATCTTGCTGAACAGAAAAAATCATCAAACCCGTCTAAAGAATACAAAGCTTATGAAAAATATTTAAAGGAAATTAATAAAAAGTATTATAACCGTGCCATGAAAGCTTTAGGCGATGAAAACGAAATAACATATTATGTTAGAGCGAAATAAATATGGAGGAAATTCATATGTATAGTAATTATATGTATAGTAATGCGCCTGCATCCAGCCGCAGAGGTGGCGGATCCTGGGTTTATGTAAATGGTGAACTTTATCATGTTGGTATTAAAGGTATGCAATGGGGCAAACACCTTCCGGGTACTGATTGGTGGAGAAAAACTACTAATAGTAATATGGGGGGCTGGCGTCCAGGTGGAAAATATTCTTTGGGTGAAAGAATTGTTGGCAACTTAAAAACTGCTGGTCAGGCTGCTCGAATTTATGGTCAAAAATTAAGAGAATCACCTGGATATTACGCTCGTCAGGTTCGTAAAAATACCAGAAATGAATTCGAACGAAATAGAAAAGAATCTGAAGCTATGGGTACCCGTAATTTATCACATATTCAAGTAGCAATGCAACGTCAGATTGAAGATGGACGTAAAGCAGTTCAGAAACTGGTTGATAATCCAAATAGTCGGGTTAATACGATTAATCTTGCGATTCAGAATGCACAGTATAACATTTTGAAAGGTGTAAATAGTTTCTTAACGAGATTTGGGCTTGCTGATAAAGTTGATAAATTTATTAGCAAAATTATCGGTAATCAATCTGGTCGTCAAAAACAGTTATTTACACAGAATATGGGTGCTGCACGTAGAGAAGATAGTGCTAATGTTACTCGATTGTCAAATCAGTCATTTCTTGATCAACAAGCTGCTTTACGTAGACAAGATAATGCTAATGTCGATCGATTGTTAGATCAAAATTATCTAAATCAATTAGGTTCTGCTAAAAGGCAGGATTATGCTAATGTAGGGCGTTTAACACGACCGAATTTAGATTATTCTGGATATAATCAGTATACTAAACCGAAAAATAAGAATAAAACTCGATAGTAGGAAATAATTCAAAATGGAGCTAACATTCACAGCCAGGCTGAAACAGGCCTGGAATGCTTTTTTAAATAACAAGGATCCGACAATACCGGAGTACCGCGATATTGGAACATCATATGCGATTCGTCCAGATCGGCCCCGGCTGACTCCGGGGAATGAACGCTCCATTATTACTTCGGTATTTAATCGGATTGCACTGGATGTGGCTTCGGTAAAAATCCGCCACATTCGTCAGGATGAAGAAGAACGCTATATTGAAACCATAGATTCCGGATTAAATAACTGTCTTTCGTTGGAAGCAAATGTCGACCAGACCGGCCGGGCATTTATTCAGGATATTGTTATGTCTATGTTGGACGAAGGTGTTGTTGCAATTGTCCCGGTAGATACAACAATTGATCCGAGAAAAAACAATTCCTATGATATTCGTACCATGCGAACCGGAAAAATCATTGAATGGTATCCGCAGCATGTAAAAGTTCGTGTATATAATGACCGTCTTGGGCGTAAAGAAGAACTGATTCTTTCCAAGACGGTTGTTGGAATTGTTGAAAATCCGTTGTATGCGGTTATTAATGAACGAAATTCAACCCTTCAGCGGTTGATCCGAAAACTGAACATTCTGGATGTTATTGATGAACAAAGCGGATCCGGAAAACTTGATCTGATTATTTCACTTCCTTATACTGTAAAAACAGAAGCGCGGAAAGAGCAGGCCGAAAAGCGCCGTAAAGATATTGAAAAACAGCTTTCCGGTTCAAAATACGGCATCGCTTATACTGATGGGACTGAAAAAATTACACAGTTAAATCGCACTGTAGAAAATAATCTGATGGGGCAGATCGAATACTTGACGAGTATGCTATACAGCCAGTTAGGGATAAATCAGGCCGTGTTGGATGGTTCTGCAGACCCGATGTCACTGCAAAATTATAATAACCGTACCATTGAACCGATCCTTTCTGCAATTACAGATGAAATGAAGCGAAAGTTTTTGACCAAGACTGCCCGTACACAGGGTCAGTCCATTAAATTCTTTGTTGATCCGTTCCGTTATGTGACCGTTACGGACCTGGCAAACAGCGCGGATGCGCTCGCCAGAAATGGAATCGTTGCACCGAATGAATTCCGTCAGATTATTGGTATGAAACCTTCGGAAGACCCGGATGCAGACATGCTGTATAACCGGAATATGCCGCAGGAAGACCGTGGATTAACGGAAGAATATAGCGATGAATATGAAAATGAAGAAATTCCGGAGCAGGAAGTTTCGGAAGAATCTTATCAATAATTTTTTAATTTCAAAATAGAACAAAAATTTTAAATACGAGGTGACGAGTATGTCAGAAACCTATGATTTTTCAGGGTGGGCTACTCGGAACAATCTTCGTTGTTCAGACGGCCGCGTGATTATGCGCGATGCCTTCCGTGATAACGACGGTATGACCGTTCCGCTGGTATGGAACCACCAGCATAACGACCCGGATAATGTCCTCGGGCATGCATTGCTTGAGAACCGCGATCAGGGTGTTTATGCCTATTGCAAATTTAATGATACTGAATCAGGACGGAACGCCAAAATGCTGGTTGAGCATGGTGATGTTTCCGCGCTTTCGATTTATGCCAATAAGTTGAAACAGCAGGGATCTAATGTTCTTCATGGAGCGATTCGTGAAGTTTCTTTGGTCCTTGCCGGAGCTAATCCCGGTGCTTTTATTGATACCGTGATGGCTCACAATGATGGCGAAGATGAAGAAGCCATTATTTATAGTGGCGAAGAAATCGATTTTGCTCATGCCGACAAATCTTCGAATGATAGCGATGAAGAAGAAACGGTCGGCGATGTTTTTAATACCCTAAACGAAAAACAGAAAGCTGTTGTTTACGCGATGATCGGGGAAGCTCTTCGTGATGGCGCTACTTCTCAGGAAGACGATGACGAAGAAGAGGATGAACCCGAGGAAGAAAACGTAAAGCACAGTGACGACGAAGGAGAAAAAGATATGGCTGGAAACGCTACTGTCCAGGATGTTCTGGACTCAATGAATGAAGAACAAAAAGCAGTAATGTATGCATTGATCGGTCAGGCTCTGAGCGATGCCGAGGGAGATGATGAAGTGAAACATAATGTTTTTGATGACGATTATGACTATGGTTATGATGAATATGATGATGTCCTTTCCCATAGCGATATGGAAGAGATCTTTGAAGACGCCCGCCGTGGTGGAAGCCTGAAAGATGCTTTCCTGGCTCATGGTATTGATAATATTGATTATCTGTTCCCGGATGATCAGAACGCCACTAATGAACCTATTTTCATCAAACGTGAAGATAGCTGGGTCCAGAAAGTTATGGGCGGCGTTCATCACACTCCGTTCAGCCGTGTGAAGTCTTTGTTTGCTGATATTACTGCAGATGAAGCCCGTGCCCGGGGTTATATGAAGGGGAACCTGAAGAAGGATGAAGTCTTCAGTCTGCTTCGCCGTTCTACCGGCCCGACAACTGTTTATAAGAAACAGAAGATCGATCGTGATGATCAGATTGATATTACTGATTTTAATGTGGTTGCCTGGATGAAGAAAGAAATGCGCCAGATGCTGGACGAGGAGCTTGCCCGCGCTTACCTGATTGGTGATGGCCGTATTTCCTCTTCTGATGACAAGATCAATGAAGACTGCATCCGCCCGATCTGGAAAGATGCTGATCTTTTCACCGTGAAATACCCGATCGCGATCCCTGCGAACGCCACGGATGATCAGAAGGCGAAAGCTTTCATTAAGGGCTGTGTCAAGTCCCGAAAGCTGTATAAGGGTTCCGGTAATCCGACAATGTTCACCACTGAAGATATGCTGACTGCTATGCTGATGCTGGAAGACCTGAATGGCCGTTTCATCTATGAATCTGTTGACAAACTCGCTCAGGTCCTGCGCTGCAAGGAAATTGTTACGGTTCCGGTTATGGAAGGTAAGTCCCGCTATGATAAGTCCAATAATGAACTGATCCTTGCCGGTATTTATGTCAATCTGGAAGACTATAATGTTGGCGCTGATCAGGGCGGTTCTGTCAATATGTTCGATGATTTCGATATTGACTTCAACGCTCAGAAGTACCTGATCGAAACCCGCTGCTCCGGTGCGATGACCGTTCCTTTCGGCGCCGTTGCGCTTGAATTCTATGTTGGCAATGGTCTGACCCTGTCTGTTGAAGGCGCCGATCCTGAAGATGAATATCTCGGTAAGGCTGTTTCCGATCTTCAGTCCAACATCAATGTAAATGATGATTATATTTCCGGTACCCTGCATTATGTTGACAACTATACAGGTTTCAGTGATGTAGTCCGTGAACAGTCCGGTAACTATATTGCCTTGTCATTCGAAGCCGAAACCGGTTCCACAACTACGGTTGAACTTGTCGGCAGCAAGGCTGGTCCTGTCACCCTCGATTCTGATATGACCTGGGTCGGCCGTATTACGAATCCGGAAACTCAGACAATTCGTGTGATCACGACCAAGAACGGCGCGAAGGTCACTAAGGTCTTTGGCCTGAATCGTCTGGTTTGCGAACGGGAATAATCATCAATAATTTTTCAAAATGGCAAGATACTGTGGAAAAATAGGTTTTGCCGTTCAGAAAAATACAGATCCCGGTGTTTGGGTCGATGATATCACAGAACGTACATATTACGGAGATGTGATTCATAACAGCCGCCGTTTACAGACTTCGGGAAATCTGAATGATGATGTTGAGATTTCAAATCGTTTGAGCATTATTGGAAACCCCTATGCTTATGAAAATTTTCATAATATGCGTTATGCAGTGTATATGGGATCCAAATGGAAGGTCACAGAAGTCGAGGTGCAATATCCTCGACTTATTTTATCTTTAGGAGGGCTCTATAATGGATGACTCAAAAGATATTTATAAAGAGCGAAGAATAGAACTGAACCGGATATTTGAAAAAATTCTGGGGAGCAGTAATGTATATTTTCAGCCGCCTTCCAATGTTCGAATGAGATACCCGGCAATTGTATATACCCGCATTGGCATCGAACCGATCCGTGCGGATAACGGAGTTTATAAGATGACTCCGGAATACGAAGTGGTTGTGATTGATCCTGATCCGGACAGTGCTTATGTTTTTCAAGTAGCACAACTGCCGTTATGCCGGCACACCCGGCATTATGAACAGGACAATCTCAATCATGACGCTTTTCAAATTTATTACTAACTATGGATGAAATATCCAATATATAAGGAGAACTGAATATGTCTAAACTTGTATGGGATACTACTGGTGATCGTACTTATGAAACTGGTTTGAACCATGGGGTTCTCTACCCCATTAATGCCTCCGGCGCTTATACTCCGGGTGTTGCCTGGAACGGTCTTTCTTCTGTCAGCGAAAGTCCGTCTGGTGCTGAAGCGAATGCTATCTATGCGGATAACATTAAATATCTGAACCTCTATTCTGCTGAGGAATTTGGTGCAACGATCGAAGCTTACACTTACCCGGATGAATGGGCTCAGTGTGATGGTTCCGCTAACCTGGCCGATGGTGTTGTTCTTGGCCAGCAGGACCGCAAAACCTTTGGTCTTTGCTATCGTACCGTTCTGGGTAATGATACTGAAGGCGATTCTCATGGTTATAAGCTGCATCTGATCTATGGTGCTAAGGCTTCTCCGTCCGAACGTCAGTATCAGACGATCAATGACTCCCCTGAAGCAATTACTTTCAGCTGGGAAATTTCTACCACTCCGATCAATGTCACCGGTCACAAACCTGTTTCCTGTATTACCATTGATTCTACCAAGGCTGATGCTGCGAAGCTTGCTACTTTGGAAGAAATTCTGTACGGTAAGGATGCCGGTCAAGGTGTTGAAGCTGCTGATCCGCGTCTTCCGCTTCCGGATGAAATCGCGACCATTTTTGGCTGATCCTGGTAACTAATTCGAAATAATTTTTGGGAGCCTCTGAAATATGAGGCTCCTTTTTATTTTTTTTTATAAACGAAAGGAACAAAAAAACCTATGCTTAAGAAACGTATTAAATATATTGACTATAACGGAAATTCTCGTGAAGAAGATTTTTATTTCAACCTTTCCAAGGCTGAAATCATGGAAATGGAAATGAGCACCACCGGCGGACTTACGGAAATGATCACCCGTATCGTTGAAACTCAGGACGCTCCGTCGATTATTAAAGTCTTCAAAGAGATCATCATGAAGGCTTATGGTGAGAAAAGTCCTGATGGCAAACGGTTTATTAAGAGTCAGGAATTGTCTGAATCTTTTGCTCAGACAGAAGCTTATTCTGAACTGTTTATGGAGCTTGCTTCGGATTCCGATGCTGCTTCTAAATTCGTAAACGGCATTATCCCCGCCGATATGGCTCGTGAAGTTGAAAAGCAGCAGCAACAGGCTTCACTTCCTACCGCCGGGTAAGAAAGCAGAGAGAATAAATGCTTCAATTGATTATAAAACCTCGTGAAGAATGGAATGAAAGACGTCAGGAATTTATTTACACAAAGGGTCATACACTTCAACTGGAGCATTCACTTGTCTCTATTTCAAAATGGGAAGCAAAATGGTGCAAACCTTTTTTGTCAAAAGATCAAAAAACTTATGATGAAACTATGGATTATATCCGCTGCATGACTTTGACACAAAATGTGGATCCGAGTGTTTATAAACTTTTGACAAGAGAAAATATTGAAAGCGTTAATCAGTATATAGAAGCTCCGATGACGGCTACTTTCGTTCGGGAAACACCTGGACCGAAAAGCCATGAAGTGATCACGTCGGAGCTTATCTATTATTGGATGATTTCTTATCAGATTCCATTTGAATGCCAAAAGTGGCATTTAAATCGTTTACTGACTTTGATTCGTGTTTGCTCCATAAAGAATCAGCCTCCCAAAAAGCAGAGTAAGCGAGACATAATGAGCCGGAATGCCGCATTAAACGCAGCACGAAGACAACAATTGAACACGAAAGGGTGATTCCGGAATTATGGATATTACAGCTATAGATAACAGGGTGGTTTTATTTATCGGTGCGGCAGCAATTGCCTGCATTCTGTGGTTTTTGAAATGGTTTATACAAAAAACCCTTACCGTACAGTTTGATAAAATGTCGGCAGTAAATGCAGAACGGCAAAAGGAACGTGAGCAGGATCAGTTTCTTGCTTTTCGGGGACAGCAGGTTACAAATGATTGTTTGCATGAATTGATTTATGCGGTACTGAATGGGACCCATAATGGAGGTCTCGAAAAAGCAAATGTTGAGCTTGAAAAGTTTCGAACACTTACGAATAAAAATATCGCAGAAAAAGCCGCCAAATGGAATATCAACATTGATTAGCTAAGGAGGAGATTCATGGAACTTTTTAGCAAAATTTTGCAGGCTATTCTTGAAGTAGCGCTTCCGATCCTGGTTACATCCGCTGCAGGATGGATGATCGGAAAATGTATTGAGATTTTTAAAAAAGTAAAGGATAAAAATCCGGAACTTTATGAAATCATGAGTGTGATTTCGAAAAAAGCAGTTGAAGCCGCCGAACAGATTTTTGGCGGTGGAAAAGGCGATGCCAAGCTGGATTATGCAAAAAAGATCGTTCAGAAATATCTTGAAGCTAAAGGCATTACACTGGATCTGGATGTGATTCAGGCTTATATTGAAGCTGCTGTAAAAGAGCTGAAATATGAAGGCAAAGAACTTCCGGTCTATTCTGAAAATAATTCATCGGCGGTAAAATGACTTACAGGCAGCCTTTTTCAGGAGAATGGCCTATCAGTCAGTTTTATGGAGAAACCATTACTTCTTCTTTTCACACCGGGATTGATTATGCGTGTCCTCTCGGAACCGCTATTCTGGCGTCTTCTGATGGTGTAATTCGGTATTCCGCATTTGATCAAACCGGATATGGATATTGTGTGATCATTGAGCATGATCTAACCCATTCTACTTTATATGCTCATTTGAGCGCTTTGCGTTTTATGACTGTAGGAAAGAAAGTGGAACAGGGAGAAGTGATCGGTTACTCCGGTAATTCCGGCAACTCGACTGGTCCGCATCTTCATTTCGAAGCCAGATCGGTTTGGAATGATTATCGTTCACATTTTAATCCGATGAATCTTCCCTTGATGAGTGTGGATGATACTGCCGGTTTTTATAATCCGCCAAAATCTTTAAAGGGAGCTGAGGATCTGAAATCTTCGGTTTATGTGTCTGCTCCGGCAGGTGTTTTTGGACATAATCGGGATTTTACTTCCAAAAAAGTGTTTTTGTATGGAACGCCTTTGACTTTTACTGGAAAAACGATCGAAAAGAACGGTTTGATATTCTGTGAATGTCAGGATACTGTTTGGATCGCGGTAAATGACGGCGAAACTCAGCTTCTTGATAATCTTGAATAGTAATTAAAAACGGCTTGCGAATTTCATAAAATCGTGAAATTTACAAGTCGTTTTAATTTTTTAAAATTTTTCATATAGATAAAGTTATGTGTTGTTGAGGTCTTATGATTAAATTTCGGCAAAAAGGTAATTTTTTAAAGCTGACGAATTATTTTGAGAAAGTTAAAGAAAAAGTAAATTTTGGAATTTTGGATAAATACGGACAAAAAGGGGTTGAAGCTTTGAAGTCCGTTACTCCGGTACGTACCGGAAAGACCCGGGATTCATGGTATTACCAGATCGAGCATGAAAAAGATTCTGTAACGATCCGGTTTTTAAACTCAAATATTCAAAATGGTCAGAATATCGCGATTATTTTGGACACCGGGCATGGTACCCGTGGCGGCGGATGGGTCGCCGGGCTTCATTATATTGAGCCGACGATTCGCCCGATATTTGAAGAAATGGCAGAAGAATCCTGGAAAGAAATAAAAGATTTATGAGAACAACAATATAACGGGTGCTCATATAGAAGTCTGGTCATTCAGATTAGCACCTTTTTATTTTTTAATATGGAGGCATATCTATGTCAGAACTTCTTGATGAACGTGTAGTAGAGATGCGTTTTGATAATGCTGATTTTGAGCAGAATGTAAATCAGAGTATCAAGACCATTAATAAATTAAAAGATTCTCTGGATTTTGATAATGCCGGAGAAAGTTTTGAAAATATTTCAGCTGCAGCAGCGAAATGTGATATGAAACCACTGGAAGATTCTATTGAATCCATTTCGGTGAAATTCAATATGCTGGAACTCGTTGCTGCGAACGTGCTGAGTAATATTGTCAATAAAGTAGCGGATGCTGCCGTAAATATGACAAAGTCATTAACTATCGATCAGGTAACTGCAGGTTGGTCTAAATATGAACAGAAGACACAATCCGTTCAGACAATTATGGCTGCTACCGGAGAGTCCATTGACGTGGTTAACAACAAACTGGAAAAACTGATCTGGTTTGCGGATGAAACTTCTTATGATTTTGTCGATATGGTGAACAATATCGGTAAGTTCACTTCCGCAGGAGTTGATCTGGACACTGCTGTAAATTCAATGATGGGTATTTCCAACTGGGCCGCCATATCCGGTGCAGGTATTCAACAGGCCAGCCGGGCGATGTATAACCTTTCTCAGGCAATCGGTATGGGATATGTTGGTATTCAGGACTGGAAATCGATTGAACTTGCCAATATGGCGACTATTGAATTTAAAGAAACAGTACTTGAGACTGCCCTGGCTTTTGGAACTTTAAAACAGGAAGCTGATGGAACGATCAAAACTCTGGATGGAAAAGATATCGTTACCGCTGAAACAATGCGTAATTCTTTAAAAAAGCAATGGTTTACCAGTGATGTATTAAATGCCGCTTTGGATCAGTATTCTGAATTTGCTAATGAGGTTTATGCATATCAAAATGATTTTGAGAAAAAGCATGGATACGCTATCACAGTGAATAACGCCATGCGGTTGATGGAAAAAGATGGTTATGTTATGGATTCGCTCGGCGCTAAAGCTTTTGCTAAAGCTCAGGAGGCGGTCACATTAACACAAGCTGTTAATGCTACAGCAGACGCAGTGTCTTCCGGATGGATGCGTACTTTTGAAACGATATTTGGCAATTACGAAAAAGCGAAAAAGTTATGGACGAATCTTGCAAATGATATGTGGGATATCTTTGCCTGGCCCGGTGAAACTCGTAATAATATGCTGTATTCCGTAATGGAATCAAATTATCAGAAAATGCTGGATGAGATGCCGGATGGAAGTGACTTTAACGAACGTTTGCAGGTAAAAATCACAGAAATTGCTCGTTCTAACGGTAAGACCGAAAAAGAAATTAAAGAACTATGGCGGAATTTTGATTCTGTTGAAGAACTGCTTACCAGAGGGGATCTCAGTGATTTTTCTTTGGATCAGGCTTTCAGTGAGTTATTGGAATAATATCACCGGGAAGGAGATCTTGCCGGAAAACTTTCAGCTGATCTAAAAAGTGGTGATAAATCGTTAAAGTCTATTATTACTGCTTTGGCTTATGGCTATGGCCCATATAGTAAAGATGCTGAAAAAGCCAGAAAAGAAATTGAAAAAATAGGGTTGGATTATGACTGGGCTATGGAAATGGCCAATGCTGTATTAAATGGAGCCCAGTTTGATTGGAATGCAATAACCAAAGATTTAGTAACGGAGTTGGATTCACAAAAAAGCATATGCGATGAATTTGTTGCATATTTGAGTGAAAGTTTATCCTGGGGATATGATGGCTTTTTTGGAGCAATAAAAGAACTTGGCGGCCGGGATAAATTAATGGGCGCTCTGGATAATATTCTTAAAACATTTAAAAATATATATCGTTTGGTATTGACAACAGGCAATGCAATTTCCGAAAAATTTGGAGGAAATTCATTAATATTGAGTATACTGGATGGCTTTAATAAATTAACTGGTGTTTTTGCAATTACAGATGAAAAATTTGAAGCTATGGAACAAAGTATTAATGACTTTTTTCTTAATGGCGGATTTGAGATGAAACTTGTTAAATTTGTTGAAAAATTAGGTAAAGTAAAGAAATCGATTGTCGATTTTTTTCTTGGAAAAGAAACTTTATATAAAGGCAATTATTATGATGAAACATTGCAGCGTACCGTAAGTATTTATGAACGGGAAGGCGGTCTGTTTCAAAAATTTTATAATTTATATCAAACTTATATTGGTCGTTTACCGGAAAATGTTCGTGACAGTATTGAAAAAATCAGAACATCGATCAGTGGATTTTTTGGAGATGTTCCGAAAAAGTTTGAAGAATTAAAAACCAAAGCTTCTGAAATGTGGACAAAAGTTTTTGGCGAAGAAGCAGGTATCGGAACATATTTCAATCCTATTACAAAAAAGATTGGCACTTATACAAAACGCGCTGGCGGACTGATTGATGAATTTAAGCAAAAGATATTGTCTTTTGGTAACGGAGCTGTTGGAAAAGCAATCGAATGGCTTTCCGCCGGATTAAAGAAAATTGGTGATCTATTATTCGGATATAAAAAAGATGGTGAAGATGTTCAGGGAGTTATCACCATTATTTATGATAAAATGGCCGCTTTTTGGCAGATGCTGAAAGATATTGGAAAGTCAGTTGAAGATATTTTTGAAAGATTTAAATCCTGGTTAGGATTAGATTTTGAAAAAGTAGGAAACAGCAGCTTTTTTGATATTCTTTTAGGTAAAAAAGTTTATAAAACAAATGTTTACGATGAAAAGCTTCAGCGTACAGTAAGTATTTATGAACGAACCGGTGGCATTTTAGGTAAAGTAAAAGAAGCTTATTCATCATTCGAAAAAGAAATTTTAAAGATCGCCGAATCTGCGGCATTTATTGCGATCAAGAATTTTATATTTGGTGATGAAGAATCAAAAATTCCAAATATCTTTGGCCGAATAAAAGAACCGTTACAAGATATCACTGAATTCTTTATTGGAAAGAAAATTCATAAAGGAACTACCTGGTCGGACGAATTAAACAGCTATATTCCACTTTATGAACGCCAGGGTGGTTTAATCAATAAGTTAAAAGAAACAATACAAGATGTAACAGATTCAAATGCATTTAAAGCAATACGTAATTTTATATTTGGCGATGAAGAATCAAAAACTCCGAATATCTTTGGCCGAATTCAATCTGTTATAGATTCTATTGCAAAATCAACAGCATTTATTGCAATCAAGAATTTTATATTTGGCGATGAAAAAGCTAATATTCCGAATATCTTTGGCCGAATTCAATCAGTTATAGATTCTATTGCGAAATCAACAGCATTTATTGCGATCAAGAATTTTATATTTGGTGATGAAGAATCAAAAACCCCGAATATCTTTGGTCGAATTCAATCTGTTATAGATTCTATTGTGAAATCAACAGCATTTATTGCGATCAAGAATTTTATATTTGGCGATGAAAAAGCTAATATTCCGAATATTTTTGGCCGAATTCAATCTGTTATAGATTCTATTGCGAAATCAACAGCATTTATTGTAATCAAGAATTTTATATTTGGCAATGAAAAAGCTAATATTCCGAATATTTTTGGTCGGATAAAAGAAACAATACAGAGTATAACCGATTCGACTGCATTTAAAGCAGTTCGTAATTTTATATTTGGTGATGAAGAATCTAAAACCCCGAACATTTTTGGTCGGATAAAAGAAATAATACAAAGTATAACGGATTCAACCGCATTTAAAACAGTTCGTAATTTTATATTTGGTGATAATGAGGGAAATACTAATGGATCTATTGGTATTTTAGAAAGAATCCAAAATTTTCTTCAATCTATTTATGAATCTGCGCCTTTTAAAGCAATTTGGAGATTCTTTTTTGGTGATGAAGAATTAAATGACGGACTGAAAGAAGGTACTGAGACTTTAGATAAGACTGCTTCAAAAAGTAAAAGTACACTTCATGAAGCTTCACTTGGCGAAAAACGGGATCTATATCAAATCAAAGATGATAGCGGAAGAATGATCCCATTTGAAGAAATTTCTTCTTCAAATAACAAATTAACCGGATTTCAAAAATTGTTATTGGGTATTAAAGAAAAATTCGAAGCTATTACTTCATCAAAAGCATATAACGATATCAAAGAATTTTTCTTTGGATCAAAAAGAGCTGTTTATAATGAGAAATTCGAAATTGTTGGTTATGTACAGGATGCTCCGAATATTATTCAAAGAATAATAGGAGCTATTGAAAAATTACCGGAATCTATTCAGACGGCTAAAGATGCAATCTTAAATTTCTTTCTTGGCCCTGTAAATGAAGAAGGAAAACGAATAGAAAACATTTTCAAACGGCTTCCGACTTATATTTCAACTGCAAAAAAGAATATCACCGAGTTTTTTATCGGAAAGAAAATTCATAAAGGGACTACCTGGTCAGATGAATTAAACAGCTATATTCCGCTTTATGAACGTGAAGGTGGTTTGATTAATAAGTTAAAAGAAACTTTTGAAAAGTTAAAATCAGAGCATCCCTGGTTTGCCTCATTTTGTTCATTCATTGAAACCCAGATACAAAATATCCGAAAGATATTTTCAGAAGCCGGCGGAGATATTTCATTGGCTTTTGAAAATTTGAATACTTATTTAAATGGCGGGCATTTTAAACATAAAAATGCTCTTGGAGAGATCGAAACAGATCTTGAAGAAACTGATGGTGTAATCACGAATATACGTAAAAATATTGAAAAAATATTTAATGGCGGAAAAGAAAAAACTGACAAATCATTTATTGATGTATTAAAAGATTTATTGGGAATTGGTAATCCGAATATATTTTCAAGAATATCATCATTCATACATGACTTATTAGGTATAAATTTAGGTTTGATATCTTTAAATGTCATGGGCGGAAATAAATTCGGTTTTTCCATACAATCCGGTTTAGAAGTAATTATTGATGGAATCAAATCTCTCGCAGAATCAATAATGATTATTGGGGCTACACTTTTAGGGTTGGCAGTATATATTAAATTGACGGGAAATGAAGGCATTCGATCTTTAGAGCATGCCCGAAATTTCATTTTGTCTATATTAAATATGCTTACTGCATTTTCTGTGATATTTTCAATGTTTGATCTGGAAATTGATCCTAAATCAGCAATTGCTTTAACATTATTGACTTCCATTATATCCAGATTAGTAATACTAATGGGAGTTATTACTTTAGTACTGAAAAAGTTTGATATTTCATATAAAGATGAACAATTTTTAACGGCAGCTGGAGTCATAACCGGCATTCTTATACTTTTAACTATTTTTAATGCTGCTTCTACAAAAGTGGCTAAAAAAGGAGAAACAGTAAAATCGTCCGCCGGAACATGGTGGGCGATGGCATTGAGTTTTATTGCTATTTCAAAGGCAATAACTTCATTAGTTCTTTCTTTTGCCGGATTATATTTGTTGACTAAAAAAGTCGGAGATATCAGTAAGTTTAAAGATGCTGGAATAATACTCGGTATAGCGTTAACAATAATTGTCGGTTTTATAGGCCTTATTACTTCAATAGCAAATAGATTATCAAAGTCTGGAGGAGATGTAACAAAAGGGACGTTTGCAGCTCTTTCGGTGATGTTACTTTCCGTCAGTGGTTTTCTTGTAACATTTTTAATTGCTTTAGGCGTTATATATTACGTTCTTGATAAAAATAAAGACACTTTTAATTGGAAGATATTAGCCGGATCATTTGGTATTCTTATTGTCCTACTGGGCATTGTCAGCGGATTTATTGCTTCTATTTCCGCAATAATGTCAAAAATGTCGAGCGCAAATTCCGGTTTTAAAATAACGACTTTTGTAATGATCATGCTGATGATGAGCAGTATTAAATCCATTATTGCTATAGCATCTGTGTTAGCTTTGGAATCTAAGAGTATTGGATGGGAAAATGTTGCTGCGGTATTTATTGGTTTAGCAGCATTATTATATGCTGCTGCATCAACAATAAAAATAATATCCTCAATTGATAAAATTAATATTTCTTCTTTTAAAGCTATAGGATTAATGCTTGCTGCTATTACCAGTATAGCTGTTTTGGCAGCCGGTTTATTATTGGTAGCAGATAAACTTCCTTTACAAAATGTTAATACAAATTTATTACCTTTATTATTAGCTGTAGTAGAAATATCGGCAATTGCAGCGCTTATATCAAAAGCGATTTCAATAATAGATAATACTTTAACAAACAAAGATAAAAAAGGTAACGTTTTTTCTAAAAATATAGCAAATTTAAAAAGTAAATTATTTTTAGTAGCAGCCTCATTAGCAGTGTTAGTTGTTGCCGTATTTATATTGACAGATGCTGTTGATAAGTGGTCGTCATTAAGAAACCTGGATTTAACTTATAAATTACTACCTTTATTTGCTGCGATAAGTGAATTAGCAGGTGTAATGATCGCTATTAGTTTTGCAATAATGGCTATCAATAAAACATTGGTTCCTTCAGAAAAGGGATATTGGGATGTAGTAAAGAAACTGACTTTAGTTGGTTCTATGTTATTTGCTTTGACTCGTGCAATAATTGAATTAAATGCCGTAGTTGACGCTTCACCTTCTTTAAAGAACCAAGATTTATACAGTAAATTTGTACCTTTATTTACTGCAATAATCGAATTAGCAACTGTAATGGCTGGTTTGAGCTATGCAATAGCTAAAATTAATAAAAACGTAGTTCCATTAAAAGAAGAAAACTATCAAACTCTTTTACTCAAAATTGGTGGTGTTGTCGCTTTCACACTATTATTAATGAAAATAATTGAAATCATTAATAATTATGTTGACGCTTCACCTTCTTTAAAGAACCAAGATTTATATAGTAAATTTGTACCTTTATTCGTTGCAATAATTGAATTAGCAGCTGTGATGGCAGGTTTAAGCTATGCAGTAGCTAAAATTAATAAAAACATAGTTCCATTAAAAGAAGAAAACTATCAAACCCTTTTACTCAAAATCGGCGGTGTTATTGCTTTCACACTATTATTAATGAAAATTATTGAAATCATTAATAATTATATTGACGCTTCACCTTCTTTAAAGAATCAAGATTTATATAGTAAATTTGCACCTTTATTCGTTGCAACAAGCGAATTAGCAGCGGTAATGGTTATTATGAGTTTAATAATAGCTGCTATCAATAAGATAATAGTCCCTTCAGAAAAAGGTTATTCAGATATATTCAAAAAGCTTGGTCTAGTCAGTTTAATGTTAATTGCATTGACGGCAGCAATAGCGGCTTTGAGTTCCATTGTTGATAATAAAGTAGCATTAAAAGATCCTGAATTGGTAACTAAATTACAACCTTTATTTATTGTAATTGGCGAACTTGCGGTTGCATTGGTTGTTTTATCGGCAGCTTTAAAATTGATGAGCATTCTAAGCCTTTCTGGAAAAGGATTTTTGGTTGGAATTGGAATGCTGGCCATGATGGAGTTGTTTGCACTTGGTGTATGGGGATTGCTAGCCATCAGTAGAAAAGCTGATGTCAAGTCATGGAAAGAATTGCTTCCGATGTTTGAATCTATCGGAGCCATAGCAGTTGCTTTGGTCGCATTGACAATAGTGCTTGGTGTTATAGGACTTTTGGGTACCGCTTTATCCGCAGCTTTTATACCGGCAGTTATTACTATTTTAGCTGTTACTGTTGGTGTAATTTTAATGGGCGCTGCTATTGTTTTTATGTATAAAGCGCTTAAAAAGCTTGAAGAAATTGCCAGTGATGATAAAGATACTGTGACCATCACCGATTCTTTGGCAAAACTTACTGAAATGATGGTGGGAATTGCACATATGCTTGGCGAGATGATCGGAGCTTTTGTAGGCGGACTTGGTGAAGGAATCAGTGGATCTCTTCCCGCAATAGCAACAAATCTTTCCGATTTTATTACTAATTTAAGACCGTTTTTAGATGAAATATCAAAAGTAACTGCACAGCATCTTTTGGGTGCGGTTATGTTTACTATAATTGTCGGCTCATTAGCAGTAGATACTTTTGTTACAGCATTACCATCATTGATTAGCGCACTAATAGGTACACAAATTCTTGAATTTGGCACTTTAATGTCCAACTTCATTACAAATTTAAAGCCATTTTTGGATGCTTTACTGACAATTAAACCAGTTCATGCATTAGGTGCTGTTATATTTACAGAAATAGTAGCCACATTAGCTGTAGATACATTTATATCTTTGTTCCCTTCATTGGTTGGCGCTCTTGTTGGTGTTGCAATAAAATATTTTGGCACCTTAATGTCTGATTTTATTACAAATTTGAAGCCGTTTTTGGATGCTTTACTGACAATTAAACCAGCTCATGCATTAGGTGCTGCTATATTTACAGAAATAGTAGCTACACTGGCTGTAGACACATTTATATCTTTGTTCCCTTCATTGGTTGGTGCTCTTGTTGGCGTTGCAATAAAATCTTTTGGTACTTTAATGTCTGATTTTATTACAAATTTAAAGCCATTTTTGGATGCTTTACTGACAATTAAACCAGTTCATGCTACAAATGCTGTAATATTTAAAAAAGTAATTGCATCGATAGCTGTTAGTACATTTATATCAGCAGTACCATCTTTAATTAGTGCTATTGTAGGAACTAAAATTGAAGAGCTTGGCACTTCAATGTCAACATTTATTACAAATTTGACGCCGTTTTTAAATACTATATCTACATTGACAGATAATCATTCATCCGGTGCGAGAAGATTTACCGGAATTTTGATATGGATTGGTGCAAGTCAGGCTATATCTGCAATCGGTTCATTAATAAATAGTAAATTTAATAGTGATAGCTCTACCACTATGGCCGTTAAATTAAATGCGTTTTTAACTAAATTACGTCCGGCTTTGATAAAAATGACATCAATTAAGCAGGCTCATATAGATGGTGCTAAAAACTTAACAGCTGTGTTATGGGAAATTACTAAGCAAGATCTATTGAGCGCTTTGGATAGTTTTATTTCACTTTTCGGTGGAGAGAATAATTATTCTGTTTTTGCAGGTCAGGTATCCGATTTAAGTGGTGCGATCAATAGCATGTATAGTGACACTAAAGAAATTGATAAATCCAAGCTAGATGAAAGCATTACTTTAATCAAGACAGTTCTTGATTTTATGACTGATGATTCTTATCGTGTCGGTGGATTGGCTGGCTGGGCAAAAGATGCTGTTGAAGGCAAAATAGATTTTAAAGGTTTATTTGATAAATTAAATGGCACTGAAGGTGAACCGGGAATTGTAGATGGTCTTATCACTTTTTCTGATAAAGTTAATGGTAAAAACTTAGCAGATGCAAATACTGCTGCTTATGTAATGAAAGCATTATTTGGAATATTATCTGTAGATACAAATAAATTAGGATCGTTTTCTGATTTCGTAACTAATAGTGATACTTCCGAAGCTATAACGAATGGGATAACTTATTTAACAACAAAGGTTATACCGAAAATTACAGAAATGCAGTCTGCATTAAATAATAAAGATTTTAAAATTGATCCTGAAACAATTATCAGTTCGATGGATGCAATATCATCAATTTTTGAAATTCTGAGTACCAATATATATGATATTACTTCTTTAGGCTCGTTATTCGATAAAAAAATGGTACATGATGGCTTTCTCATTTTTGGTAAATGGGTCGAAACAGACGAGCTGGAAAATCAGGATATTATTGATTTAATAACAAATGGTATTGTGTTTATTACTGATTTTCTTATTCCTGCCATGGAAAATATCCAGGATAAACTTTCCGGTAATAATTTTTCCGATGTTGGTGCCTTATCTGAAGTAATAAAAAAGATATTTGAAGTATTATCTTTTAACAGTAAAGATATCAGCGGTCTTGGACAAGTTTCTACAGAAACAATAGAAACTTCGTTTAACACAATAAATACAACAGTAATAACTGCTTTGAAATCTTTGCAAGATGCTTTATCCAGCAATAGTATAGATTCTGAAACTATTAAAAATACGATTGGCTCTTATGCGGATTTGATTAATGGCTTTATAGAATTACAGCAGATGCAAGTTGATGGTGATTTTTCCCAGCTCGGTAAAAACATTATTGACGGATTGATATTATCGTTCAGTAATATGGATGACCGAAACCGTGTATATGAATCTGCATTGAAGCTGGGTCAATACATTGCCGAGGGTCTGATCACTGGCGTGAATGGCAGTACTGACGCATTGGATACTGCCGGTACGGATATGGCGGATACAGTTACTGAAGCAACAGCTGATGAATTGGAAGTTGCATCTCCTTCCCGAGTGATGTATGAAATTGGTCAGTTTGTAGTTCAGGGTTTGATCAATGGTATTCATGCCGGATCTTACGAAGCCAAAAAAGAAGCAGAACGTCTCAGTGCGGTTATTGAAGATGGTGTTTCCAAGCATGATATTAACATGGCCGGTGTCAATATCGAAATGGATTGGGAACTGGCTTATGGTAATCTGGATAATTTAAAAGACAGTGTTGGTAATATTGATTTTGAAAAGATTCGTGAATTTTTGCATGGGCAATATGATGAACTTCTCGGTACGGAATACATAGATGCTTTTATTAATTCGTGGGCGGGAAAGTGGAAACAAATTCCGCAGATTCTGGATGAAACTCAGTCGAAAATTGTTAAAGGCATTGCCAATAATGAATATGGTTATACTCAGGAAGAAATCCTGACAAATCTTGAAAAAGAACTGGGTTCGGCAGAAGATGCTCAGAAAGCATGGCAGAATTATAACGATGTTCTTGCAGATAATATTAAGCTTAATCAGGAAAATGCTAAAGAACAGGTCGCCAGTGCTCAGATGACCAAAGAGGAATACGCTGAGATCGAGCGTCTGTTTAACGAAGCACATTCCGGAAAGTACGATGCTCAAAATGGTGATACCCGGGTTGACCGTCTGGTCAAAGAAGCCGGCGCCACTAGAGAACAGGCTGAACTTGTTCAGCGTATGCTGAATGATCAATATGAATACGGCCTTAGTCCATCTTATGTCAGAGCCGAAAAGCAATTGAAGGAACTGCGTGAAGAGGAAGAAGCTCGGAGAAAAACTGCTGCAGAAACAAGTAAAGCCGCTGAAACTACTGCAGAAAGCATGACTGATGCTACTGACGGAATTGATGCTGCAACAGAAAGCCTTGATAATTTGAAAACAACAGAAGAAGCTGTTGCAGAAGCTGCAGACGATGCTTCTAAAAGTATAGTCAAGATCAAAGATTCCGCAAAAGAAGTTCTTAAAAATGTAGATAAAAAGACTTTGCAGGAAGGTTATGCTGCCTGGAAAGCCGGCCGGGATATGACTGCTGAGCAGGCCGAACAATTTAATTATATTCGGAAACAAAATCGATTACAAAATCTTGGTTCCCGTGGACAGAGAGATGCTTTTTATAAAGAACTCGGGTTCGATCCTAAAGACGCAAATGATTTCTTTAATAATGCAGATCCGTATCAGAATGCCCGCAGACGTATGGAAGGCAATGCTGAGTCCTATTCTCGTGTTGTAGAAAAAGAAACGGAAGCTGCAAAAAAAGCTGCCGAAGCTAAAGGCTCGATTAAAGACACACTGGATTATATTGAAGAAAACGAAAGCTCTGATCTGGAAAAGAATAAGAAAATGTATCAGGAAGCTTTCAAAGATACCGACGATTTATTGAATGCTGCTTTTGATCGGATGCGTAAGGGAGAAAAATTGACTGAAGATCAGGTAGATTTTCTCTATGAATTCCAGAAAGCAATTGGTACAGACATTTTTGGATCAGGTAAAGATCGGCGAAAAGAATTCAAATCGCTTGGCATTTCAGAAGAAAATCTGGATATGGCCATGCGTATTTATGGCTGGAATCTTGAAAAATATAATCAGACCGCCAAAGAAGCATCTAACTCTACAACAGATCTGACAAAGAAGATCACTCAAAATGGCGCTGAAGCGGAAATGATGTCCATGGTTTATGAAGCTCTTCCGGAAGAAATAAAGGGCTACGCTGATGGTTTCAGTGACATATTTACGGCTGCTTTTGATGAAAAGACCGGAAATATCAAAATTACCGATGATATTTATAAAAAGGTGTTCAAGGTCAATGATGTTAATAAATTGACCGGCATTGGTAAAACTGTTTACGACACGATCGGCACCGGTTTTGAGATGGGCAAGGGCACGCTTGAAAATCTGCTGAAAGAAAATGGCCTGGAATTAAACGGTAAAAGCGTCAGTTCTTTCTTCTCAAAGGAAACTTTTGCAAAAATGTTCCAGTCTGATAGTGGGATTTTTGATCTTGCCGGTACCATAAAAGAAAACATTGATCCTTTGCAAATGTTCGGCGATTTTATTGGCGGTTTGTTTAGCGGAAAAAGTGTAAAAGGCTCCGCATCTGCTGCGCTGGTAAATGGTTTGTCAAACGCTTTTAAGTTAAGCCAGAATGTTGTTGAAAATGTTGAGGAAATTTCTAACACAGTACTTGATCCGGAAGCTGATCTCACAGATTTAGACTATTTTAATGCTTATCTTGAAAAGATCAAAGAAAATTATGCATTGATAACCGATTCTGAAGGAAAAGCATTTATTGCTATAAAAGGTTATCAGAATTTAATTGAAGGTAAAGATCTTACAACATCTCAGGCGCAGGAATTGACCAAATTGTATGATGCTGTTGTTCAGGGCTTTTACGGTAAAGACCATGATGAAATTCAGCAGAATCTTATGGAGATGTTTAATATTGACTGGGATGTTCTCCGTGGAAATGGCCGTAATTTTGAACAGTACGCAAACCAATATCTGGAATATGCAGATAAAGTGACTGCTAAACGCGATGCCGGTGAAAAATATACGGCCGAAGATTTTGTACGTGATGTAAACGCCGGCAAATTCGGTCTGGATGCAGAAACCCGGAAAAAGGTGTTTGAAGCTGCGGATATCGATGTCCAACGGGGTGAAGAACTTTATCAGAATTGGCTGAAAGATGGTAATAAAGCACTTGAACAGATCGGTGACGATCATATATTTCTTACGAAACAAGAAAAAGAAGCTGCTGAAACAGTAAAACAAACCAATGAAATTCTTGCTTCAACTCCGGAAGGCGCTTTCCAGGCAGTGGCTAATTTCCTAGATGGTGTTGAGAAAGCTATTACCAATAAGAATGCCGCGAAAGATTTTCGTACTTTTATGGACGATATCAAAGATATCTTCAGTAAAGATAACATGAAAATCGAGGGCGCTTCCGATTTCGGTCAGATCGCTGACTTTATCAAAATGGTTGATACCACTTCAAATAATTCAAACGGTTTGAAAGACAGCTTTTCAACTTTAATGAACGGGATCAGCCAAACGATCAACGGCTTATCTATTGATGAAACAAAACTCGATCCTATTACGAATTTCCTGGATAAACTGGATGCTTCTTCTGAAGTATTTACGAATGGTGACAGCAGTGGTATTCAGAAATTTGTGGATAATTTATATTCTGCAATGGAAAACAGTGGAGGAGATGCCTCAGCTGCCGCGAATACGATTGCCGAAGTGATCAACGTCACGTTGCTGGAAAAGCAGGATAAATTTGTTGAAATTGGTCAATTCATTGTTATTTGGATCGCTGCAGGGATGATCGCCTATCAAAATGTCGTCCGTGAAGCTGCAAACCAAACGGCGACAACTCTGACTACAGCATTTAATCAGCAGGCGGTTGACAAAGCGCCGCAGTCCGGTAAAGATTTTATCACTGAGTTCACAAAAGGAATTGTTTCTGAAGAATCGGTTTCCGCATTAGATACCGCTTTAAATACTTTATTCAGCAGTTTAAATGAAGCAACAGCTGCTGCCGGTGAAACAACAGAAGAATCTTCCGCACTTGGTGGCGGATCGGCAGGTACTCGCTTTGGTCAGCAATTCGTTCATGATATGGCGCAAAGCATTACTGAAGGCTCCGTTACCGCCTTCACCGGGCTGACGCAATCGATCGCCAATCTTCCGCAGTCAATCAGTGAAGCTTTGGACGAAGATAAGCAGAAAGAACTGACTGCCGCCGTAGATGGCATCAGCAGCATGCTGAGCGGCATCGTTCCGGATGGTTCTTCCATGGCAATGAACATGATTGAAGGGATCATCAGCACTTTAACGGCTAATGGTCCGCTGATCGCTGACCTGATGGCCTGGATCGCAGCCGGTGCTCAGGGTGAATTCAATCGTGAAAATGAATCCAAATCTCCTTCCCGGAAATATAAGAAGTTTGCCGGTTATATCACCGATGGTATTGTGATCGGACTTCAAAATGGTAGTCGGGATGTCAATAAGGCTTCTGCGGATGTCGCATTAGGCGCTTTGAATACTGCGAAAGACGTTTTAGGCATTCATTCTCCTGGTAAAGAACCTGAAGAGCAAATCGGTATACCATATGATCAAGGTGTTGCAAAAGGCATTGAAAACGGAGAACCCGCTGTTCAGGCAGCTGTAACAGATATGGCCGAAAATGCAGTTGAAACTGGTAATTCAGTTATTAGTAAAAACCTTGGTAAATCCATTGATACTGGCCTATTCAGAAATAATTTAATGAATAATTTAAATAATCTTTCGCCATATCCTGCTGGTACTAATAAGTATCTTCAGGATGTACAAAACGATATCAAAAATATCATGGGCGAGATTATTACTACAGAAGAAAATGGTTTAACCGTAGGTCAAACTTTAACTGAACGAGCAATTGAGCATTTCATGTCTGCCACAAGCGGTATAAAAACAATGACCGAAGAAGAAGCCGCTGTAATTCAAGGCTTTTGGAGTCAAATTTTAAATGGCGATTTCGGTGTATTGGAAGGTGCGAATTCAGCAACCGGCCGAGAAGCTATGCTGAAAGATATGAAATTGACCTGGGAACAATTTGCAAGATTTTCTAATAACACCAGCACTTTGGATCTTTCTTCAATTACAAAGGGCATTAATGACTATAGTGATGCTGTAGGTGTTTTGACAAAAGACTCTTCTATGGAAGATGTTATTAACTCTATTTATTCGGGACTTCTTGGAAATGGCGAAAAACGCAAGGAAGCTATTGAAGGGCTTGGTAAAGATTATGATTTCACACAATTCATATTGAAGAAAATGTGGAATCTGAAACCGGGTGAAAAGATTGATTATGATTTTATTGATGCTAATTATGAAGCATTACTGAATTCATTCAATGATGCCGTCGCAGCTGGAAAAGACCTTCTTGGTGAAGAAATGGACGAAGCTGTTCCGATTGTTATTTCACCGACAGTTGATGATACGGCATTAAATGCTGCCCGAGATAAAATCATCGAAGCCACTACCAGTCAACAGGAAGCACAAAAAGTAGCTACTACAGAAAGAGGTAACGCTCCAAAAGTTGGTGATAATACTGAATCAACTGGCGGTTCAGCACCTTCTGTCGTATACAACCAATATAATACTTCACCGAAACCGATTGACGCTTTAGAGGTCTATCGTCGTACGGCAAATCAATTTGCGCAAATGCGAGGCTTATTGCATGCAGACGATTAAATAAAAGGAAAATTATGATCAAATCATTCAAAATAACTACTTATTTGGGTGATAGCATCGAATTAGATATCAGGAAGCCGGAAGACACCGGCTTCTTGATTTCTTCTGTAACAGGCATCACCCTGCCCGCGGCGACAATCTCGGCGACGGATGTTGCCACCATGGATGGCGCCGTATATTCCGGAGCTCGCTTGAGCAAACGGAACATTGTTTTTGCAATTATATTTTATGAAGATAACAACATTTATGACCCGAACACCGGTGAACGCCGCCGGTATGATGTTGAAGAACTGCGTCATAAATGCTATAAATATTTTCCGATAAAAAAAGAGATTACGATTCATATTACAAATGATTCCGGAACATATCGGATTTCCGGTTATATTGAGTCTAATGAAAGTGCGGTCTTTACAAAACAGGAAGGCGCCGCAATTTCCGTAATTTGTCCGGATCCGTATTTTACAAAAGAAGAAACCTCTTCGATCCAGCTGCAGGATGTGATCGGGGCCTTTCATTTTCCGGTTATGTTTCAGCCGACACAGCAGTTTGGTATGATCAAAACCTATCCGGCCACGGATATTAATTACGATGGCGCGGCCGATACCGGGTTGACGATCAGGATCTTTGCTATAGGGGCGATCACAAATCTGGTGATTAATGACCTACTGAAGCATGAATATATGAAACTGGATTCTTCAAAGATCCAGAAAAAAACCGGTGCCGGGATCATCGCAAAAGATGAGATCCGGATCAATACCCGTCGCGGAAAAAAGAGTATTACCTTGATTCGTAACGGAAAAAACATCAACATCCTGAATTGTTTGGACAGAAATTCAAAATGGTTAACACTTTCCAATGGTGCGAATCGTTTTGGCTTTACTGCAGATTCCGGACGTTTGAATGCGCAGGTTACTTTTGAATATGAACCGCGTTATCTGGGGGTCTGATTATGGGCAGCAATTATCCGAAGATTCCCGATTATTATCAGCAGGTCGAATACCTGCAGACAGATGGAACTGCTTATATTCGTACGGATTATAAACCGTATTACGACGGTTCTTCCGGTTCAAAAATATATGGCGTTTTTTCCGAAGAAAAAAAGGACGGACCCGTTTTAGGCTGTCAGTCAGATGAAGGGAAAAGGGTTTCTTTTCGGATCGAAAACGGGTCTGCTCTTACTGCCTATGGCGGAAACGAGCAAAAATTTTATAATGCTGACCTGGAAGAAGATGAGAAATACTTAATTGATATTTCTCCGGATAGTGCACTTCTTTTCCATTCCGGTATTCAGAATTACGCTCACTGGTCAACTATTCTTCCGGAAGGATATACTCAGGTAGAGTATATCGAAGGAACCGGTGAACAGTACATTAATACAGGTCAGCTTGTTAATTCAAATCTTGGATTTGATATTTCATTTTCTACGACTAACGATTTCGCAACCAGTGGTCATGGTACTATTTTGGGAGCAGAAAATAGGAATTCTGAAAAATTTTTTAAACTGACAACTTATTCGCCGTCATCTTCATATAAAGGAACTTTTGAAAGAAGAATTACAACTGCTGCGTCGACAACTCGTATTAATGCCAAAATGGCTGCTGATACAAAATTACAATGTAAATTGGATCATCGTGTCTTTACGAATTGCGAAGGCACCGATACTACGATGGCTAATGTAAATATCAGTATTACAAATCCATTATATATTTTTGGTGTATATAATGATTCGCTTCAGTCTGCCAGTGAGTTTGCCAGTATGAAGCTGTATTCTCTAAAATTATATCAGTACGACATATCTGATACTGACCCTGTACATATTTATTATCCATGTGTACGAAATATGGATAATAAACCCGGGCTGTATGATATTGTTGACAGCGCATTTCTTTCGAATGCCGGAACCGGCGAATTCATTCCCGGACCAAGTATATCAACGCTTGATCCATTTACGAATTCCGCAGATCTATTGATATTTGCAGAAAATAATAATGACGAAATCGTTCGTTCGGGCAAAATCATTAAATGCTATTCTTTGCATATTTATAACGGAAACGAATTATATCGAAATTATATTCCCTGTTATGTAAAAGAAAATGGTCAGCCGGGATTTTATGAAACGATTACAGATACGTTTATTCCGAATTCCGAAATCGATTTATTGTGCTCTTTAACCTGCGGACCGGATATCGAGGCGAACATAATAAAGGATATCCCGACTCGATACGGTGCGGTTGATACCAATCAGGTTTATGAAAATCTGCCGGAAGAGTACAAACAGGTGGAATATATCGAAAGTAATGCCAGTCAATATATTAATACGGGCTATTATCCGAATGCAGCTACCCGTTTTATAGGGAAAATGACATTATCATCTACGAATTTGAACCGTTCCGAATGCTTATATGGCGTGGTAAATGGCTCCAACCAAAGCACGTCCTGGGAACTGGTATACAACCCGGCAACAAAAATTCTGGAAAATCGTATCGGAACTGATACTTCGCATAGTTTGAAATTAACAAATGGAACAACTGTTGCTTTTGAATCCGGCATGCTGCGTTCGGTCATCAACCAAAACACAAAAAAAGTATCGTCGAATGCACTCGGCGGAGTTTCGGCATACAGCGCTTTTATATTTGCTGAAAACTCAAACGGAAGCGTGCTGAATCAGACCGCCAGCCGTTTATATTTCTTTAAAATTCTTGAAGGCGATGATTTGGTTCGGAATTTTGTTCCGTGTTACCGGGTGAGCGATTCGGTAATCGGTCTTTATGAAACGGTGGAAGATGTTTTTTATCCGAATCTCGGAACCGGTAATTTTACAAAAGGCGATGATGTAAATCCTCCGGATTATGACAAAATTTCAAATGACGAGCTGTTTCTTTATGTTTATGATACAGATTTTGATCTGCTGGCTATATATGATGAATATTCATCATTGATCTGGGCGGATCGTTATGATGAAGCTGGCGATTTCGAATTATTGCTGCCATACAGCAAAAAGCATCTTGATATTTTACAGCAGGATTATTTCTGTCGGATAGATCTTTCGGATCGCTGTATGATCATCGAAGAACGCTCCTTTGAACAAAGTGATGATGGTGAGATCATGCTGTCTATTAAAGGCCGATCTGCGGAAACGCTTTTGGAACGCCGGATCGTGATCAAGAAAAAAGAATTCGGAGAAGATGATAAAAAAGTCAGCGTTCAGAATTCATTAAAAACACTTCTGAATGAAAATTTGATCTCTCCGACCGACGAAAAACGTCAGATACCGAATTTTATATTTCAGGAATCCAAAGATGAAGCGATCACAAAATTAAAATTCGAAGAAACTTTTCTCGGTGAAGATTTATATTCGATCGTTTCTGATGTTTGTACCGATAAGCAGATCGGGTTCAAAGTTGTGCTGAATGCCAAGTTCCAATTTATATTCAGTTTGTATGTTGGAAAAGACCGCAGCTTTAATCAGGACGACAATGAATTTGTAATATTTTCACCGTATTATGACAATTTAAAAAACAGCCGATATTTCAGCACAACACAGGACTATAAAAACCTGATGTATGTGGAAAAAGATGAATTCAATCATTTGACGATTTACAATACGGAACAGCCGGTTGGTGTAAAACGCCGTGAAATTTATATTAATCAAAGTGAATTGAAAAAGAACAGTTCCACAACTGCCACTTTGTCTGATAAATCGCTGCGTACCCGCGGAAAAAAGAAACTATCGGTTGATCATAAGATCAAAACCGGTTTTGAAGGTGAAATTATACCGGATGTTTTATATATCTATCGAACCGATTATTTTATCGGGGACAAAATTCAGTTTGAAGATTCTCTTGGAAATAATCAGCCGCTTTATATTTCGGAAATTGTGATCTCCCGTGATGACAGCGGTTTGACAGTTATCCCGACATTCAAAGAAATTGAAGAAAAATGGGATGAGTAAGGAGGAATATGGGTGTAACTTATGGCTTTTACAATTCCCAAAATAATGACCGTGTGTATGACGCGGATCAATTTTCAAGTTTTTTAGATGGGATTGTATATGACGGCGTCTATGGCGCCTATGGAAATAAATTTTATGTGACTGCGGGAACCGGGTTGGAAGTGATCGTGGATACCGGCCGGGCATGGTTTGATCATACCTGGACCTTGAATGATACTTATTTATATTTGAGTGATCTTCCGGTATCGGATGTTCAGTTTGACCGGATCGATGCGGTAATTCTGGAAGTGAATAAAGATACTCGGGAAAATCAGATCCGATATATCACCGGTACCGCTTCGGAAAATCCGGTGAAACCGACACTTACCAAAACACAGACACTGAAACAATATGCGATCGCATATATTACCCGTCCGGTAAACAGTGAAGTGATCCTGCAGAATAATATTGAATACGTCGTTGGCAGTGCGGAAACCCCGCTTTGTTCGGCGCTTTCTCTGGCAGGTGTTCCTTCAGGCGGTACCGTTGGTCAGGTGCTGGCGAAATCATCATCTGAATCCGGCGCAGTAAACTGGTATAACGTGAACCAGCTCCCAACGGAAGACTGGCTGCATCCGACCGGAGTAACAGACAGCGATATTATTGCCGCATTTCGTTTTAAAGGCGCTGCCAGTGAGGCAGATGCTCTGCAGAGCGTGAACAGTGGAACAAAATATACACTTTCAAAATCCGGGTCGAATGTAACCTGGTCCAGCGGGAATGGTTTTTTTATTCCGGCAGCCAGAGATGTTGGTTTAAAAAATACCGATATTCAGAAATTGACCTGGGGAACGGTCGCTGTGAAATATTCCGGAGCGCAAACAGGAGATGCCCAAGTCGGGTTGATTCATAAATCGTATCAATACGGCCTGTATGCCAATTTCGATATGATGTATGCCCATCCTATTGATGGGGGTATAGGCCCGGATGAATATATTCGACATTATCCTGTAGTTACATTAGGCAATGATCAAAAGGACGCTTATTATTCCACAGCTTTTGGCCAGAATAAAACTGAGGGTGTTCTTTCTACAAATTTTAGCGGCGATCATAATTTGTATATGAATGCGATTTCCGGCAGTTTATCTAATAATTCCAGTTCAGTATCGCTTAGCACTGTCGGAAATTATAAAGCTAATTATTTATTTGGACAGCTATATTATGAACGCCCATGGTATACAAACGAATGGGTGATTGATTTTGGTTCTGTCTATATTCATGCCGCAATTATATTTAACCGGGTCTTGTCTGATACTGAAACACAGCATCTGCATTCTTTGATGATGACGATGTAAAGGAGATAATTATGATAGTACATTGGTATGAAGAATCATTTGAATGCGAAAAAGCGGTGCGGAAAGATGCAGAAGTTCTTTTATATGACGCAGAGAGCAATTTGCAGAATCGCATTTTTAATATCCGTTTTAATGAATGGGATCATATCTGGTTGGAAGATGGTGACTGGTCTGCGGAATCTGATATTCCGACGGAAGACGAAAAACTTCGTGCGGAAATCGATTTTCTGACAATGATGAATGAAAGTCTGGAAGAAGAAAATACAGAAATCAAATCTCAGCTGGAAATTGATCGGGCAGATCTGGACTATTGTCTGATGCTTCTTGAAGAATAGGAGGGCATATGGGTTTTTGCGCCTCTGATACAACGATCAGAATGACGCGCGGAGATACTGCTAAATTCAATGTTACGATTCGTAACAAAAATACCGGAGAACCTTATGAGCCTGTTGAAGGAGAGATCGTAAGGTTTTCTTTAAAAAAGTATCTGACAGATCCCGCGCCGATGTTGGTAAAAGATATTCCGATCGATACCATGATTCTGAAGATCAAACCGGAAGACACCAAATCGTTTCCGTTTGGTGTCTATCATTACGATATGGAATTGATCCACAGAAATGGCGATACGGATACTTTTATCGAAGACAGTATTTTTGAACTTACCAGAGAGGTTGGGTAATATGCCGAAAGAATTAGTAGGATATATTTCAGGAGTTTCTGAACTTCATGGAGAAATTTCTCAGGTAAAAGAGCTTACCGGAACACTATCAATGCCGGAAAGAGCTGGTGATCCGTATACCGGATCTTATGAAGTTGTTCCATCGGATAATTTTCAGCTGATGCCGACGGCAGATTGCTATCTGGAAGAAGATATTCTGGTGCATCCGATCCCTTATGCGGCAGTCAGCAATGAATACGGTGGAATCACAGTCACAATTGGAGAATAAATATGACTGATAAATATGTAAATAAAATCGTTTATGCCGGCGAGACACTGATTGATCTTACTCAGGATACTGTCGATGAAAGTAAAGTTCTTGCTCCGGCAACATTTCATAAGCCGGATGGAAGCGTTGCAACAGGTACAAATACATTTGATGCTGATACCAAGGATGCTACCGCTTCCGCAGCTGAAATTTTAGCATCAAAGACCGCTTATAAGAATGGCGCTAAAGTTACGGGTACGATGCCAAATCGCGGAAAACAGACCGGTTCGATTTCAACAAAAGCACAGTCGGTAATCATTCAAAATGGTTATCATGATGGTTCCGGTGCAGTGTCTATTGACAGCACAGAGCAAGCGAAAATCATTGCCGGGAATATTAAAAACGGTGTAGAGATCCTTGGCGTCGAAGGCACCTATACCGGTTCCGAACGGATCAAAGCGACGACCGGATCAGCGACTCCGGCTAAGACTTCTCAGCAGGTCCTTCCGAGTGGAAGCGGTGATTATGATTATTTTACCCAGTTTACCGTGAATGCGATCCCGTATACGGAAACGGATAATGCTGCAGGTGGTAAGACGGTTACCATTGCGGGTTCGGCTTCTTAATGAGGTGACATATGACAGAGGTCAATAAAGTAATATACGGAAGTGATGTCCTTATTGACCTCACTTCTGATACGGTTACTGAAAATTCTTTGGCAGCCGGAGCTACGGCGCATGCTGCAGATGGCAGTATTATTACAGGAACTGGTTATAAAAATATTTATTATGTAAAGGGAACTCAAACGTCTTCGACCGGAGCTTGGAAAGGAAATCTTCCTGAAGTTGAAGAACTGTATGATGGACTGGCAATAGACTATTGGCTGCCGTATGCGGGAAGCGGCAATGCAACATTAACATTAACTTTGAAAAATGGAAACGATGTTACTGCAAATTGTTATATACAGTCAAGTTCCAGATTAACGACACATATTGCTGCAAACAATATTTGTCATTTGGTTTACCAAACCGTTACAATAAGCGGAACCAATTATTCCGGATGGTGGCTTGTTAAAGCATGGGATGTCAATGATACTGCGTATCAATTATTCAGAGGATACACCTATTTTACAGCAGACAGTGCTGTTTATCGGTATCAATTATTGTTTTCGGTTGATGAAGATAGATTGACACCGATGAATAATGACAATAATGTTACTGCAATGACAAAAACAATGCTCACTAATGTTGAGTTTGATCCATTTGGCAGTATTTATTTTTACACGACAACTACGACTTATAATGCAAATACTCTGATACCTGCTCAGTATTTATATTATGGACGTGGCGGAATTGATCTGCGGTATTCATTTAATTGTGATGCTGCAACCCTTACCGCGAATAAAAATTTATATTTAAAAGTCGTTATTGGCACAAATGGAATGGCAAAAATCGCAGACAGCAGCCCCTTAGTGCAAAGTCTACCGTCGACAAATGATGGTTATTATTACATTCTTTTGGGACGAACTCAATCGACTTCTTATCAATGCTGCTTATTTACGGAGCATCCGGTTTTTTATTACGATGGAAATAAGATACTTCAATATTTTAATGATGGCTTGGATAAAAAAGTCAATATTTCAGATTGCGGTGGTATTCAAGTTCGTCCGAATTATATTATCAGCAATGTAGATTTGGTCGATGGAGTATCCGAGTTAGAGGCTGGTCAATTATATTTTTATTATGAGGCATAATTATGGACTTTAATACTTATGCCGGGGGACCGTATGCCCATGAAATAAATTCGATTTATTTTGGTAAATCTGAAAATTATATTTTTCCGGAACAAGTGTATCAGCAGGTAGAATATCTTGAAACCGATGGTAAAGCTTATATTATGACGACACATCAGCCAAGTCAGAATACTCGCACCGTCGCTGAATTTTCGGGGGTTGATACTTCTATAGAAACGGACTGTCCTCTTTTTGGTGCAAGAGATGAGGGCTCGCTTAGAAGTTATTTTTCATATAGTCATAGCGATTCACAAGGTACACGAGGATATGTAACTTCTTTTGGTACAGAATGGCATTTGTTTTCATTGAATCCAGGTAGCAATAGATTTACTATTGATAAAAATAAGAATATTTCAACATTATACTATAATTCTGAATCTGAATCATTAACCCAAACCGATGACACATTTACTAAAACGAATCTTTATGGTGTAATTTTTGGAATTGCATATACTAATGAAACACAGTACGCACAAAGCGGCGTTCGTCTGTATTCTTATAAAACTTATAATTCAGATACTTTAGCAAGGGACTACATTCCTTGTTACCGAAAATCAGACAATAAACCTGGATTATATGATGTTGTGCATGGCGTATTTTATATAAATGCAAATTCAGAGGGTGAATTTGTATGCGGACCAAATATTCCTAAATATATCGAAATGGGCTTAACAACACGAATTTTAAAAGGCTATATTGGTGATTCAAATAATATTGCCAGACAGATATATCAGTATCGTTTATATTTATTTCACAATGGTATTGATAACACTGCTTTAACAGGTGGCTGGACAGGAAGTTTTACTCATAAAACAAACTCTGGTAGTAATTACACGATGACCAGAATGGCGAATGATGGAACTTATCTTTCTGGAAGTTTTTCATCTTCAAACGGTAGCTCTGAAAAAGCATTATATGTTCGCTCTGTAAATGCCATTGATTTTAGCAATTATAAGAAATTATGTTGTAATCTTGAATGGTATACATCGAGAGCATCATCAAGTTTAAGTCCATCTTCATTTGGAGTATTCAATTCTTCATATACAACATGTGAAACTGAGCAATTAGCGACTCGTTTTTTAGTTCGCGAACAGCATACAGCGAGTAAAAATAGTGAATATACTCCAGTTCATTTAGAAATTGATCTATCTAATTTTACAGGTTCCGGATTTATTTTATATGATAATTATCAGCCGAATATGAATGCCGCGATTAATGTTCGTATTAAAGAAATATGGCTGGAATAGAGGAGATTTAACATGACAAATCAGGAAAGATATTCTTACTTTGAAAGCGGCGTACTTCAGCGCACAACTGCAGTAGAGCTGCTTGACTGGGCCGGATATTGGACAACTACCGGTTTGGGTGAAATCACAGACCCGCTGCAGAAACTGCAAACACGGTCAGCGATCCGCATGATCCTGACAAATTTGGCTGCAACAAATAAACTGGTAGCACATTTGGCTATCAGTTATGATGAAATTAAAAATGCCGAATTTGGCGAAGTTACAGATGAAATCATTCATACTGTTGTTGTTTCCATCATGGCTACCAAGCTCGAATGGATCACCGGGATCAACCAGGTTCCGGATACGTCTGAATAATCAGTAAATTTTATATTTTATGGAGGACAACTATGTCACAGATGGTAATTTCAAAAAATATTGAAAAAAATGAATACGGCGATCAGCTGATTATGGATGTTCTTGAAGGTGCCGCCGCTCCCGCGGATGGTTCTTACTATGTCATGCAGGACGGCGCCTGGATCAAACTTGAAGATGCTTTGACCACATTGGGTGTAGAAGTTCCCAATAAATAAATTATAGGAGAAGCTTATGGGATCCTTGATCATTTCAAAAGATATTGAAAAATCAGAATTCGGAGATAAGCTGATCTTTAATGTTATTTCTTCTGACTACGATCCGGAACCCCCGGTTGGTCCTGGCGGCGAAGGGAGTCTTCCTGCCGGCGGAACGACCGGTCAGGTTCTGGCAAAAGCTTCTGATGAAGATAACGATGTCGGTTGGTATAATGCCAACAAGCTTCCGACTGACAAATGGTATCTTCCGACGGGAATTTCAGAAGATCAGGTGATTGCAGCTTATCAATTTGTTGGACTCTCTAACGAGACCGAAGCACTTAGCAACATCAATGAGGGCACTAAGTATCTTCTTACGAAAAATGGCGAAATGTCCTGGAATGTTGATACGGGGTTCTTCCTGCCTGCTGAAAATGGGAACGGTTTTATTCAAAATGGTTTGAACGAACTGTATGGAAATGTAAAATCCGGTGCTTTTGGTTTTAGCGGCGCTTCTAATACAGCGGCATTCAATGGCGGGATCATCATGAATATCGAAAGAGTTCTGAGTGTTAATACCGTTGTTTCTGCCGGAAATTATACCGGGGATTACTTGACCGGTTATGCTGTGAGCGGTCCGCGCGGAGTTCCTTATCGAACTTCTGATGTAAGTCGTTCTGGTGTGCTTTCTGCTGATTGGAAAACCACACCGAATCTTTATTTCGATGGAGCCAGTAAATCGCTCTCTACGATTCCTACGAATTTTGGAGAAGCCATTTCCGGCAATTCCATCACTCTCGGACATATTAATAAGTCCAAGAACAATAATCTTGATATTTACTTTACTGCTTTTGTTCTTTACAGCACATACTTGAGTCCGGAACAGCATTTGGAGCTGTCAAATAAAATTCATGCTTTGGGAGGAATGTAATTATGGTAACTTTGCGTTGGTATAAAGAAACATTCGCTGCCGATAAAGCAGTCCGAAAAGATGACAGCATTATTCTTTATGATGAGAATAACCGTGAGATCCAGCGGATCGTGCATATTTCCGTAAATGACTGGAAACATATCACGCTGGATGGCACCTGGACAAATGCGCTGGATATTCCAACCGATGAAGAACGGATCAACTCTTTGATGATGCAGAACGAGCAGCAGCAGGCAGATATCGATTACTGCTTAATGTTACTGGAGGAATAATGCGCAAACTTTTATATTGGATTATGAAACCGTATTTCGAAGCGCTCCGCGCTGATGTTGACTATTGCCTTATGCTTGAAGGCGAAAACAATTTTCCTAAAGAAAAAAAATCCCGGAGGTAAATTATGGAACACAGTCCGAAATTTGCATTGGTAAAAGGTTATTATGATCGTGGACTCTGGAGTGAAGCCCGTGTCCATGTAGCTGTAGGTAAGTGGATCACGCAGGAAGAATGCGACGAGATCCTCGGCGTTAATGCCTGATCATTAATTAAATAAAATGTAGGAATAGTGTAAATAAGAGTCCCTTGTTCATACACTATTCCTACACTAATTGATATTTTACGAGTAAAAAATGAGTTTTTAGAATCAGATTAATACGATTAAAGTTGTATTAGAGATTCTATTTACGCTCAACTGCATTGAATTATACGCTATTTTATGGTTTAAAAAGCCCTTAATTGACACTTATTCATACATCACTCATACAGAAATTGATATTCATTCCTACAACTTATTGGATCTTCTCGATCTCGGATTTTAACCAAGAAGTATCTCTCTGGGTGTAGACAGATTCGGTAATATCTTTAATCCGATGTCCAACGATGTACTTGATCGCGTACTCGTCCATTTGATATTTCTTCGCCATGGTGACAAAAGTGACCCGGCCGTCGTGCGGTTTATGATCCGGATTTAATCCGAGCTGCTCGACGAGTTTATTCAGATTTTCGAAGTATCGTATGTAGGTCATCTGATCCGCTTTCCGGCCCATGGTCGTCGGTACACTGATCAGATATTCCCGGTTTTGTGATACCCCTTCCCGATACCAGCATTCCACAATCGGTAAAATCCGGGAATGGATCGGGACAATACGGTTTTTACCGGCTTTTGTCTTCATTCCGCCGGTAATAATGCCTTCCTGTAAATCAATGTTTGATATTTTCAGGCTTTCCAGCTCTTTCGGACGCCATCCGGTATAACATTGAAACAGGATCACTTTCGCTAACGGGAACGAATTGATATTTTCCCACAAAATCTTTAATTCCTGATCGGTATACGGAATATGAGCCGTTCGTTCTTCTTCCAGTAATTGTGAATCTTTTTTCGGAACGGATGCTTCTTTCGCATAGTTACGATCCACAATTTCATACTCCAGCGCATAATCAAACATTTTATTGAACAGCGTTTTCATGTTTTTCCGTATGACCGGCGTGGTGTGCTTTTCAACCCCTTTTGATATTACGGTGCCTTCTTCAAAGCATTGCTTAATATGCCGGGCCCGAATTTCGCGTACTTTTACTTTTTTCAGCATATCGCAATAATTCCAGGCGCCTTTCAGGTTTTTGGATGAACCATACGGGGCGTCTTTAAAGTAATTTTCACCCCAGCGCTGATAAAGTTCTTCCAGGGTGATGTCTTTATTGATATCAAATGGGTTTTTACCATATTCCATCAAAGCCTGATAAGCTTCATTATAGGTTTTAAAATATGCTTCCGGCTGCAATAATTTGCAAATCGGTTTCCCTTCATCGGTTTTTCCGATCGTGATCATAGCTCGGAAAGGTTTACGAAGGTTTTGACCTTTTAATTCAGAAATCTGGCCGAATCCATTCGGAAGACGTTTCCGTCTGTTTGATATTCTTCTTTTGGAAACAGCTTCTTTTTGTAATGGATAACCGCAATGGGGGCATGCCAGTGCTTTATCACTGACCGGCAATTCACATTCTGGGCATTTTGTCAGCATTGATATTTTCTTTCATTAATTAATAGAGTAACACAGAGATTGGGTTTTATAAAAACGATTTAGTGTTTGCTATATTCAGCTAATAACGCACTCATGCTGTTTGCAAAAACCAGGCAGGGTCTTTGCGGCATGGTTTCAAGCAAATGCTTCAGATATCTGCTTATTTCGATAATATCTAATTTTTTAAAATCGAGTATATCAGCTTGCTCCTTTCTATATTCAATTTCTCATTATGTGTTATGGAACTTTTATGCCGTGGCAGTTCAACGGTCGCCTATGCTCAATTTTTTGTGAAATCAAGATCCAACCTTGATCCACATGCAACATCAAATCTCTGTGTTACTGTATTAATTAATACTGCATAAACTGTAAAATTACAAAAGTGTATGAATAAATATTACTCCTATATCGCGATCCGGCACCAGAATAAATCGCAGTTTTTGCATCTCCTTAAATGAGCAGACATGAATGATCTGCTCTTTATTTTTAAAAGGAGAAAAAATGAAATTTTTGAAAAAAATTAATTTTATATTGACAGTTATTGTCAATGCTGTATTTTTGGGCTCTTTAATTAAAGAAGCCGCATTCAGAGCTTATAAAAGCTTTGAAAAGAAAAATGCACCGAAATACGGTGCTGACGTATTTGGGATCGAAATAGATGATCCCATAATCGAAGAAGAGGAACTGTCAGATTATGAACAGTTCATATTTAGAAGGAAGAAATAAAAAAGCCCGCAAGGGCTATTCTTTTTTCGCGAAATTTACACGCCCTATAATGAAGAGAAGAGTCTGCGTAAAATCGCAATCGTAACATCTTCTTTTCTTTTTTCGTCGGATTTACAACTCATTTTATTTTTTGCGCCGGTTTGTGCACTTTAACAGATATGATCATTCTTGAGTGCGAACCGGTCAATTATACTGACTTTATCCGGATCATTTATAAAAAACCCGTCTGCTGTCCGGATTGCCAAACCGGGATGGCGATGTGGCGTTATGGTTACCGAAAGCGGAAGATCCGGGATTTTCAGGGAAATGTCTACTGGATCCGACTGCCGCGCTATCGCTGTCAGCAGTGCGGACGGATGTATCTGACGCTTCCATCCTTTCTGATCCCTTATAAACAGTACGACCGGTCCACGATCCAAAGCATTCAAAATGGTTTGACCCATGGATGCGGCGCCAGTTATCAAAGTATCTATCTCTGGTCGCGATATGTGCAAGCCCTCTAATGAGGAGAGACAAACTATATTACACCTCTCCTCTGGAGGAAAAATGTTTAAAAAAAATAAATCAGAAAAGATCGCATTTGCGATCACAATTATTATCGTAGTTTTTATAACTACAATGACAAATATTCCGGATATTATCCGGAATAAAATTGAAAGGGCACTTGTTCGTACAAGTGCAGAAACTGGTAGCTATTGCTACCGAAGTGGCGAATGCCACATCCTTGTAAAAGGAGACAATGAAGAATATTTCTCCGTCCTCGTAAATGGGGATGAAGAAATGATTGACATTAAGTGGGAATTAGCCCCTGTGGGGTTTAATTCAAATAGTCCCGATTGGGACAATTATGAATATATCTGGTGGAGTGCGAATCTCCCGCCAGAGTATGGGGATCGGTATGTGATCCCTGAATTATAAAAATAAGTAGCCCCTAACAAGGGCTCTTATTTTTCGCAAGATTTACAGCTCCTATATTGAGAGACAGACAGTCTCTCATAAATTTTAATTTAAAGGAGGTTTCCAGATGGAAAATTTCTGGAATTTTATGATTGTATATTGGGTTGCAATGACCCTTGTAAGTATTATTGTTTTTGTTGTACCACCGATTCGTCGGTGGTTCTTTAGTATTATCGCCCAGATTTGGGCGGAAGGTATTGAGCTCGGTTTTAAAATGACCGAGAAAATTGAAGAAAAATTTGAAAAATAGAAAGGAGGAACGAGCCCTACATGGGCTCTAAATTTTCATCTCCTTTTATTTTTTCGCATAAATCGCAGCTCCTAAAATAGAGGACAAATGCCCTCTAATAATTTTTAGGAGTAAAAAATGGAAAATGAATATATAGAAATTAATAAGTTGTCTCCCACAGCATTGTGGGAATTGGTTATTATGTATTGTTTTCATATGATTTGAAAGGAGAAAAAATGAAAATCACGAAAGAACAGTTGATCATAGGAACCGCAAATTGTACGCGGAATCCAAAAAGTATATATATTGTTCCAAGAGAAGAATTCGTTTGGGCTGTATATTATAAGCCCTTAAATTTAATATTTAATGAGTTTACATCAGAAAATGCTGCAAAGCATTATATAAAAGAGTTTATTTCAGATGTAAAATTTAGTTATTGTTTGGAATTTGTAATAGAAGAATTTCAAATTGAATATAGGGATTAAATAGTTATTAAGAGAGCCCGCAAGGGCTCTTATTTTTACATCTCCTTTTAAATTTTCAGTACGACTTTTTATTTTAGATTACGTTTGGCTATCTTAGAATAGATTTCAGTGAAAGGAGCCTATTCTATGGAAGATTTTATGAATGGCAATGTGCCGGTATCTATCGCGGCAAAAGTATATGGCAAAGACCCCAGCTGGGTCCGGGCCGGTTTGATCAACGGATGGCTGCCGATCGGGAACGCCACCCGGAACGGAAAACGGATCACCTCTATCGAAGAAATGGACAGCCGGCTGGGGAGGATCAACTATTATATTTCCCCAAAGCTGCTTTATGAGCAGACGGGCTATGTCTGGAAAGGAGAGAGGCATTTATGAGTACTGATATCCGTCCGGAAATTTCTAAGCACAATTCGTATTGGATCAGCAAACACCGTTTCTACGAGCTGAAGCACTTCTGTCTGCAGTATCCGGAATGGCAGGAAGAGCTGAAATTGATATCTGTCGGGAAGCATCCATTGGCGGATGAAAAAATCGGAAAATCCGCCGGTCCGGGAGATCCGGTTTTGGCCTGTGTGCTGCGCAGGGAAGTTTTATCTGATCACATTGATATTCTCAATCAGGCGGCAAAAGGTTGCAGGGAGGAACTGAGAAAATATGTCTTTAAGGGAGTTACTGAGGGCATTTCGTACGAGCATCTGGCTGCTCAGACAGGTTTGCCCTGTTGTAAAGAAATGTATTATGAGAATTTCCGGAGGTTCTTCTGGGCGCTCTCGAAACTGCGGAAATAATTCGCGAAATTTACATGTTCTATAGTGAGATTCAGAAGGAGGATCTCTATTTATTGGAAAGGAGTGTGTATGAAGTAAAAGTTTTGTAAAAAGAGCCCTTACAGGGGCTCTCATTTTTTACCGCGAAATTTACATGGCCTAAAATGGAGCTAGTTTACATTTTATAGAAAGGAGTAAAAATGGACTGGCCTTAATAAAGTTTAGAGAAGAGCTTTAGAAGGTTTATAAGCGACTGCGCAGCGCTGTAAACCACGCTCTTCTCCTTTTATTTTTTAGGGTTCGTGATAAAAACATGGACTCTAATGAAAAGAAGTTAAAGCAGCGTAAGCTGTGAGTGGGCGACGGGTCTTGTCTGCCCGCCTGGAATGGTTCGATTCCGTTCAACTTCTTTTATTTTTTTATTGGTTTGAATTGGAGGAAATTATATGTTTATTGATAATAATGAATTGTTTGTTAAAAATTGGGACAAAATTGCATTAAAAGCCGATATCGAAGAAAAAGAAGATCAAATTCGGGCAATGATCAAGTACGACGATCATGGTGACGAATTCATTTATATTCGGACAAAGAACGGTCCTGATTATGAATACGGATGGTATTTGAATCGGAGAGGATATCCTGACTATGATAAGCTGGATAATTATATGTCTCGCTGGCATTCGAACTTATTTATACGAAAGCCGTTTTTGCTTGCCGGTTATCCAAAAAATTCGGATGAATCAAATGAGATTTATTTTTATACAAAAGAGATCTTATTTGATCAAGATAAATGGCATTGGTTTTCAGACGATCGATATAAAAAATATAATCAATCCAAATCTGCACAGTCTAACTTTGATTTCTATTTCGATATTATAGAAGGAATATATAAAAATCATAAAACAGTTTATCACACAAATCATTGTGATGATGTGCTGGGATATTTGAGGGTTAATCAAATTGAAACTGAAGAAAATCTGGCTAAGGTCAGGGAACTGGCCCATTTTTATCGGATTGGTGCTATTGATGGTACCGCCGGTAAAAAAGAAATTTCAGATAACGATTCTTTATATGGTGATTCCGTAATTTGGGTCTGGCGAAATAATAAATTTCTTAATAAAGGCGAATATAAAATCCGCAGAACACGTGAGACTGATGAGTGGGGCTGCGATCAGTTTAAGCTGAATTTGAAACAGTTTGATAAATAAATTGGAGGAAGAATGACTGAATCTGAAAAAATCGAAAAATTGCTGCAGGATCGTGAAAATCTGTCCATTTTTGTTTTATTCAAAAAACTGCAGGAAGCTGGAATTCCCTGCGAGTTCAATGACCGGAGCACTTCGGATGATGGATACGGCGGAACATTTCGCTATCAGATTTGCTATCCGGATGTCGAGCATCAGAAGGCGGACGTTCTTCAGGCTTATTTAATATCCGCCCGTTTTATGAATATTCCCGATGCTTATACCAGCATGTCTTATGGCGCTGATGATAACCTGATGGAAGCCTACGGCTTTGATGAACTCCCGGATGGAGACGTCCGCGGATGGCTGGATGTTGATGCCGCTTTTGAAATGTTCAAAAACGAGTATTACGGCCTTAACCGCCGGGAGAAAAAAGATGCTGATTTTACATTGTGGAACGGAGATTAATGCATGAAACTTTATATTGTCCGAAATAACAAGATCAACGTTCTTTCAGAAGCTCACAAAAGAGCGAATGAATTCAATGAACGGTTTACTGATGAAATCCGGAAAAATCTGCAGCGAAACTATATCCAGGAAGTCCGCCGAAAAAACGGAAAGAAAGATATGGATATTATCGAATGCTACGAAAGCGCGGTCCTTGCGCATGAATTGTACGCCTGCCTGGTGGAAGAAGATCCGGAAAGGCTTCGGGAATGTGTCCAGCATCTGG
>Ga0247611_10001155_pt1 | contig 48292 bp, 37 predicted proteins | sample 177DNAGHGhighgp2_FD_192422 | JGI IMG/M metagenome (GOLD analysis project Ga0247611, IMG submission 192422) | Sheep rumen microbial communities from Palmerston North, Manawatu-Wanganui, New Zealand - 1770 DNA GHGhigh gp2 | ecosystem: Host-associated > Mammals > Digestive system > Stomach > Rumen... | reverse complement strand
GCCAAAAAAGAGGTGTTTGTACCCGTGTTGGTACCATGACCCCTAAAAAACCAAACTCTGCTTTAAGAAAATACGCTCGTGTTAGATTAAGCAATGGTTATGAAGTTACAGCCTATATTGGTGGTGAAGGACATAACTTACAAGAACACTCAACCGTCATGATTAGAGGCGGCCGTGTTAAGGACTTACCAGGTGTTCGTTATCACATTATTAGAGGAACACTTGACTGCGCCGGAATTGAAGCACGTCGACAAGGACGTAGCTTATATGGTTCTAAGAAACCAAAAGCGGCGAAATAATTAGAAGGAGGAAAGAAAGATGCCACGTAAAGGAAGCGTAAGTAAACGTGATGTGTTACCAGATCCAATTTACAATTCAAAACTCGTAACACGTTTAATTAACAAAATCATGATTGATGGCAAAAAAGGAACAGCACAAACTATTCTTTATTCCGCCTTCAACAAAATTGAAGCAAAGACCGGTAAACCAGCAATGGACGTCTTCGCTACCGCAATTAACAACATCATGCCTGAAGTTGAATTAAAAGTCAGAAGAATTGGTGCTGCTAACTATCAAGTTCCTACTGAAGTTTCTCCAGAAAGAAAAGTCACATTAGGCTTAAGATGGTTAGTTAACTATTCCAGACTCAGAAACGAAAAGAGCATGGAAGAAAGATTAGCGGGCGAAATCATCGATGCGGCTAACGGCACTGGTGCTTCAGTGAAAAAGAGAGAAGATACCCACAAGATGGCAGAAGCTAATAAAGCTTATGCACATTACCGTTGGTAATCTTAGGAGAAATAATCTATGGCACGTGAATTTGATTTAGCTCATACACGTAATATCGGTATCATGGCTCACATTGATGCTGGTAAAACAACAACCACAGAACGTATTCTCTACTTTACCGGAAAGATCCATAAAATTGGCGAAGTCCACGAAGGTGCCGCCACAATGGACTGGATGGAACAAGAACAAGAAAGAGGTATTACCATTACCTCTGCAGCGACAACTGCTTTCTGGAAAGGTAATAGAATTAATATTATCGACACTCCAGGGCACGTCGACTTCACTGTTGAAGTTGAAAGATCGCTTCGTGTCTTAGACGGTGCTGTCACTGTTTTAGACGGTAAAAATGGTGTTGAACCACAAACTGAAACAGTTTGGAGACAAGGTTCAAAATATGGCGTTCCTAGAATTGTCTTTGTTAACAAATTGGACGCTATTGGTGCGGACTTTGAAATGTGTGTTCGTTCCTTAAAGGAAAGACTTGGCGCTAATGCAAAAGCTGTCCAACTTCCAATCGGTATTGAATCTACCTTAAGAGGTGCAGTTGATATCATTGAAAGAAAAGCTTATGTTTATGAAGCTGGTAGCCAAGATCCAAAAGAAGTACCTGTACCAGAAGATATGGTTGAATCAATGGAACTTCATAGAGCGGATTTATTAGAAGCTCTTGCGGCCTTCGATGATGAATTCATGATGAAGGTCTTAGAAGGAGAAGAACCAACAGTTGAAGAAATCAAATCTGTTATTAGAAAAGCAGTCTTAACTGGTGAATTCCACCCAGTATTCTGCGGAAGTGCTTATAAGAACAAGAACATTCAACTTTTATTAGATGGTGTTATTGATTATCTTCCAAGCCCACTTGATATCCCTGCCGCTAAAGGCACTGATGAAAACGGCAACGAAGTTACTTGTAAGCCAGATGATAACGCTCCTCTCGGCGCGTTAGCCTTCAAAATCGCTACTGACCCATTCATTGGTCGATTAGCCTATGTCCGTGTCTATAGCGGTACACTTAAATCAGGAAGTTACGTCTTAAACTCCACCAAAGGTGTAAAAGAAAGAATTGCTCGTGTTGTCTTAATGCACTCTAACCACAGACAAGAAGTTGATGAACTTCATGCTGGTGATATCGGTGCGGTTGTCGGACTTAAGAATACCACCACAGGTGATACCTTATGTGACGAAAAGAACCCAGTGATTCTTGAAAAGATGGAATTCCCAGATCCAGTTATTGAAGAAGCAGTGGAACCAAAGACCAAAGCTGACCAAGAAAAAATGTCTATCGCCCTTCAAAAACTTGCTGAAGAAGATCCAACCTTCAGAGTGAGAACCAACGCGGAGACTGGTCAAACCATTATTGCTGGTGTTGGTGAATTACACTTAGACATCATCGTTGACCGTATGAGAAGAGAATTCAATGTTGCGGTTAATGTTGGTGCTCCACAAGTTGAATACCGTGAAACCATTAAAGGTACAGCGGATTGTGAAGGTAAATACATCAAACAATCTGGTGGTCGTGGACAATATGGTCACGTTTGGATCAAATTTGAACCAAACCCAGGAAAAGGCTTCGAATTCGTCGATGCGATTGTTGGAGGATCTGTTCCAAGAGAATATATCAAACCAACTCAAGACGGCTTAGTTGATGCCTTAGGTAGAGGTATGGTTGCTGGATTCCAAGTCATGGATATTAAAGCTACCTTATTCGATGGTAGTTACCATGATGTTGACTCTTCTGAAGCTGCTTATAAGATCGCCGCTAGTATGGCTCTTAAAGAAGCTGCTAAGAAATGTAATCCAGTGATCTTAGAACCAATCATGAAGATTGAAGTTACTGTTCCAGAACAATATTATGGTGATGTTCTTGGTGATATCGCCCGTAGACGTGGACTCGTCACTGGCGAATCTCAAAGAAGTAATGCTAAAATTATTGAAGCGGAAGTACCACTCTCAGAAATGTTTGGTTACGTCACCGACTTACGTAGTATGACCCAAGGACGTGGTAACTACGCAATGCAATTCGACCATTATGGCGAATGTCCAAAATACGTCCAAGACGAAATTATTAAGAAAAGCGGGATGTCTGCTCGCTAATCTTAAATAAGATAATTATTACCAATAGATTGGTATTGATTATATATTAAACTTGCTATATATTAAAAATGTTGAGTTCATTAAATTGAAAGGAGAAATTCAAACAATGGCAAAGGAAAAATTTGACAGATCTAAAGAGCACGTTAACATTGGTACCATTGGTCACGTTGACCACGGTAAGACCACATTAACCGCCGCTATTACAACTGTCTTAGCAAAAAAAGGCTTATCTGAAGTTAAAGCATACGATCAAATCGATGCTGCACCAGAAGAAAAAGCTCGTGGTATTACAATTAATACAGCCCACATTGAGTATCAAACAGAAAAAAGACACTATGCACACGTCGACTGTCCAGGTCACGCTGACTATGTCAAAAACATGATTACTGGTGCTGCTCAAATGGATGGTGCTATCTTAGTTGTTGCCGGTACTGATGGCGTTATGCCACAAACTCGTGAACACATCTTACTTGCACGTCAAGTCGGTGTTCCTTACATCGTCGTCTTCATCAACAAGACTGACTTAGTTGACGATCCAGAATTATTAGACTTAGTCGAAATGGATGTCCGTGACTTATTAAGTTCATATGGCTTCCCAGGAGATGAAGTCCCAGTGATTCGTGGTTCCGCTAGAAAAGCTCTTGATGGCGATCCAGAAGCTGAAAAAGCAATCTTAGAATTAATGGATGCATGTGATAGCTATATCCCAGCTCCAACCAGAGATACCGATAAACCATTCTTGCTCGCTATCGAAGACGTTATGACTATTTCCGGACGTGGTACAGTCGTTACTGGCCGTGTTGAAAGAGGTAGTGCTAAACTCGGTGACGAAGTGGAAATCGTTGGTATTAGAGAAACTCAAAAATCAGTTATTACTGGTCTTGAATCCTTCAGAAAAACTTGTGACTATGTCCAAGCTGGTGATAACGTTGGTGTCCTTTTAAGAGGTATCAACCGTGATCAAGTCCAACGTGGTCAAGTCCTTGCAAAACCTGGATCAGTTACTCCACACACCAAATTCAAAGCTTCTGTTTACGTTTTAACCAAAGAAGAAGGTGGCCGTCACACAGCTTTCTTAAGCAACTACCGTCCACAATTCTACTTCCGTACAACTGACGTTACTGGTGTTATTACTCTTCCAGCCGGAACCGATATGGTTATGCCAGGCGATAACGTTGAATTAACTGTTGAATTAATTCACCCAATCGCTCTTGAAAAAGGTACCAAATTCTCCATCCGTGAAGGTGGTAGAACCGTTGGTGCTGGTACAGTTAACGAAATCCTTAAATAATTTAGTTAATGTATTAATCAATTAGGAGATTCTTCGGAATCTCCTTTTTTGTTGAGATGATTATGCTTTGTATAATTCTTTATCTATTAATATATTTAATATAAAATATATAAGTAACGGAGATTATCTATGAAACATACTAAATTTTTTATAATTCCTATTAGCGTACTAATGTTGCTTGGTTGTTCTAGTGAAGTTATTATTCCTAGCGATATAAAATTTACTCCTTGTACTTTTTCTACAGATATCGAGCTTCATAGCGAAACACAGTTAAACGCTTTTATTAATAATTTTGATGTTGTTTATGATGATGTCTCTTATGATTATTTAAAACCTTATGAGACTATTTTATTAAAAGAAGATTTAACTAAACCTAATAAAGTTCATTTAAGCTGGGAAGTAGAGGTTGATAAAGGTAGCATTTCTGAATATAAAGTCTATTTATCAGAATATGAAGATATGTCTAATAAAATAACTTATACAGCTAACTCAACTTCTTTAGATATTTCTAATTTAAAAGTAGACACTGATTATTATTGGCAAATTGAAGCTTATGGCTTTAAAAGTAATGTTTCTAGTTTTTCAACCAATAAGACCAAGATACGTGGAATTGATATTGATGGAGTTAATAATGTCCGTGATATTGGAGGTTATGGTCAAATAAAGCAAGGCATGATTTATCGTGGTGGTGCTTTTGAAAAATATAATAAATCTAAAAAAGTGGTGGAAATTAAAATAACTGATAAGGGTATTAACACAGTTAAAAATGAATTAGGAATTAAAACCGAAATTGATTTAAGAAGAAACGATCCTAGCGAACATGAAAACTGTGACTTAACTAAAAGCACAGTTGACGGCTTAAATTATGTTGCTTTACCAATGCAATATGGCGGTAAAAATATTTTGACTTATGATGATGATTATCATAATCCTCAAAAAATCAAATCATTCTTTACCTTATTAGCGGATAAAACTGCTTATCCAATTTATATGCATTGTTCTCAAGGAAAAGATCGTACAGGCTGTTTAGCATATTTAGTTGAAGCTTTAATGGGTGTAGACTCTGCATCTATATATATGGATTATTTATATAGTTCATTATCAAGTTATGATAATCGTGTAAATAGACGCGGTATTGATGACAATTATGGTGATACTTTAAAGAAATACAAAACCGAAGAAATGAGTCTATCTGAAAAAGTGTATTCATATTTAAATGAAATAATTGGTTTAAATACTTCAATATTAGACTCTGTCAAAGAGAACCTTTCAGTTAAGTAGGTTATATTGATTTAGTTGTTGCATAATAAAAAATTAAATAAATGGAAGAAAATCAAGAGAAAAAAGTAATTAATCTAAATCCGCTTAAAAAGGGTAAGCGTGTCTTATTATTTTTAGCTGATTATTTTATTAATTTCATTCTTGGGTTTCTTCTTTTTGTAGTCATGGTTTATCCTTTAGGAAAAGTTATGACCGGCTATACCGCTAAAAAAGAGGTTTATAACACTAATCTAGAATTAAGGGGAAAAATCTTAATTGGAAGTAAAATAATTCATAATTCTAATGATGTAGATATTTATAATATCTCATATAATGTAGATTTTACTTCTGATTGCTTTTTGTCTTATTACGCATTTGATGAAGAAAGCCCTTCTAATATGCGCTATAACCAATTCGGACATAAAGAAGATAATAAAGTTTTTCATACCTATTTCATCAATATACTAGGGGATGAAAATAAGTTTATTACTTTGTTTGATAAATATAACGAGAAGTTTTCTTATTTTGAAAGAAGTGGAGTGACTTTAGCTTTAAAAAGTGAAATTAAAAATCAAGTTAAGCCAAACTTTATTAAAGGTGAAGAATGCTCTCAAGTTGGAAAAGACTATGTCTCGAATATTAAAAGTTCAATATATTTACCGATGTTTTCAGAAATAATGGAGTCGATCAAGACTTCAGATTTAATTTTTGAAGGCCATTCTTATAATCAAACTCAATCTGCGATTATAGGTTATGAAAAATATACATTGAACCTTATTACTGCAACAGCTCTTATTGCTGTTTTTCTATCTACATCGATCTTATATTTAGTCATTCCTTTATGTAACAAAGGACGTAAGACTATTGGCATGTTTATCATGAATATTGAAGTTGTCAACATTCGTTCTTTAGGCTATTTAAAGAAAAGAGAACAAATTTTAAAATTTGTCTATTCGCTTTTTCATGTATTTTTAATTTCATTTTTTGTACCAATGACATCAATTCCATTTGTAGAAATGTTTAGAACTCAATTACTGTTTATTATTTTGTTATTCTCAATAGGGTTTATGTTTATTAATTTAATAGCCATACTATTTGACCAATATAATAGATCGTTTTTTGATCGTTTATTAGGGGTGATTCATTTAAAGACTGCTGATTTAGATGAAGTTTATCGTGCAAAGGGATATTATTTATAATATGAACGAAGAGAATATTGAAAATATTAATGCTGTAGAAGAAAACACGATAAGCAATGATATTGATATTAAATATCGAAGACCAAAATTCGCTCATCGAGTTTTAGCAAATTCAATTGATTTAATTCTTTTCGCTTTGGTTTTTATTGGCTTATTTTCTTTATCTAGATATCTTGTAAGTTTAACCCCACATCATTCAAAGACTTTCGCTACTGTTAATCAAATGCGCATTGATAGTGGCTTATATAGAGAAGAAAACGGCCAAATGGTTGATATTGTTTCATATATGAACACTAGTAATGTTTTAACAAATGAAGGTAAAGTTGTCTTATCAGAGTATAGCATTAAAAAGTTCTTCATTTTTGAAGAGGAATATCTTTCTTTAGAACGCTATACACAAATGAGTGAGAAATATAACACTGATCGCTTAGAAAAGACATATGTCGAAAATTCGGTAACGTATCATCTTTTCGTATTAAACGGTGACAATGAAATCGTTAAAAATAATGAATTTTATGAAGGACATAAATACGTATATCGTGATTTTTATTTGGATTATATTGATCGATATTTTCAAGGTTATTTTTCAACCACACCAGCATATTACGAAGCCACTCGTATTTTGTTCTATTACTTAGTTTTTCTAGATGTCCCTGTTTCTATTATTTTAAGTGTTGTTTTTGTCTATTATGTCCCAACTCTTTTCTTTAGAAGAGGAAGAAAAACATTAGGTAAGGCTTTATATCGAATTGGAACCGTTGATATGAGGTTCTTATCTCCTAAATTTGGACGCAATACCGCTAGGTGGGCATTATTCCTTTTGGAGGTTATCTTAGGCATTTGCTCTTTAGGTATTATTTTTATACTTTCATTTACGATGATGGCGTTCTCTAAAAACAAACAAGGATTCCCTGATTACATACTTGGATTGCAGGAAGTTGATATTTCCAATAACAAAATTTATTACACTTATGAAGAGATAGAATTAAATGACGTTGAACGCCATAAACGTCCTACTGATTTTAGGTTAATTCAGCGTCCATAATTTCTCCAAAAAATCACTTTTAATATTAATTTATTAATTGCCTACGTTATAGATGTTGTCTATAATAATAGTGTCTTTATGATTCAAACAATAAGAAAATTGTTGGAGGTCACGAAATCCATGAAAAAGAATTTTTTCAAGTTGTCCATAAGTGCATTTTCTTTTGCTATCATATCAGTTTTAGGCATTGTTATCAGCACTCAAAGCAGTAAAGCTGCTGTTTTACACGCTGATGGTGGAGCGGCAGTAAGTGCTCCTGATTTTTCTGGTGAAGTAGAATTCACAGCTGGAGATATGTCTGTTAATGCAACTAGCTCTTCTCAAACTAATTTCTCTACTTCCTACCAAATTACATATTCAACTGGTGGAAAGGCTATTGTTGATAATGCTTTAGGTGGTAGCTTTGTTAATGTTATTGGCGATGTTGTTGATGGTGAAGACGCTCTTATTAAGCGTGCTACTGAAATCCACAACTTACCAGCCGATGATCAAGAAGCATTGCACCATTTAGTGGAAACTGGTCAATTAGAAACCGAACTTTATGACGGCCATATTTTTAGATTTAATTCCCAAAAAACCGACATCTTTATTCCAGAGACTATCTCTCGTGGAACTTATGATTGGGATTCAATTTTTGATGTTAATATTGTTTCTATTTTAGATAACGCTTTTACTTCTACAGCGTTTGCTGAAAAATTATATATTCCTGACACTGTTGAAGTTATTTCTGCAGAAGCATTTGTTAAAGCTCCAAAGTTGACTGATATTTACGTTGAATTTGATGAAGTCAACATTCCTGATGGATGGGCCGAAGGCTGGAACGCCGGAAAAACTGTTCACTATGGTATTGAAGATATTTATGCTTACGCTCCTATTTCTTCTCAAAGTGGTTATCGTCATCCATCATTTACTCAATTCAGCACTGTTGGTGATGATTCAATTAACTATATGTTTGGTTATGTTCCTTCTGATGAATCTAAGGGACATTATCCAGTTACCGTTGAATATAAACTCATTGGCGATAACAAAGTTTATTTCTTACCTATAGCAAAAACTAATCCTACTGCTGATTATGATAGTGTTGGTGGTGGTATTGGTACTGGTGCTTCTACTAACAAATATACCAATTCCTTCTTCATTGATATTAATATCAGCTATGGAGAAGAAGTTGATTTCGAATCAATTGTCATTCATAACGTCTTTAAAGCTAAGAGCGATACCTCTTCTGGCTCCTTAGTTTGGACTCCTGATTTTGATCATCGTTATTACGTTAAACCAGGTCACGCTTTTAGTAGAGTTAACTATCTTGAAGACTTCGTTTCTATCGATTTTAAAACTGTTTCTGCATTTGCTGGATATTCAGCAGTTTCCGCTAGCCTCTCTAAGGTCAATTCTGGAATTGATGTTTATAAAGCAAACAAGGAATACTATTACAACATTTATAAAGACAACCTCGCTAATGGTAGCGCTTATATTCGTTATCGTTTAACTCAATTAAACAAGGCTTCTTATTTAGTGGATGCCGGAAACGGACAAATTGAAATTGATCCTGCTACCGAAGTTACTCAATATGTTATCAAGAGCGATTTGAATAACACTCTTGGTTTTGTGTATAAAAATTCAAGCCTTGGCTTAAAAAGCTATTCTGTTAAAGACGTTAAATCCTTTGCAATTAAAGGCATGACCATTACTATCGACGTCGTTAATAATGGAAGCATCATTAAGTCAAGTTATAAGACCGCTAGATTTGGCATTATCTTTATTAAGGCACCTGTTGATGCTGCAAAAACATTTAATGCTGATTTACTTGTTATCTTGTTAGCGGTTGGATATACCGGTCTCGCTTTAGCTTTAGCGACAACATTATTCTTTGTTTATAAAAAGGTATATAAAAACGATGAATTTAAGAGATTAAAACCAAAACAATTCATTAGAAAAGCTATTATTTATTGGGCTACATCTCTAGCGATTGTTCTCGCACTTACATTTATCATTTTAAGAAATACAGCCTTTACCGCTGCAATTGCTGTATTTAATCCAGTTGATACATTTATCGTTATCTTTGGCATCGCATCCATTATTATTCTTGGATATTATGTCAGAAATATAATTATTGCTGTTAAAGCAAGACAACAAAAGAAAAAAGCAACCAAACTCGGACTTCTTGATGAAGTGGCCGATGATGGTACTAAATAAAGTTAGGAGTTTAAATTATGGAAATTAGAATTAAGAACTTAACCAAAATTTTCCCTGGTGACGCCAAAAAGAACATTCGTGACACAATCGCTGTTAAGGATTTGGATTTTACAGTTGATGATGGTACTCTTGTTGGTTTATTAGGACCTTCTGGATGTGGTAAATCCACAACCCTTTATATGATTAGTGGATTACAAACACCAACATCTGGTGAAGTTTGGTTTGGTGATCAAGAAGTTACTAACTTATCCCCTGAAAAAAGAGGTATTGGCTTAGTCTTCCAAAACTATGCCTTATATCCTCATATGACTATTTTCAAAAATATTGAATTCCCTCTTACAAATTTAAAGGTTGAAATTCCTTTAGTTACATTCTTCAATTTCGATTTTGATTACGAATATAAATTAAATGAATCTGATGTACCAGATGGTATTATTAAGAGCTTAGTTTCTTTGTTAAAGAAAATTGGTTTAAAAAGAAAACAATTTGATATCAAACACGAAGTAGTGGATGGTTTATTAAAAGTACATGTTCAAATTAAGAATGTTTCTACAGCAGTTAGAGATATGTTCAAACTTAACATGGAACGTATTGTTAAATTTAAATTACTTAGTGAATCCGAAGTACAAACAAGTGACGCGTTATATGATTCCACAATTAGAGCGGTTGTTGGTAAGAAATTTGAAAATGAGACCCTTGATGTTACATTAAGAGCAAGACTTCCAAAAGAATTTACAACCGATCATTTAGATGAAACAATTAATGCTTTTAAAGCTATTGCTGCTAAATACGGCAAGGCTGGTGAATGCATTATCTCTAGAGGACAACATGGTTATGAAGTGATGGGCCGTGTTTTGAAAGTTTTATCTAGTAAGAAAGATGAATTCGCTGCTGAAGCTGTAGCCGAATTACAACTTTCTAACGAAAACGTCATTGTTAACGATGCTTATAACCATGAAGTTGATCGTGTTATTAAAGAATTCTTTAAAGCAAAGAAAATGAAATTCACTGACTATAAGTTATATTTTGATAAGACTTATACACGTATCTATTTCAAATTACATAGAACAAAAACTGAAGATGCCAAGAGCGCAGTCGAAGAACTTGGTAAACTTCTTGAACTCGATAATGTCGAATTTGATGTCGCTCAAGCAATTGCTCATAGAGCCTTAACCAAAGAAGAAAGAAGAGATATCGTTTACGATACCGCTAAACTTGTTCAAGTTGATGAATACCTTGAAAGAAAACCATCTCAATTATCAGGTGGTCAGCAACAACGTGTCGCTATTGCTCGTGCTTTAGTTAAACACCCACGCGTGTTATTGTTAGATGAACCATTATCTAACTTAGACGCCAGATTAAGATTACAAACTCGTGAAGAAATTAGACGTATTCAACAAGAAACAAAAATTACTTCCGTTTTCGTTACTCACGACCAAGAAGAAGCAATGTCTATTTCTGATCAAATCGTTGTTATGAAACTCGGTGTTATGCAACAAATGGGTAAACCTCAAGAGGTTTATAACTCTCCTGCTAACTTATTCGTTGCCCAATTCTTAGGAACCCCACCAATTAACGTCTTTAAAGGTAGAGTTGACGGCAAAAAAGTCATCGTTGGTGAAGATGTTGTCCATGAATTAGGCGAGGATTTAGGCAAAAAAGATGTCTGGGTTGCTATTAGACCAGAAGGATTTGTCTTAGCTAAACCAAGTGATAAGAATGTTTTACACGCCAATTGTGAAATGATTCAAGTTATGGGACGTGATATCTCTGTTGTTGCTAATAACGAATTATGTACCAAACCAACATTTAAGGCGATTATTTCTGCTGATGATGATGTCAAAGCTGGACCAGTGGCCTTTAAAATTAAACCTCACAAAATATTCATTTTTGATAGTGAAACCGAAGAGAGAATTTATACAAAATAATAGGAGGCTTTAACATGTGGAATAAAATCCTTACATTCTTACATATAAAGAAAAAGAAACAAGTTGAAGTCGCTAGCAACGGTCTTTTGGTTGCCGAACCAGAAGTTCGCCCAGAATACGTTGAAGGATACTATGAAGAAAGCGATACGATTATTCGTTTAGTTTCTAATAGAAAGAAAAAGAACCAAAAAGCGTATCAAATTACTGGTATTGATGACGTAGCTGCTACAAATAACTGGAAAGGTTGGCTATATTTAGCTCCTGTTATTGTATTAATTGCTGTCTTCTTGTTATATCCATTAGTGAATACCATTTTCATCTCCTTTGCTAAGGACTATGAATACGCTACTGGACATTTTTCTGGTGTTACCTTAGATAACTTTGGACAAATCTTTGGTATTACCACTGCTGGTAAAGGCGGAAAAGAAGTATTCTTTACTCAATACGCGATTCCAAATACATTAATTATCACATTTGTTACAGTCCCTGTTTCAATTGTCTTAGCATTAATTATTTCTGTCGCTTTAAATAGTATTAAATGGTTCCAAAAGACATTACAAACAATGTTCTTTCTTCCTTACGTTACTAACGCTATGGCGGTTGGTCTTGTCTTCTCTGTCTTATTCCAAGAAAAAGGTATTATTAACTATATATTCGGAATAAACAAAGCATGGATTTTCGCCGCAGACCGTTGGGACGCTATGCTTCCATTATGTTTATTCATTATTTGGAACTCTATTCCATTTAAGATTTTAATCTTCCTTTCTGGACTTCAAGGTATTGATAAGCAGTACTATCAAGCTGCCCAAATTGATAGCTGTCCAAAATGGAAGGTCTTAACAAGAATTACTGTTCCATTATTATCTCCTCAAATTTTATACATTATGATCACAAGCTTTATTGGATCGTTTAAGGAATATACTTCTGTTGTTGCCTTATTTAATGGTCCTGGTACTTATGGTGCCGCTAGTGCTAGTGATCCTAACATGGAAACTATTGTTTATTACGTTTACGCAAACGTTGAAGCTGGATTTACAAGTAGAGCCGCTGCTGCTGGTGTCTTCCTATTTGTAATTGTCTTGGTATTTACTTTCATCCAAATGAAGGTATCCAAGTCAAGAGTCCATTATTAAGGTGGTGATATTATGGCATTTGCATTATTTAAGAAAAGCGAAGATCAATATATCAACTTTAGAAAAGTTAAAGTTAATAACAACATTGTTTTATCTATTGAAGAAGCCGGCAAAACCACTGAAGCTATTAAATCAACAGAAAAAGTAGTGAAGATTATTACCACAGTATTAACTTATGCCTTTATTTTAGCTTTAGCTTTAATTGTCGTATTCCCATTCTATTGGATGATTATTACCTCATTAAAGCAAAGAGCTGAAATTGAACAGATCAATCAAACATTCTTCCCTAATGTTGTAATGTGGTCTAACTACGCTTATGTTTTCCAAGTATTTGATTTCTCAACTTATATGGGTAACACCATTGTTGTTGCGATTTTCTCTACTTTAGGTACATTGATTACTACAATCTTTGCCGCATTTGCGTTCTCTAGATTAAGATTCAAGGGACGTGATACAGTCTTCTTTGTCTTCTTAATGACAATGATGATTCCTGGTGAAATGATGGTTATTTCTAACTATTTAACTGTTTCGGCATTTGGTTGGATTAAAGATCAAACTCGTACTGATGCTTATTTAGCAATGGTTGTTCCATTCATGGTAAGTGTCTTCCATATTTATTTATTAAGACAAAACTTTAAACAAATTCCTGATGCTTTATATCTTGCTGCTAAAGTCGACGGTAAGAGTGATTGGGATTTCTTATGGAAAGTGATGGTTCCTCTTGCAGCACCAACTCTTATTTCCATTACAATTTTAAAATTCATGGGAACTTGGAACTCCTATGTGTGGCCAAACTTAGTTACCAAAAAAGAAGCCTTCCGTTTAATTTCTAACGGATTAAGAGGTGCCGCATTTAATGATCCTGATAGCGGCATTATTGAATACGGTTATCAAATGGCCGCATCAGTTTGCGTTACCGTTCCATTATTCTTATTATTCGTCTTCTTCCGTAAGTACATCATGAAGGGTGTTGGAAGAGCAGGCATTAAAGGTTAATTATTTTGCTTTAGCAAATAATTATAAATAAGTAGAGGTAAAAATATGAAAAGAAAAAACCTATTATTTAATTCGTTAGTTGCCGTTGGTGCACTAACAATTGTTGGCTGTGGTGGAGGAGGATCTGATCCAGGACCAACCGGACCAATTGATATTTATGTACACTGTCAATATGGTAAAGGTCCTAGAGGATTACTTGATCAGTTTGCTCTTGAATTTAACACGGCTAACAAACAATATAACGTTATTGTTGATCAAGAAATCAGTGGTACTTATAAGGATGTATTTGATAAAGAAAAATTATACTTACAAGACCAAGCTAGTGATGACTGGGGAGATTTAGTTGTTTGCTATCCTGACCATGTTGTTGATTATATGATGACATTCAAGGCTGCTGCGGACTTATCTAGTCTTATCAATGATCCTGAAATTGGTATTTCTACTAAGGATATGAATGATTTTACAGAATCAGCACGTGACCAATTCTCTATTGAATTCCCAAAATCTGGTAAATACGTATTACCATTCTCAACATCTACAGAATGTATGTTCTATAATCCTGCTGTTTTAGGTTTAGAAATTCCAGGAGTAAATAACGGCAAACCAATTGATGATAGTTATATCAATTCCTTAACTTGGGATGAATTTTTCGATAATTTCGCTCCAAAATTTAAAGCCTATAATGATGGTTTAGAAAAGAAGATTTGGAATCCTGACGGAAATGAAAATTATGGCCTTTTAGGAGTTAGAGACGAAAATAACTTATTTATCACTCTTTGTGAACAACACGGTTACTCCTATACACACGTTGACAAAGTTACCGCTGAAGCATCAATCGATTTTAATGTTAAAGGTGTTAGAGATATAACTAAGAGATTTGCTCAAGCTAAAGCCGATCACTATTTTATTAGCGATGGCTCTGTACAAGGCGGTATTTCTAGCTGGTTTAAAACTGGTCAATGTTTATTCTACATTGGCTCTACTGGCGGTATTCAATACACCCAAACCGCTATTGAAGGCGTTGATTGGGAAATTGAATGTGGACGTCTTCCACAAGCTAGTAATGAAGTCGCTAGACAAAAAATGATTTCTCAAGGTGGTTCTTGGTGTATCTTAAAACACCCTAAATATACCGAACAGAGAATTAGAGGAGCTTGGCTTTTCTATAAATATATTACTGAAGAAAAACAATGCTTAAGATGGGCAGCCACTTCTGGATACTATCCAATCCGTAAGACTGTTACTTCTAAACCTGCATGGGGCAAAGTTATTGATGAATATGATGAAGATGGCAATTTGAAGACCGGCATCGATTTATTAACTGCCCGTAATGCAAATTATTGTGCTACTTATGACAACATTTTATTCACAAATGATGTATTTATTGGTTCTGCATATTGTAGAGAACAAGTTGAATCTTTATTTGTTAAGATTCTTACTGCTTCTCCAGCAGAATATGAAAGTGATGATTGGCTATTAAGTCAGTTCAACGCTACGGTCACTGAAATTAAGAAAAATATGTAATATTGGAGGAAAATATTATGAAAGCAAATAAATTATTATTACTTGCAAGTACAATTCTTGCAGCTTCCACATTAGCCGGATGTGGTGGCGGTGGTTCTAGTGATGACGGAACTATCAAAATTACTTTTGACCATACTTTTGGTGAAGGTATTGAAAAAGGCGTTCAAGCTCAATTTGCAAAATTCAAGAGCATTGTTGAAGCTCATGATAAAGTCAAACTTGAATTAATTATGCCACCTGCAATGACTTATAAGGCCATTGTAGATACTGTTGGTATGGAATTAACTACTGGTGGTCCAACTATGACAGTTGCTTATCCTGATCACGTTGCTTCTTTGCAATCTAGAGAAGGAACTGCAGGACGTTGGATTGTGGATATGGATTCTTATATGAAAAGTAGTGAAGTTGGTTTAGGTAAAGAAAGCTGGCTTGGTGAAAGACCTGCATGGGATGAAAGTGATATTATTCCTACTTATTTAAAAGAAGGCCAAGAATTCGCTAGAACTGGCACCTATTGTTTGCCATTCATGAAATCTACTGAAATTCTTCAATATAACGCTGATGTTGTTCTTCAAGCACTGGCTAAATATAGCAAAACAAAAGATATGACTGCTGTTCAAAAGGAAGCATTCCTTGCAAATATGTCATTTGACGAAATGATGGAAATTGCTCAAATTATTGAAGATAACAAAGTTGACTTCCATTGTCCAGATTTAGAAAACGTTGTTTTCTATGACTCAGATTCTAATATGGCCATTACTCAACTTATTCAAAACGACTTAGTTTATTCTGATTTTAAAGACGGTCAACCAATTCTTGGCTTAGACGCTAGCGAAGCTTCTATGAGTGAAAATGTTGCTGAAGCTAAAGTTCTTTTACAAAAAATTAGAGATTGGGGCAAGTCTGGTTTATTAACCACAAAAGCTGCTTACGGTAACTACTCATCTACATCATTTAAATCACGTAAATGCATCTTTATTGTTGGTTCTTCTGGTGGTGCTGGATATTCAGTTCCTGACGAAGGTGATTTCAATACAGGTTATGCTAGAGTCCCATATTTTGGTAGTGATGCTTTACATCCTGAATATGTTAGCCAAGGTCCAAGCATTGCTTTCCTTAGAGACACATCAGTTTCTGACGAAGTCAATGAACTTAGATTAAAATATGCTTGGAAATTCTATAAATATTTAATTATGCCAAACACTAACGTTGCTCTTACAGTTAATGACTCTCAAGGTTATGTACCTATCAGAAAGTCTGCTTACGCAACTCCTACTTGGGGTAAAATTATTTCTCCTGATACCGAAGCCGGCGAAGAAATTACTTATTACACCCACACCGCTAATGTTGTTCAATCTATCGATTATCATTTCTACAGCACCAAAGTGTTCAAGGGTAGTGATAAATATCGTGAAAATGTGACCACTGCGGTTAAAGATCTTATCAAGACTGATGATTCTATTGATGACATTTTAGCTACGCTCGTTAGAGAAACAAAGAAATTCATGTAATCGAAAGGAGATGCTTATATGAAATTGATTAAAAAGACAATCCTAGCTGCTACAATTTCAATACTTGGTATTGGTGTTGTATCTTGTGGTGGTGGTGGAAATCCTCAACCAACAAAAATCGATTATGTTCATGATGGCTCTTGTAGCTTAACTATCGACTACGAAGGTAAAGATTTCTATAAAGACGGTATTGGTCAATTTGACTTATGGACATGTATTGACGGAGATACCGCTCACTTTACTCCATTAGTTACGACAACTAGCCGTTCGATTGTAAAATCTCGTTTCTATGGTGTTGACACTCCAGAATCTACTGGTAGAGTTCAACCTTATGGCAAACCTGCTTCCGATTTTACTAAAAAGCATTTAAAAAACGCTGCTGAAAATGGAACTATAGTTGTTGCTTGCTATAGCAATGAATATAAAGATCCAACCGATCACAAAGATGGTAACGATCGTTATTTATCTTGTATTTGGATTAACGAAGAAAGAAAGAATGCACCATATGATACCTTAGTAAACCTTAATTTATGGCTTGTCCAAGAAGGCTTTTCAGGTATCGGCGGTCTTGATGATATGCCTGAATATAAGAGTGTTTTCTTAGCAGCGTTATCTCAAGCTAAAGCATTAAAACTTAACATGCACTCTGGTCTTCCTGATCCAACATTTAACTATGGTGATTATGAAGAAGCCTATATTCCTGATATTTGCCGTGAAATTAATAAACAATTAAAAGATTCAACTTACGAGAATCCTTATGATGGCAAGAAAGTAAGAATTGAAGGAACTGTTGTTGGCTATAGTGCTGGTACATTATATATGCAAAAATATGATGACCCAGAATTTATTAATCCTGAAACTGGCGAACACGGAGATGGAAAATATTATTCCATTAACATCTTCTGTGGTATGCAGGTTATTCCTGGAAAATATCGCGCCTTTGGTGCAGTTTTAAGATTAAACGGACTATGTAAAGATAGTGAAGAATTTGGATTCCAAATCACTGACGTTGAGTCCCACTTCCCTAAACTAGACGATGAAGAATATTTATCTGAAAGTGATGTTAGAGTTTTAGTCCCTGCATCTCAAAATACCGAAGACCCACTTTTAATGCCTTATGTTAATTATTTAACTGCTGCAGAACTATCTCAAATCGCTACCGAAGAAGATTTATCTATCTTAAATTCTCCAGTATCTTTAGTTAAAACTAGCGGACAAAAAGCTGAACATGAATCCGATTTAGATCCAGTTACTGTTAAAAGATGTAAACCAAATTCATTAAATAATAAATGGACTATCCAATTAAAAGATGTGAAATTTGATTTATATGTAACCACTACATTTAGAGGTGATCCTACTACTGGCGCAAACTGGGATAGCGATGAAGAATGGAAGGATAAGAGAATGGGTGTCAATCTAGGTGTTTATACCTATCACGCATTTAACGATGATGATGGTGGTAAAACCTATAATTACCAAATCGTCTTCTCTTCTGTAAATAATGGCGAATTACTTTGGTTAGATCGTCCAATCATCGGCGAATAAGGAGGTATCATGTATTGTTATCACTGCGGATATAAAATAGATCAAAACAAGATTGAGGCCAAAAAATCTAGTAGAGAACAATTCATCGAATCTGCCTCTTTAGATTCAAAAATCAATTATGTTTGTCCTCGTTGTGGACATTTAATTCACGAAGGCTTCGATGAAAAAGATTCAAAATCTCTTTCTGTCGCTTGCCACGCTGAATTACAAAGAGGAAGAAATGACTTAGCTAGAGGAATGTCAGCGCTTATTATTGCTATCATTCTTGGAGTTACTGCCTTTATATTCCTTTTACTTGCAAGAAAAGCTGACTTACAAATGGCCATCAGTTTCACTTGCCCTGAGTTCTGGGTTGCGGCCGTTCTCGGGTTTACTGCTGTTATCCTTATAGTGTTCGGAACGTTCTTTACTTCTCGTGGAGCAACTCGTAAAGTGCGTTACACAAACCTATTAAAAGAGATAAATCAAAAAACTTTCGTTCAATAAGTTTATAAAATTGAACAAAATCCAATTTCAAAATTTCTAAAAAGGAGGAAAAACATGAAAAAAGGATTTGTATTTACTGCCACGCTTGCCGCACTCACGTTGGGCTTGGTCGCATGTGGTGGCGGTGGTGGTTCTGACGTCCCTGATGTTAAAATCACAAACAAAGACGAACTTCAAACTGAATGGTATGTCGAAGATGATGACCGCGGCATCACTATGTCAATTGAAGGCGTAAGAATTTCTGACGCTATCGATGCTGGTGATTTAGTTGTTACATCTAGTAACCCTGCAGTTGCTACTATCGATCAAACCACATTTAGAAAAGTTCACGCTGTTGGTGTTGGTAAAACAACCGTTTCTGCAGTTTATAAGAATGCAAAATCAGATTCTGTAGAAATCGAAGTTAAGGCCAGACCAACCTATAGAGTTGCAACAACTCTTGATCCTGATAAGGATGATTACAAATTAAGATGGTATATCGGACCAAAAGCATATTATGCTGCTGGAACAAAAGGTAAAGTCGATTCTGGTAAACCATATTATTTAGACCCTGCCGATAGTCTTGACGGTGCTATGGATTTATCCGTTAGCGAAGAAAATATCAATAGCCCATATAGATATTCCATTACATTCTCTAATGGCAGTACTATTGGCCAAAAGAGAGATTCTTCTCACTGTAATATCGGATTCACAAGTGAAAGTGGATATGCCAAAACATTATTTAAATTAAATTCTGATTATTCATTATCTTGTCTTATTCCTGTTGGTGATGCCACAGCTACTGAGGCTGATGAATATTTCTTAGCTGTTTATAGCGGAACTAATGCCAAACGTCTTGCTTTCCAAAAAGGCACAGGTATTCCTGCTGTTGGTTTTGCAAGAATCATTGAATTAGGTGATCCAATTCCTGCTACTGGTATTACTCTCAGTGCTGAATCATTATCATTAAAAGACGGCCAAGCTGGTAAATTAACAGCTACTGTTGAACCTGCAACTTCTACCGATGTAGTTGCTTGGGAATCTAATGCTCCAACCACTGCTTATGTTGAAGATGGTAGAATTTTAGCCTTAAAAGAAGGTACCGCTGTTATTACTGCTAAAGCAGGAAATGCTACTGCTACTTGTACAGTTACTATTTCTGGATCTATCAATTATGGTAGTGAAGAAGCTCCATTAACTCCTGAAGAAGCTCATGATTTACTTGAAAACAACTTCAAAGATGGTTCTCAAACTGTCAAGATGATGGTTGTTAGAGGAGTAGTCCACTCTGTTTCTAAGACATGGCAAGATAGCAATGCTTATACATGTAAATTAGAAAAATCTGATGGTAGTGCATTTGTTGATAAATATTTCACCGTTTATGGTGGATACCCAGCAGAAAACGTTGATAATCCTGAAGAAGGAGACACCATTGTCGCTAAGGGTTATGCCAAGATTATGGGCGGTGAATATGAAATTGCTCCAGGAAAAGCTCCAGGTGCTGATAAGAACACTAATGCATCAATCGTTAGCGTTACTAAAGGTGCTCCAGCAACCTTAGAAGATATCGAAATTAGTGGTACATCTTCTGTTAATTTACACGGCAAAACCGTAGCTCCAACAGTTCAATTAACTGCTGCCCCAGTTCCTGCAAAAGCAGACTTAGGCACAGTTAGTTGGCAATCTAGTGATGCAGCTGTTGAAGTTTCTGCTGCCGGTTTAGTTACTATTCCTTTAGATTATGTTGCTGCTGGTGGCGATGCTAAAGAAGTTACCTTCACCGCTAAGAGTGGCGATGTAACAAGTAGCAAAGCATTCAAAATCACTGTTTCTAACGAAGACGTAGCTCCTGTTGAACCAGTCGTTTTAGGAAAAGCTTCTATTACAAAGACAAACCCAAGTGGTTCTTCTACTTCATATGCATCATATAATGGTGACCACGATTTTACTGACTACGCATTCACAACAACCGACGTTATGCCTAACGCATACGTTGAACAAGATGTCATTCAATTTAAAGCCAAAACTGGTGTTTTAACAATGACAAAAGGTGCATTCTCAAAAGTTACTCTTGTGTTATTAACCACATACGATTGGGATAGTCAAATTGGTATTAATGGTAATTATGGTGTTACCGCTGATATGAATGCTAATAGAGTGAAGACTGCATGGCAATACGTAGACAGCAAAGGAAATAAATTTGATGTCTATCAATATACATTAGTAGTTGAACTCGATGGCGCAACCGAAGGTATCTCAATTACCAAACACCCAGACAAGAACGGTGCTGGTTACGTTACATCCATTACTCTTGAATAATTATCAAGTCTAATTATACTAGGGGGTCTTCGGACCTCCTTTTATATTGTTTTTCTAAATGATATGATTTTACTGAGGTTTTGATTATGAAAGTATTAATGATTTATGCTGACGGCTTTGAAGATGTTGAGGCTATTGCGACTCGAGATGTTTTAGTGCGTGCCGGAATTAGTGTCTATGACGCGAAAATTAATGAAGATAATGAAATAGTGGTCTCATCTCATAAAATGTCTCTAACAGGCTTTAAAAGCCTAAAGAATATAAATATCGATGAATTTGACGCGGTTATTCTTCCAGGTGGAAGTAGAGGTGTTAATAATTTATTAAAATGTAATGAAGTTGATAGATTAGTAAAAGAGTTTTATTCAAAACATAAATTAGTGTGTGCAATATGCGCTGCTCCTATGGTATTAGGTAAAAATGGATTATTGCATAATAGACCATACACTTGCTACCCAGGATGTAATGAGGGTCTAGACGGCATTTATACCGGAGAAGAAATTGTAGTAAGCGATAATATAGTGACCGCTAGAAGTATGCTATATAGCGTTCCATTTGGCTTGAAAATTATAGAACTATTATTAGATAAAGAAACATCTAATCGTGTTTATTCTCAAATTGCGGGTTTAGCTAAAAAATAAAATTATATTTATTATTGAAAATAATTCATAAAATAATTATCTTTTTTGTATATGAAAAAAGAAGCGTTTGATAATAATAAATATCTAAAGATTCAAAGAGAATCAATTTTAAAACGTATTTCTAAATTTGGAGATAAACTTTATCTCGAATTTGGAGGAAAACTTTTTGATGATTATCACGCTTCTAGAGTGCTTCCTGGATTTAAAGCGGACTCTAAACTTCAAATGTTATTAGGTATTAAAGAAAAAGTGGAGATGGTGGTGGTAGTTAACGCCAATGACATTATCTCTAACAAAGTTAGAAATGATACTTTAATTACTTATCAAGAAGAAGTAGAAAGACTAATCGATACTTATAAAGAAGTAGGATTATATGTTTCTAGTGTTGTTATCTCTTTTTACGAAGATAACGCTTCTATTAAAACATTTATCAATAAATTAAAAAGAAACGATATTAAAGTTTATAAACACTACAAGATTAATGGTTATCCTCAGGATATACCTTTAATTGTTTCTAAAGACGGACTTGGAAAGAATGAATACATTCAAACATCTAAACCTTTAGTGGTGGTGACCGCTCCAGGACCAGGAAGTGGAAAGATGGCAACTTGCTTATCTCAGTTATATCACGACCATCAAAATGGAATTAATGCTGGATATGCTAAATATGAAACGTTCCCTGTTTGGAATTTAAGTTTAAATCATCCAGTAAATTTAGCCTATGAAGCTGCCACTATCGATTTAAACGATATTAATATGATTGACCCATTTCATTTAGAAAAATATGGTGTTCCTGCTGTTAATTACAATAGAGATGTCGAAGTATTCCCATTATTAAAAAATATCTTTGAACAGATTTATGGTGAATCTCCTTATTATTCTCCAACGGATATGGGGGTTAATATGGTGGGTTTTGCTATTAGTGATGATAAAAAAGTTGCGGAAGCTTGCTATAACGAAATTATTAGAAGATATTATCAAACTAAAAAGAATGTTTATTTAGGTAGATTAAGCGAAGACTCTATCGAAAAAATGGAGATCTTAATGAATAAGGCAGGAGTCAAAATAAGTGATCGCAAAGTAATTGAGGCTGCTTTAGTTGATTCTAAAAAAGAAAACGAACCTTCTATTGCGTTAGAATTGCCTAATGGCAAGATTGTTGTTGGTCATCGTTCAGAATTATTTGGTGCCTGTGCAGCTTGTTTACTTAACGCTTTAAAAACTCTTGGCAAAATTGATAAGAAGATGTTCTTGTTAATGCCAATGGTGATTGAACCATTAAAAGAGATGAAAATTAAATATCTACATCGTAGTAATTCGCGTTTAAGAGCTGAAGAAGTATTACTAGCTTTATCCATTCAATCTAAAACTAATCCTTTAGCTGACCAGGCCTTAAAACAGCTTCCTAAACTAGTAGGATGTGAGGCTCATTCTTCTACTCTACTTAGTGAAGTTGATTTACAAACTCTTAATAGATTAGGTATTAGAGTTACTGAAGAGCCTATTTCTTATAAGAAAAAGTTATACACTAAAAATTCTTAAAAACTATCATAATATTTATATTAAATATTTCTATTTATTTATATATTTTATACATAACTAAATATAAATATAATGATAAAAATTGAGACAAAAAATAGTTCTTGAAAAAAGATTATTTTTTTCTTTATTATGATGGCAATTATGGCAAAGAAAAGAACTAGTGTTGAACACGATATTAACATTATCAATGCTCTTAAGGAATTACCTAATCCAATCTTTGACAAAAAACATGGATGGGAAATATATTTTAATGATGTTAAATCTAGAAGTAATGAGACACGGTTTGAACACATTGCGAAAGCGTACCATCAATTAAAGGTCAGAGATATTAAACTTGTTGCAAAAGGTATTAATAATTATGTTGTCTTTATTAAGGACAATCAATTAAAAGACACATATTCTTATATTATAAGAAGGGGTGGTCGAGATAAAGGATTCATAAAATTAACAATTTTAGTAGATATTAATAACAAAACCATCGCTTATGTTAAAAGTATATATATCGTTTACCGAATAAAATAATTGCATAGAAATTATTAATTGCTATAATAAAATTACCAGAGGTGGAGAATCAGTGTACGACCACGACGCATCGAAAGATGGGTACGGTGATCCGGGATGTTAACTGCCCCGGCTGGAAATTTAAAAAGATGTCTCGCGCGGGACATTTTTTCTTTGATATATAAATATAGATTGCTAAAATAATTACGTATTCCAATAGGGGAGTAGTAAATCTATGAATTCGTCAACACGACTAGAGATAGTCCGGATCATAGACCGATTAGGAACAAGACCTTTGAGAAAATAATATTTTTTCGGAGGGCTTATGGAAGAAATAAAAAACACTCAATTTGAAACGAAATCGTCGAAAGATGCCGTTTCTTTTTTATCGTCCGATAGTGAAAAAGGATTATCTGAAGCTGAAGCGAAAGCTAGATTAGAAAAATATGGACCTAACAAGTTAGAAGAAAAGAAAAAGAAATCTTGGGTTCGTATTTTCTTTGAACAAATGGCCAACCCAATGATCTATGTTCTTTTTGGTGCGGTCGCGATTACTTTAGGTATTTCTATTTATGAAACTATTAAAGCAGGCCACTTTGATTTCCTTAATATTGGTGACTGGCCAGATATCATTATCATTTTAGCGGTTATTATTCTTAATTCGATTATTGGCACTGTTCAAGAAATTAAAGCTCAAACTTCTTTAGAGGCCTTAAAACAATTGTCTTCTCCTGAATCTACAGTTATTAGAGACGGGAAAAGATTTAAAATTAAATCTTCAGAATTAGTAATTGGCGATATTGTGGTTCTAGAAGAAGGAGACACAATTGGTGCAGATTTAAGATTAATAGAGGCTATTAATTTAAAGTGTGATGAATCTTCTCTAACTGGAGAAAGCGTACCAGTAGAAAAAGATGCATCTATCACATTTAGTGATAGTGTCGCTATTGGAGATAGAGTTAATATGGCCTATATGTCTACCCCAGTTAGTTATGGTAGAGGTAAAGGTATTGTAGTAGGTACTGGCATGGACACCGAAATTGGTAAGATTGCTAAAGCTCTTGATAATGAAGAAAATGAAGATACCCCACTACAAAAAGTATTAAACAAATTATCTAAATTCTTAGGTATTTTAACTCTAGTTATTGTCGTTGCAGTTTTAGTAGTTTTAATTATTTGGATGTGCGTTAGAGGTAACGCTAGTAGTGTTGATCACTGGATTGAAGCAGTTTTAGACTCAATCGCTTTAGCGGTTGCCGCAATTCCAGAAGGTTTAGCAGCAGTAGTCACTATTGTTTTATCTATCGGTGTACAAAGAATGGTGAAAGTAAACACTATTGTGAAGAAATTACCTTCAGTAGAAACTTTAGGCGCTGTCTCTGTTGTGTGTAGTGATAAAACAGGTACCTTAACTCAAAACAAGATGACTGTATTAGAAGCCTATGTAGATAACACATTCTATAAAAGAGAAGACTTTAAAAAAGACCATGAAAATAAAGATTTAGAGTTACTCGCTACTGGGATGTCACTTTGTAGTAATGCGACAGTAGATGAAGGATTATATGGTGATCCTACCGAAATTGCTTTAGTAGTGTTCGCTAATGATTTTGATTTACATAAAAAAGATTTAGAAACTAAACACCCAAGAGTAGATGAACTTCCATTTGACTCAGTAAGAAAGATGATGTCTACAAAACACACTTGGGATAAAGAAAATATCGTTTTTACTAAAGGAGCTTTAGATTCAATCTTAGCTAATACTTCCTATATCTTAGAAAATGGTAAGGAAAGAAAAATTACTCAAAAAGACATCGACAGAATTTATGAAGTTAACACTGAGTTCTCTCTTAAAGCATTACGTGTTTTAGCGTTGTCATATTCTAAATCAGATAAGATTAGTGAAAAAGAATTAGTCTTTGTTGGCTTGGTCGCTATGATTGACCCTGCTAGACCAGAAGCGAAACCTGCAGTTGCTAAATTTAAGAGTGCGGGTATTACCACAATTATGATTACTGGTGACCATAAAGATACCGCCTTTGCAATTGCTAAAGAGTTAGGAATTGCTAGTGATATTTCTCAGTGCGTTATGGGTAAAGAAATTGACGATTTGAGCGAAAAAGAACTGCAAAACCTTGTTAAAAAGGTCAGAGTCTTTGCTCGAGTGTCTCCTGAAAATAAGGTGGCAATCGTCAAAGCATTTAAAGCTAACGGACATATTTGTGCGATGACTGGAGACGGGGTTAATGACGCACCAAGCTTAAAGGCTGCTGACATTGGTATTGCTATGGGTATTACTGGTACTGATGTCGCTAAAGGCGCTGCGGATATGGTGCTTGCAGATGATAATTTTGCTTCTATTGAAAAGGCTGTTGAAGAAGGTAGAGGAATATTCACCAACATTAAGAAAACCATTATCTTCTTACTCTCTAGTAATATTGCTGAAGTATTAGTAATGTTCTTTATTATTTTAATTGGATTTGAGACTCCGTTTATTGCTATTCACTTACTTTGGATTAATTTAATTACTGATAGCCTTCCTGCTATTGCCTTAGGCATGGATCCTAAAGATAAAGGCATCATGGAAGAAAAACCTCGTAATCCAAACGAAACTATATTTGCTCGTGGTGGCTTAAGAGATACATTAATGCATGGCGCATTTATTACCCTTGCAGTTATTATTGCTTATTTAAGTGCATTCTGGATTAACGGCATTACTTCTTATGAGGCCATTGCTCATATCGGAGCAAAAGGTACAGAATTCTATAGACCTGATGTTTTAGCTCAAGCCCAGACTATGGCTTTTACCGCTTTAGGATTTGCTGAACTTGTCCATATGGTTTGTATGAGTAGCACCGAACACAGTGCCTTTAAAGTATTTAGAAATAAAAACTACATGATGTTATTAGCCTTTGTTCTTGGCATTGGCTTACAGTTCTTTGTGGTCTTAACTCCTGGTGTGCAAGATGTCTTTAAAACTTCTTTTTTAGGCTGGCAAGAATGGTTAATTACTGCTGGAGCGGCATTTGTGCCACTTGTTGCCCATGAAATTGAAGCATTAATCAAACATATTGTTAAAAGACACAAGAAATAATATTTGTTAGTAAATTACCGGCTATTATCAAGTAGTCGGTTTTTTGCTTGATTTGATTAATCAAATAATATATCATTTATTTCGCTAGTTGGTCCCTTAGCTCAGCTGGTAGAGCAACTGACTCTTAATCAGTGGGTCAAAGGTTCGAATCCTTTAGGGATCACCAGTTAACAAGTAGAGCCTCGAGAAATCGGGGCTTTATATCTCAAATAGGAGGAATAATCATGCTTATTGATGAAATCAAATCTGCAAATATTGAAGCTATGAAATCTAGAGATAATACTTCTAGAGCAGTCTTATCCATTGTCTTAACAAAATACAAACTTCAAGAAGTGGAATTAAAAAGCCAAGGCAAAGAAATTGGTGACGCGGAATTATTATCTATTATCCAAAAAGTGATCAAAGAACTTGAAGATGAAAAAGCAGGTTATTTAAAAGTTAATAATCAAGAAAGAGCAGATAATGTCTCTAAACAAATGGAAGTTATTTCTTCTTATCTTCCAAAACAATTAAGTGAAGAAGAGATTAAAAAGATTATTGATTCCTTAGAAGACAAGAGTGTTCCTAGTGTAATGAAACATTTTAAGATGAATTACGCTGGTCAAGTTGATATGTCTCTTGTAAATAGAGTTCTTCGTAGTTTATAATCTTTTAGCGGTGAAACTTCACCTGCTTAATAGGGGTATCGTACAAAGGCAGTACTCCGGTCTCCAAAACCGTTAATGTGGGTTCGATTCCTACTACCCCTGCCAAAAATATTGAAAATGCTCCCATAATTTGGACCAAAATTGGTACAATTATAAGGAGCTTTTATTATGCTAGAACAAAAAGAAAAATTAACTAATAAAATATTAGTAAATAAAGATGATTATCAAGACGAATTTAAGTTTGATATTTGTCGAAGTATTGAAGAGCTAAATAAACTTCCTTTTGAATATTATGTGAGTGGGGGAGTTATTTGTAAATACCTTCTAAAAGAACACTCTAGATATGTTAGAGACATTGATATTGTCACAAAGCGCGATTTAAAAGAAGTTGAATCAATTTTTAGACAACATTTGAACGTTATCGAATTCATTTCTAGCCCTATCACCGAATTGTTTTTGGAAGAAACATTTATTTGCTTAATAAAGATTGATGGAAAGATTGTGCAAATCGACGGCATGAGAGTAGATTTCTTTGATGAGATAAAGCCAGAAATATATAAAGTTAACAATAATTCATTCAAAGGAGTTCCTTTTGAATATCTTGTTGCCACAAAGATACTTGCGGTTACAAGTAATGTTGAAAGACCGTTTAAACATCTTGTTGATACTTATAGTGCTTCTTTAATTAGCCCTTCGTTGGTTGATAAACAAGAAATCAAAAAATATTTGTTAATCATTAGCGATTCTGAAAATAAAGCTAGAGAAGTGCTTAAAAAACAAGAAATTGCTTTAAGTTTTTCAATAAAAAAAGAGAAAAGCTTTAGCGGATCAAAAACCCTTAACACTCTTCAAGCAGGACATAACGTTTCAAAGGAAACGATGATTGAAGAAGTTAATAAATGGCTATTAACATTAAATGTTTAATTTTTGTGGCACATCTGTGACAACAACCATGTTAATATAAAAACAACAAGGAGAACTTTGAACATGAAAAAAGAATTGTTAAAAGGTTTAACAGAAGAACAAATTGCTAAAGCTAGAAAATGTAAAACAAATAAAGAGCTTATCGCTCTAGCAAAAGAAGAAGGTTTCACTCTTACCGACGAACAATTAGCCGCTGTTAGTGGTGGTATTTGTAGCGAGTCAACAGTTGCTGTTACCTGCCCAAAATGTGGTACAAAATTCAATGGTGAAGTATATAGAGATTCAAGCTTAAAGAATCTCGGTGAATTTACTTGTCCAAATTGTGGCCATACATGGAAAGAACTTGTTTAGTTCTAGAGTCTTGCAAGTGATTACACCTCCTTGCCCTGAACTAAATGTGGTTGATGTATAAAAAGAAGCCTTGTAATAGAGGCTCCTTTTTTAACTAAAATTACATTGCTTTCATCATTGACATACTAATCTTAGCTAATAAACGACAAATCTTTTTACTGTCTTCTCTTGCTTTTTTCTTACTCTTATTAGTTTTTAATTGTTGAGCGTAGTAAATACATGAATTATATAATCCTTCAAAGAAGAAGACCGCTATATAATCGCTAGGAATATCATAACCTCCAGAATTTACTATTTCAGACGTAAATGCTTTGTAATTGTTAAATAAAGCAGTTTTAAATATCTCTAGAGGAAGAGTTTCACCTTTATAAGTGAGATTTGCAATTTGATTATAATGTTTTACTACCCAGTTATAAGTAGCCACTAAAGATTGATATTCAATTTCTTCTACATCTTTTTCTTTTCTTAATATCTTAGCGTAATCCTCGTTATATTCTGTATTGATTAAATCAATAGAGGCTTCCGCTAATAAAGCTTCTTTATCTTTATAGTATTTATAAAAAGTCATTTTTGTTTTATTTGCTACGGCGCATATCTCGTTAATTGTGATGTCGTGGTAGTTCTTATTGTCTAATAATCCAAATAAAGCGTTTGCGAATTCTTTTTTAGTTTTAACTATATTTCCCATATCTATGTATCTTTCTACTTTTATATTTATAAAATAATATTATTTTAAGAATCAGTAAATACAAAACTATACTTTCAATATTAAAAAGTATACTTTTGATATGTTTTCCTTGAATGTATTATTTTGATTTAATACTTTATTAGTGAGTACAACTCACAAATTTCTTTATTCTATGCGCGTGAATAATTAAAACCAGGAGGTGTCCATATGAATAGACACATACAAAAATTATCAATTACTCTTATCTCGTTAACGATGGTCCTATCTGGATGTGGCAAGGCCGATCCTGATAACCACTCATGGACCATTAATGAAGAGGCTATTGCAAATGCGATCGCTCTTAATTCACGAATTATTTCTCATGAAGGCGATTTAGTTATTCGCCTTGAAAGCGAAGAAGTAACATTTAATTCCAATTTCACTAAAGACGCGATTCTTATTCGCGATATGGGATTAGAGTTACCTGAAAAAGATGATGAAGATAACATTTTAACATATGAAGATATTAAAGCTGTTTCTCTTACTGATTATGTAGCGGATGTTGTTTCTTTTGGCGCCGCTGTTGAAATTACTATTCCTAAAGCTTTTAAAGACTCCTCATTTGGAGCAATTATTGCCCCATACGCTACTAATAAAGGAGTTATGGCTTATGCCTCTTTTTCTGGCTCTGAATCTGTAATTTCATTAAGTGAAGGCAATTTTGAGCAAATTGGTGCTGATTATGTTGGTGGTTACGACTATAATCATACATTTGTCTTTAAATACGAAAGCCTCACATTAAGCGAAGATTTCGATGTAGAGGATATTTCTCTTCTTGGTGCTTTTGAAAATTGGGTTGTTAAAGACATTCACACTGATACAGAAGGCGTTATCATTTTAGAAACTAGTGGTTATCCTTCTAGTGAAGAAAGCGGTGCGATTATTTTTGATAAAAGTACTTTCTTAGAAGAAAGAGGAGGAGCCTTCTCCTATCGCGTTTTATATCCAAGTGCTGCTTTAGTTGAGAATTCTGTTAGATTTGATGAGGACGATAAAACGTTCTCTTTCGATGTTGCATTAATCGACTGTGAAATTAAAAAAGATTTCTCACTTAAAAATGTGACATCAATCTATGGATTTACTATTAAAGAAGCATATTATGTCGCTGAAACAAAAACTGCCTCATATGTCTTAGATGCAGAGGAATTTACTTCTTTAACTGAAGTTATCGCTGAGCTTGAACAACTTACAATCTCAATTGGAGGAGAATTTGACCAAGAAGTAGCCTTTGATTTCCATGAACCAGAAGTTTTCGCGATTGCGTCTAATGAAAATAAAAAAGTTTGTATTGACCTCTATTCATTTGATGGAGAACTCACTTTAGAAAAGTCCGCTCTTACAATTGATGCAGAATTCTTAGCTGATGTAGACGAAGAAGAATTACTTCCTATAGATGAGGCTACTCTTACTAAAGTTGGAAAAGGATATCGATTAACTTGGGAAAAAGAAATTGATTACCCAGTTTATGGAACGCTCACTATTGATTCTGTTGATGTTTCTTATCCTAACGGAAATAAATTTACAGTAGTAGGATCTAACATCGAATTTGGATGTGATTATTATCAAGTTGATTCCGAAGAAAATAGATTAATAAGACCTATGGTCTTTAGATATGTCACTCCAACTAGCTTAGCGGGTATGGATGATACATTCGTTCGATATGCATATGACGCTTCTTTAGAAGATAAAGCCACAGCGATTAGCGCTGCTAATGCCGCTGTTCAAACAGTGTTGACTGTTCTTACTGTCGCTTTTGAACTCGCTGCTTCAGAACTTAGCAAGCTTGCGTGTGGTGGTATTATTGGTGTGCTTTTGGGAGCGTTAGGTCTTGCTGGTGTCGCTGCTGCTCTTGATCCAACTGCAGCCATGTTACAACAAATTCTTAATGTTGTTTCGGGAATTAATGAAACTGTAAAAAGAATGGAAAAGACTTTATCAGAAGTTTCTTATAAGACTGATATGGTACTTTTAAGAGAAAGACTTAATTCTGATGAAAATAAACTCATCGCGTTACGTGCGCGTCAATTAGAATTCCAATCTGAAGATGCAAAAGTAAAACAATATGAAAAGAAAATGCTTACTGTTGCTAATCGTTATCTCACATCTATTTTTGATGGAAACACTAATAAAAAATCAAAGCAATATAAAGCACCTTCTGACTATAATGTTGTCGTTGTAGAAGGCAAAAATAAAAGGGGAGAACTTGAAAAAACATCAACAATTTTACTTGATGATGATAGCTTTGATGAAACATTTGATGAAGGAACTATCGTTTCTTCATATGCATTCTCTTTTGGCAACGATAACAATTTAAAAAACACTTTCAAAAATAATACACTTCCAAAATATAAAAATAAGAAAACAGTCGATAAGGTCGTAGGAGAGGCTGCAATTAGCGATATTAAAGCCGCAATTACAAACAATGTTATTGCCTTCTCCACAAACGAATGGAGTGGTAGCCAAATTCCTGATGTTAGTGACGATGCAAAACTTGAAGCAGTTGCAAAAGATATCTATCGTGCTTTATATCTTTTTGCCGAACGTGAAGCATTACTTGACGTTGATGGCGAATCCTTTGTTCTTCAAGCTGTTGATTATATGCAACGTTTCTCTGGCACTGGAAGCTATACTACCCCTGCCGCTGATATTGACTACGAGATGCTCAAACTTACATATGGTTTCCAATCCGAAGCAGAAGATAAGATCCATAATTACCGTATCACCACTACTGATCGTTTGATTAAAATTTATAACCTAGCGACAACAATCTGCGCAACTGATCCAGATATTTCTTCTTATGACGATTTAACTAAAGCCTATAAAGCTTCGATTGCTTACCTAAATCAAAACAAAATGGTGAAAAGTGAAGCAGAAAAAAGAGCAGTTGCGTTAAGAAGCAAGATTCCTTTAAACAATGATGCTAAACTTGATTATTGCTACGTCAGCGAAAGTTGGGTACGTGGTGGCCAATTAATGACTGGTTTTAAAGCGACTAGCGATAAAACTAAAGAAGGAAAGTGGCAAAACTTTGAAATCGCTGATGTCTCTGGCGAAATTAGTGGATCACTTCAATCAAATATGAATAATGTCACACCAATGAGTTCGGTCAAGCCATATTTATTTGGCTTAGAAGATATGAGAGTTCTCTTAATTCGTAAACAGCAGAATTTCCCATCTTATTCTAATTTTAATTATTTAAAGGATAAGCTTGGTCTCATTAGGAACTACATGATAAATAATAACGATATCAATAGACGAGAATTCACAAATGAGGATGACATTACTAAAGCTATCTGTGCGACAAATCGATTTGTCTATGCTTATACAGGTTTTAAAGAATTAGGCACTCACACCGAAGGAGATTTTTTCGCCTATTGTTCTAGAAGTTTTACTAAAGAACAGGACAATGATAAAAATCCAGATTATTTCTCACTTAACCAAAAGATTGTAGGGTTCCCAACAGACTCAAAACGTGAACTTAAATATTATCGTGGCTGGGGCTTAAAAGGTGAATTCAGTGATATTGAAAATATCATGAATGTTACTGCCTCTGGATATATGAATAGATTTGTCAATTATAATGAAGATCATGGCCACTGGAGAAATCCAGAAAACTGGGGCTTCAGTGAATTTAATAGTGTTGGCGATCTCTCACATCCAAGTAATGTTGAAAGCATTCAGTTCTATTATTGTTTGATTAGGATGTATTAATTTAGTTAATACGATTTATAGATTTCCTAACTTTGGTATAGAATTAATTCAAAGATAAAGGGCTAGAAATAGCCTTTTATTTTTTTGTCGTATTTAACATATTTTTCAAAAATGTTAATATAGAACAATAATTATGAATGCTTTAATTTTTTTAATTCCGATATCCTTTCATTCTCCGTATGTTGGTGATGATCTTAATAACTATCAATAACATTAAAATCCCTAAAGAAAAAAATTAATATGTTAGTCTTAAAAAACGTTTCTAAAATCTATACCAGAAAACAATCACAAGAAGATGTTGTGGCTTTAAACAACGTTTCTTTAGATTTGCCTGATAAAGGATTTGTAGCAATTTTAGGCGCCTCTGGAAGTGGCAAGACCACTTTGTTAAATATCATTGGTGGCTTAGATAAAGCGACTAGTGGAAATATGATAGTGGATGGTTTATCCACTTCTGAATTTACTGTTAAAGATTGGGATTCATATCGAAACCAAAAGATTGGTTTTGTTTTACAAAATTGTTATTTATTACCTCATTTAAATGTTAGAGACAATGTCGCAGTTAAATTACAAATGTCACATGATAAATCCCAAGACATTGATTCTTTAGTAGATGAGGCTCTTAATAGAGTGGGCTTATTAGATAAAAAATATGATAAGCCTAAATCTCTTTCTGGTGGACAAAAACAAAGAGTAGCGGTTGCTAGAGCTTTGGTGGGTGATCCTACAGTTATTTTAGCGGATGAGCCTACAGGAGCCTTAGATAGCAAAACCGGCACTTCCATAATGGAATTATTAAAAGAAGCATCGAAAGACCATCTAGTGGTTATGGTTACTCATAATAATGAGTACGCTTCTAAATATGCGGATCGAGTTATCGAATTAAAAGATGGACAAATCATTAATGATTCTAAACCTATAAAGAATGAAGTTGTTTCCAATCCTAGGAGTTTAGAAAAAGTTTCTATACCAGCAAAGACTACTTTAAAGTGGGGATTTAAGAATTTAATCGCTAAAAAGTTTTCTACTATCTCTATTGTGATTGCTGCCGCACTTGGCTTAACCGGTATTTCTTTAATATTATCTGTTTCTGCTAGTGTGCAACGTGTTTTTGATAGAGTGCAGGCTGAATCATTTTCAAAATATCCAGTGTCTTTTTCAAGCTATACGAATAATGACCCTCAATGGGATGGGAGCAAATATCTTCCTTACTCTGATGAAGAAATAGTAATTGCTGATTATTCTAGTTACAACAAGCAATATCACTATGATTATATGAGTGAGTCATTTTTGGAATATATGCGAGCAATGCCAAAAGAATACTATTATGGTGTTTTTGAGCGTTCAACCACTTATTTCCATTTATTTACTAAACGTAATAATACCACTTATACAGAAGTTCCAGCCTCATATTACTATTTTTATAAAGGATTCAATGACGTCGATTTTATCGACGTACAATATGATTGTTTAAAGGGAAGTTTTCCTAAAAAGGCTAATGAACTAGCTTTAGTAGTGGATGATTGTAATCGTGTTAACGTTAGTTATTTATATTATCTTGGATTTGATGTTAATACATCGGTGGTGTCTGATGTTACATTCTCTTTTGATGACATTTTAAATAAAACTTATAAATATATCCCTACTCAGTCTAACACTAATCCTGACATCTCTTATTTTTTAAAAGATGAAATAACTGGTACATATTATGAGACTCCTAAAAATGCGAAAGAATTATATGATAGTTCTGAATTTGAACTAAAGATTACTGGCATTTTAAGACAAAAAGAAGCATATGACCGTGTGGCATTACGTCAAGGAATTATCTACACCCCAGCCTTTGAAGAGATGATATTAAAAGATGCGAATTCTTCTAATATTGTTATTGATCAAAAAAATGCTGCTGTTGAGCCTAAATTAAGTGTGGATTCTCCTGAATTAAAACCATCTGAATATACACAAATAACTGTTTCTCAAGCTTTAGACAAAATTAATGCTATAGACTTAAGTGCAGCTAGTTCATATTATCCAACTTTATTTGTGGATAATGGTCAGCGTTATGAAATTAAAGGCACTGTTGTTAAAAAAGGTGAATGGGATAATAAGCATCATGTTGGAGAAGTTTGGTTAAGCGATAATCCAATTACAGAGCCAAGCGAAAGAGAAAAAATAGAATCTACTTGTTTACAAGTAACTAGAGTTAGTGATATCAGATTATTTAGTTTGCTTATTGAGAATGAAACTGTACTTAGAGTAGAAGGACCATTATCTGCTCATGTAAAATTCATTGATGATTTTACTAAGACTATTGACGGTTATAGAGTAGGTGATATTAGAAATGTATTAAGTGGTAACGGCTTTAGAGATACCGCTACTAGGTCACAAATTTATTACTATGAATCTCTTTTACATGAGCTTGGTTCAATAGAACAAGTCACTGAGATTGATTATTACACAACAGATTACATTAGCAGAGTTCGTATAAAGGACTACTTTAAGAAGTATGTATTTGATTATACTGTTGAACCAACAGGTGTTTCTCCATATGACTATTTGCAAAATGCTAGCGTTCAATTTGATGGAGCTTTATCATTAATGACTTCAGTTTTATATGTCTTTGCTATTGCTTCGGTTTTAGTTAGCGCAATTCTAAATGCAATATTAACATTTATATCTATTAGGCAACGAACAAGCGAAATTGGTCTACTTAGATCTCTTGGAGCTAGAAAGAAAGATATAGCTGTTATGGTGGAAACTGAATCTATATTCTGTGGGTTATTTGGTAGCTTACTAAGTATATTGGTTTCTATGGCTATTATTGCCCCAGTTAATGTTGGTGTCACTAACGCTATTTATAGATACAAGTTCTATCTTATCTCTAGCGTCCAATTTGAACTTGAAGGATATCAGTGGTGGGTAGCCCCAATTTGTATAGGAATTGGCATACTAACTGCTGTGATTTCCGCGCTAATCCCGTCTATTTTGGCCGCAAGAAAAGATCCTGCAAAGGCGTTAAGTGAATAAAAAATAAGCTAAAAAGAGAATAAATATGTTTGATAAAATTAATGGTTACGAGCGATATTTAGGTCAACAAAACACGATAGATTATAGAGCGAAAGTTTACTATAAATACTTTAATATTGATACAAATAATTCATTTACAAATAGGTTAATTAGAGTTTATATTCCATCTACTTATAATTTTAATGATCCTAATCATAGATTTAAGGTCATCTATATGTTTGATGGTAAGAATTTATTTGATGACTATACTTCTTTTGTTGGCGAATGGGGTATTGATGAGTCGATCGAGTCAATGATTGAGCAAAGACTTAATGACGGATATATCGTTGTAGGAATTGATGCTCCTGAAACAGATATTGATCGTTCTTTAGAAATGAGCCCTACTGGAATTAAAAGAAATAAAAAGTGTCCACCTCATGGAGATGGATATGCTCATAAACTTGGTAGGTTTGTGATGAAAGTGGTTAAGCCTGATATTGATCAAACGTTCTTTACTATCCCAGAATATGCTGGAGTAGGCGGATCCTCTATGGGTGGATTAATGGCGTTTTATATGGCGGCAGAATATAAAAAAGAATTTAAATTCTGTTTATCTTTTTCTCCGGCATTCTTTTTATTTAAATGGGATAACTTTAAAGCATATTTAGATAGAACAGTTGATGATAAAATGCCAAAAATCTATTTCTATATTGGAGGGCAAGGATTTGAAAGAGTTTTCGTTGAAACTACTTTAAGAGTCTATAATTATCTTATAGATAAAGGATATTCACACGAACATATAAAACTCATTTATGATTCCGATAAAGAACATAATGAAAGAGCGTGGAGAGAATATTTTCCTCAAATGCTTTTAAGAATTGATTAATTTTATATTGCTATTAGCAACATAATCTTGTAATATCATTAAGCAAACTTTCTTAGGCGAAGAACAGTCCTAGGCGGAAGGAGAAAAGAAAAAATGAAAAAAGGAATTCACCCAGCATATCATCGTTGCACAGTTACATGCGTTAGCTGTGGCGCAACATTTGAAACTGGATCTACTGAAAAAGAAATTAGAGTTGATACATGCTCTAATTGCCACCCATTCTATACTGGCAAACAAAGATATGTCCAAGCTGACGGACGTGTCGACAGATTTAACCGTAAATACGGACTTAAATAAGAAAATAACCGGCTTGCCGGTTCTTTTTTACAATTATGAAGAAAAGATTTTACATCACTACACCAATTTATTATCCAAGCGCTAAGCTACATATCGGTCACGCATATTGCACAACTTTATGTGATGTTTTAGCGCGTTCTAAAAGAGAAAGAGGATATGAAACCTATTTCCTAACAGGAGCAGATGAACACGGCTTAAAAATTGAAAAAAACGCTGAAGCAAAAGGAGTAACTCCTCAGGCTTTTGTTGATGAAATAGTGGAAGGGTTTTATAAACTTTGGGATTTATTACAAATCACCAATGATGATTTTATTAGAACTACCCAAACTAGACACGAACACGTTGTGCAAACCGCATTTACAAGAATGTTAAATAAAGGTGATATTTACCTTGGTAAATATGAAGGATGGTATTGCAGATACTGCGAAGCTTTCTGGACTGACACTCAAGTTGGTAAAGATCATATTTGCCCAGATTGTCAAAGAGAAGTTCAAAAAGCGGAAGAAGAAGCATATTTCTTTAAAACTGGTAAATATGTTGATTCACTTTTAAAGTTCTATGACGACAATCCAAAATTCTTAATTCCAGAATCTCGTAAAAATGAAATGATTAATACATTCATTAAACCAGGATTAGAAGATTTATGTGTTTCTAGAACATCATTCTCTTGGGGTGTGCCTGTTTTAGAAAATAAAAAGCACGTTGTTTATGTTTGGTTAGACGCTTTAACTAACTATATTTCCGCTTTAGGCTATTGCTCTGATAACGAAGAGTTATTTAAGAAATTCTGGGAAAGCGAAGACACTGAGATTATTCATATCTTAGGAGCGGATATCACTAGATTCCATGCGATTTATTGGCCAATGTTCCTTGAATCTCTTGGCTTAAGAAAACCTGATCGAGAATTTGTTCATGGTCTACTTATGATGAAAGATTCCAAGATGTCTAAATCTAAAGGCAATGTCGTTGATCCTTATCCACTTGTGGAACGTTATGGAGTTGACGCTGTAAGATATTATCTTACTAGAGAGATTAATTTTGGTAGCGACGGTAGTTTTTCTCCAGAACAATTTGTGGAAAGAATTAACGCAGATTTAGCTAATTCATATGGCAACTTACTAAATAGAACTATCTCTATGATTGGTAAATACTTTGAGGGAGTTATCCCAGAATATAAAGGTGCATTAAATGAATTTGATTCGTCTTTAGAAAGCATGATTGATTTAACTATTTCTAGTTATGAAAAAGCGATGGATGATCTTAAAATCACCGATGCTATTATCTATGTAAATGAATTAGTTAATAGAGCGAATAAATATATTGATGAAACTACTCCATGGGCATTAGCTAAAGATGAATCTAAAAAAGACGAACTTGCTAGCGTTATGAATCATCTTGCTAGAGCTATATATGTTGCTAGTAGACTCTATCACCCAGTCTTAGTTACTGCTAGCGATAAAGCCTTTAAACAATTGGGACTTTCTAATAGCGGTTATGAAAATATTAATGATAAGTACTTATTGGATAATCTTGTTACAAATAAAGGTAATCCATTATTCCCAAGATTAGATCCTAATATTGAAGTTCCGTTTATTAATGAATTAATGGCAAAATAAAGCACCTTAAGGTGCTTTTTTTAATAATCCATTTAGTCTACAGATTTTTCTTTTTGCTGATTATAATAAATTACCATTAATGGGAATAAGAAGACATAGGCTAAATAGTGGATTGTTTCAATAAATGAATAAACAACGAAACTTAAATAACCTAAAGAAACAGTTAGAGTTAATCCTGGCTGGTTTTTAATTGATTTAAAGATCACATATCCTGAATAAACTAGTAAGGCTAAATACGCAACTAAGAATAAGATTCCGCCTTCTGCTAATAGTCCAATATAAGAGGAGTGAGACGGGAATACATAATCATTATGAGAAGTGATATTCATTGGCATTAACATTGTATTAAATGTACCAAAGCCTCTGCCGATTACCCACCAACCATTTTGCATTAATTGATAAGAATTATCCCAGATATATGTTCTTGTATCTAAAGTTTTTCCTCCACCGATAAGGGAGTCGACGAGGGAATATAATTTTCCAAATATTTTACCTTTGCTAACATAGGCTGTACCAAATAATAATAACGCCACAATTACGATGGAAAAAATCGAAATAAGGGCGGTTTTGTTGCGTTTTTTGTGATCTTTATAAGTGACAATGAGTCGATAGATGATATAGATAAAGATAGAGATTGCAGAGATTAATAGACCAGTTTTACATAGGCTAAAAATCATGTTCAAATAGAAAAATCCTGCTAATAAATAGTAGTACCATTTCTTTGTGAACTCATGACAGATAAGAGCGAAAGTAACTGCAACCATCATCATCATGCCGTATGCGTTTCTATGCAAAATAAAACTTTGAACAGTGAAGTCATAAATAACTGAACCTTCTGGCCTAGAAATATTTAAGACATATTTAAAGAATCCAATATATTTATTAAATTCAGCGATATAGCCATAGATGATTAATACTCCTGCAAAGATAAAGAATAGATATCCTAGATATTTAATAAACGAGACTGATGTGAATCTTCTTGGTAAAACAAATAAACCAATGTATATACATAAGGCTGCCGCAATTAATTCAAAGGTAAAGAATACTTTATGAAATGTGGAAATACTTAATACAACTGGAATTATTTGTCCAATTGCATAAGTGTTTTCTTTAACTTCATAGTCCATCCTTACAATGACGTTTTCAACATGTAAAGATGGTTGAACAAAAATAGTTATTACATTAATTAATACTAAGGTAGTTAACACACAGATAATGATGGAATTTAATTTATTAAATTGGTCTCTTTTATTCCATACTTCTTCATATAAGTAATATCCCCAGCATAGAAGCATAGCAACAAAACAGAGTATTGCTGCCCACAATGGAATGGCGACTTCAGCAGGGTTTTGATGCTGCATTAAAAGTTGACCAAAAATTAATAGGACAGCAAAAGGAATAATACCCACAACAAATGCGAGGTCAGTCCATCTAAGTTCTAACGTTTTAATAAATTTTTTCATTATTTCTCAAATCCAAAAGTCATTTCTAATATTCTTGCTCTTTCGCTAGCATAGCCTTCAATAACTAAACTAGAACTATTTATATCAAACTTACGTTCATTTATTTCTGGAGTTTTTATAAGAATATTCCAATCTTCGTCGTATTCAATTCCTTCTCCGGTACCTCTCCAACTAGTATCGTTAACACCTAATTTAAAATAGCCTTCGAAATAATATCCAGGGTCTTCTTCAATTTCAATATATTCTTGACCATCATAATTTGGATTCACATATGGTGTACCAGTAGCGTAATCCAACTGGGGATTATAATATTGTTGCGCTTTTATTATTACGTAGCTTAACTCTTTAGCAAATGTGAAAGTTATTTTCCCATCTATTTGTTGTCCGCCTATAATTAATCCTTGTGCGCTTCCATAGTCTCCATAAAATTCTTTCTTTTGAATTTTTACTCCATTGGAGCTTGGATCTTCTACTTCAACATCGCTTAAAAAATCTTTGCCTTGATTAATATAACCCATGATCTTGTTTTTAAAAGTACTGTCTGAACTTTGTAATATGCCAGAGGTTCCTAAATCAATAGTTGCAAAATTAACTGAATATTCGTCATATTCTGTTTCTACTTCAGATACCGTAATAGAATAATTATTTGATTTACCTTTATAGGTAACTTTAACAGAAGTGTCGCTAGTTTTTAGTTCTGTTTCTAAAGAAGGAAGAAAACTGAATTCTGCTGGACACTCTTCATAACGAATGCTTATTTCACCTTTTGTGTAATTACATTTAATTAATAGGTTACTTGGATCTAACAAGTCTCCTTCTTTGTAATTTACTTTAGCTAACGAGCAATCGATTTCTATACTATTTAAAATATTTTCAGGCTCTGGATTATCTGTTTTTCCACAACCTGATAAAGCTAGTAAAGTAGCGCATATAAATAATGATGATTTGAATTTCATATTTTAACTTCCTAAATTACTAAATATAATTTACCACAAATAAATGTATAATGTTAGAGCATGGTTAAGAAAAATATAATTCGCGGAAAATGTGCAGATATCTCTAGTGAAGGTAAAGGGGTCATTAAAACAGTCTATGGAGTAGTGTTTGTAGATTCTTTACTTTTAGGAGAAGAAGCAGAAATAGAAATTACTTACGCTGGTAAAGGTGTTTCTTACGGAGTGATTAAAAGATTAATTACAATATCTAAAGATAGAATTCCACCAAAATGCCCAATTGCTACTGCTTGTGGAGGATGTTGCTTTCAGAATGCTTCATATTCATATGAATTAAGATATAAAAAGCATAAAGTCGAAGAAGCTTTAAAACGAATTGGTCATTTAGAAGGAATAAAAGTTAATGATGTTTTAGGAATGGAAAATCCAGAACACTACCGAAATAAAATCCAAGTTCCTTTTTCTAAAGACCACAAAAAAGTTATTTATGGGTTCTATAAATCTAAAACTCACAAAATCATTCCACTTAAGCAGTGCAATATAGAAGATAGTAAAGCTGGACCAATTTTAGAAACCATTGCTAGATTAATGGAACAATATCATGTCGATCCATATAATGAGGATTATCGTACAGGAATTATTAGGCACGTGTTAATTAGAACTAGCAGATCAACAAATGAGGTAATGGTGGTCCTTGTTTCTAATGTTGATACATTTCCAGGTCGTAATAATTTCGTTAAGGATTTAGTAAAAAATAGACCTGAAATTTCTACTGTAATCCAGAACACAAATAAAAGGGACACAAATGTTATTTTAGGTGAGTCAGACAAAGTGCTTTTTGGTAAGGGTTTTATTACCGACGAGATTATTGGTTTGAAGTTCAATATCTCTTGTAGAAGTTTCTTCCAAGTTAACCCAATCCAAGTGGAAATTCTTTACAAAACCGCCTTAAAATTCGCTGATTTAAGCAAAAATGATACTTTGTTAGATGCCTATGCTGGAGTCTGTACCATTGGTCTTTTAGCTGCTCCACACGTAAAAAAAGTAACATCAGTAGAACTGGAAAAAAGTGCGGTAAAAAATGGTATCAATAACGCGAAATTAAATAACATAAACAACATTGAAATTATTGAAGCTGATTGTACTGAATATATTAATAAAGAATTACCAAAATTTGATGTGGTTATTATGGATCCTCCAAGAAAAGGATCGACACCAGAATTCTTATCAGCAATAAAAAAGATTAAACCTTCTAGATTAATTTATATTTCGTGTGATCCTGCCACTTTAGCAAGGGACTTAGAAATATTAAGCGATACTTATATTATTAACGAGGTCCAACCAGTGGACATGTTTAGTCGTAGCTTTCATGTGGAGACTATTGTTAAATTAACTCTGAAGTAATAAAAAGACTGGACTTGCCACTCTTTTCTCATATTTGAAAAACTCCTTTATGGTTACAATTTTTAATATTGTATGCAACAAATGTGCAACAAATCTAAATTTGATGAGATTTTTATTTATTGTAATTATCAAGGTAGGAGTGGTATACGCCTCCCTTTTTGTATCCAAGAATCATATCTAAAGTTACATTATTAGGAGCGTTAAATAAATTCTCTTCTATTTGAGGGATATCTTTCTTTAAAGTTTTAATAAGTTCTTTAATAAATCTTCTTCGACCCACAATTTCATCTTTATTGGCTTCTGTTAATTTACAAGCACATTGAAGAAAATGTAAATCGTGATGTTTGGCGAAACGGATAATGTCCTTTTCTCTAACAAAATACATTGGCCTAATTAATTCCATTCCTTCATAGTTGGTGGAGTGGAGTTTAGGAAGCATGGTTTGAAAAGAACCAGAAGATAACAAATTCATTAATGTAGTTTCAATAACATCGTCATAGTGATGACCTAGAGCAATCTTGTTGCAACCCATACTTTTAGCGATGTTATATAAGGCGCCTCTTCTCATTTTTGCGCATAAGAAACACGGGCTTTTCACTTGCATGTTGGCAATCTCAAAGATATCTGTGTTATGGATTTCAGCAGGGATTTGCAGGGTTTTTAGGTTCTTTTTGATTAATTCTAGGTTTTCTTTGTTATAACCAGGATTCATCACTAAGAACTTTAAATCAAACTTATAATTCATGAATTTTTTTAAGCACATGAATAGCTTAGCGAGCACCATGCTATCCTTGCCACCAGAGATACAAACGCAAACTTTGTCTCCGTCTTTTAATAATTGATAATCATGGAATGCTTTAATAAATTTAGACCAAATAGAGGCTCTAAAAGTAGTGGTTAGGCTATTTTCATAAATATCGACATCACATTTTTTCATGCATATCATTATAACAATCTATTTTCCTTTATATATAATAATAAATATTCATCGGGGGTATTATAGATGAAAATAGGTAATACACCTTTAAAAGAGTTAAAGGAAATTGAACGTCATTTTAATTTGAAAGCAAAACTATTTGCTAAATATGAAAAACATAATCCTGCAGGAAGCGTTAAAGATCGTATCGCTTTAGAAATGATTGAGGACGCTGAAAAAGATGGATTATTAAAAGATGGTTCAGTAATTATTGAACCAACTAGTGGTAATACTGGTATCGGGCTAGCTTATGTTGGCAAGCTTAAAGGATATCGCGTTATTTTAACGATGCCAGAAAGCATGTCGATTGAAAGACGTAATATTTTAAAATCTTATGGAGCAGAATTAGTGTTAACTGAAGCTTCTAAAGGAATGAAAGGAGCGATTGCTAAAGCAAACGAATTAAAAGAAGAGATTCCTAATTCGATTATCCTAGGGCAATTTGATAACCCTAGTAATCCTTTAGCCCACTATAAAACTACCGGTCCAGAGATTTATTCACAAACAAATGGCGAAGTTGCCGCATTTGTTGCTGGGGTAGGTACTGGAGGTACTATTTCTGGGGTTGGTAAATATTTAAAAGAAAAAAATAAAAATATCCATATTGTGGCGGTTGAGCCAGCTTCTTCTCCAATGATTTCTAAAGGAGAAGCAGGTCCACATCAAATTCAAGGTATTGGAGCAGGATTTATTCCTAATACTTTAAATAGAAGCATCATTGATGAAGTAATTACAGTTAGTAATGATGACGCTTTTGAAATGGGTAGACTTCATAACGAATTAGAAAAAGATGGAGTAGGAATTTCTTCCGGTGCCGCCTTAAGCGCTGCTATTAGACTAGCGCAAAAAGAAGAGTATAATAATAAAGTCATTGTCGTTTTATTCCCTGATGGTATCGATAGATATTTATCAACAAGACTTTGTCAGAAAGAAGAATAATAAATGAAGCAAATACGTTTATACCTTTTAATCACCTTAGGTGCTTTTTTAGCATTGTTTATTGTGGGGACATTTTTAGATCTACAAATTAACACTGCTTTATATTCAAATAAAAACACTTTTGGTTTGGTTGTTTCTGTTATTGGAACCACTCCTGGATATGGAATGTTTGCGATTATGGGAGGTGGATTCTTATCCTTATTCCTTAAAAAGGAAGAATACAAAACTTGGATGAGAGTTTTATTTATGGTGGCAGTACTTGGCTGTTTAGGTGCGTCTACTTATTTTGCCGGTCGAGAATTCTTTGGTCCTAACGGTTTTTATTGGGTAGCCAAATCATTCTGGGGTTATTTCATTTCCTTACCTGTAATGGTTTGCTTTACTTATCTTGGCTATCGATTAACGAGAAATGTTGATAATAAAAATTTATGGATCTTGTTATTAGTTGCGATAGCCGCATTTGCTCTTGCTCTTACTGGTGGAGTAACTTTATTTAAAGTTATTTTCCATAGACCAAGATATAGAACTATTGAATATACACCAGTTCCTTATTATACATGGTACGAAAGATGTTCCAATTATAAAAACTACATCGAAATGTATAGCTTAACTTCTGAGGAGTTTAAATCTTTCCCAAGCGGACACGCTGCGGCATCTATGGGTGTGCCTTTAATCGCTGTTTTCTTGCCACTAGTAGATGAAAAATATAGAAAATATAGATTGCCTTTATTTGTTGGTGGATTAATTTTCTCACTCTTAGTTATGTTCTCGCGTTTATTAGTAGGTGCTCATTTCTTAAGCGATGTTTCTATGGGAGCGATGTTAGTGGCCATTTGTATGCTTATTGCTAGTGAAGTGTTGCACGCACTTAAAAAAATTAATCTTTGATTTTTAAATTATTTAATTTATAGTATTTGGGTATTTATCAGAAAGGAAATTTAATATGGTAAAAAGATTTGCTGCTGAAGCTGTTGCCACTATGATCTTAGTTTTACTTGGTTGTGGTACCGCTATGGCCTTCACATTTAGTGAGGAACTCCACTTTGGTGGTGTTGTTGCTGTTGCTGGCGCTTTTGGTATTTCTATTGTCATTTTAGCTTACGCATTAGGTCCTATCTCAGGTGGTCATGCTAACCCTGCAGTTAGCTTTGCTAAAGCTCTTAACAAGGAATTAACTTGGAAAGAATTCTGTATCTATTGCTGCGCTCAAGTTTTAGGTGCTTTTGTTGGTTCCTTATTACTTGCTATGGTTATGTGGGCATGGAAAACAGGCGTTGCTGGAGAGACTCATTTATATGGTCAAGGCGCTTTAGCTGGACATTTTGCATCCGAAACATTCTGGACCGTTGAAGGCAATGCTACATTCTTAAATGTCTTCCTATCCACAATGTGTGAAATGGGCTTAACATTCTTATTTGTCTTTGCTGTTTTAGGCTTAACAAGCAAGAAAGAATGGTCTAGTTTTGCAGGCATCGGCATTGGCTTAGCTTTATTTGGCGTCCACCTAGTGGGAATTCCATTAACTGGAACTTCCGTTAACCCAGCTAGAGCCTTATCCGCTGAAGTATTTGCTATGTTCAATGGCGAAAATGTCGGACTCAAAGCTCTTAACTTAATCCCAGCTATCGTTGGACCATTCTTAGGTTCATTCGCTGCTTGGAGTGCATGGCACGGATTTTTTGGAAAAAAATCCCAAGAAAAAGCTGCATAATTGATTTTTTAATCAACATAAAGGAGCGGAAACGCTCTTTTTTGTTGCTAATTAGAGGTGTAAATATTATTATTTATACGAAAGGAAATACAAAAAATGAAAAAGGCTTCAAAGGTTTTATTTTTAATTGGTGGTATTGTCGGTATTCTTGCCGCCATTGCCTTCTTGGCAGTTGGTATTGTTTTACTTAGTGTTGGAGTTCTTGCTACTTCACCTGATATTCCTGATTGGGCACAGAAAATCATTAATGAAATTATTGCTGAAAATCCAGGTTATACCATTACACAAGTCGCTAATACCCTTAAAGTATCGGGTGCAGTTTTAATCGTTTTCTTTGTTGTTGCTGTTGCGGCTGTTGTTTTATCATTCATCTGCTCTTCAAAAGAATACAGACCTCTTGCACTTCTTATTGTTGCTACAGCTTTTGCCGTTGCAGGTGGAACTGTATTCAGCATTCTTGGTGGTATCTTTGGTATTATCAATTGGGCACAAGAAAGAAAAGCGCAAAACCCAGTTGCTTAATTTAAGCAGTTTATAAAGATGATGCTCGTAGTCTTCTATGAGCATTTTCTTTTTGTCTAAAGATCTCTAAGTGGTAAGATAAATAAGTAGGTGATGAATATGAAAGAACCAAAGTTAGCGGAAGTTAGAAAATATTTAAATGCGATTTTGAAGATGAACAAAAAATACGTTACCGCTGAGCGTTTAAGCAAAGTAGTGGGCATTTATCCTGAAATCATTAACGAACAACTTTCCTATTTTGAACCAACCTTAATGATGGATCCAGAATATAACTTAATGGAACTTGTTCCTACTTTAAAAAAGTATGTTATTGATAAAGAAGAAGAAAAATCATCAACTCTAATTAAAAAACCGGCAATTAAAAAATCAACATTGGAGCAATATGATTCTGTCTCTGATTTTATCTATAAAAGGATGACTTTAGTGGGTGGACTTCTTGACCGTAATGTTGTTTTAAGTGACACCGATTTAAGAATTCTTAAGAAGCTCATTGTTGAAGAGCAACAAAGCCGCAAGAAAGTTAAAAAGTAAAATATAGTTGACTATCAAGCGCTAAGCAGTTATCTTTTAGATGGGTGATTGGACCCTAACGCTTAGTTGGGTCCTTTCTTATTAATACAAGAATTATTATCATCTCAAAGAGAATCAAAATAATATCTCTCATAACAAGTCCTCCTTCTACCAAGGCTCATCTAGGCTAGGCTAGATAACCTGAATAAGAAGAAACTGCAAAGAAAGAAACTTATCCACGTCCTCCATCTGGCCATAATGGACGAGACTTGGAATTAAGGGAATATTTCTACCACCTCACTATATACAGAGTGGTTTTTTTCGAAAATTTGTGAAAAAAATTTAAAAAAATTAAAAAATAGTTAAGAAAAATCACACATCTCAAAGTTATTTTTGTTGCTGGTTATTTTTACCTTGAAAGAATTAACACACGCGTGTATATTAGTTTTGGTTATTTTTTTGGAGGATAAACATAATGGAAGTTAAAAAGACAATGCTTTCCGTTGATGGAAATACAGCGGCAGCGTTAGAATCTTACAACTTTATTGAAGTTGCTGGTATTTACCCAATTACTCCTTCTAG
>Ga0247611_10001154_pt1 | contig 48299 bp, 84 predicted proteins | sample 177DNAGHGhighgp2_FD_192422 | JGI IMG/M metagenome (GOLD analysis project Ga0247611, IMG submission 192422) | Sheep rumen microbial communities from Palmerston North, Manawatu-Wanganui, New Zealand - 1770 DNA GHGhigh gp2 | ecosystem: Host-associated > Mammals > Digestive system > Stomach > Rumen... | reverse complement strand
TCCACAATCTAAAAGTATTTTTTTATCATTAATTGTAAGATAGTGCTTAGAACCAGTTACTTCTTCACACCCACCATCACTTGTAAATTCTATTTTTGTCATATGTATTTCCTATTCAAACAGCTTGTTGACAAATTTATAGGCACATTCTTCAGATTCTATTCTTTTTTTAAGAACATCTTTATACGAAGAAAAAAGCCATTTTGAAATAACGGGAAAATATTTTTAAGCAAGCTTTTCAGTCATTTCAATTGTGTAATCTTTTGGATTTAACAAAGAATAATATTTTAACTTTAATTCAGAAAGAATTAACTTGTGTCCGTTTATTACACTACTATTCATAGCATTTAAAATTAATTGTTCTGATTTAATAGCACCTAATTTTTTAATAAGATTATTCAAGACAGAATAAGTTTCACCCTTCCAATGATTTTTATCCTGTTGCTGCTCTTCTTTTGGCAATAAATATTCAAGCTTCATCAAGTACCTTAATAAAGAAACAGATTGAGGTATTAATATACTATTTATATAATCATTGTCTTTTCTTACAATTTCTTCTTTTATTAATTCATCAAACACAGTTTTAAAAGTTTTAGTAACCATTTATTATATTTAATTCCTCTATATAATAGTCTATACCTCTATTTATCTTTCCGCATAAACATAAATCCTCTGACAAATCATCAATTATCTTTTTTATCTCAGGTGTTAGTTCTTTAAATGATTTCAAAAAATTATAAGACAAATCAATTTTGTTGCACTTTTTAAAAAGTTTTGGATTGGATCTTAAAAATTCAAAAAAAGATAAAAGATTTAAAAACGCTGCCTCTTCTTTTTTACACCATGCTTCAAATTCCCTTGCCAACATTGGAGAAACGCTTTCTGCCAAATCATAAGCAAAAGGATAAAAAACTTTTTCTTCTTTTTTTCTAAAAAACATATAATCAACCTCTTTATTTAAAATTATATCATTTTTTAGAAAAAAAATCAAGTCTAAAATAAATCAAGTTCATCAAGCATTTCTAATTTTTTCTGATACAAACACTCTTGAACTTGTTTAAAATATTGATTTGCTTCTTTTAAGATTTGTTTTTTAGATTTTTCATTATGAAAAAAACTTCTGGAACATATTATTTCTTTTTCTTTATTAAAAGCTACAATAGCTACCATGCTTTCATTCATTTTTAGCAGATAAACACTACCAATGCTGTATTTTTTTGATTTGATGATTTCATTATCAAGAATACTTTCTTCCAAGATAACTCTCCATTAATTACTGCTTTTAACTTTGCTGTTGCATTAAAAAAGTTTTTGAAACCAAAAACCACCAACTAAGGTGGTTTTATAATTTTTTTATTTTTAAATTGTAAATTGTTTCTGAAGCTGTTCTCTGTTTGGCTTATAAAGTTTCTCTTGTTCTTCTATTAATTCTTTCTGCTTTTTAAGTTGTTTTTTTCGTTCATCTCTTGATGGAAGAATCAATGGGGCTTTTAAAATATTAATTATAGCTTGCTCAACTTCTTCAAAACTTTTCATTTACTTCCCTATCATTTTTAAAAATTCTTCACTACTAATCAAAGTAATTCCTAAACTTTTTGCTTTAACCATTTTTGATGAAGTGCTATCCTTGTCATCACTAACCAAATAACTCAAACCTTTTGCTACTCCGCTTTTTACAATACCGCCATTTTCTTCAACTAACATTTGAAGCTCTTTTCTTGGTTTACAAGCAGCACCTGTAAAGCAGAAACTCAAACCATTTAATTTTCCATTACTCACTTTACTACCCTCGAATATAAAATAATGTTTTAAATCTTCCATTTCTTCTTTATAAGTTTTTATAAATGAAAGAAATAATTTTGCTGTTTTATCAGCAAATCCATCTATCCTAATTAAATCACTGTAAGTAATATTATATATTTCTTCCAGTGAACCATTTATTAATTTTAATTTTTTCTCATCAAAACCTTTGTAATCAAATGTTGCTAAAAATTTAGCCACTGAAATTGGTTTTGATAAAGCGGTTATCATTTGCTTTAAAATTTTTTCACCATTAATTCCACCAGCAAATCTATTTAAAGTTTCTTTATCTTTCCTGGCTATCATTTCAAAAAAGTCAGAAACAGCAACGCCTACTTCTTCCATATTAGAAATAAATGCCTCACCAGCTCCTTTTACTCCTAAAATATCAAAAATCTTGGAAAATCTATGAGCTACTTTTCTTGGACATAATGTGTTTATACATACTGGAAAACCACTTTCATTAACCTCTACTTTTCCACCACATACAGGACAAATTGTTGGAATTTCAAAAGCATTTTGTTTTGGTTCAAGAACTGAGTTGATTTGTGGAATTACCATACCACTTCTTTTAATAGTTATATCAGCACCTTCATAAACTCCAAGTTTGTTCATTATATTTATATTTGATAAAGAAGCTCTTTCGACAGTAGCACCATCTATTTCTACTGGATTAACTATTGCTACGGGAGCGAATATAGAACCAGCCAACTGCCAAATGATTTTATTAATTTTTGTAAACTTTAATTGAGCATCTGGTTTAAAAGCAATTTGTGTGGTTGGAATATGTCTTTTTAAATCTTCCTTATCAGTATTCATATATTTAATGACTAGGCCATCCATACCATAATCTACATCATTTATTAATTCTGGAAGTCTATTTCTGAATTCGAATATATCTTCAAGATATGCTCCACACCACCACAAAGGAGTTTCAAATCCAGCATTTTTTAAAAATTCTATTTTCTTTAATTCAGTTGTATCTATTCCTGGATATCCTGCTTCTTCAAAAACTTCATAAGCAATAAAGTTTAGTTTTTCACAATCCGAACCATCTTTTTGCTTAATTCTTCCTGCCGCTGTGTTTCTTGGATTTTTTTCACCCTTAAAATACTTTTCAAAAACAGAATTTTTACAAACAACTTCACCTCTTATTTGACCCGTAAAATTTGGTATTTCTTTTATAACTCCTTGAACTTTAGATACATTCTCAGTTGTATCTTCTCCATATTCTCCATTTCCACGAGAAATTACTTGAATTAATTTTCCATCTTTATAAATAAGGCATTGAGAATTACCGTCGCACTTACCTTCTACAATTAATTCAATTCCTTTATGGGCATTAAACCATTCAGCAAATTCTTTCTCAGTATGATATTTAGCAAGAGTTCCCATTGTGATAGGAAGTTTTACTTTTTTAGTGACACCTTTTAAATCATCACCAACAATATCTTTAAAAAAATCAGAGTTAGGGTTTTCTTTTTTTAACTGAGAAACCAAGCTGTCATATTCTTCATCACTTATTAATTCATTACCATTGTAATAATTATCTGCGTAATATTTTAATTTTTCTTCTAAATTTTTTTCTTCCATAGCTATATTTTAAATTATTTTGTTTCAAAAGTCAATAAATCTTTACTTAAAATTTTAAATCCATCATCACAAACTTTAAGCAAATTTTCTTTTTCATTTAAATCAGAATCAAATAACATTTTTTTAAAAAGTCTCAAATTTTTTAAATTGTTATTTATTTCTTCAACAGAATTATTGTTGTCAGCACTTATAATACTCGCAAGAGCAAAATACAGCATATTTTGCTCTTTTAATTCATTTATTATATTTTTCATATTTTCATTATTTAGTATTTTTTATTAAAAGTCAAGTTAAATTATATGAATAAGAATTTATGGTTAAAAAGAATTAGAAACATCTGTGGTTTCCTCGGAATGATACTTCCTTGGATTTCTTTGCTTGGAGCTTATTTGGCTTATAAAAACGGAGCAAAAATAGATTGGAATATATTATCTATTAGCGAAACTTATTATTTTACTCCAGCACTTTCTGCTGTTCTTACAGCAGCATCAATTGTTTTAATGACATATGATGGTTATGATTTAAAGGATAATTTGATTACAACAATTTCTGGTGTATTTGGAATTTGTATTGTGCTGTTCCCTTGTTCAGGGGTTATTGATGAACCAAATGTTGGATACTTTCAAATACCAGTAAATATATCAAATGTAATTCACTGTGTATCTGCTGGTATATTTTTTATTTTGCTTGCTATTAACAGTTTCTTTTTATTTACAAAAGGTGAAGAAAATCCAACCAAAGAAAAAAAGATTAGAAATTTAATTTATAGAATTTGTGGAATTGGAATGACTGGAAGTTTCTTATTAATGCCATTACCACATTTCTTTGCTCAAGCATTTATAGTAGAAGCAATTGCACTTACATTCTTTGGTATATCTTGGCTTGTTAAAGGTCAAGTATTTGGATTATTAGCTGATAAAAATTAAGTGCAAGAAAACAACAAACGGAAAACCAGTCTAATTTAGACTGGTTTTATTATTTACTTTTTAAATATATCTGACAATTTATATTCGCCGTTTTCCCTACTGACTGTTATCTCACCTTTTTATGAAGAATCATTTCTTTTATATGTATATCTACTGCCGCAGACATATAAAATACTTAATATTTATGAGTTTTCCACTCAATACCAAAATGTTTTAGAGTTTTTGAAATTGTATTTCTATGCATTCCAGTTAATTTTTCAATCTTTGAAATACAACCAAACTTATTCAAATCAACTCCACAATCTAAAATTTTCTTTTTTCTAGATTCCCATTCATCTTCATTGAGCATTCTTTTCACAAGACGACCAATCTTATCAACTTGACCATTTGCTAAAAGTAAAGTTCTTTCTTTTTTCTTTTCAGCTAACAACTCTTGACGTTTTTGAAACTTACCATCAAATTTTGTTTCACCTTTTTCTATAAATTCTAGAATTTTTTGAGCAAAATATTTTGGCATTGTTTTAACATCAGACCATTTTACTCTCAATTCTAAAAATCCGTCTTCTTTTAAAAGTTTATCTTTTTTTAAGTCTCTTTCATGTTGTTCTGGAAATTTTTCTAAATCATAATGTTGATTTCCATCAATTTCAATAACTTTATTTCCAATAACAACATCTAAAAAGAAACCTTTATATGGTTTTTCTTTTTCATAATCTATATATGCATTATCTAATACATCATATAACCACTGCTCAGCATAACTTGGATTTAAATATCTATTTTTCCAAGTATGACCTCTACCTTCCACATGAGCTTTTTTAGCCCCTTCAGAAATCTTCTTCTTCGTTTCATCTGAATGATGACGTCCACTCCAAAACAATGGTTTTCTTTTTGGGTTTTTCATACAATGATTTACATGGTATGAAAAACCAAATTTTGTAGTTTCCCATTCTTTTGTACAATATTCACACTTAAATAAATATTTTTCCATAAACAATTAGTATAAAACAACGGACTAACATTTAATTGGTTAGTTCGAATTAGGGACTCCTGGAATCGAACCAGGGCACGGCATTGCCTTACAGATTTTCAGTCTGCTCTTCTACCTACTGAAGTAAGTCCCCATAAACAAAAACTTTGCTACCTCTCGAAAACACAAATGAACCCACCCAGGATCGAACTGGGAACCCCAATCTTAAAAGGATTGTGCTCTAACCTATTGAGCTATGGGTCCTTATGGAGCATACGGCTACTGCCGCCGTCTAGTCTACATTGCAAGTGTAGTGCATCACTTTTTCTGCCAATGCCCCAAATGTTAGTTCTTTGTGGATTTGAGCCACACCTTTTGCTAGTGGGTGGAGTTGAACCACCAAATGCCCACTTTATCAGAGTGGTAACTTAACCAATTTGTTTCCACACTAGCATTTATTCATAAAAAATTTCTAAAAAATTCTTTCCAACTTTGCTACCTCTCGATACATAAATAAAAAAGGCTACCTTTTTTGGTAGCCTGTTCAGTTTTACTTTTCTTATACCTATTTAAATTAGATTTGGTATAGAACAGGCTAAAGATATAATAATGGCTTTTTTAGCTGCAAACGATTTTGCTGCTTTAATTGAGAAAGATTTAAATGATTTAACAAAAATATTAATCATAGCCATTTTATTTATCTCCTATATTTAACTTACGATTACAAAAAAATTTATAGGTAGTACCCGATTCGAACAGGTATCTGATAGTTTTGGAGACTATTGCTTTTCCTTTAAGCTAACTGCCTAAATAGTTTTCCATTATTATCAATAACATATTTATATTGACCTTTATTTACTTGCTCTTTGAAATATTCTATACAAAGAGCATAATCGTCAAAACCTTTAACTGTAAAAATGGTTTCTGTATTTTTCCATCCTACAACAATTCTATATCTTTTTGTTAGTTTCTTCCATAGCTTTTTTATAACCATATTCAAAACCACCATCCCATATTTTTTGATTCGATAAAGCTCGATAACCTTTTCCTCTTTCATCTACCCAAGCATCTGTTCCATCGTTTTTAAAAATAAGTGTAGAAGGCGAATAAGTCATACTTTCTGTAAAATTATTTTCTTTCATCCATTTAATATAATCTGGATTTTGTTTTTCATATAATGCCATATTATCCTCTTGAATATAAGATATAAGAATCATCAGTTTTATCAGTATATGTTATTTGCCAAGGTTGACTTGATTGCTTCATTATTGGATAATTAATTATTATTGGTTGCTCCATTAATTTTTCAATCAATTCTCTTTTTGTTTCTTCTTTAAGATTAGAGTTCATAATCTCTTTTATCATTTTATATTTATCCATAAATTAAACCTCCAAAAAAGTAGCTTTTTTAAGTCTTGCTAATAGCATCGAAAGGATAAAGCATAACCTATACCACATATTAAAAAATTCCTTTTCTAATATTTAAGCAGCTGGTGAAGCCCGTAAGATTTAACGATACTTACAATCGTAGATACTTACTCGTTTTAAGTCCTGTTGTTATTTTACAACATCGAAAGGATGAGTTTCCTAAGTCTCCAATTTGTTGTTTCTCTCACAATTAAAATAGGGGCCTAATCGTAAGGGGCGAACGATTATTTTTTTAATTGGTCAAACAAGAAAACAATAAATCAACAACGCTGACGAAGCGTGTGTTTTTAGCCAAAACATCTAAAACGGCAAACAACACGCAACCTGTATTCCAACAGATCACTTATCGGTATTCTACCTGCTTGCTAGTAGACGGGTGAAACTATCACCGACCAGTTTAGCTCTATTACAAGCTGTTCGTCCTAAAAAGGAAACTGGTTTGCTCGTATTTAGTTTTCTCCATAAGTTATAATAAAATACTAATCATACTCAGGCATGGAGCACCTTGGATGAGTTACAAAATATATCTACTCATTTCCAGGAGCATATAATTAGGTAAGTTCGTAATAATATTCTTCGTTGATTTGTCGCTAACTTTATGAAAATCTCCTTTTCTCATTTAGGCTGAACTTACAAGTCCATCAACTGCTATGCCCACCGATGGAGTTGAACCATCAATAAAGACTAATTAAAACTATGGGAGGTTAGTAGTAATTAGTTTACAACCAATGTGGGCATTCACCTCACAAAAAGTGAGGTTAGAAATAAATCTCTTTTTTGAAACCATTATGAAACAATATCATTAATTTCTGAAAGAAATCTATTAATACTGTCGTAAGTATCTACCGACTGTTCACAGTTTAGCAACACCTTGAGCAGTTGCCAGCACTGTTAGTTTAACCTCTAACATTAGGCTTTCTCAACTAATTATGGAATTGAGATGAAATAATACTATCTTTCGACATGAAAGCATACTACTTGAATTATATTATTCAACCACCAACTTTTAACTTATATTGGGTAATTTTAAGAGTTGATTATATAACTTCTTAGAAGTGCCTTGTGGATATCCTACACTAAGAAAATTATTATATCCGTCCCTTAAACACGGCTGATGCTTCCCGTATCAGCTATGGATTCAAAATCTTATGGCTACTCAGTAATGTGAACGACCAGATTACTTTTCGTGATTCGTTAGTTCTCTGCCAACTTTATTCGTTGCTCGTTTAGCTTCAAACTGGCGATTTTGAAATTCGCCATTGTATGTTTAAATTATAACATTTTTTAAAAAATTTTTCAAGATTTTTTTCAATCGTTAAATAAATCGCTGTTATCAAATTCTTCTTTTATTTCTTTTAGATCATCATTTTTTTCAATAATGATTTCATCTTTTTCTGTTTTATCATTAAGTATTTCTTCATCAGTTATTTCAGGCATTTAGACATTACCCACCAAGTTTTATCTTCTTCTTCATATCCTGGTGTAGTTTCATCATAACCAGAATAGCCAAGTTTTAAATAAAACAATCTTAAACTCTCATCGTTATCTTGAGGGGTTAAATTAACTGTTTTATATTTTCTACAAATTATTTTCTCAGCTTCATTAATTAACTTCTTTCCATAGCCATTAAGCCTAAATTTTGGATTTACTACTAAATTATAAATCCAGTTTTCTCTTATACAAAGAGAGCCTAACAAACTTCCTTTATTATAAAGTTTTATAATAAAATCAAAATTATCATTTGATTTTTTTCTACTCCAATCTAAGCTTCTATAAGAAGTCTGGATTGATTTATAACTTTTTATTTTCATATTTAAAAATCTGAGTTATCTAACTCCACTATTTGAATAATTTCATCAGCTATACTTTCTGCTGATGGAAGCCATCTTTCTTCTAAGAAGATAGAAGAATCATCTAAAAAGCAAGCTGTTTTGTATAAATTTTTTTTAACAAAATTTTCAGCTTTTTTAGAAAAATCAAATCCGTTAAAAAATACAATTCCACATGCATTATTTTTTATTGTGTAAATGGTATTGCTTAAAATTTCAATAGAATTTCTTAAAGTGTTATCTTCTGCCCAATCATATTCTATAGCAGAAGAATAAAATAAATCTTTAATTTTAGCACTGCTTTCATCTGCTGAAAAAAAAGCAGCACTAACAAATTCATTTTCTTTATTTTTTAATTTTAATAAAAAATTCAAAATAAATTCCTTACTTCCTTATGTTTTAAATTATAACATTTTTTAAATTAATTGTCAATATTTTTTTAATTAGTTTCTAAATCTTTTTTTACAATTTCATAAACATCAGATATACTTACTGGTACTCCCCATATAAATCCTTGAATATAATCACATCCAAGACTTAATAAAACATCAAGCTGATAATCTTCTTCTACGCCTTCAGCTATTACTTTACATCCAATAAGATGACCAAGCTCTATTATAAATTTTATAAGCCTTGCATCTTTCTTTATTGTTGAAATAAAATCTTTATCAATTTTTAAACTATCTATATTTAAATCTATAAGATATCTTAAATTTGAATAACCGCTACCAAAATCATCAAGTGCTATTTTTATTCCAAGATTTTTAAGCTTTTTTATTTTATTAGCTGTCAATTCTACATTTTTTACAGCAGCTGTTTCTGTTATTTCAAATTTAATATTGCTCATTGGGTAATTTAAATCTGTAACAATTTTATATACTTCTGTAAAAAAACTATTTTTTGATAAATGTTTTCCAGAAATATTTATGGAAAATATCAATTCTGGATTTATTTTAAGTATTTGTTTTGTTTCTTCTAAAACTCTTTTCAAAACTTCAAAATCAATTTCAAAAATAGTTCCGTTTTTTTCTGTTGATAAAATAAACTCTTGTGTGTCATTATCTTCAACTCTTATTAAAGCTTCAAATCCATAAAGTTTATGCGTATAAATATCCCATTGTGGTTGATATACCATATCAAATTTTAATGATTTTAAAATTTCAAAAGCAACTTTATCAAGCTTATACTCTGTAATTATTTTGTTATATATTTCATTATTAAAAAATAAAAATTTATTTTTGCCTTCGTTTTTTGCAACATACATTGTTGTATCAGCATATTTTTTTAATTCATCAATGTCTTTTGTATCATTTGGATATAATGCTATTCCTATTGAAGCTGTTATGTATGAAAATTCACCAGTTGCTTCTTTTTCAAGTTTTAAAAGCATCTCCTCAGCTAAGTTTTGAATTTGTCCTTTTGTTCCTTCTGCAATTACACAAAATTCATCACCACCTTGCCTATATACTGTATGTTTACAAATGTTTATATCTTTCCAAACTTTGGCAACTAATTTTAAAAGTTCATCACCTACTTTATGTCCTGCGGTATCATTTAATTGTTTGAAATTATCCAAATCACAATAAAACAAAGCAAAATCTTTTTTTATATTTTGTAAATCAATATCAAAACTTTCTCTGTTGCCAAGTTTTGTAAGTGGATCAATTGTAGATATTTTTTTATTTTTTTTTGTAAAAAAAATTTTTAATAAAAAATACACCGTAAAAAGAGAAACAATATATATTAATCCTGTAATAAAAACCATATATTTTATTTTCCATATTCATTAATATTTAAAACCATCCACAGAAGAGGAAAGTTTTCCAACTGGAGTATATGTTTTTTTTAATATATTTTCAAGCTCAGGAATTAAAAAATCAAAATTACTTGATAATAAATTTAGCTTTTTTAATGAGTGTTTAAACATATCTTTGTCATTTGTATTATTCAAAATTTCAATTATTTCGTTAAGCTTTTTATGTTCTTTTTTTAATTTATTAATTACAGATGCTAAATTTGTATAAGTTTCTATAAGTTCATTTTTTGATTTAGCAACATCTTTAATCATATTTTGTAATTGTAATAAATATTCATTAAACGAATTTTGAATATCTCCTATTTCTGTTTTTCTTTGTTTTATTTCTATTCTTTTTGTTAAGTCGGCTTCACCAGCTGCTATTTCTTTAAATTTTTGATTTAATTCCCCTAATGGCTTAAATTCAAATTTAAATATTTGAACAATTATTATATTAGACAATATAACTGCCAGTAAAACAAATATAACTATCCATATCATAGTTTGATTTGCTGATTTATCAAATGTTTTGTATGGAGTTACAACACAAAGTGTCCAGTTTGTTTTTGAAAAAAGTCCAGCAACTATTGAATATTTTTTATTATTTATAAAGCAATCTCCATTAATAATCTCTTTTACGCCTTCTTTATTTTTTTCATATGGATTTTTTACATAGTTTAAAATGTTATCAGAAGGTTTCCAGCTATCAAAATTATATTTTGATGTAATTTCTTTTTCTGGTGAACATATAAATTTTAAACTTGTGTTTAAAACAATTGGGAATCCAATGTCAGATTTTAAATTTTTTCCTTTTAATTTATTTAAAAAATTTTGAATATAATTAATACTTACTCTTCCTATAAAACATCCGCAAGTTAAACCATCTTTTCCAAAAACATCTGGTTCTTTACAAATTCCATAAATATTATCTTCTATTTCATCAGTATATAATTGTAAAGCTTTTTTTTCTTGTCTTTGATTAATTAGTTGTTTATAGTATTGTTTTTCTCTAACATCGGTTATAGTAATTCCATCATCTTTATATTCATATCCAGAATTGTAATCTATATAAGAAATAGAAATAAATTTATCATATTTTTTACTTTTTAATTGAAATAATCTTTTTTGAATTTCTATTGGGTCTGAGGAACTTGAAGTAATTTCATCAAATTTTGTATATACTCTCATTTGCTGCATTAAAACAGAGTTTACATTAGCAACTATATATAAAACTTCATTTAAACTTTCTTTTGATGCTTTTATTAAATTTTGTCTACTATAAAGTTTAGCTCTATGTATTGAACCAAATCCAACTAAAACAAATGATGAAATAATTATAATAGATATTTTTTTTAAAAGAGAAAAACTTAATTTATTAGTGTACTTTGTATTCATATGCCATTAACTTTTTGTTAATGGCATATATGATATTGTTTAGTATATATTTCAATTATTTTTTCTAGCTAATTATGTTAATTAGTATTAGTAAGAACAGTCAATTTTGTCCTTCAAGAATACCAAAAATGTCTATTCGGTTAAATAAAAAATTGTCAAGATTTTTTATTTAAACAAAAACCTCCAACGATATAAGTAACTATAAATCTGATTCCAAACAAAAAACAAAAATTGTGCCAAATTGAAAAAATATCTTTCATTAAATTCTTATCAAATAAAATTGATAGTTTTAAAGCACCACTCATTGCTTCAAGTTGAGTTGTGAAAATAGTTGGAATCAGTTCTCCAAGTAAATAGTAAACAAAAATTGAAGCAATAAAACCAAATACAATATCTCCAATTAAAGAAATACAAATTACTTTAATAATTTGTTTCATTTTTATACCTCCAATTTCATATTATTTGTATAAGTTTTTTATTTTAAAATATCTCTTGACAATTTTATTTTTACATTTTTAAATAATTTAAAAAGATTTAAAATTTATTCCAAATCCATTATTAAATGTTTAAAATCATCAATTGTTAGCATATATGAGGCTTTCATCATATTGCAATATCCAAGTTTTTTATTATATCTAACTTGTATTGCAAATGGTAGTTCTCTATAATAACAAAAATCTTTTTTTCCACTATTCCAGCAATATCCAAGTTTGCTTAAAATGCTCCAAATAAAATCAGCTTCTTTCTTGTCTTTAATAAAGATTTCATCACCCGGTACTATTTTTTTCATTTTATAATTTCCAAATTCTTATATAAACAAGAAAACTTTTCAGTATTGAAATTAATATGATAATGACCAAAAAACCAATGTTTAAATTCAGCAACTGAATAAACATATGAATTAAGTTTTACAGTTGTATCATTATAATCTGTAAGATTAATTTTAAATTTTTTTAATTCATCATTTACCTCTAATGGAGCTGTATGAGAAAATATATAATCAAACTTATTTTCTTCTTTAAGAAGATTTATTAAGTCTTCAGTTTCAAGATAACCCCATTCTTCTTTTTTCCACCAGCTTAGGTTTTCTGTTCTAAATTGTTTATCAATAGACAAACCACCACCAAGAGCAAGACATTTTTTACCCTCAATATTATAGATTTTACCTCTTGGCAAAAAATAAAATTTTTCAGAAACTTTCCAAACTGGATTACCTATGCCTATATCAACTAAAGGTAAGGTTTCTATAACATTGTAGTTATCGTGATTTCCTAAAACAGCAAGTGTTGTAAATAATTTTGAATTAAAAAACTCAATATTATACATATCTGTTTTAAATTCATCTGGAAAAAACAAACCAATATCTCCAAGGATAATATGATATTTGATTTCTTTATCGTTTATTTTTTTCTTTTCACAAAAGCTTTTTATTGATTTTGCATTAAGAGCAGATATTTCGTTCATTTCATTATTATGAAAATCTCCAGAAATCAAAATCATATTAGTTATCCTCCTTATAGTAAATATTCTTTATTTATTCCACAATATTTAAGAATTGCTTTAAATTCATTCAGAGCATTTTGTGCTCTGTTGCTATTTTTTTTGTCTTCAAGAAAATTAACATTATGTTTTAAAAATAACAGTGTTAAAATTCCATGCAAGCAAGAGTTTGTTACAATTTGTCTTGCATAGCTATCATCTGTTTCTTTACCGTTTAACCACCTTTCAAGATATTTAATTGCTTCTTCATCTTCTTCTGTTTTTTCATTATCTTTAAAAATTGAATTAGCAATTGTTTTTACTTTTGTAAGTGTTTTACTTGAATAACATAGTTTAGCATCTGAGACAGCAGAACCAAGGATACATTTGATTTCACCAGTATTAGAGTTATATCCTCCAATTCCACCGTATAATTCATCATTAAAATTTGAAGCAATTGTAAGTTTATGCGTATCTGTTTTTTGCTTTCCTTCTGAAATATAAATAGAATAAGAATTGTTAATAAGTTCAGAGAATCTAATCCAAGTAAGAACTTTTATTTCTCTTTCAATAGAATTTTTAATATTTTCTATTTTTTTTTGTATAGAAACCATCGAAGGTATTCTTTTCAAAATTTCAACAATTTCGGAATCGTTTGAAAAGAAAAGCTTTTCAAGTCTATTTACATTTTCAATAATCTTATTCCAATTGATCGTAGCATAGGATTTTATAATTGTTGGATTATCAGATGTTTCACGACTAAATGTTGAATTTTTGACAATATCATAAAGCTCTTCAATAACAATTTTTTTACCAATGGTATAATCACTGTTAAAATCAGAGATATTTCTTAAATCTTCCAAATCTTCTTCATTTTGAAAGAAATTCCAAAACGAAAGCTGTTCTTCGATTTCATCTTCTTCACAATTTAAATCAAAACCATTTTGATATAGATAACCAAGTATTTTGTAATACTTTTCAAGAATATCTTTTGAGTATTTTTTTTTCAGCTGTTTATCTGTCCAGGTAAAAATATAGTAATCTTTAAAATTCATAATTTTCCTTTATTTTTTATTTATTATATAATAAAACATAAAAAGTTTCAAGTTCAAAAAAACATATTGTTTTTTAATACAATAGGCTCGGAATTGAACCGAGCCAAAGTGCCTTACACCTTATTGTTTATTTTCCTGACTTAAGATCATATGTATTAGGAACATATACAGATTGTGTTGATACTTGAACACCATTCCATTTTTCAAGTCGTTTCATTTCTTCTTCGTGCTTCCACTGAGCTTGCATAATTGAAAGATTTTGAGAAATTTTCTGGTTTTTATAAGCTACTGCATCAGCTTCGATTTTTTGAGCTTCTGCTTCACCTTCTGCTTTTGCTATTGCTGCTTTTTTACTATATTCAGCAGCCTGCGCTTCTGCTTCTGCCTCTTTTACTTTCTTCTGAGCAGTAGCAGCGGCAACTTCCGCTTCGTTTTTAGCACGCTCAATTTCCTGAGCTATACGAGCAGTTTCACGAATCGCCTTGTCATAATCATCAGACCAGTCAATATTAGTAATACTAAACTGTGTAATTTCTACTGGAATATAAGATATACGATCTTTAAGTCTGTCAGAAACTCTTTTTGATACAGCAGTCTGGTCATTAATAAACTGAGCGATAGAAATACGTCCAGCTTCATCTTTAATAATTTCTTTCAAAGCTGTTGAAATAGGATCGTAAATTGCATCTTTGTTTGAATAATGCTGAGCAATTTCTTTTACGCTTTCAGCTTTATATTTCCAATAAAGTTCATAATCAATACCAATTGATTGTTTATCAGCAGTAACGGCAGCATCAGTGTTGATACCAAGAGACTTCTTGTAAGGGATTGGTGTTATATCATATTTCTTAATTTTTGATACAAAAGGTGCTTTAAAGTGCATACCAGGCTCGAGCACCTCACCAACTTGTCCAAGTGTGATTACAACTCCACGTTCTGTTGGGTCAATTACTGAACAACATCCAAGACCTATTGAAAGAATAACAATAGACACAAAACCAATAATTACATATTTAATATATTTTTCCATTTATAACTCCTTTCTCTTTTAATAATATAATTTTTTAAATATTTTATAGAAACAATTTGGAATTTTATCATTATATTTACGCCATTTCAAATGCTTCTTGAAAGCATTCTTTTTCCATTCAATTTTTTCAACTGGCTCTGTAATATTTTTAATAATATCACAAACATAGTTGAAGGCATTTTGGAGGTTGTCAAGACTTACATATTCATATCTTGAATGGGCATTATAATAACCAACAGAAATATTAGCACAGTTCATAAAATAGCGAATAATATTGGCATCACTATAAGTACCTTTATTGATTGTATACCCATAATTTTTACCAATTTCAAGAAGCTGATTTTCAAAATAAACTGAACCATATTCATTTAAAGAACAAAGAATATCATTAGCACCCTTTCTGTCTAGAACAAGACAATAAGGTACAGATTTAAAAACATCATTATCTTTAATGGTAGAGATTACATAAGGAATACCTTTGTTTCTTGATTGCTCTTCTCCAATCGAAAGAATAAAATTAATCTCTTTTGAAATATTGGTAAGATATTCAAGTATGATATAAATACCACACTTATCATCACCACCAATATTTCCACGACCAATCAAGTGCTCGCCATCTTTTGTATTGACAATTTCAACAAATTTTGCTAAATTTCTATCAATCTCATTTCCGACAGCATCCATATGAGCAGAAAGAATTGGCTTGCTTGGATAATTCATTCCACAGATGTTTCCGTATACATCTTCACTATAGCTAACGCCAATTTTATCAAGATAATTTTTGACAAAATGAATCACATCATCTTCTTTGTCTGTATAACCATACAAAGAAAACAAATCGAATAAAAGTTTTTTGTTCATTCTATCTCCTTAATTTTTAAAATTATTTGTAATATATTCTCGGTTTTCTGTAATGATTGGCATATCATTATCAATCCACCATTTATCTCTTATTACTGGATTTGATTGCCCTTCTACTTGAATAGACTGTGGAACTTTAATTACAGCTGTGCCTCTTTTCCATACAGTTGGAAGCTTATCAAAGTTCACACCTTTTTGAAAAAGAAGTTCGTTAAGTTCAGCAAACTTTTTTCCTTCAAGTTCTTTGTGAGAATAAAGAGTTCTTGCTACCATCTGAATTGAATTTCTTGTAGCATCTTGCTGACGCCAAATAAAATAATTTTCAACTTCTTCAATTGGAATATTAAAACATCTTGAATCAAAATTGATACCTTTTTCTATTATTTTGTTATAAGTATCAAGCAGTTTTTTACTTTCTGGCTTTTCTTCTTTGCTAACAAAATCTTGAAATTCTTTTACATTTTTGATAAAATTCTTATAGAAAAACATTGTAGCCATAGAAGCTGTAATTGAGCAAATTTTTTGAACTTTATTTCCAAAAAATGGTTCACTTGTCCAAATATCTTTTGGATAAACAAGAAGAGAGATTTCATCTGATTGTGTATAACCAATACGGCAATCAGAAATATTCTCACATAACTCTTTTGTTGTTTCCTGCATTGTTTTGATTAGGATTTGATCAAAAGGCTTGGCAAAATGCTTTGTTACGCTATGAAATGCCCTGCCATCAATTCTAATCAAAACTGGGATTTTTGAAATAAGTTTATTAGAAGGAATTGCTTCGTATTCCTTCATTCTATCTCCAAGATTATCATTCATAGATTTATTCCTTATACTTAAATTATAACATTTTTTGTAAAAAATTTAAAGACCAAAATTATATATTAAATTGTTTCATACCAACTTCTTTTTTATTGGACATATAATCTTTCATTTGTTTTTCTACAAGTTCTTTTTCTTTTTTGATTTTTTCTTTTCTTTTTTTAAAATCAATTTCAAAAGGAGTGGATAAAATATTTTCTATTGCTTGGAAAACATCCATTATATATTCTCCATTATTTTACAGGAAATATGGCATCTTTCTGCCATATTTAAAGGTGGCATATGAATGCCGAATTAACCTTGTTTTTCTATATAGTTATAAACAGTTTCTTTTGAAACTGATCCAATACTGGAACAAAAATAACCTCTTGTCCATAAATAATGTTTTCCAGACCAATAATAATTATTCATATATTGACTATGTTCTTTCCAAACATAATAAGTGGAAAATTGTTTTAGCTTATGTATTATATTAGCAATAGTGTCAGTTGGAGTAGCATTTATTAAAAAATGAATATGGTCTGGCTTGTTTTTATCAATTTCCATTATTTCTATACTCCATTTATTTTGTGAAGCTTCTGCTAATTTCATATATTTTTTTATATCATCTGAAATAGAACCAAGTAATTTTTTTCTATATTTTGTAGAAAGAATTATATGATATTTCAAAATAAACTTTTCGTGATTAAGTCGTCTGTAATTTTCCATACAATTAACTTAGTAAAAAATTACTAAAAAACTTCTTCTAATTTAAAACTTTTTTACTAAGAATAAAGTTAATTATATGAATGAAGAGGAAAGATTAGCAAAAAACAAGCAGATTTCTCAAACAAAACGTCTTACAGTTGAAAGACACGCTGATATGTTATGTAAGACTTTTGATGTAAAAATTCAGTATAACAAACTTTCCTCTTTACAAAAAGAAAAATTAGAAAGAATTTTTCTTGAACAAAAATGGTATAAAAATTATATTTTAAATTGGCTAAATCAAAGTGAAGAAAATAAACTTAACAAATTTGACACTAAGCAAACAATAATTACAAAAAAAGATGCTGAAATGAATGATATAGAAGTAAAAATAAATTATTTATCAGCTTCTTCAAGACAATGTTTAGTTCAAAGAATGTTATCTAACATAAAAACGCTTCATTCATTAAAAGCAAAAGGAATACAAAAACCAGGCAAACTAAAATTCTCAAAAGAAGAAACAATAATTGATTTAAAGCAATATGGTAATAGCCATACAATAGTTTCTTCAAAAAAAGTAAAAATAGTTGGTTTTGGCAAGCTTCCTGTAAATGGACTTAATCAATTTATTAATATATCTCAAATTGAATTTACCAATGCAAGATTAATTCATAAGCCTACTGGTTATTATATTCAGTTTGTAGTATTTATTCCCAAACAAAATAAAGAAAAAATAAATCAAACAATTGGTATAGATTTTGGTTGTGAAACTTCTTTTACTTTATCAAATGGTGAAAAAATTTCAGCAAAAGTTCCAGAAAGCGAACGATTAAAAAAGCTACAAAGGAAACTTAGTAGAAAAAATAAAGGTTCGAAGAACTGGCAGAAAAATGTTTTATTAATCAAAAGAGAATACCAAAGTTTGACAAATAAAAAAAATGATTTGTCGAACAAAATAGTAGCCAAATTTCTCGAATATGAAACAATAGTAATTCAAGACGAGCAATTAACTAATTGGCAAAAAAGTAATCATGGAAAAGCTATTCAACAATCTGTTCTTGGAAGAGTAAAAGCAAAACTTAAACTAAGTCCAAATGTAGTTATTTTGAATAAGTTTGTTCCAACTACTAAATTATGCACCAATTGTGGAACTTGGCACGATGAACTAAAATTATGGAATCGAACATTTAAATGTGATTGTGGTATTTGTCTCGATAGAGACATACATGCAGCACAAAATATGATTTGGTTCTATAATCATAATGTAGGTGTGGAGCACACCAAACTAACGCGTGTGGAGATGGAAGCTCTAATTATTGACGCTCTTGCGATTAATAATCAACTGTCGTCTATGAAGCATGAAGCTGCCACTCTTTAGAGTTGCAGTAGCTCACATTCTTCTGCTATGAAATAATCATCCCATATTTCAAAAACTTTTTTAAGCTCACTGAAAGCAGGCGTAGTTTTTTTACAGCAATGACATTTTATGTAATATTTATATTTATGATATTTTTCATCCCATAAAAATCTCATACTTGCTGGCATATAATAATTATAATCTTTTTTTGTAGAGCACTCTGGACATATGTATCCATTAAAAAGATTATATTTGGATATTGCTTTTAATGCTTTAAAATATTCTTTAATTCTTTTCATAATTCTCCTAATTTAAAATCTTTTTGTATCATAAAAATTACAATTAGAAAAAGCAGATTTAAAATCTTTTTCTCTGTCCATCTCATCACAATGAGTAATTTCCATAGTATAATTCGACATTCCTATTTTTTTTATATCTTCATCACATCTTTGTTTAAGTTTACTAATTGAAAGTGGAGCATATAGAAATTCACCTTGCCATTCATTATATTGATTAATTTCAGTAGAACTATCGATTTTTACAGGTGTTTCCCCCACCCATTCATTAGCCCCGTGTCTTGTAAGATATGGTCTTGTAATATAATGAATATTAATTTTCTGTTTATCTTCAAGAAGATAATTTGGAATTGCTTCAACACCTGTTTTTGATGGAGTGGCATCTTTATCGTCTTTTCCTGTATCACCAAGAAGAAGTCCTTGACCGTTTTCAACAATTACATTATCGAAACTTTTTATAAATTCTTCCTGGTTAGTTATAAGTTTTGATTTTGATGCAAGAAAATCACAATCAAAAATAAAATGATGTATAACATCTTCTGAATACCAAGATTTTTTATATTTTGAAGATATTTCTATTTTTCTATTTTTTTCAAAATAATCTCTTACAAGTTTTAAGTAAATTACTTTTTCTTCGAAATTGAGTCTAATAAAATCTTCAAAAGGCAAACAACTAAAAGCAAAAGAATTTCTTAAAACTGTTTCCCAAATTCCCATTCCGCAAGAACCAGTCCAATTCTGCTGCTGGAGCATTTGATTAGCCATCATATCATAAGGTGTTGAAAATATACAGTTTTTAGATCTTGCAGTAGTAGGAAATTTTCCAAATTTTTCCATAATTTCATTATACTCAACTCCAAACTGCATTGGGTTCAGAATAAATTTATCACCAAAAAATGTTGTTATTCCAAGTGGTGTAGCAGAACCAAAATGTTTAAATGTGTGTTCAGCAGTTCCGTAATCAACAGAGTGTCCTCTCTGAGCACCACCATTATTTAAGATTTCAACTGTATGAAAAGGATTATATTTTTTAGCTATACGGGCAACTGTAAGACCCTTACCTTCATCTCCCCAAGAACTTCCAATAACAACATCTAACTTATTCAATTTTGTTTTCCTTATAATTTATCAATAATTTTTACAAAAGAATCGCCCAAAATCCAAATCGCGTCAAGCATTGTTTTCATAGCTTCTGCTGTATCTTTATCTTTTATTTTTTTAATTTTAGTATTAATTTTATCAAAATCAATTGCTATTCTTTTTGTTTCTTTATGTTTAATATTAAAAACACTCATATATATTCTCCTACCAAGTTATAACATCAATATCTTTATTTGATTTTTCTTCTTTTACTGGTTCGTAAGATTTAAGAAATGTCTCACTTGAAACTGGGTAAATAGAGCCATCAATACCTTTTACTAAAAAATCACCAAAAAATAAATCAAGTTTTTGTCCGTTTGGTAAAATAACTCCAATTCTCTGTGGTACCAAAGGTCCATCAAAATCAAATATTGAAAGAAGATCAAGTCTTACATCTGTATCTTTTACAAAATTTTTTAATTCATTAAAATCACCAACATAATGAACAGCTTCAATCTCTAATGGTTTCTTTTTCCACTTTTGTATCATTTCTTTTTCCTTAATTGTTTTAACTTTTTATGAATTATATCAAAAAAATGTAAAAAATTTAAAGACCAAAAATAAAGGAGGTTATATAGCATCCTTTATTTTTTAATAATTAAATTACTTTTTATATTTTCATCATTTTTTAATTGTTCTTTTCTGAATTGACAACAGTTTGGACAATAAAAACTAATCACATCATTATAATCTACTTCTTTTTCTATAGAAATTTCATTACCACAATTACCGCAGCATATATTTCTTATATACATTTATAGCTCCTCTTTTAATAACAGTTTAAATTCTATACTGGAATATTCAAATTAAATAGTTTTTCTTTATTATTAAAAAATATAAAAAATAAAGGAGGTTATATAGCCTCCTTTAATATCCTACCAAGTAATTACATCAGCAGGTTTTGTAGTATCAATCGTGTTTCCATTATAACTGCGTTCAATTAGTTTCACAATATTGTTTTTTAAAGAATCAACAGAAGAAATGATATAATTGCTTTCACCAATTATATCTTTGAAAGATTTATCAACTCTTTCTTCATAAAGATATCGTCTATCATTATTATAATTTGTCCTGCCATCACTTACAGTAATGTGGTAAATATCAAATTTTTTTGAAGCGAGTTTATAAAGATTTTCTGTATCATATACTGCTTCTTTTTCATCTCCTTCGCCGAGATGTTCAAGGATAGCATTTTTTGGAAGAGTTGGATTTAAAGGCTCATCACCCATCGTAATTATAATTCCTTTTCTTCCTTGTTTATCGAAAGCATCAAGTTTTGTGCGATACAAACCATACCACCAAGGAGCAGTATAACTCTCATATCCGTTGCCACCTCCACCTTTTTCGAGATATATCATATCCATCTGCTCAGCAACTCGAATATCTGATTCAAACTGACTTACTTGCAAAGGAGCATCATCACATTCAAAATCACCAACTCCCATAACACAAACTTCAATATCTTTAAACTGTTCATACAAATCTTTCATAAGAGCAGATACAGAAGCAGCACATTCATCACAAGCAGAGCCCATGGAGCCTGTTACATCAAGAGCAAGAATTACAGGAACTGTATTTGGATGTTCGTCTGAATTACAGCACTCCCTAATTTTTCCTTTTGCGTTTAAAAAATCTTTCAAGTGATTTTGTTTATATCTATGACCACTTACACGATGTGTTGTATGATCATATGTACATCCTTTGCTTACAGCATAATTTTCAAAAGCTTTAGCACTATATGTTCCGCCACCCATTTGTTTCTCCTTAATTTAAAAATTATTGCCATCATTTTGATGGCAATAAATATTATTTTTTTCCTTCTTCAGCTTCAAGAGCAGCAAGCTCTGCCTTAAGGCGTGCTTTCTTTTCTTCTGGTGTTTCTACTTGTTCAGCAGTTGGATCAAAATCAGCTTCCTTAAAGTCAAAATCAAACATTTCAGAAAGATCATTCTCTCCATCTTTTCCACCAAACATATTGCTCATCATCATCATTCCAAGCATTCCATTCATATCATTTCCTGCTTTGAAACCTTCTCCATCCATAAATGATTTGAGCATATTCATCTTGAACATTATACCCATCATTCCACTGATGCCTTTACCTTTCTTGAGGAAATTATTACTTCCAAACATAGAAACAATTTTACGATAGAAGAACATCTGTCCCATAAAGAAATGACGCTCTGGAACAATTTCCTGAATGGCTGAGTTTTCATAATCCATAACTTTGATTGTTTTGTTAGCGTTATTTTCGATTACGCATTTTGGCTTACCATCAATCAAAAGAATATCGCCGGTTTTTGCTTTTGTAGTTGGAACCACAAAGAAAAACTCCTGACCAATATCAAAACAGAACTGATCCACATTTGTGAGGCGACCAGTTTTTACATCATAAGTTTTGTATCCATTGGAAGTCTTGATAGCCAAATTACCATTAAGACCAAGACGACACATACCATCTCCAATGCGAGCAAACATACCGTTGAACATACCATTCACACTCATTAAATAACTCCTTATATTAAATTATAAATTTTAAATTTTCAAGATTAAATAAATGCCTTTATTTTATTTCTTAATTCTTTAATTGTCAGTTTATCATTTTGTTTATCAAACAACTCTTTGCAAATAATTATATAACAACTATCACAAAAATCTTTTTCCCATATAGGTAAAACAAAAATGTCCTTACCACAGCAAAGGCATTTTTTCTTTTCTTCTTTTATTGGATTGTAAACTATATTCATTAAAGTTTCCTTAATAATTAAAATATTTATATTCGTTTACTTTTTCAACTACTATTTTTTCTTCTGCTTTTAGACTTTCAAGCAAAGACATAACTGGATTTCCATTAAAAGAACTATATGTTTTATCATAATCACCACTATATGATAACAAATGAACATCATCATATTGTTTCATAACTTCCATATCAAGAAGAAGCTTTGAAACAAGATTTTTTATATCTCTTTTTCTTTTGTTAAAATTATCAAACTGAATAGTCCATACCGAGCCTTGTCTTGTAACTATTTTTCTGACCCTAAGCCAGCCATTATCCATAGCTTTGGACATAAGCTCTTCTCTTGCTTTGCCCTCAGTTCCTTTCTTTTCTCCATATTTTTTAAAACAATCATCTACTTCTTTTTCTGTAAAACCAAAAACCGAAGGATTACTTGTTAAATCGTTTATATGTATTCCATCTTTTAAAGAAATAAGTTTGTTATTTTTATACCAATAAGCATTGCTATCAATACCCATATATTTCCTCTTAATATTTATCTTTTTAAATATTATAACATAGAATACAAAAATTTTCAAAACTAAAATTGCCCTCTATTTCAGAGGGCATAGTTTTAAATCAAATCTTCTCTTCCAATAAATGTAAGTGCCTTGGTTCTGTTAGCATGGACTTTATCGTAATTAGGATAGTCAATTTTTTCAGTTCCACGAGAATGTGAATATTTTTCTGGATAGAAATAACACTTTGCTCTTACAGTGAAGAAATCGAACAAATCTTTATCGTTTTTATTTTTAAGTCTTTTAGTTTCATCTATTTGAGCAAATTTAAGAGCTTCGGCAATTCCTACAATTGGAATATCTTCATCTTCTTTGTTTAGGTATGTCCAACCAATTTTTATTTCACCATCTTCTTTACCTTTGATGGCTACCATTGTTCCTCGTGGTTTTGTTCTTGTGAGCTGCAGATTCCCGCCACCAATTTCCTTACCAATAAATCCATCACGAATTCTTAAAGAAATATAGGAATTGTTTCCGTGCTTTTTGCGGAAATCATCAACATACTTCTGAGCTTCATCTCTTGCTTTAATACGAGCTTCTTTTTTTTCTTCTGCCCTCTTTTTGGCAGCTTCTTTTAATTTGTTCATATAATAACTCCTTATATAATTTTTATATTACTTTTATTTTCTTTTAAAAACATTTGCTCTAATTCGTGGTTTTCTTTACACTTCTTGTGTATATAATAACAGACTAATTCAGCAATGAAAAAGCCAGCAAATAGAACAAAAGACAAAATCCCTACTGTTTTGTATTTTTGTTCAAGCCCAAAAATAATAAGCATTGAAAAAACACCTAAAAAATAAGATACAAGACTTTGAAAACACATCTTTTTATAATTCTCCCGTTAGTGAATGTTTTACACTTATTCTTCTGTTTTAATATTTATTTGTAAAACAGTGTTAAATCCTTTTGTATTTTTTATTGTGAATAGTAGTGTTTCATCCAGCTCTAACCATTTTTACTTCTAAAAGAAGTCCAATAATAATATTAATCATAATTACCTCTAGTAAAAATAAAGATAGTATTTTGTATAACCAAGATGCTCACCGAGTTTGTTTCTTATAATCATAAAAGCATCTTTTGAAATTTCATCAGCTCCTTCGATTTCCTCAATAATTTCAGCTGGTGATATTTCAACCTCTTCATTTGAACCAATGTAAACGGTTTTTACATTTTCTGCATGTGCTAAATTTTTTTTGATTTTTTCTAATTCTTCCTCTGTGAAAATATCAAAGCCGCCTAAATCTATTTCGTCAGCCCAATTAACATTTGAATTAACTAAATAATATTTCATATGTTCTCCTTTTTTATATTATACATTTTATCAAACAAAAAATCAAGAAAATAAACTACACTAAAAAAAATGCTTTTTGTGTTTAAAAAACATTTTTATTAAGAATAATATTTATATGCGTGAAAATTTATATGAAAAATTAATGACCGATGATAAACATATAATAGATATATCAGAAAATAAATCTATAATAGATGAACAGGCAAAAAAAACAGTTTATAATATTATCAAGCACAGAAATTCTGTAAAAAGCAAATTAAATTTTCTTTCAAAGGAAATAAAAAAAAGAGGCGAAGAACACGACCTGTCAAAATTACAGCAACCTGAATTAAATTGGCTAATACAAATGGACAAAGAACCAAAGTATGAATACGGAACGCCAGAATATTTTGAAAAAATGAAAAGATGGCAAAAATTTTTTACACATCATTATAAAAATAACAGGCACCATCCAGATCATTTTAAACTTGGTATTCTTGAAATGACACTTGTTGATTTATGTGAATATATAGCAGATATTATATCTTACTATGACGAAATGCATGTTGATGATGCTTTAAAAACAATAAAAGACCAAAAAGAAAGATTTGGATTTGATGAACAACTTTCACAAATACTAAAAAATACTTTATTAGAATATTTTTCTTGGGTTGGTGATTTTAAACCAATAAGTGAATTTAACAATTAAAATCATTATTAAATTTATCAAACTCGTCAATAAAATAATTGTTAGAAACTTCTTTTAGTTTTAAGCTAATGTATCCAATGTTTGTTTCAATTTTTTCACAGCACCAAGGTTTTTTATTATAATCAAAAATTATAAATGTTTTATTTTGTTTCTTTTTTATTTCTTTTATAAATTCTTTTATATTTTTTGAATCTAAAAATGACCATTCATCATTATAATTTAATTCAATGTAATTATTTTGATCACTTTTATTTAAATAATCTATTATCTGTTCTATTGTTTTCATATAATTTTATATGTAAAAGCAACTGCCATTTAGGCAGTTGCTTTTTATTATTTTGCCAACTCTTCTATAGCTTCTGTTAGTTTTGGATTATTAGTAAAATTCTTTTTTAGCTCATCTTCTGAGATGAAAACCAAAGAATAAACATTTCCAAAATTATCAATATAATTATCAACAACTCGAACGCCTTTTAGTTCGACTTTTGTAAAACTTTCATCAATTTGCTGATATGATATATTATCTTTGATAGAAATTCTTTTTTCTGCTGATTTTATTTCAGTTGAAATATAATTAGCCAATGTTTTATTAGCACTAAGCTTTGCAGCATCAGAGGTAATTCTTATATTATTAAGATTTTCTGACACACCACAAGCATAAAAACCTTTTTCTGAAAATTCAGGTGCTTCATAATTTTTGGCTTCTGATGAAAAGAAAGAAACGCCGTTACCAGCCCATCGGGGCAAGCCGTTTTTTTCTCTCTGATTTATTCCTGCGTTCTTAACAGAGCCACAAGAAACCATGAACAAAATCAAAGCAAAAGCAAAGATTGACAAAATGAACTTTTTCATATAAAGTTCCTCCTTATTAAATTTAATTTCCACCAAAAAATTTTCTTATAACAAGACCAGATATAGTAAATGTTAATGCTATAGGAGTTGTTATTATATTTCCTATATGATTAGCATAATAATATGTTGAACGGTAATCTTTATTTAGTTCTCTTTTTACATATATTGTATTGTCATATTCATATTTTTCATAGCTAACAAGTACTGTTTTTTCATTATCTGTTTTATAAAATGTTGTTTTTGTTTTTCTTTTTTCAACTATTATATGATTGCTTGTAAATGGTTTATAAAACTCAGGATAATATTTTATTTTGTTGGCTTCTTTTGCTTGCTTCATTGTTTCTTTTTCTTTTTCAAAGTCAAATAAAGAACCTTGCCAAAAAGGTTTAGGTTGAAACAAAGCAAAGAAAAAACATCCAGTAGAAATAAACAAACATTTACCTAAACTAACTACTGCTGCTCCTGTAATAACAAAAGGCTTTAAGAAAAAAGAATAAGCGACAAATTTAAAATCAGTATTGCTTATTACCGTTATTTTTTCTTCTGAACGCTCCATAGTTAAATTTTCATTTTCAATATAATTAAATATTTTTGTTTTTGGCTTGCTTTTAAAATCTTTTTTCGTTTCAAACAAAATACATTTTTCACCTTGTTCTTCGGTATAAATAACCTCTTCATAGGCTGTATATATCTTTGTAGATTGACAAGATATAAATAAAATAATTGATAATAAAATGCTTGTTAAATATATTTTTTCTTTCATAAAAAAATTATAACAAAAAATAAAAAAAAATTAAAAAACAATTTTATGTATTATATTTTTTAAATTAATTTAAATGATATTGCTGTAATATTACAATACGGACAGCATCTTACGACATAATGTGTTCCTCTTTTTGAAAAATAATCTACTCTTCTTATGAAAGTATAATTAAAATTTCTACCACATATATCACACATTTCTGTTTCTTTTAATTCATCTTCTAAACTTCTTGTTTTTTCTTCTATTTTTCTAAAACTGTATCTTTGCATATATTTAAAATGTGTCTTTTTTAAAATAGTTTTTTAATAAAAGTGAAGCCCCAATAACACTACAAACCAATGTTACAATTCCTATAAATGCTGGAAAAATTTTAAAAGTTGAGATAAGTATATATGATACAAAAAAAGTAAAAAAATAAAATAATAAATTTATCATAAAACTTTTAGCATCCATATATAATTACCTCAAAATTTATTTTTCTTACAAAACTAAATATTCTTTTGATGTTTTATAATTTGAAATCCAATCTGTTTTGTCGTAATTAAAAACATCAGTTGAATACCAATTACTGCCATCAAAATAAGCGATTGCTCGTTTCTGAACATAATCCATTTTATTCATATCCCAGCTGTTCAAAAGAATCAAATAGTAATATGGATATTTTGGATTTTCTTCTATTGTTGAATATAGAGGAAAATTTTTAAAGCAATTTATTTTTTTGTCATATATAGAGTTACTCCTTTAACCATTTTATATAATTCTTCTTTGTCAGAAATGCCATCATCGATTTGGAACTGTAATGCTTTTTCAAGTTTTTTTCTGAAAAGAGGAGACGGCTTTTCACCTTTTTTTATAAGATCATTCCCTGTAAGAATTGGCTTTGGTATTTCAGTTACAAGACAAGATTTAATCTTTTCAGTTTCAAGAGCTGCTTTTATTCCTGGCCATATATCTTTTTCAAGCTTAACACATCCTTCCTCATCACAAATAGCAAGCATACAAAGTTCTTTAAAATACGGGTGAGTAGTTATTTTCATAATTTTATATTTTGATTTTATTTCTGAAAGCTTGTGCATTTCCATATGTAATCTAACAAGTTCAGAAATAAAAGTTATATCATTATTACTCATACCTAAATTTTTACAAAGTGAAGCTGCTACTGGAAAACCTTCTTCGGCGTGGTTTGAAACTTTTGGTATTAGTTCTGAATATTCTTTCCCATTAATTGTAATTATATTCTTTTTATACTCCAAACAAGAAAAACCTTTACCGATATCATGCAGCATTGCCGCAAGCATAAGTTTAAACCTTGTATGTTCATCAAATAACGGCTTTTCATTATCCCAACATTTATTACGCATATTGTTCATTACAAGAAGCGTATGTTCCCAAGCATTTCCATTAGTTACTGGAACCCAATCTTTTTCTATAATTGTATTTTTATCCTTTATAACATGAGATTTGCCTTCTTTGTCTTTAAAGACAGAACCTTCTGCGTGCCATTTCCAAGATTGAGTTACTGTTGTCAGTAAAGAGCGAACATATGATATTTTTGTTTGTTCTGGTATTCCAGAGCACCAAAAATGATTCATAACATCTGTATCGAGAAAATATTTGCCAGCAATTATTTGTTCAAGTTCTTTTAACTGTCGTTCTTTTGAAATTTCTTTAAAAGAAACATCTTTTGAAATAGTGCTTATTTGAACAAAAGAATGAGCAGGCTTTAAACCTTTTGTAGCAAGAAAACGAACAAATCTAAAAAGTCTTAATGGATCTTCATTGATTCTTTCTCGTGGACTTCCTACAAATCTTAATATTTTATTTTTAGCATCTTCTATACCTTGATTTGTAGGATCGATAATATTACCATTAATATCTTCATAAAGAGCGTTAATCGTAAAATCTCTTCTAGAAGCATCTTCTTCTATATCTGATGTAAAAGACACAATTGGATGTCTGCCAGAAGTTTTATCTTTTCTGAAAGTTGCTATTTCAATTTGCTCAAAAGCTGTATTGCCATTTTCGTCAATAAAAGATATAAGTGGCATAGTAACACCAAAATTTTCTGAATTATTAGAAACATTTGAAAATTTTGAAAAAATATTGTGAAGTTGCTCAGGAGTAGCATTTGTGCAAATATCATAATCGTGCGGAGTAATACCCATAATTTTATCACGCACGCAACCACCAACAAAATAAGCTTCATATCCTTTTTCAATTATTGGCTTCATTACTCTTTCGATTATTGTTTGCTTATTCATTGGTTTAACTCCTAATAATTAAAATATTTCAATCCTTTTTATTTATTATACAAAAAAATATAAAATTTTTTAAAACTAAAATAGCCCTATTTTGATAGGGCTAAAATAAATTACAAATCTAAATCTTCAAGAGCATCTCTAAGAGCAATAGCTTCTTCCGTTGATAGTGTTAAACCTTTTCCCATTCTTTTTTCGCCATCTTCATCCAAACTCCAATTTCTAAGATCAAGTTTTGGTGGCGCTCCGTTATAAGAAATCATATTAAGCTCTTTTGTATATCCATTTTTATCAGAAATTACAGCAATTTCTTCTGTAATATTAAACTCAAATTTATTTGCCATTTTTTACTCCTTACTGTTAAATTTTATTTTGATTGTTTTATTTTTTTCATCTTTGGTAATTGTGAATTCTGGCTCTGAAATGATAATATCAGAATCACAATCAGAACATTTTGAATGTATTTCTACATCGTGTAGGGCATAACCTTGATGTGCCAATAATTGCAATGTGTCTGTAAATTCTGTTAATGTCATTGATACTCCTAAAAAAGAAAAACGGTTTTTAAGAATCGAGTGCAGGCCTGTCTAGCTACTTTCAGTCTGTCGCGCCTCTAATTCTCTTACGGTCTCTACGGTCGTTTGTAGCCTTAAGCGAGCTTCGAGTACTCCTTCTTGGATTTCTCCATTACCAGCCTTTTCAGTGGTGTCGTCATTTTTATTTATGAGAGCTTCTAATTCGTCCAATGCATTTTCTCAATTATCTCCAAAAAAGGGAAATAATCTAGGACAGGGGATGGAAATTTAAGCTGTCTACTCCAATTATCGGCACTCTCATTTTCTTATTTTCTGGAATTACTACGCTATCAGCACTAAGTGTTTCGTTCTCGTATCCAGTTCGGAAGATAACCTACGCAACTCCCTATTGTTTGCTAACAAAGTGTAGGAATTGAACCTACACATACCTTTACTTTGTTTTTAATAATTAGTTATGATTAAATGGTTTTTATCAATTTCATCACCAATTCTTCCATCATGAAGTTTAAAAGCGTATTTTTTTGAATATTTTCCTTTTATGAAATCTTTATACAATTCTGAAATAAACGGTGTTTCTGATATAATCATTAAACATTTGTTTTTTGTAGTTTTAAATATTTCAGCAAGCTCAATTTGATTTTGTCTATCAAATTTACAATAGCCATAATCAGTGAATTCACTATCATAAGGCGGATCTAAAAAAACAAAATTGTTTTCATCATTATATTTTTTAAAAATCTCTTTATAATCAGTATTATAAATTTCAGTGTTTTGTAAAATATCAAAATAATCTTTGTCTAATAATTCTTCAAAATTATAAGTTTTGTATCTACCAAATGGAATATTGAATTTTCCGCTTTGATTGTATCTTAACATTCCTCTATAACAAGTTTTTCGTAGATAAAAAAATCTAAATGCTTTTTTAACATCATCATCGGTGTCAAATTCATCTCTTACAAAATAATAAGTTTTTTCATCATTTGGGAATTCTGACATTAAATTATATATGTCTTTTGCTTTTCCATTTTTAATTTGATTTAAAAAATTAATGCTCTCTGGATGTATATCATTTATAATGGCTTTTTTTGGCAAAAGATCAAAATAGACAGCTCCTGCTCCAAAAAAAGGCTCTATATATAATTCATAGTTTTTTGGATAAAATTCTTTAAATAATTTTATTTCATTTCTTTTTCCACCACTCCATTTATATAATGGTAACATATACAATTACTCCTCAAATTTATTTCTTAATAAAGCAATTATACTATTAAATTCTTCTTTTGTCAAGCCTTCATTAAAAATACTAAAAAAGTCATTGTAACCAAAAATATAGTTATAAAATGTTTTTTTAATAAAACAATTTTCTTTTTTATCAAATCTAAATGTTAAAATACCTTTGACATCTGTTTTTGCTAAATCAAGTTTTTCTTTTACTTCCTTTGTTTTTTCTGTATCAAGATTTACATTATTTTTTATTTCAAAATAATATTCTTTATTATTATATTTAAAATATAAATCTGCTTGCCGTTCTATTCCATTAATTGATATTTTTTCAGATAATAATAGTTGTTTTGATTTAATATAATTTTTGAAACATAATTCTATGCAATTGCCAACTTTAATACAAAAACTTTGTAAACTGTTTGGGTATAATAATTCTACCATACTTCCAGTTTGTTTTTGAGCTTTTGATTTAAAATTATATTCTTTAATAGTTTTATAAAAGATTTCAAATGGTTTCATAAAATAATTATATATAAAAATATAAAAATTTTAAAAACTAAAAATGTTACCAATTAAATTGGTAACATAAGGTTTTTACCATTGATTATTTTAGCAACAACAAGCAGCACCTGGACTGAAATAATGACTTACTGGCTTAATTATATCAAGAAACTGTTTTCTTTCTATTTTTTCATCATTTCCTGATTTAGCCAAATAGCATTTATTTTTAAAATCAAACACTCCGTAAGTATTATCAATTATATAACTATCTATTTTGTTTAAATCAATTTTTTTATTTGAAACTTCATCATAAGAAACAGGCTTTACAAAAGTATCATCGGCAATAAATCCTACTATTGTAATATAATGACCCTGACCTTTCTTAAAAGGATCAACAGAACTAACCACTGGCAAACCTTTACAAATCTGCCAGGCTACCTCATATTCATCAAATTCATTATAAAATCTCGTTACTGGTCTTCGTTTCATACCAGTCAAATCTTTGGCTGTATATCCTACAAAAAGATTAACAGCATAAGACATTACATCGTGAACTTCATTTGGTGGATATGCTTTTTTACAACTTACTTGCCAAATTTCTTTTTTTTCTTTTTTGGCATTTTCTTTTGCTTCTGCTATCCAGTTATTATACATATTTGTATATTTTGTTTTATAATAGTTTAAAACATCTTTGTTTGTTCTTGTAAAATATGTAAGTTTATCTTCTGGTTGTTTAAACTGAGGAAATTTACTTTCATCTAATATCCAACCAGAATATTCAAGGGCCTGGATAAAATTAGTTGGCCCACAGACATTATTAGAATCAATTTCGTTATTTCTTTGTGAATAATTATCGTGTCCTATACTTACATTAAACTCTTTCATAAAAATTAACTTTTAGAATTTAATTGTAAATTTTATATTAAGGACAATTTCATAGTTTCCATAAAAAAGACATAAATGCTCAATTAATTATCAAAAAACCTATTAAACAGGTAGAGCCAATTATAAAGGCTACGAGGCATCAAATTGTATTTTTCTTTTTCAAGCCAATTCTTGAAATTTTTGGTTTCCTCTTCAGCTATACAGATTGTTGCACAAAATTTGTCAAAATTCATTATCTTATCCATGTTCCTTATATTAATAATACTTAAAATTTAATTGTAAATATAAAACCTACTCCTCCAGAAACAGTTCCAGTTGCTCCAATGCCTAATAATAAATTTTGAATATTTTTTTGACTGTCATTCCAAATAGGTAAATATCCTAAAATCAAGCAAGGAACTCCAACACCTAATTCTATATAAGAAGCAAATCTAATTCTGTCAGATACTCTTTTGTAAAACAATAATTCTTCGTTTTGTTTTGCTTCTAATTGCTTAATTGTGGTTATTTGTAATTTTAAATTTTCAGTTTCTTGTTGGGCTAATCCTAATTGCTCATTTACAATTCCTAAATCTTGAAGCTGGCTTTTACTCATCTTTTGAAGAATTGTTATCAAATTGTTGTAATGTTCCAACAATTCGTTCATATGCTTCAGCTTGCTGGATACTGATTTGCCAACCATAGTCGATTGCGTCAGAAGTTCCATCAAAAGACTGTTTGATAATTTCTGCGTTTTGCTCAGTAAGGTCAACTTCTCGCTTAATTTCATCGAGACAAACTCTGGCTGTTTCATTTGATTTGCTAAGTTCTTGTATTCCTCTAAGGATTGCATATCCAGTATCTGCTGCGGATTGTCCTGCAGGTCTTGTAATACCAAGTTCGTCCAATATTGTATCTGCTGTATCTCCTGCGAGTATGATTCCTTGTTCAAGTTCTCCGTGAACTCCACTAATTCCTGAAAATCTAATGTACCCGAAGCAGAAAGAGGCAAAACACAAAATAATAACAATACCAAATTTAATAAAAAGATTTTTGTTAATTTTGATTTCCATATATTTCTCATTTTTATTCTCTGGATCTGTTGGGAGTTGAACCCAAATGTCTCTATTTCAACTTTTAAAAGCTTCTATACAGGTTTAAAGAGAAAGATTTTAATTCAAAAGCTCTTTCTCTAAGACTTTATTAAAATCCTAAACTTATCGTGCTATAATAGGATTTGAATTAATTTCTTATAGCACTATCCCATTCGTATCCACAGAACTAAGCATCTATAACAGGAAGTAACTGCAAAGTTCCGCCTAAGCACTCATAGTCTTAGGAAATGCTAACGACTAAGCAGCCATTGCAAATTCTTCGTAATCGTTGTCGATTATTTGTTTTGAGTTTTGGGTTCTCCAACCTACCTGACTTTTAATTGTATCAACAGGATCGAAACCAGTTCAGACCCGAAAAAAGCGAGTAGTAAATGATTATTATAATAAATAGGAACTACTTATGCTTTTAATTAACTTATGCTTTTACTGTTTTTTCAAAGTTATCAAACTCTTCATTTTTATCTTGGTTATTGAAATATTCTAGCATATCATAAAGAACAGATGAGCTGTTTACAATCCAAGTTTTATCTTTATCGCTAACTTCTGGATTGTCCATATTAACCGCTTCATAAAGATACCACTCAATATTATCTCTAATATCGGTTTCTGTTAAATTTGGAAATATAATGCTTGTTAAATCAATCAATGCATCTGTAAGTTCTTCCGTTCCATCAAAGTCAAAAATAACAGTATCTCCACCAAATGCTTTTTCAAGCAGTTTGTTTTTTGTCTCTTTGTGAGAATTATAATTTTGGACACGAGCAACGGCGCGAATAAACCTGTCTTTATTTGTCATACAATCTCCTTATTCTATTTCAAGAGTTTCTTTTCTTATTTTCTTTTTAAAAGAAGAAAACTTAAAGCAAATATAATAATTTGGAATTTCTATATTATACCAGATATTAGGTGGTGGAAGCCAACTTTTATAAGGACTAACTGGGTTTGTTATTGAATTATAACTGTTACGACTAAGAGAAAAACTATATTTTGCTGTTAAATTATGAATATTATCTGTTGGCATCTTTATACCTCCATCTAAATACTTTATTTTTTACATTTAAAATTTGTAATTCATTTGTTGAACGCCATTCGTCATTGCTGTTTTTTTTATATTGAAGCTCCACTTTTTTATTTCCAAATAATTCTAAAGCTTTTTGTTCATCACAATGCGTCCATTTAATTGTTTCACTCATATTTGCTATAACCTCATTTTTTAAATTATAGCAGATAAATTATTTTTTGTCAATAATTAAAGCAGCTTTCTTTTAACAATCCGTTATTTCTTCTTTCAAGAAATTCTTTTCTAAATTTTGTTTTAGCTTGTTCTATTGTTTTTGCACTGTCAAGAAAAATATCTTTTTTGTAAAATGTAGGAAGATATTTCTTATTGTATTCGTCACTTGGATCAGCTACTGTTTTTTCAGGATAAGCTTCATTATATTTTTTAATAGCTTCTTCAAAACTTTTATCTCCGTGATTTGCATCAGTGGCACAATGAGCAATTTCATGAGCAAGATAAAACATTTGAGCTGCTTTGTTATTCTTTAAATCAACAAAAGCAGCATCATCAATGCTAATTATATCATTTGTTTTTTCAGAAGAAAGTGGAGCAAGTACGCTATAAGCGAAACTTTCAACTATTCTCCATTTAATGTTTTTCACCTTATAACCAAGTTTTCTATATCTATTGACTATTAAATTTATTGTATCTTGTATCATACAAATTAACTTTCAACAGAAACTGACTTGATTAAATCAATGTGGTTTACTCCCCATTCTACCCAGTCTTTATTTAACATATGCCATTTAAGACCTGTATTTTTAAACATTTCCTCAATAGCTTCTATCGACTTTTCATTTACCTTACCAGTTTTAATTACTTCTTCTTTTGTTTTAAATGTCAAATTTTGAACTCTGTTTACTTTAATATTGTTCAAACAGTTTTTAACTCCATCTGGTAAATTAAGAACAGTAATATCTGCTGTCATAAATTCTTTTATTGTATTCATATTTTTATCTCCTATTTTCCCTGTTTTTTAAAAGCTTCTACTACCTCTTCCCATTTAAGAATTCTATGATGCTTGTCCCAACAAACATTGAAATAGTTATCCAAATCAACCAATTTTCCAAGAGGTTTAATTGAAGTATCAATATCTAAGTTTGTTTGTTTGGTTAATTCTGGATGAGCTTTTACTCTTTCCATCATTGCCCAATTTTCACAATTCCTGTTGAAGTAATTTTTATCTATGTCTGCATCGTGTACATGGCCAAATATATTGCAAATATTATTTCCTGGTTTTAAATACACAGGCTCGTGAGAAAGAAGATATTTTTCTTCAAACAAAATTGGACACATATAAACACGATCAAATCCCATATTTATATACATATCATATGGATTGTTGTAAGGACAATTTCTAACATAATTAAATGCTGTTCTGTCGTGATTACCTAAAATTATCCAAAGTTTTCTATTTGCTCCTTTCATTCTTGGAATATAATAATCTTTCAACTTGTTATAATCTGTTTTTGAATTAAGAAATAAATCTCCATTATTTATAATAATAGCATCATTTGGTAATTCATCGAATTGTTTTAAAATAAACTCATCCATTTCATCAATATTATCAAAAGGACGTTTACAATATGTTATAATATTTTTATGTTGGAAATGTAAATCCGAAGTTATATATAATTTGTTTAAATCCATTTTTTACCTTCTTAAATGTTATTTTCAAATATATTTAAATATTCCTTTGCCAATTCTATTGTTTTATATTTTGTAATATATCTATCATTACCTTCAATACCAATTATATCTATCCAATATGGAATAAATAAAAACCATTTTCGTCTTACTATTTTATATGGATAATTACAATCGCCAGTAAGTTCAATTTTAAATTTTTTCATTTTTACTCCAAATCAAGAACTTTATTTTTTAGAATAACAAGCTCTGCCTCAGAATAAGGAGTATTTTCATTTTGTTTAATAATTTCTCTTCTGTCTTCTTCCTCAGAAACTTCTTTTATACTAAACATTTCGTTTATGTTAAACTTTATATAATAACTAATTTTTGAAACCCTTTTTATAACACCTGATATACCTTGAGAATATTGATATGGCCAATCCCAATCACCACCAATATTTTCTTCTTCAAGTTCTTCGTATGTCTTAACTCTAATCTTGTCTCCAATTTTTAATTTCATTTTTATACCTAAAAATATTATACCAAAAAAATAAATTTTTTTCAAAAACAAAAATAAGATTGCTATTTAAGCAATCTTAAAAATACTTGGAATGGGATTCGAACCCACGATCTATGGAATATGAGTCCATTGCATTTGAACCTCTATGCTATCCCAGTTTATTTATTCAATATCTAAATAACTTTTTTGAATTATTTCTAAAACGCCTAAATGCATACGAATTTGTTCAAAATCTTCTATTGCTTCTTTATAATTAAGTCCTCTCGAAGCAGCACCTCTTTCTAAATTCTTTTTAATACTATTAGTAGCTTCCATAAGAACATAATCTTTTCCAGCATATACAACTTCTGTAATTTCTCCAATATTACAGAGAAGTTCCCATCTAAAATTTTGGAAATTTGGAATTTTAATTTTTGTTCCTATTTTTAAGCCTTTTATTCTGTTTACTGCCATAAGACAAGAGTGGGATTTGCACCCACATATGCTGGTTTTGCAGACCAGTCTCTTACTAGGTTGAGTATCTTGTCAAATAGAGAGAAATCAGAATTGCAAATGTATGCATCCATTTGTTCTGTTATAGTCTATTTCTCTTTCGACTTTACAAGGCGGTTTTTACAACCTCCACTGACCCTTCTGGACTAAACCAGCTGGTATATTAAAACAGCCAGGGATCGAACCTGGTCGCACAAGCTAAACTTGCTCCTTATCCATTAGGCTGTTTTACTTATTAATCTATTTCTTTAACTGTATATACAGCATCATTATATAATTTTGTTAATTCTTTTTGTGAAAGTTTCTTTTGTTTTGCTTCAAGATATTTATTATAACATCTTGAACATTTACAAATACAATAAGTTCCAAGACCTGTTATACAATATTCTACTGTGAAATTATCAACAGGAGTAATGCCTCGACTTTCTATTTTACCATTGTGAAATTTGTCAAGATGATTTTTTCTCCATTTATTCATTTTTTCTTCATCTTCTTTTGACATAGAATATTCAGATGAATAATTAGAATTTGGTATCATTTTATCAACATATTCTGTTTTTATATATTTTGAACGATTAACTGCATAATTATGTTCTTCTAAATAATCATACCAATATTTTATAATATCTTCAACGGTTTCGCCAAGATTATAGACAACTTCTGAATAGCAAAAATCCCAAATTTTCTCACCTTTGCAATCTTTTTCTTCTACAACTTCAATTGTAAAAGTATTTTCATTTTTTGTAAGTTTGAAAAAATTACCATTCCAATGTCCACAATAATAACTATAATATGATGAATTGTTATGCCAATAAGATAATGGAACACTTTCTATCAAATAAATATTATTTTTATTTGTTTTATAAGTTCCATTTTTGGTGATTATTTTTTTTAAATCATCTGTAAAATATTTTATTGAGTTTTCAAAATAAATTTCTTTTCTATCCCATCCACCAAAATCACAATCATAATCTTTTACAAGCATAGATGTCGATAAATGAGCTTCTTTAAGTTTTGAAATAATATTTTCAAACTCTTTTACTGTAATACCTTTTTTTTCTTTTTTTCTAAAAAACATAGTTTATTATACCACAAAAAATTAAAAAGTCAATTACCAAGCATCATCGTTTGGGACAATAATATTCATAACCATATCATTGATTTTCAATTTACCTTTATCAAGGTCATTTCTTTTATTCTCTGGAATATCAGCAATTTGCCAATCACTTCTTTTTAAAAAAATAGAAAGTGTTTTTTCATTTCTAATTGGTTTATCTGCTTTTCCAAAAATAAAAGGATATTTTCCGTTCCAAATAACCCAGCCTCTATGTTTATCGTTAAGGCAAATGAAATTATCACGACTATTTTTTGCTGATTTTTTTGCTTCCTTGATTGTCATACTATATTCCTTTTTAATAATTCCTTAAACTGTGAGTAATTTTTCTGTAAGTCTTCTTCTGCTTTCTATATTGTTTCTCTCTTGCTGCAAAATCACCTGTGCAACAACTGCATAAGCATTTAGTCCAGTCAGAAACAACATATAATAGATTTTCTTTCACATACTTTTCATCGTAAGGGATCTCTCTGTTACAACTTTGACAATGTAACTTAAGAATTTCTCCGAGATATTTTTTATTATAATCTGAGCACTCGTAAAATGTTATTAAAATAGTTCACTCCTTTATCTACTGAATAACAGTCTCATCTATGGCCACACTACTTTATTAATGTTTTAGTCCAGTAGTTCCTTCATAAAAATAATTATGATACCATTTTTAGCTTCTGGATGTATTGCCTCTAGTTCTCTCATCATCTTGTTCCAGCTGTTAACTGTATTTATTTTAAAATCAAATACTCTCAAACTGTAAGTATAAGAAACACCAGGAATTCCACCATGAATATAAGAAACAACTGTTTTCATATTGTATATTTACTCCTATCATTTTTGTAGTCTTTTATAGCTGTTTCTACTGCAGCTTCCGCAGAAAGTAATTCGAAAACTTCTTTATCGTTTTCTTTATCGTAAGTTCGAATATAGTAATGGTTATCAATTCTATCTTTTTCAATTGAAACATATTTTTTGTTTACAATAAAAGAATATCCTTCATGATTTGGATTGCAACAACCATAAGAAGAGTAGCAAATTGGCTCTCCAGTCATTAAGCCATAAATCTCTCTAAAATAAAAGTGTTCATGACCGAATGCTAACTTGAAATATTCTCCAGCAGTTAACTCTTTATCTGTTTTGAAAAACCAGTGATTGTAATCTTTTGTAGTAAGTTTTGGTTCAATCTGAACATAAAATTCATCATATAAAGGATGCCAATGAACTTGAAGTTCGTAGTCTTTCAACCATTGTTCATATTCTTCAATATTGAGGCCTCTTTTATATCTTTCTTTTACAAGGTTTTTAATAAATTTTTCAACCTCATTTGGATCCAAATCAAATATTTTCTTAAACATTTATTTATTCCTTTTTGATTTTATTATAATGTTTTTTGTTAAAAAATTAAAAACCATTTAAATATAATATTTTTGTTACTCTTCTCTTTCAATAATATATTCATTATAAATTTGCACACAATATTGTTTTTAATCATTTGTACTCTCCTACATTGATTATTAAAGTAGGTTTCACTCCTTTTGTCTCCAATGTATAAAAACATTTTACTTCCATTTGTGAAACACTTTCAGCATCTTGATTAAGCAAAGGCGGATTAGTTGTAAAAATGTAATCGCCTTCGCTTCTATCCCATACCTTTACCTCAGCATTTGGATTTTTACAGTGTAACCAACATTTGAACAACTCATTTACCGTCATTTTAATTCCTTATTTAATTTCAGTACACCATTTATTTTAATTATAGTTGTAAAATAGATAAACTGCCTCGCCATTTTCATTAACATCTTCTGGGTATTTATTATCAATTGTAATACTTAAGCGGCTAATAAAATGTTCAAGAAGATTAGGAACAATTTGCATAAAATACCAACACTCTTTAATCACATCCTTAATATCATCATCTTTATGAGCATTACAATCAAGACATTTACAAGCAATATTCTACAAGTTCTTTTTTTGTTACATAGATTTTTTCTTCAAGAAGTGCCATTACTTTGTCAAAATCAAAAGCAGATATACCATCACACCATTCTATATCTACAAGTTTTTTACCATGGTCGTCTTTATATATTTGCAAAGCACCGCAATCGTGTTTTTCAAGATCAGTTATGTGATTAGTAATATAATCTAATAATTCTTTTTGCAAAAAAGAAAAATCCGCTTCAGTTCCTTCAATTTTTGCGTTATATAAGCTATCATATGCTTTTTTATAAAGCTTCTTAATACTTACTTCTCGCATTAAGGAATAATACCAAAACAGGATTTCAGATCTTTCTTGATGTTCGTTTCTTAAATCAACATCACATTTTGTAAAAGAAGCAAATAGCATTGTTAAAAAACTAAAAGCAATACTAATCTCAATTCTTAGATTTAAAATAAAGACAAATAAAAAACTTACAAGACTTAAAACTAAACTTATAATAGCAAGATTTTTAAAAATTCTATACTTTTTTATACATTTATTAATTTTTTCATCAAGTTGTTTGTTAAATTTATCGCCTTTATCAAGTTCATCAAATATATCTTTTTTTGTTTTTTCAATATTTATTTCATTTGCCCAACTGTCAATATCTTCTGTTCTTCTAATAAGCTCTATTTTTAAATCTTCTGTTTTCATAGATTCGTATGCCATATCTTTCTCCTCTTTTATTAAAAAATTATAACATTTTTTTTAAAAAAAATAAATAACAAAAAAATAGCCTATTACTTAAGTAATAGGCTAAAATTTAGTCAACAGGAGGTATTTTCCATTGACAAGGCTAATTATAAAAATGGAACCTTCAGATAACCCACAACAGTTCCGCTTTCTGCTACTGCTCACATTAGGGGGCCCGTGAACAGAGGGTTTTAAGCAAATCAGCCTGATTATGTAGCAGACATTATAAAGCGTTATATAATTAACTTTATAATAGCAAAAAAATTTTAAATTAGCAAAGATTTTAACTTATGGTTGATTATAATCAACCATAAGTTTTTTTCATTCTCTATTAACTTTATTATAGCAAAAAATTTTAAAATTGTCAAGAAAATTTATTCACAGTTTAACAATATTAGTAATTGAAACATCTACATTATTTCTATTTTTAAAATCTTTTTCAAGAGTTTCTTTGGCAACTTCTGTTTCAAATTCATCCATCCATTCTTCAATTTCTTCATTTGACATTTCATTAAAATCTGACAAATCAATTATTTTTTTCTCTTTTCTTAAAATACGTTTCGTTTCACAAAAACCTCGTTCATCAAAATACACATCATAGAAAACAATTGCTTTCATATATCTACTCCTTAATTTCATATTTTGGAATATCACCTTGAATTATATAATTCTCTTCAATTTCTTCAATAGCAGATTCTATATATTCCTCAACTTCAATCTTATCAAGACCTGATAAAGAAAGTCTATTCTTATAAAGAAGAATATCTTTATCTGTAATAATTGAGTAAGAATATTTACCACTTGATTCTTTTTTAATGTTTATTTCTTCAATTTCGACAATCTCTTTACCCGACATTTTTTCTATATCAATATATTTATTTTCTTTTTCCGTATCAAGAATAAGAAATAAATCTTTATCTTCTGAATCTGTGAAAATTGCATTATTACCTCTATAAGTATAATAAGCAATTTTACCATCTCCAATTGGAGTATGCCCCACTACTTGATTTTTATAAGCAGCATTTTTTAACAACGAGTTGGGTCTAATCCAAATTGGAGACTGAGATTGGTGTTCGCCATAACCTGTCATATCATAAGGCGAAAATGCAAGAAAGCCACCTCCATTATATTGGAATTTTTTATTCAAATCATTTATAGCTGATTTCTTTGGTTTACCATCTTTTCTAAGTAAGTCAAAATCTTTTAAAAAGTCATGTGAAATACCAGCGTGAGAAAAAACATAATTATCATATTCTACCGCCACTTTTAGTAATGAAAGATTTGCTTTTATAGCTCTACCAATCATTCCCATAGCGTGATACTGATATGTATTTGTCACATCGTCAGTAATATATTCATTATCATGATTTCCAATGCAAGCATCTACTTTATTTGGAAATTTATAAGCCAAGTCACAAATCTCTTCAAAGTTTTCTATTGCTTTTTCAGTAGAAACAACTTTGGAAGGATGACAATGAAAATCAAAGTAATCTCCAAGAAATACAATTTTATCTACTTCATTAAAATATTTTTGAACAAGTTTTTTATAATGTTCTGTTTGATGTATGTCTGGAATTACTAGAATTTTCATTGTTTTCTCCTTTTAATAAATTCCTTAAATGCCTCTTGAAATTGCCTTAAGCTTCTGCAAATATATGTATTCCATTTTGGAGTTTTATCATTCAAGTTGTCATATGAAATAGAATATTCAAACATACCGCTTTCTGTTTTTTTAATCTTGATATACATCAAAGTTTTATCATCAAATTTAAATCCAGCTTTAACATCACCAGGCTCAAAAAATATATTTTGTTTTTCAATATTCAAATTATATCTATAACAATACTGTATAAGCAGTTTCGACAGCATATCTATTTCAGCTGCTGTGTTTTCCATTTTAACTACTTGTTTGCTTGTATAGTTTTCTATTTCTTTTATTGTCATTCTACTTCGATCCTTGCATTTTCAAAATAATAAGACCAAATCCGTGCTTTAACATTGGCAGCTTTCCAATCTACATTTAACCTACTGGTGTAAATTTTTGAATTGTTATAGACTATAACATCAAAATAATAGTCTTGTCTTTGACGAATTTTAATAGTATACATATTTTTCACCCTTATATTAGAAATGTCCATTTACCAATGTTAATTTTAACATCTAAAATTCTTGTAATACAACCACATAATAAAAAACCACAAATAAAAGGATTATTTAAATTTACAGTTGTGGCCCCTGATAACGATAAAAGTATTAAAGTAGCAGATATATAAAAAATCATAATTTAATCCTCGTCATATTTTGGATACATATAATCTTGTATTGATTTGATACAATCTTCTTTGCTATTATAATAGTGTTCACTATTCATAAGATGTTCCATAATTTTATCAAAAATTTCTTCTGATGAACAAAACCAAAGCTGATGATCAAACCAATCATCAAATTTTATTCTATCATTTTCATTTGTGAAATATATATTAATTCTTTTTGAAAAAACTTCCATATTTTCTCCGTTTTGTTTATTATACAATTTTTATTAAAAAATTTCAAAAAAAACTAAGCAGATAATATTTCTTCTAATATTTTTTCAGACAATTTGAAATGAGAAAGTGTATCATCCTTACCATACAAATTATAGTATTTTTTTATTTTGTAAATATTAAGTTTTGATTTTTCATAATTTCTTATTAATTTTGTTAATAAAATAAAAATACCAAAAATTAATTCACTATAATAAACTTTTAATTTGGAAACTTTTTTAAACTTTTGTTCATTAAGCAATGAACGATAGTACTTTGATAAACAATTCCATATTTCTTTTAAAATAATCATTCTTTATTTTAAAACAAAAAATAAAAAAAGTCAAGAAAAAAAAGCGGCATAAAGCCGCTCATTTTTTAAGAGAACAGTTTGATTAACTGCTCTTTGGTAGGAACTGACAAGTCCAATTCTGCTTCCTCTTCGCTCTTAGTAAATCCTGCTTTTTCAAGCAATTCATTAAGATTTACAAATGATTGACAGGTAATCTTAAACTGCTGCTGGATAATTTCATTTCTACTCATTGTAGGAACTCGTTTACAGCCAGCTCCGGCATCAATGAAATAAAATTTATCATCATATATATATCCGAGTGACTTTTGACAATATTCACAATTGTCGTCAAACTCAATGAATGAATCAAATTTGATTTGATCTGGTTTCACCATAGCTTTTGCTATATCAACTTTATATCCATAATTTGATAGAAGATTTTTCTCATATTCATCGTTTGATGTAGCTACGAAAAATCTAAGCTTTGGTTTTACATTTGTAAGCGATCGTGAATAAATATGTACATCTACTTTTCCACAATGCTCTTTACCTTTAAGAAGATATGTTTCAGCTGCCTCTGGTTCAGCATTTGTCATATCTCCTGAATAGCAAACGGTACTTCCATTATGATAATCAGAATTCCAGCCATAATGTTCGTTTTTATCATTTATATAGTGCAAATCATAATCACGAACACCCCATTTATTTTGCCAATAAATTCCAATAACATTATCGCTATCAGACATTTCTACATAACTACCCATTGGATAATTACCAATAAAATTTTTTTCACTTGTTGGAACGGCAAGATTTATGTCTGGCTGAATTTTGTATGTTGATGCTTTTTTTCTAAGAAAATCAACTAATGATTTCTCAAAGATACCATACAAAGAGAAAAGATAGTTTGAATCTGCTGGAGCCTTATACCCTTCACGAACGAACATTTTACCATTACGGATTACAAAAGCACGACCGTTAGTTGCTGATGAAGCAATCCTACCTTTAATAGCCTGCATAATCTGCACCTTCTTAAAGTTAGTTATTGTATTTACTTCTTCGGTTGCTTTTTTAAGAGCATATGATTTATCCTCTGGATTGAGAATTGTTTCCCAAAATCCTTTTATAAGAGGAGTATGATTTGTTTCAGCATATCTGCGAATTTTATTAATCTTAGATGCTGTATCTTTATTCTTCATTGCCAAAAAGATTGGTTTATAACGATAGAAAATTCTTGATAATTTTACAAGCTCTTTGTTTGTAAGTGTGTTGAAAAGCCTCGAAAAATCCTTGTTATATGTAACACTGTATTTAATTCGAGAAATAGCTTCTTTTGATTTGATAATCATTGCTGAATTTGTTGTAAAATATACAAGCGCCCTAAGCATACCAAATTCATCAGAAGGAAGTACACCTTTCTTAATTGAGAAAATACACTGAGCTTCTTTGTTCTTAATTTCATCTACATTAATTTTTCCAAAAAGTTTATACCTCTCCAAAAAATCAACAAAGATATTGATAGTATTTGATGACATAGCTATGCCAGAATTAAGCATAGAGCTTATGTTATCTACAAACTCTTCTTCTGACGCTGGGAGAATATATTTATATGTTGTATAAGGAATATAATCTGCTTTCTCATTTGGAACATAACCATTACCAAGAGCAAAGTTTGTTCCATAAGTTGAAAAATAATGAACAATTTGATCAAGCAAAAGCTCATATCTATCCTTCTTCAAAACATCAGCAAATGTTTTATAAAATGTAGAATTAGGATTCATTTTTTGCTCTTTAAGAAACTTCATTACATCAAAATAACAAGCGTTTGGATGTACAATATATCCAAGAGGCATAGCAATTTTATTAACATCTTTATAAGACAACTGACTACCTGAAATTTTTGTTGAGGCGACAACTTTGTTAAACATTCTGATAAGTTCTGTATTCATTTTTATTTCTCCTTAGCGGGTAGTAATTTTCGCCTATTAAATAGGAACTACCTATGCTTTTTTAATTTTCTTATATTCTTTATAAATAAAATCATAATAATCTGGCTCAAATCTGTCCTTTCCTTTTGGGGCAAATTCTCTAACCAATTTTCCAACTTGATCAATATCTTCTAATGTTGAGCAATATGGATATTTTTCATCAATGAAAAGCTTTAAATCTTTTAAAGTGGCAAAATTTTTAAGCCATTCTTCCGTATCTTTTTCCATTATGGCAACTCCAATTTAAAGTTTTGGTTTTTTAAACCAAATAAAATCTTCGTTTGAATGTCCTGTTCCATAATAATCTTGAATTAATAATTCCCAATTGTTTATACCATATTTTTCTGTTTCAAAATGAACACCAAGATCATTACTAAGAATATCATTTTTCTTAATTTTATCCCAAGATGCTTCATTTGTGAATGAAATTTTATATTTTTTTAATCCATGAGAAATGTAAAAAGTGTTTTTTCATCATTTCTTTTTATATATAAAGTCCAAATTTTGTTATTAGAAATGAATTGGCTTGAAATATTTTTTCTTTTTCTAAAATAATTTTTAATTTTATAGTATAACATTACCATTCCTCTTCTTCCTCGAAATCATCATCATATGAAATATCATCTTCTTTCCACCATGGGTTTCCATCATTTTCATACAAATCTCCATCATCATCATCTGTTGATGTGTAATCTATTTCTTCTTCATCGTCAAGAATACCAAAACCATATCGATCGTATTTCATTTTTACCCCCAAATGTATTAAAATTATAACATAAAATACAAAAAATTTCAATACCAAAATTATTCAACATCTAAGAACTGTTTAATTTCATTTTTATGGAAACCCAAGCGAGCACCACCACCATCAATACTGCCAAGGATGAAGTGGCTGTAAAAGCCTCCATCGCTGTCCACAGCCCACACGAAACTACCATAGTAAGGAGTACTAGTCCAATACCACTTGCTATCAATTCCTCTTTCTTCTAATGGAATAGTTTTCAATTCAGCTTTTGAAAGAGTGTGAGCGACCACTGTTTTACCATTTGGTAAAGTGACTTTTTCTTTTGTTTTACAAGCCTCTTTCCAATTTTTATTTGGAATAATCTTGTTTGCCAAGTAGTAATCACCGTGAAGAGTATATCCAGAAATTTTCATAATTTATCCTTTATTAAAAAATTATTCAATGTCTAAGAGTTATTTAATTTCGTTTTTATGGAAACCTAAACGAGTACCACCATAGTTATTACTGTCAAGGAAACAGATGTAGTCGAAACCACCACCGTAGTACACAAACCACGCTCCATCATCATCATAAGGAGTACTAGTCCAATACCATCCTGCTTTTCCATTATTCAAATAGCCAATCCTTTCAGAAATAGGAATAGTTTCCAACTCCTCTTTTGAAAGTGTGTGAGCAATTACTTTTTTACCATTTGGTAAAGTAACTGTCTGCTTCATTCTACAAGCTTCTTCCCAATTCTTATTTGGAATAATTGTATCTGACAAGTAGTAGTCACCGTGAAGAGTGTATCCAGGAATTTTCATAATTTGTCCTTTGTATAATAATCATTCAATATTTAAAAGCCGTCTTTTAATTTCATTTTTATGAAAACCTAAGCGAGCACCACCACTATAACTGCAGTATCTAATGTTGTAGTAGTTAAAATCTCCAATACTATTCATATACCACACACCATCACAAGTAATAGTATTAATCCAATACCAATACCAATAACCACGTATTCCTCTTTCTTCTCGTGGAATAGTCTCCAATTCCTTTTTTGAAAGAGTATGAGCAATCACTTTTTTACCATTTGGCAAGGTAATTATTTCTTTCATTTCACAAGCTTCTTGCCAATTCTTACATGGAGTTACATTATTTGCCAAATAATAATCACCATGAAGTGTATAACCTTTAATTTTCATAATTTATCCACAGCTTTTTCAGCTTTATCTTTAACCGTTTCATATACATAAGTTGTTGCTTTTTGAATTTTTTTAGAAAGCTTTTTTGGAACATTGGTTCCAATACAAATACCCAAAAAAATTCCAACAAAAAGAACCACAAATTTTCTCTTACCTCTTATAAGGCACATAGCAATACTAAAAAATAAATAGTATATTGGATTTGTATAAAATGGGGACATACAACACCTCGTTTG